>Ga0209491_10010193_pt1 | contig 11340 bp, 14 predicted proteins | sample BON02_FD_187213 | JGI IMG/M metagenome (GOLD analysis project Ga0209491, IMG submission 187213) | Freshwater microbial communities from Lake Bonney liftoff mats and glacier meltwater in Antarctica - BON-02 (SPAdes) (version 2) | ecosystem: Environmental > Aquatic > Freshwater > Ice > Glacier...
ACTGACCCTGGTCTATTAACGTTGTGGGTCCGTTCGAAGAGGAAGAGCAGCGGATCAGTTAGCAAGCAAGTTGCAAGCGACGTAGCCCGGGTGGGTTGGGTATTTCTCGAACGAACGCGGATTCTCAGTCCATTCCAATAAAGTCGGTTTAACTAAATGGTAATTATTTTGTACCAGGATTGCGCACTTACCTCAGTGAGGTCCCAAAATGATTCAAAGGTCCCACGAACGCTTATCAACATCACGAACATCTCAATTAGTACGGAAAATCGGATCTCAAAATCAGTCTATGTACAATGTTTACAAATATCGGAGGTTTTTGTTTACAAATAGAGTCAGCTGCAGTGTCCATTTACGTTCTCTCGAGAGCGGCGAAGGAGATTTTAGCCTCAAATCATTAAAGTCCCTCAGGTGCAGTACCAGGTTGGGGGATCTACAGCACGTTCCGTCAAAAATGAGACTCGTAATGATTGTCAAAATCAAAATCCTGAATGGTGGGGAAATTTTAGTCAACTGCAAAACCAAAATCACAATTTGAATTTGTACTGGGAGATACAGAGGAATTCAAATTCAATCAAAATTTCAATTTGAATTTGTACCACAGGATACCGGTGAATATGAGTTTTCCGATTTCGACCAGTTGACTAAAATCTCCCCACCATTCAGGATTTCGATTTGCATTTCAATTGTCATTCCGAGTCTCATCTTCCACGGAACGGGCTGTAGTACCTATTGATGGGCTTTCATATCGGGATTTACGAAAATCCTTCAGTACCACAAATTTTGGTGTTTTAATAAAAAACTTCCCGATAATATTTCAATTTTATGAAGACATTTTCACTTTGAAAACGTAAAAAACTTCTCTCGCTAAAAGGTTGAACAAAAACCAAAAAATTAGAGGGCCATCAAATCTGGCAACCAAATAGTATCACATAAGATGTTGACTGTTTTCTTTAGTATCCATAACCCTCCATTTTCTGCTCTGAGGGGCTTTCATACATCCCGAAATGAAAGCCCCTCAGAGGGTACTAGATCCCCCAACCTGGTACTGAGGGGCTTTCAAATTTTGAGCCTAATAATCTCCTTCGCCGCTCTCTCTCAAGAGAATACCACGTTCATTTGTACCCAACCCGTGACCAAAAAAAACTTGGATTCGAGGTCGATCTGATTGGCTCTTAACCATAAACCAGAAGGAAGAGACACGGCCGCTGATGACTGACCCTTGTCTATTACCAGTTGTGGGTCCGTTCGAAGAGAAAGAGCAGGGGATCGGCTAAGCAAGTCACAAGTGACCCAGCCGAACAAACGCGGATTCTCAGTAGATTGCAATTTACAATTGTTCACAGCCTATTGCATTTGAAGTGTCATTTCTTCAATCTCGAATCTCAATCGATAATCTAGTTCTCTAGGTCTCTTTTGCCACTTTCAGTTGAAAAGAGACCAAGGAGGTTGAGATTGTAGATTGGGATGAGGGGACACTCCAAATGCAACTGTACAAATACTTTTCATCGAATTCGTTGTTCAGTTGTTGTGGAAACTAATGATACACACCGGTTCGTGGACCGGTATCTGTCAAGTGTCACGATTGTGTCACTGGTACTAAAAGACGATTTGACCGGAACTCAGGCCGGAGCCGGTTTTATCAGTACCAGGAAATCAAATATACAGTAATATTAACAGTATGTATGTGTGTATGTGTATGTATGAAGAGAGAAAAAGAGACCAGGAAATCAAATATACAGTAATATTAACAGTATGTATGTGTGTATGTGTATGTATGAAGAGAGAAAAAGAGAGATGAGAAACAGGGCACTGTGTTAAAGAATTAAAAATAATATATATATATATATATATATATATATATATATATATATATATATATATATATATATATATATATATATATACATATATGTATATATTTATATACATATACCGAGGGGAACAAGAAGAGGGATAGACGAGGGGAGGAAGAGGCGCCTCCCCCAGAAACAGCGGGCGAGAGTCAAAGGAACAATAACTCAGATGGAGTCTCAGAGTCAGAGAACAAGAGACAAGAGAATACATCAAAGGTCTTTGGTGACATGTTTCATGGATTAAAAACAAAATCGCGCCGAGCGCATCTTCTTGATCGCCTCCCACTCCCGCACCTGCGGCAGAAGGTGCGGGCATCTTCTTGATCGCCTCCCACTCTATCTGGAGATAGATTAACTCCTCCATGTTGTCACACGTCAGACGTGAACGTTTCTTAGTCACCACGTCACCCCCATTGAAAACAAGCGCTCGGGATCTGCTGAAGTTGCAAGTACACGTCTAGCCAAGACATCCAACCAAGAGAAAATATGCATAGCACCTCGACGCCACTGGTCGAGAGGATTCTTGTCCTTGGGAAAGGGGACGGTGCGAGTCTTCCATATCTTGATCTCCCTGTCGGTGATCTCTGCGCTTGAAAGGTCGAGAAAATTCACAGCAGCAGCGGCGGAGGCCATGACCAAGAAATCAGTGACATCTTGTATTGAGTCGTCACAATTGACGTCAGTGAACCCATCTGAATTCTTGACCTCATCAATCACGGTAAGGACCATAGCGCACAGGAGCACCCAGGCTTGATCATGTTGAGGAGGCGGAATGCAGTTGAGGTCTGGCATGTTGCGAGGATCGAGAAGCGTGGCGGCGACTTGTTCCTGCACAATCTTGACACGCTCAAGGTCAGTTACGTTACAACTTCTGCGAAATTACACACAGTCAAAAGTAACAAAGAAGTGCACCAAAAACAAAGTACACGCAACACAAAAACAAAACACACGCAACACGGGAGGGACCCGGAGACGGCTGCTCACGAGCAGCTTGTGACTTCTTTGGCATGTCGTGTGTTTTGCAAAATTTGTGCCCCACCCCGAAGATTTTTTACATTCATCGACAGGCAACTTCCCGCCTCAGCCTCTGGGTCTTCTTAGGAAATCTTCATGTTCGTGGTTCGTGCAAACTTCGTGGGCAACAGCCAAAAAAAAAGTTGATTAAAATTTTGACCACCAAAAACTACTGCACTGATCTCGCGCCATTTAGTACGAAAAACCGGATATGAGGCCAGTATCTGTCATGTCAGATTACTTAGTAAAACCAGTTATACCGGCTTCTCCGAGTCGCGCCATATAAAACCTGGCTGTCATTTGCAGGTGTGTATCACTAGTGGAAACGCACCGATCCGTCAGTAGGAATACAAACGTAATCTTGACGCATTGAATATGATGATGGCAGGGTCTAAACACCACCCAGGTATGTCACCATACTCATTTTGATCTATCGGCATGTCGTGTCTGTTTTGTTAAACATATGATGATAATGCGTGAGTACTTCCCCGACTTTGGTGCGATTCCTATCCAGTGCACGCGCGTAGTCTATGTCTTTGTCTTTTTTTGTGCGCTGGTCTATGATCTGCTGACAAGACGTTTGTTTCATGGTTCGCCAAAGGCGCATTGCCAGAAGTCGGATGCGGCTTGTGAATGGTCACGTTAAATAAAAGCCAGTGTGAGCTAGGCTGGGAATTGTTCGGAGACCAGTGTATAGGCGTTTGAGCCCAGTATACCTTTTAAGTTAACTTTGGCCTAATAAAATTTGAAGAAGAAGAAGAGTATCTCAGTCACAATTTTGACGAGCACTGCTTGGAGGAAACTAGGCTTGTTTGGTGCCTTTCTTACCCTGTGGGGGCCCGGGGGCACCATTGATCTTTGGGCGCTACGTTTCTTGGTGGTTATGGAGATTGATTGTGGGGATTAGTTAGCCCAAGGATACGTGGCAGCCCACCAACATTGTGATCTGTTTTACCCACTCGTAGGGGCTAGGATCTGATTGGGTGTGCCATAAACTAGGTAATGCTCCAGTCCTCTGGTCCGGGACAGGTTCTTGGGTCTTAAGTGGCTAATCAAGTGCTCGCCATCCGCTTAGTCCATTGATTAGGTTGGGTCTTCGAAACTCAACAAAGATAAACCCAAGAAAGAAACAAAGTGCACCTGCAGCAGTGCCGCAGCTTGAGCATTCCTGCGGGAGGCAAACGCCGAGCGCTGGTATGTTATGTTCCCATATAAATCTGCCATATGTTCTGAGTATCAAAATGCAGAGCAAAGTCAGATCTAGGTCCGTTCACAACTTTGGAACTAGAGGGGACATGGGGAAGGTTTGCCTGAACGTCAATTTGGACATCAAACATGATGGACATTTGAATTGCTGACCGAGGCTAGAGACACTTGTTTAATGGCCTTTTCCAAAAATACACTGATTTGATTATGTACCATTCGAGCACGGCTCATTCGGGGGCGAGCTGAGAGCTCGTCTTCTGCAACTAAACAATGTGTTCTTCTCACCACCCTCCACCACCGACCAACCATCAGAGTCGCACACACATGTAGTTGGAGAAGACGAGGACCGATTCAGGATCAGCACCAGAAATATTCAAAACAACAGTACCCTCCCGGGACCATGGACATGATCTTACACGACCGTTCTTTTTCGGCCCCTTTGTTGTTGTCTTCTCCTTCTAGATCTGTCCGGTTTTCCCGACAGATCTCTGGTTTCTTCTGCCGTCGTGAGTGACCGTGACTATATATCACATCTTCCAGACTGTCACAAGTGAAACCTGGTTGACTCCTACTTGTTATATTGCTCGGGAAAATAATTTTCTAGCGCTTGGTATTTGCTTTCTACAGTCCTCCTCGAGCGCTGGCCGCAGATTTGCTGCGTCAAGATCACGTTTACAGAAGAATCGACGAATTGTTTCGTTTCCACAACAAATTATTCAATGATATGCATTGTAAACTGGATTCCCCTGAGAATCCGCATTGTTTCGAGAAATACCTGACCCTATATCTTGGTCAATGTGGGGATGGGTATTTCTCGACCGAACGCGGATTCTCAGTGGAATCCATTTTACAACGCATTTCATCGAATTTGTTGTCACAGTGTGGAAACGAAACGATTCGTTGGTAGTTTTGTGAACGTGATCTTGACGCAGCAAACTTGCGGCCAGCGCTCGAGCAGGGCTGCAAGAAGCAAACGCCGAGCGTTAGGGAATTTTTCCCCCAGTGAATTTGCTATATGTTCCTAATGTCGAAATGTAGAGGAGACTAAGACCGAGGTCTGTGCACTTTTTGGGTACTTGCAAAAAGAGAACCGCTGCTCAACGGCAACTTCCGAAAAAAAAAGTGTTTCGCCTGGAGGAAAAATCAGAATTTGTCAGTTGAGGTGGGGTTGGGTATTTCTCGACCGAACGCGGATTCTCAGTGGAATCCAAATTGGAATCCAGACAACGCATTTCATCGAATTTTTTGTCGTTGAAACCAAACGATTCGTTGGTAGTTTTGTAAACGTGATCTTGACGCAGCAAACTTGCGGCCAGCGCTCGGGCAGGGCTGCGTAAAGCAAACGCCGAGCGCCAAAAAAATATTTTTCCGAGCGAATTTGCTATATGTTCCTGATGTCGAAATGTAAAGGAGACTGGAAGATGGGGTGGTATTTCCACAACAAAAACGGATTTTCAGCGGAATTCAGTTCACAATGCATTTCATCGAATTTATTGTTGTGGAAACGAGACGACTTGTCAGTAGCAATGTAAACGTGATCTTGACGTGGCAAACTTGCGGCCAGCGCTCGAGCATGTCTGCGGAAGCAAACGCCGAGCGCTAGAAAATTATTTTAACAAGCGAATTTGCCATGTGTTCCTAATGTCAAAATGAAGAAAAGACTGAGATCTAATGCCAATTCCAGATTTGTCCTGCGGGCGAAACACGCTTTTTGGAAGAAATCGCCACTGTGCAGTAATTCTCTTTTTGCAAGTACCCAAAGAGTGCACAGACCTAGATCTGATTCTCAGCTACATTTTGATATCAGATACATATTGCACTTTCGCTCGTGAACGTAATTTTCTAGCGCCGCGAGGCTCGGCGTTCCGTATTTTTGCCGCGTCAGGCCAGGATCCTGTTTACATTACTACCGACGAATTATTTCGTTTCCACAACAATGACTCCTATAAAATGCCTTGTAAACTGGATTCCACTGTAAATCCGCATTCTTTCGACAAATCCCCACACCCACCTTTACTCCGGTGGCAGGATCGATTTTATGAGGTATAAACTTAAATCCAAATCTGCAAGCTCAATAGCAAGCTCAATCCTGCCGATTTTGAATCCTGCCGAAAACCCCACCGAAACTTGAACACAAAACCTGAAAACACACAACACAAAAATGTCGAGTGGTAATAAATATCCGGAATCGTTCATCATGACAACCGTGACAATTATGCCACGTTTCAAATCGAGTTCCATCGTGTAATAATTCTGTTTGCTCGATCAAGTTTATTTGTACTGTAGTAAAATGAACCAACGTAGCTCTTTTGATTATAAAAGAATAGTCCAACAAACACAAGAAAGATCTGTAACCTGGCTAACTTGAAAGAGAGCTCACCATCGAGACTGGCCTCTCCATCCAAATACTTATGACAGCCATGCCTGTTGGAAGTTCATGCACATATTCAACTATTTGAAAACAATCATAATCCCAAAATCTAAAACAAAAGAAAGTCGAGGGACAACTTTGTCAATTTTTAATACCCGACATGATTCTATCCCAATACTACTGCTTATGATTAGTGAGTGCTCTGTGTCTACCCTGCCACGGATCAAGATATTTACAACAAGTTACTCGCACAAATTTTGTTGATTATTTGTACATTTCAGTCTGGTTAATTTTACTACAGTGCAAATGAATGAGATGGAACAAACACGATCGAATCCGGCTATGTTGCCCAACATTCGCCACGTGAAAATTGTTACGACTTCGTAGGAAAAATAAGTGCTAGTTATTTCCTTTGCTATTCAGGAAATGCCATTCACGAATGGTCAGGGAATCGTGGCGTGTTTGTCACTCCCTGTGAATTATCATTTTGTTCCCATTCCCCCATAATTTCTTGGAGGGGGCAGAGGTAAAAATCACCCAAGTCGGCATTTTTCTACCTTGACTATGGTGAAAGGGAGAAGGGGTGGGGTCTTAGTTAGACAGTATTTTCAAGATTGTCAGGTACAGTGAGGTAGCGTCGCGTAAACCCCCTCCTTTTTTTGAGATTAGAATTCAAAAAAAGGAACCCAAAATTCTCGCAAATACATTCGCCAACGCGCTACGACATCACGAATTTTTTTGTGCACGTGACAGCGCGAATTTCTTTCAAATTTCCATTCCCTTTCCCATTGCCTCAAAGTTCTCGAAAAAGAGAATGAGTCATTCCCCCATTCCCATTCCTTCAAAATATGCAAGGGAATGACCAGTGCCGCAGCTAGAAAGAAAACCATTTTGGCGTGCGAATTCGCTGTGAGTTCCCAATATCAGATTGTAGAGGAGACTGAGATCTAGGTCTGTGCACTTTTTCGGTACTTGCGAAAAGAGAATCGCTGAGCAAAAGCGAATTCCAAAAAAAAAATTGTCTCGCCCGCAGCAAAAATTGAATTTTGCCATCACTCAGCGGTTCTCCAAACGCAGTACCCAAAAAAGTCACAGACTTAGATTTGAGTCTCCTGTACATTTTGCTTTTAGGAACATAAAAGAAAATCAAAAAGAAAAATATTTTTCCAGCGCTCGGTGGTTTGCTGTCCCAGCACCACAAAGCGCATCCCGCAGATGCGGAACCGAAACTGAAATTGGGTGAGGAAATCGAATCCTTCGAGATGAGTCGATGACTTATTGCGCACAAATCAAGAATGCCCAACCCTGCCTTGACGCCGGCAGAGCACGTTCTGTGGAAGATGAGACTCGAAATGCTGAATTAAATAGTCATCGAAATCCTGAATGGCGGGGAGATTTTGTCAGCTGCAAATTCAAATTAAACAAAAATCTCAATTTGAATTTGAAAACGAAATCATCCTCTGCGATGAGTTGTGTCAATTTCACGAGATTATTGGGTTTACTTTGACATGACTTGAAAAAAGATTCCTTAGAATTCGAATTCTGAGGAAAGTTTGGAGAATCAAGAGACTTCTTCTTCGAGTAAATCTGCTTCTGCGACCAGCGTAATGTGGGGTTGGGTATACCTCGAACAAATGCGGATTGTCAGTGGAATACAAGCCAGTACATCGGATTCGTTTTTGTGGAAACGAAACAATTCATCAGTAGTAATGTAAACGTGATCTTTACGCGGTAAACGTGCAGCCAGCGCGTAAGCATGTCTGCGGGAAGCAAACGCAGAGCGCAAGCGTTTTATTTGAAGTTATGAGCCAATTTGCCCTATGTTCCGAGTAACAAAATGTAGAGGAGAGTCCAGGGTCAACTTTCTGCCGAAATTTTCGCACAGAAAGGATCCAGCGCCTTCCGTTTTCGGCAGCCCTCATCGAATGATCGCAGAGTGAGTTGGAGGGTCTGCAAACATCTGGGTACAAGCGTATAAAAACGCATCGCATGTACAAGGGTCAACTGCAAACTCCGCAACAGCAGAGGGTGGCCATGAGTGCCCCCTACCGTCAGGAGTACTCACGCAGGCCTTGCGTCAAAAACATTGTGCTAGCGCAATTAGCATGCACATTGACAGAGTGGCACTGCAACTCAGATACTGACTTGATTGACGAAATGGAGCTGTGGGACTGGAACGTAGCAAACAAATATTTCTGGTCACGATTGGCAAAGTCGTTGCACAGTCAAAAAGTGTCAGTCACATGGGCAGAAAAAATGGTCCAAAAACTCGCTTCAGTGCTCGTCCCTGACAAAAGGGCTGGGCATCGGATGCGGTCCATCCGGAAGTGCAAAACACGAATTGAGAAGATTGGGGGATCGCGTGTAGACACTAAGCCAACTGCGTAGGGCTTTGATGTACAAAAATCTGGAATCTGCTATGCACAAGTGAAGAGGCTATGAAGAATAAAGGCATACTGATCTTAAAAAAAAGGCAGGCTTCGAAAGTGTCAACGATTTCCAAGGACAGCCATAGGCTATAGTTCAAGAGCATATCAGGATCTGCCACCACAGCTCAGGTTGTCTGCAACGTCGAATGGTGAGCAAAGAGTCCGAGTGCGTGTACCCAATATGCAGGGACTCTACCGCACCACCCACTTGAATATGCAGGAGTACCTAAATCTAGTTGATTAGAAAGGCATCGAGTTACCATCAACAGAGAAAAGGTGCAGAGCAAGTGTCAAGAAATTCGAGCGCTCCCCAACGGTGTTGGCAGAGTGGATTGAACTGAAAAAAACTATCGCACAGTTCCAAGCTGAGAGAGGCAATGAGATGTAAGACGACAAGGGATCTGATGATATGACATCAAAAGCCGAACGCAAGCGGAAATCAGACGCAAGCCCAGAGGAGTTTTGCCTAAGAAGCTTGGCGGGAGGTAACGAATGGGATTCTCTCGCTGACTTGCTAAAGATCATGAAGCTACGGGGAGCAGGTGCAAATGACGTAAAAGAAGTCCGGGAAATAGTGCAACACCTCTTTACAAACATCATTAAGCCTGCACGTAGTAAACGAAATAGCCGACAGGCAAAGAAACATATCGACCACCTGCTGATTCAGCTCGTTGACGACATGGCATGCATTCGATGTGGAATGCGGACTCTTTCCTGGATCGAGCCTAAGAATTGCTGAAGAAGGCAATTGATGAGCTTACAGAATACAATACTGCAGAGCTTGACAGGAGTCGACCAGTCAAAAAAGCAGCGGTGATGAGAAAACGACTCGGCGAACAGGTAGCAGTCAACATTCACACAATAGGCACAAGGCTGTAAAGCTTCGTCGGAAAGGTAAGGGACGTGCGGCAGATAGCAGAGGCGCAGATTAAAGAGGGGGTGGCCGTCATTGTGGAGTTTAGAGCTCAGGTAAATGGGTGTGGAGCGACCGAAAAGGCTAACAGAATCCAAGCCTGGCAGGGTCTTTCAGACTGGCAGCTCGCTGACAGATTCGACAGGAATAGACCTGTCCTACTCTTACCAGGCTCTTGGTGGAGTGTACAGCACGAGTCAGAGTTCGAGAGTGCAGGATGGTGGCAAAAGCCGACACGCCGATCCAAGTGCAAGCAATGTGCACAGTGCGGGATCGTCAAGAAGTTTGATAAGGACTTTCACAAGATGCAACGGGGTCAAGGTGGCAGGTGCTTAGCGTGCAAAGGAGGCATCTGAACGACGAAACAAAAACTACAGCAGCCACTGATTGGTATGATTTTTCCCAATGCAGATCTGACTCGGAGGTATGCTGGCAGATTCGACGACAAGCAAGACGGCGACACTGTTGTGATGATGGAGAGAGTTAGCAAGGCAATCACTTTCAATGCAGAGTTAGAAGACGAGTCAACATGGTTGTGGCTCACCTTGCAGCAAATGGGTTTTTCCTTGAGACCAACAGGTGAGAGAGAGCACGAGGAGAGAGCAGAGGATTTAGACAGCAGCCAAAGGGTACGTGACCATTTAGTTGCGTGTCACTTACCGCCTGCAATCAGTGACTTTATTTCGGATGAAAATCGGGAATGCTGTAACAACGAACTTGAACAGACACTCAGGCTAACGCTGCTACACAATGAATTGAGTAAAGAGATCGAGCCCTCGACGCAGAGCTCAACACATCATTTACTCATTGTCAGCAACCCAATTGACACAAAAGGTTCAGAGTTCAAGCGTAGAAGCATGTGGTGGGAAGCGCCCTCGATGCCAACGGCTGCATATGATCCTCGCCTCCTTCACGAGCAAGAGACGCCACTAGAAATAGGAAAGGATTGGTTCCTGGACCAAAATATTCGAGCAGGTGGTTTCGTCAGAATCTTAGACTCGTCACAGGTATGGGAAGAACGAGTAGACAAAACGGAAATCATCACGACGGAAGGTAAGACAACGTGCCTGGATGAACAATCACTAGCGGGGGATAGAATTTTCTAAAAAAGCAGGAGTGTTGGGAAGGCCACGAGCAAGCGCTGATTGCAACTGTTCGGAAGGAGACAAAACGAACAGAAGAGTTAGAGGAAGCTGGATACAGATCACCAACGTGGGCAGAATTACGAGCACTGCAGCAGATCAATAGTGCCACAAGAATTAAGGAGAAATAGTGATGTCTGCCCCTCCTTTCTTTCGGACGAGAGATTTTACTCTTCTGGGTGCAAAAAGTAACACCAACAGTAGTAATATGGGAGAGCCTATCAGCACATGAAACGAACTTGGCAGGAAGAGGCAAGCACAATGCACGACTGGGTCGTGTGGTGCAAGTCAAGAAAAGGGGCAGAGGAAATCCGCTCATTTGAGCTTAGCGGGAAAGAGATCTTCACTAACTATGATGAAACGAAATCGAAAGAGGAAAAGAACAAAAAGAACGAGAGCAAAAAGAAGA
>Ga0209491_10010195_pt1 | contig 11337 bp, 5 predicted proteins | sample BON02_FD_187213 | JGI IMG/M metagenome (GOLD analysis project Ga0209491, IMG submission 187213) | Freshwater microbial communities from Lake Bonney liftoff mats and glacier meltwater in Antarctica - BON-02 (SPAdes) (version 2) | ecosystem: Environmental > Aquatic > Freshwater > Ice > Glacier...
TCGAACACGTCAACTTCGCCGCCGAATACAAAGACCGGGTGTTCGCCGAGTTCCTGCGCGAGTACCAGGCAGGGCGCACACCCAACCCCGACATCTTGTGCAACGCAGAAATCAAGTTCAAGGCGTTTCTGGACCATGCCATGCGCCTGGGCGCCGAGAAGATCGCCACCGGCCATTACGCCCGCGTGCGGCTCAACCAAACCACCAGTCTGCACGAACTGCTGAAGGGCCTTGACCCGCTCAAAGACCAGAGCTACTTTCTGCACCGGCTCAACCAAGCGCAACTGAGCAAAACGCTGTTCCCCGTCGGGGAGCTGCCCAAAACCGAGGTGCGCCGCATCGCCGCCGAGATCGGTCTGCCCAATGCAAAGAAGAAAGACAGCACCGGCATTTGCTTCATCGGCGAGCGGCCGTTTCGCGATTTTCTGAACCGTTACATTGCCAAGGAACCGGGACCGATCAAGGAGCCAAGCGGTCGCACCATCGGCCAGCACGTGGGTTTGAGTTTTTTCACCCTGGGCCAGCGCCAGGGGCTGGGGGTTGGTGGCGTGAAGGCCAAAGGCGCGCAAAAAGGCGGCAACGAGCACGCGCCCTGGTTCGTCGCTCGCAAAGATCTCAAAACCAACACCTTGTGGGTGGTGCAAGGCCACGACCACCCGTGGCTGCTGTCGGCTGCGCTGCGCGCGCAAGACGCGAGCTGGGTGGCGGGCCACACACCCGATGCGGGCGCGCTGGCCGCCAAAACGCGCTACCGGCAAGCCGATGCGCCTTGCGTCTTTGAAGCCAACGAAGGGCAACAGGTCACGTTGCGCTTCACCGAGCCCCAATGGGCGGTGACGCCGGGCCAAAGCGCGGTGGTCTACGACGGCGAGGTGTGCCTGGGTGGCGGCGTGATCACCACCGAAGCATCGAGCCATGTCTGACACCAGCCCGCTTTCAACGCAGGCCCGAAGTGCCTCGGCGTGGTGCGGCCTGGGTTGCGCGCTGAAGACTTGGCCGGGCGGCAGCGGCGCGCGCGGCTTGCAGCACGCTCGAAATTGACACCACCCGCTGCCGCACTGGCCACCTGTGACGCCAATCGAGCGACCGCGGTTTCAGGGCTGGCGCGGCCACAGCACCCACATCTGCAAGGGTTGCTTGAGCGCGGCGGCGGTGGTGTAAGCCTCGTCGGTCCAGCTGCCCCAGCCGGTAAATAAATCGGCGCGCACCGCGCCGACGATGGCACCGCCGGTGTCTTGCGCCATCACCAGGCGTTGAATGTTGAGCGTGGGGCCTTGGGTGGCGAGCCAGACCGGGGTGCCGTAGGGGATGCTTTTCGGATCGACAGCGATTGAGCGGCCGGGGGTGAGTGGCACGCCTTGGGCGCCGCGCGGTCCAAAGCGGGCGTCGAAATCGCTCAGTTCTTCTTCGCGGAAAAACACAGTGCGCGGGTTGCTCCAGAGCATGTCGTTCAGGCGCTGCGGGTTGCGCGCGGCCCAGGCCTTGATGGCTTCCCAGCGGGCATCGGTGATGGCGCGCTGATCGAGCAGCCAGCGGCCCACGCTTTGGTAGGGCTGGCCGTTGTGCGCGGCGAATGCCACGCGCACCTGGCGCTGGCTGCCGTCGACTTCCGTGATGTTGAGCCGGCCCGAGCCCTGGATTTGCAAGATGAGTGCGTCGATCGGATCGGCCAACCAGGCGATTTCACGGCCTTTGAGCGCAGCCTGAGCGCTGGCATCGCGGTCAATCTGCTGGCGGGTGAACCAGGGTTGACCGGCTTTCAAGCCGTCGGGCGGCTCGTAGAGCGGGGTGCGGTGTCTGGCGTCGCTCTGGCGCCGCGCGTCGAGTATGGGCTCGTAGTAGCCGGTGAGCAGGCCGTTGGGCGGTGTGCCGTCGGGCTCGGTGACGCGGTAGGGCTGCAGCTGGCCCATCACCCAGGCTTGCTGCTCGGCGTCGGTGGCGATGCTGAGCTGGCGCACCTCGGCGCACAGCCCGGCCTGCCCCGGCGCGGGGCGCTCGCAGCCACGCACCCAGGCGTTCCACACCGCGTGCAGGCCCTCGGCCCCCCAGCCCGGCAGCTCGGCCCAGCGCACCGGCACCCAGCGGCTACCGGCGCGCTGGATAGCGGGCGGCAGCGGTGCGGTGTCGGTTGTTACCGCGACAAGCGGCGGGATATCCGCCGGAGCAGATGGGATTTCCACCACATCGGTGGCGCAAGCGAGCAAGCTTCCTACAATGCCAGCCATCACCACCAACCGCCAGCCTCGCGCATTGCGCAGCCCTCTCCCCTCCACCCCTTGCTTGTGATCTTCCACTGCCACCATGACCTTGTTGTTACTTGAAGCGCTGGGCGCGTTGGTGTTGCTGGTGTTCATTGTTTGGTGGACCATGTTTTCGGGTCGCAAGAAGGGGGAGCTGCCGGCGCACGCCGAGCAGGAAAAATTGCACGCGCCGCCAGTGCGCGCCAAGCCCCAGGACAGCGAGCCACCAGCCCCTTGAGGCAACGCGCTGCGCTCACAGCAGGCGCAGCGCATTGGCCAGTTCAACAGCCGACTTCACGTCCATCTTGTCGAACACGCGCGAGCGGTGCACCTCGACCGTGCGCACGCTGATCTCCAGTTGATCGGCCACCAGTTTGTTTGGCAGCCCTGCGGCCACCAGCCGCAACACATCGCGCTCGCGCTCGGTGAGGCCTTCCAGCCGCTGTTGCATGTTGCGCTGCTGCGCGCGCTGTGCAATCGCCTTGGCCGAGCGCGCCAGCGCCTGCTCAACGCGGTCTACCAGCAGGTTGTCGGAAAACGGCTTTTCGCAAAAGTCGAAGGCGCCGCGCTTGACCGCATCCACCGCAGTGGGCACATCGGCGTGGCCACTGAGAAAAATCACCGGCAACACCGCCTGCCAGGGCAGCGCCAGCAGCCGCTCGAACAACGCCAGCCCGCTTTGGCCGGGCATGCGCACATCGAGCAGCACGCAGCTGGGCCGGGCGGGCTCGCGCTGCCAGCCACTGGCCTGCGCCATGAACGCCTCGGCGCTCTCGTAAGGCTCGCTGGGCAGGCGGCGGGTGCGCAGCAGCCAGGCCAGCGCACCGCGCACGACCGCGTCGTCATCGACCAGGTAAATGGTGGCATCGGGGTGCGTGGTCATTGGGCGGATGATACGGATGGCGGTTCGGCGGCCAGGGTGAAGCGAAACACGGTACCGCGCGGCTGGGCCGGCTCGAACGCCAGGCTGCCGCCATGTTGCTCGATCACGGTGCGGCACAGCGACAGGCCCAGCCCCATGCCCTCGGGTTTGGTGGTGAAGAACGTTGTGAACAGCCGCGCCTGCACCGCCTCACTCAGGCCCTCGCCGTGGTCGGTCACGGAAAACGCGGTGCCACCGCGCGGCGCGCTGGCCGACACGGTTGCTGCGCTCACCGCAATGCGCAACACGCGCAGGCCAGACGTGGCATCGGGATCACCCTCGGGCATGGCTTGCATGCCGTTGCGTGCCAGGTTGATCAGCACCTGCTCGATCAGCGTGCGGTCGCAGCGCACCGGCGTGAGGCCAGGCGCCACCTCAATCTGCACCCGGATGCCCAGCTTTTTCGCTTGCAAGCCGATCAGCGGCGCGACCGCTTCCACCAGATCGCCAGGGGGCAGCGCCTCGCGGCTGTGCTCGCGCCGGCGCACAAAGTCGGCCACGCTCTTGATGACCCGCCCAGCCCGCTCGGCCTGCTCGCCAATGCGCTCGACCGCCAGCCGCAGCTCGGCGGGAGACAGGTCTTCGGGCGGATCGTCCAGCAGGTTGAGCGCGCCCGAGGCGTAGCTGGCGATGGCAGCCAGCGGCTGGTTCAGCTCGTGGCTCAGCAGCGAGGCCATTTCGCCCACGGTGGTGAGCCGCGCGGTGGCCTGAAGCCGGTCCAGCGAGGCGCGGCTTTGGTCTTCGATGCGGCGCTGTTCGGTGATGTCGAGCACCGCGCCGAGGTGACCGGTCTGCGCACCCTGGGCATCAATCAGCGGCGCTTCAACCACCAGCACCGGAAAGCGGGTGCCGTCGCGGCGCTGGAACACCCACTCCCGGCCTTCGCGTGGCGCCGCCTGGCCAGACAGCAGCTGGTCGTGCAGTTGCCGGTATTCGTCGACCCGCTCGGGCGGCCACCAGGGCGCGGGCAGGCCCGAACCCATCAGCTCCTCGGCGCCATAACCCACCATCTGGCAAAAAGCCGGGTTTGCGTAGCTGATGCGCCCGGACATGTCGCGCGCGCGCAGCCCAGTGACCAGCGAGTTTTCCATCGCCTGGCGAAACGCCAGCGCCTCGGCCACTTCGAACTCGGCGCGCTGGCGCAGCCGCATGTCGCGCCCCAGCAGCGCCAGCACCAGCAGCAGCGCCAGCGAGAGCAGGCCCACCACCGCGGTGAGCACGTTGGGGAACAGGCCCAGCGGGCGCAGCGGCGCTTGCAGCCAGAGGGTCAGCGTGTAGCCAGGCAGATCGAGCAGCACCCGAACCGCCATCGTTTCACGACCCGTTGGCGTTTGACCCAGCGCTGCCAGCAGCTTGCCGTCGGCTTCAAGAAAAGACAGCGCGCGCCCACGCAGCAGGTCTTTGTTGGCAAATTCCGACAGCACGCCCGCCAACGAATAGGTGGCCACCAGAAAGCCGTTGCGCAGCTCGGCGCGGCCGATCGGCAGGCACATCGCGATCAGCGCGGGGCCGCGGCCCTCGTCGCCGGGCCAGATGTGGCTGCTGGAAAACGCCGGGCCCGCCAGTTGGCGTGCGTTGTCGCAGGCTTGGCGCACCTCGGGCAGCGGGCGCTCGGCGCGCGCAGAGGCGTTGTCGGGGCTGGGAAGATAGGGCGATTCGCGCTCGGCCAGCAGCCGGTAGCCGTTGCTGCGCCAGGCCAGGCGCATCAGCTCGCGGTGCGCCACCAGCAGCTCACCAGCCGGCGCCTCCCAGTCTTCGGCGCGCGGCACGCTGCTGTGCAGCGCTTGCAGGGTTTGCACGTTGCGCATCAGCTGAGCGCGGATATCGCTGGCCAGCGCGGTGGCGTCGCGCTCCAAGGCGGCGCGGTCGCGCGCCTCTTCAAATTGGCCAGCCAGAAACACCAGCACCCCAAGCAGCACCGCCACCAGCAGCAGCAGCGCCACCCAGAGGCTGCCCCGGCGCGCGCGCAGCGCGTCGGCCCGCTCGGCTGCCCAGCGCCGGGCGCGCGCCGGCCAAGCGGGTGCCGCCGCGTTCACAGCCGCCGGTGCTGCAGCGAGGGCAGTTGCTCGCGCACGCTGGCCAGCCGGGCAACGTCCAGCTCAGCCAGCACCACGCCTGGGCCTTCGGCCTGCAGCGCCATAACCTCGCCCCAGGGGTCGATCACCATGCTGTGGCCCCAGGTGCGCCGACCGTTTTCGTGCACGCCGCCCTGGGCGCTGGCGACAACATAGGCCTGGTTTTCAATCGCGCGCGCGCGCAGCAGCACCTCCCAATGCGCCCGGCCGGTGGTGTGGGTAAAGGCCGAGGGCACCAGCAGCAGATCGGCCGCAAGCGCACGGTAGAGCTCGGCAAAGCGCAGGTCGTAGCAGACGCTTTGGCCAATGCGCCAACCCTGGCCGCTGCGGTCGTGCAGCTCGAACGCGGTGGGCGTGTCACCGGCACGCAGCACCGCCGACTCGTCGTAGCGCTCGCGGCCGTTGTCGTAGCGAAACAGGTGCATCTTGTCGTAACGGCTGGCGCACTGCCCCTTGGGCGTGTAGGCCAGCGAGGCGTTGGCCACACGGCTGGGGTCGTCGGTGGCCATGGGCAGGGTGCCGCCCACGATCCACAGATTGAGGTCGCGCGCCGCGTCCGCCAGAAAGTCTTGCACCCGGCCCCGGCCAGGCGCTTCGGCCAGCACCAGCTTGTCGTTGTCGTGTTGGCCCATGAAGCAGAAGTATTCGGGCAGTACCGCCAGCTCGGCGCCGCCCTGCGCGGCCCAGTGCAGCAGGCGCAGCGCTTCGTTGAGGTTGCTGTCCAGGCTGATGCCCGAGACCATTTGGATGGCGGCGACTTTCATGGCGTGCTCCTGCGGGCTGCTGGGGGCGTGGTGGGCGTGGTGGGCGTGGTCGGGCTGCGCTCGACTTTTTCAACCTGTGGGTCGGCCCAGCCGCCGGTGATCTGAAACTGCTGGGTGGCTGCGGCTTGTAGCGGCTGGCGCAACAGGAACTGCGCGAGAAAGGTGCCCAAGCCAATCGCGGGGTTGATGACGGTGGCGATCAGCGAGGCGGTACCGGCGTTGAGCTCGGGCACCACCACCACCTTGAGGTCTTGCGTTTCCAGCGCGATGTTGGCGCTGCCTTCCATCAGCACGGCGGCGTTGACACCCTTCATTTGCAGGTTGTTGGTGGACACCACGCCACGCTCGACGCGCGCATCGCCGCGCACGAAATCGAACGAAAAACCTTGTGAAAACACATCGCGAAAATCGAGCACCAAGCGGCGTGGCAGCGCCTGCAGGCTGAGCACACCGAGCAATTTGGCAGCGCCCGGCTCCACCTTCAGGAACTGGCCGCGCTCGAAGTCGACCTTGAGCTGGCCGGAGAGGCTGGGGTAATCCAGCGCCAGCGGCGAGCCCAGCCAGGCCAGCTGGCCATGGATGAGGCCCCTGCCACCGCGCACCGTCTCGGGCCGGTCAAAGCGCGTCAGCAGGGCGCCAGCGTCGGCCACATCGAAGGTGAAGTCGAGCGTGGCCTTGCGCGGCGCGCGCGGGCCCAGGCCCTGTGGGTCGGCTGCCCAGCTGCCGGTGGCGCTGAGCTGCGCTTCGGGCAGCGTGGCCTGCAACCGGTTGAGCTGCCACATGCTGGCGTGGCCCACGCCGCCGCGGTTGACCGCCTGCACCTCCACCCGCCCCAGCCGCAGCTCGCCCAGCGCCAGGTCGTCCACCGCGATGTCCAGCGCTGGCACACTGCGCGGCTGCTGTAGCAAGCGCTCAACCTCGGTGACAACCGATGGCGGCAGCTGCAGCCGGGCCAAACGTGCATAGACACTGCCAGCACCGCCGGCGACCGGCTGGCGCCACTCGCCATAGCCGCTGAGCTCAAGCGCATCCACGTTGGCGCGCCACAACGTGTCTACCCGCGAACCACCGAGCACCACCCCGTTGAAGGTGCGGCCTGAGACGCTGAGCTGCTCGGCGCGCAGCGCCAGCGTGGTGGGCAAATAGTCGAGTTGCGGCGCGACCACGCTGGCTGGCGCTGTGGCGGCGGCGGTGACGCCGGTGGCGGACTCAAACGCCCGCTGCCAGGCACCGACGTCGATCTGGCCAAAACGGATGTTGGCCAAAACACCAGACGCCGGCAACGGCGCGGACTCGTCTGCGCTCAGCCCGACCGCGATGCTGCCGCGCAGCACGCGCGCCTCAGCCCCCGCCAGGTCGCGTTCGTAATGCAAATCCACCAGCGGCAGCGCGGTTGGGCCGACCTGCACCCGCAGCCGGTCGCTGCGCGCCAGCCCGTCGGCCTCGGTCAGCACCGCGTTCTCAAAGCGCAATGGCAGCGGCGTATCGGCGCGCTTGCCCAGCGGCGCCGGCAGCCGGACCGCCATGCCTTGCAGGCTGCTGGTGACCTGCAGCTCGGGCATGCCGCCCCGAAACGCAAGCTCGGCGCTGTAGGGCGCGCTGCCACTGGCCTGCTCAAACAGGCGCGAAACAAAGCCCAGCCCGGCCTGTGCCAGCCCGGTGGCCGTGGCGAAGCCCTGGCCCTGGAACGCGATGCGCGGCGGACCACCGCCCAGCCCCGGGCGCATGCCGCCGGAAAAACGCACCGGCCCCCCGTAGAGCTGGGCCTGCGCATCCTCAACCGCAAAGCCTTGTTCGCTGAACCGCAGGCTGCCGCTGGCGCGTCCCAACAGCGGCGAATCGGGGCCGATGCGCACATCGTTGCCCGCCAGCGTAACGCTGCCGGTCACCCGCGTGGCATCTCGGTTTCCCAGCGGCAACCGAAGGCCAAACAGCACATCCGCGTTGCCGCTGATGCGGGCACGCTCCAGCGCTTGGCCGGTGAAGAAATTCACCGGGCTGTTGCGCACAAATCCCAACACCTCATCGGCTGGGCCCTGCGCGCGTGCGCTCACCACCAGCGTGGTGGTGGCTTGCGACAGATCGCCCAGGTCGATGCTGGCTTCGCTCAGGCGCAGGTTGGGCGCGCCGCGCAGGCCGCCGGCCAGGTTGCTCAGCTTGAGCGAGCTGCGCTCCAGCACCAGCTCGCCGCGCACGCCGCGCAGGGCCGGCCAGGGGGTGTCGCTCTCGGCCTGTAGGTGGCTCGGTACATACGAAAAATCCAGGTCTTTCAGCTGCGCAGCAATGCGGAACTCACCGCTGGCGCCAGGCGCGTTGAACGGCATCTCCCACAAATCGCCGTTGACGCTGAAATCGACCCGGTCCGCCCGCCCGCCTTGCACCGCCTCGCGCACATAGCGCCGCGCCTGCGGCCCGACCGACAGCGGCAGGTAGCGGTGCACCTGCTCGGCGCGGGCGCGGGTTAGCGTGGCGCTCAGGTCAAGCACGCCGGGAAAGCGCGAGCGCGAGGCACTTTGTGTCGGGTCGCTGGTGTGCCAGCGCAGCTGGCCACTGCCTTGCAGATCGGCGTTGGCCAGGCGCAGGCCATCGAGCGCGATCTCGATGCGCTCGCCCTGAACGCGCCAGCTGGCGTCGGCCTCCAAGCGGGTCAGTGTCAGCAGCGGGTCTTCAAACACACCCGGCAACGCCAGCGTGCCGTCGGCCACGTTGAGCCGGGCGCGTCCGCCCTGTTCGGTGAGGTCGAAATCGACCGTGGCGCCGGCAATGCCGGGGCGTCCGGGAAAGAGACCGTCGGTGGCGCTGGACGTTTTTTCGTGGGGCTGGCTGGCCAGCGCCAGACCCGTCACGCGGCCCTTGGCGCGGTAGCGCCTCTGGCCCTCGCCGGGCGCGCCACCAGCAGCCGCGCCAGCGTCGCCTTGCCAGTCGATGCTGAGATCGCTCGCCTGCCCGGTCGGCTGTAGGCTGGCGAGCAGCTCGCGGGTGGTGCCAGGCAGCGGCAGGCGGGTGGCGAGCGCACTGAGCGCGCCGAGATCGAGCCGGTCGGCGGTGAAGGTCGTCTTGGCGGGCTGGTTGGGTGCGGCGGCCACCTGGGTAAGGCGCAGCTGCCCGCCAAGCCAGGCATCGCCCCCCAGGGTGCGAAATTGCAGCGCATCGGCGCCGAGCGCGAGGCTGTTGTCGCGCCACTGTGCGTCCAGCCGCCCGCTCACCGTTTCCAGTTGCAGCGGCGCCAGCTCGGGGCCCAACTGCGCAGCCACCGCCCGCAGATCGAGGTCGGCGGTGACGCCGACGATCTTGCCGCGCTCCAGCTCGGCCCAGGCGCGCAGCGCGCCGGCGCCCGACTCCACCACCACACCCCAGCGCGAGAGATCCACATGGGCGCGCAGCCGCGTCACATCGACCTCGGGCAAATCGGCATAAAACTGGCCGTCCCAGCGCAACCAGGGCTGGCCGGGCACCGCTGCCGGGCCAGCCAGGCGCAGCATCGGTTCTCGCGCATCACCGCGCAGGCTGAAGCGCTCGCCCCATTCGAGCGGCGGCGTGGCGTCCAGCCGCAGCTTGTGGCTGCGCGCGGTGTTGCGCACCACCAGATCGAGCGAGCGCAGGGCCAGCACCGGCTGCTGGCGCAGCTCGTCGGTCCAGCGGACTTCGCCGCCCTGGATCACCAGCTCAGGTTGATCGAACAGCCAGTCGGCGGCGTTGCCGTCGCCCAAGTCGTTGGCTGACAGATCGAGCCCGGCCACCTCGATGCGGCCAGCGGCGGTGCGCCGCACATCAAGCATCGGGCGCTCGATCACCAGCTGGTCCACGCTCAGACGCCACAAAGAACCCACCGACAGCGCCATGCGCACCAGCGGCAGCTGTAGCGCCACCCGGCCCTGCGGGTCGAACAAGCGCACATCGCGCAGCTCGAAGGCCGGGATGAGAGAAGGGAGATGGGCTTGCAGGCCGCTGGCGCCGACGGCGCGCGGCAGCGCCACGATTTCGCCCACGCTCACCGGTACCCCCACCGTCTGGCTGGCCCAGCGTTCCAGGTCGGGGCGCCAGGCGCCGATCCCCGGCACAATCCAAAACTGCACCGCAGCCCAGCTCAGCGCAAACAGGCTCCAGGCCGCGAGTACCAACCACAACAGGATGCGCGTCACGATCGACAGTGTCTTGAGGCCTCTCGGAAAGGGGGCGATCGGCGCGGTTCTTGTGTGCATATCAATTGCAAATTATGACGGCCACACCAGCACCAGGTTCCGCAGCCCGAGACAGCACTTTGTCAACAAACGTGAAGCACCAGGCCGCCGCCGACCACTCGCGCTTGGTACAGCGGGTGCGTCGCCGATACGCCACCGAACTGCATCTGTTGCCCCCCGGCGCGCCGCTGCACAGCACGCTGCTCACAGCGCTTGACGCGCTGCTCGTCAGCGGTTTGGCCATGCCGGCGGCGTTGCGGGTGTTGCGCCAGCTCACACTGGAGCGGCTCGCGGTGCTCGACTGCGAACAGGGCGCCAGCCTGGGCACCATCACCCGCAGCATGACCGAGCTGGCCGAGCTGGCGCTCGATGCCGCCTGCCGCCTCGCCTTCGCCCAGCTGGACACGCTGCACGGCGCCCCACAGGCGCTCGACGGCGACCCGCTCCCAGGCCATGCAACGCCGCCGGCACGGGCCCAGCTCTGGGTGATCGGCATGGGCAAGCTCGGCGCGCGCGAGCTCAATGTATCCAGCGACATCGACCTGATCTACGTCTACGACGAAGACGGCGAGACAGCAGGTAACGAACACGGCCGCAACCGCATCAGCAACCACGAGTACTTCGGCAAGGCGGTCAAACACATCTACAGCACGGTCGGTGAGGTCACCGAGCACGGCCAGGTGTTCCGGGTCGACCTGGCGCTGCGGCCCAACGGCAACTCTGGGCCGAGCGCGGTTTCTACCAGCGCGTTGGAGGCCTACTTTCTGGTGCAAGGGCGCGAGTGGGAGCGCTTTGCCTGGCTCAAAAGCCGGGTGATCGCACCGATTGCCTGTGTGCACAACGGCAGCGCCAACGCGCTGCGCTCCCTGGTGCTGCCGTTCGTGTTCCGCAAGTACTTGGACTACAGCGTGTTCGACGCGCTGCGCAGCCTGCACCGCCAGATCCGAGAACACGCGGCCAAGCGCGCCGCCGGCCATCCAGGACGTGCCAACGATGTGAAGCTCTCGCGAGGCGGTATCCGAGAGATCGAGTTCACCGTGCAGCTGCTGCAGGTTGTGCGTGGCGGCCAGTTCCCCGAGCTGCGCAGACGGCCCACCTTGGACGCACTGACGTGCTTGGCGCGCGCCCAGCTCATGCCGCAAGCCACCGCCGATG
>Ga0209491_10010196_pt1 | contig 11337 bp, 13 predicted proteins | sample BON02_FD_187213 | JGI IMG/M metagenome (GOLD analysis project Ga0209491, IMG submission 187213) | Freshwater microbial communities from Lake Bonney liftoff mats and glacier meltwater in Antarctica - BON-02 (SPAdes) (version 2) | ecosystem: Environmental > Aquatic > Freshwater > Ice > Glacier...
TGGGTTCATAGGGACAGTTGACTTAGGGCTCAAATGTGCTCAATTCTGGAAACAAATAGAAACGCTCAAATATATTTTTTTCTGTCACATGTATTGCGTTCACGTGTGTACACATGTGTACAGAACTGTTACAGCTTTCCGCGTAGTTTCTAATATGGACTCCCGGTACCCTGCCGAGGACAACAACACCTTTGGCATGGATTCTAACCGTGCAACATTCTTGACGCGATTTTGGTGTTAAGGGTGGACCTGAACCCCTCGAAAAAGAAAGCCACCAGTTCTTAGGTTCGAAACGTGATGTTTTCGTCTGACGCAACTTGCCCCCGTACCACCGCTTCTAGTACTTTGTCTTGTCTTTTCTAACAAAAAGATTGTGACAAAGCGTAAGTATGCACTTGCAGAGGTGGTACAGGGTCAGGTTGCCTCAGACCATAGTTGACTCGTAAAATTGTCTAGATCGGGTCGTTCCGAGGGGTATGAGTCAGGTTTGGAGGCGAACGGAGGTCGGGAACCATAAAGGGCGCTCTCTCAACACCCGGCTATCTTCTGGCACTTCTGCGGGAACTTTCGCATGTCCCGCGGGGCCTTAAAGAAAATGCTGAGGCGAAGCATGTACGAAAAACGAACCGAACTCATATTTTGAACCAGATCGGAAAATGATCCGAAAATCGATCCTCACGTTTCGAACCTACGATTTTGTTGATTTTGTTTTCGAGGGGTTCAGGTCCAACCTTAAACCTAATCATTTTTCTGCCCTATTGGTGGTTGTCTTATAATAAACTTTCCTATCTACCTAATGGAAGATTCTGAGAATGTCATACGAGTGAGAGCTTCTCTGATCGATGATACGGTCATTGCAATCATGCTAGACAGTCAGACGTTTGCTGGCAGCTTGATTTGGTAAGAAATTCTCGAGAGCGAGCAGCGACTGTTTGAAAACAGTCAAGTAAATAAGTACTCATACGTAAACGATAGCGCAAACCTCTGAAGTTGTTGGTAGCGATGCTATAATCACAGACACAAGAGTTCTGACCGTAAGTGTGTAATTCGAAAAGTTGATTGTTAAAATATGCAGGGGAAACAGTCACACTAAAATGGGTAGCCATGTTGTCGAATGCAACTCGCATTTTCTTATATAATGAATCCAGCCTTGCAAGTCGGTGGCTTGTCAAGAAATGGCGAGACTACTGCTGGCCATTTGCATGTGCTACTACACAAATGCACGTGACGGCACTAATAACACGAAACTACGACGCCTTGGCGAAGCACTCTCTTGCAGCAGCAGTGCCTCAGATCAACTATGATGAATGTCAATCTTCATTTAGATTTCTTGCTCGCTGCATCACAGGTGCCATTGCAAGTTTATATATGTTTTTGTACATACATATTTGTGTGTTTATGTCTATATATATATATATATATATGTATATGTATACATGCACACAAACACACACAAACACACACACACACACACACACATGTTTACATTTATGTACAATTATATTTACACATATCTATACATGAAATACATGTGTCCATGAATACGTACATATACCTGTATGTACATATCAGTACAGGTACACTCATATATACTATCCAACAGTACAAAAAATGAATGCATAAATATCGATTTATGTACATGTAGGTGAGCTGGTATGGGGCGTCGGCGAGACTCTGAATGGCTTGCCAATACATGCTTTGATAGAAGTACAAAAACATATGCTGGCTTTTTCTTCGCCGGCTGCAAAGAATGACGTCCATCAAGTTCTTGAATCAGGCAGTCAATAGAGCCCTGAGTACCACGAATCTCTTGAAAGGATGAACACAGTTTTTATCAAGGTGGGCGTAGAGTTTGGCTGTATGCGCGAGGTGCTTGGGGCGATCCGCCAATGGGCCGGTTCGGGTGGGCGCGAGGGTCTCGTCCTTCTTAAGCATGCAATCGACTTTCTGCACATGCCACTGGTAGTGACACAGGCTACAGAGTGTCAGCAGTTTGTAGCGCGCGAGGGCGGCACAGAGGTTTTCCTTGCTTCTCTTGATCAATTGCAGCAGATATGAGCGACCATTGATTCCTCGCTCGTTGATCTCGTCGTTGGCATGCGCGTGCAAGTGCATTCACTCGTGATGAAACCCCATTTCAACTTGCTTGCGGGTACAATCAAAGAAGTGCTTGCGTCAGGTCGCTTTTGCGTTGTGCTTGAGCAGGGCCTACAAGAGCTCAGTCTGAAACAACTCAATCTTGAACCTCTCAGAGACGATGCCATATCGGACCTCATGTAAAAGTGCAGGGATCTCATCTGGAATCTCAGCCAATTACATCCCAGTGCCAATTTTGATGCCTTAATTCCGACTATGATGGTGCATCCAAGATGTGATTTTGTTGAACAGAAAGTGGGAGTTGATGGTGGTGGCAGTGGAGGCAATGGAGCAAGTGGTACCGCGTGCGAGGCATGCAAGAGAATCTCCAACGCTATTCTCTCAGGATATCAGGCCATGCAGGAAAACCAAAAGTTTCTTGGCTCAATGACAGAGCCCCCACGTGGCTATTTGGCTCAGGCAGTTCCCTATGAAATTGGTGCGGTCTTGGCCGCCCTTCGACGATATTCCTCACCTGTCGTGGTTGTTGCTGCATGCAGATGGCTAGGTAAAGCAGCTTTCTATGATAATTATCAAGGTGCAGGCGATGACATACAGCAAATGGGTGCACATGCTGCTGTTGTGGCTGCACTCGCACGTCATGGCGAGAGTGTGAGTGTGCTAATAAACGCCTGTCTAGCCATTGCACACATGTGTGGCAAGGGCAAGACTAGGTTGCCATCTACCCTAGGAATACTTGAAGACGGCACCTTGCATTGGCGACAGGAATCCTTAGTCATCGTCGGATCGGTTGAGACTCTGCTCACAACTCTGGCGCGACATCCAACTGTCGCTTCTCTTCAGGAGCAGGCGGTAAGATACGCATTTATCAATATGCTCTTGTATAAAGTATATCCAGGAAATTCTAACCGATTGCCTACCACAGTCATTTGCCTTGGGAATGCTCGCCCAATCCAGCCATCCTACCGCCAGCTGATTACTGACAATGGGGGTGTTGAGCTCCTTGTCAAGGTTCTGACTTCATGTCCTGAGGAAGCGCCAACAACCAGGTTACTATATGCTCTAGCGAATCTGGCGGATCCTGAAGATCGTCACTTTGCCATCAACAATTTTACAGAATCTGAAAGAAAACAATATGTCCACGTCAGTGGAGAAATCAAAAATGCCATACGTGACGCTGGAGGTCTTGAAGCAATTATTTCGGCCATATCACGCCACGAACAGCTGTGGTTTACCGCAAATGCACAGGGCCTGTGGAAGGGGATGAGGGGCCCCTTCCATGCCCTGCGAGCAATACGATACCTCTCGCAAGACAATGTCACTAATCAGCACGTGCTCGAACAGCTAGGTGCCTTTGACAAGATTATTTTCATCATGACAACCATCATGCAGAATTTTAAGACGTCATGGGCCAAGACGGGCCGTCCAATTTTGAATACTGCAGGGCGTTGCTATGGGCAAGGCAAAAAAGGCCCGAATCTGGATACTTTTGCTCGCGCTATCCAGGTGGAGGCAATCTCAGCAATGCTGAGCATGGTCAAAAGCAACGTGGCAGCTCGCACCCTTTTGTTGACAAATGGTGGCATACGCAGTGCTGTGACAGCCTTCAACGAGTTTAGGTATACAAGTGATCAGAACGTAGTACATAGCATCATGGAATCATATATAAGATATCTGACACTTCCACACACCACACAATTCATAGCTTCATGTCTCGCGACGACTGGAATACTGACGACTTCCTGGAAGACATTGAACGCAACGGTGAGATCATTGAGGAGATTTTTTGTCACCTCGTCGAAGAAATGACTACTGGGAATGAATCCGCTGTTTGCGAGCAAGACAATCTATCAAAGAAATTCTGAATTCTAAAATGATATACTCTGCTGCTTTAGCAATTCAATCAGATCTAGGCTTTGGGATTTCAGGATTGAAAAGGACTGTGAACTCTGACAACTGTTGTCTGTGAAGCAGCTGTGGCACAGCTCGTCGCTACGATAGACAATCATCCATCCTACCTGTGGCTACACACCAACGTAGCGGAGGCCCTTGCAGTATGCAGGGCGTTAGCCCTTCTTCTATACTTCAGTGCATGATGTTAAACACATATTCTGACAATGTACAAAACAGGCGCTCGTGACAAAAGGCAGTCACACTATTATCAACCAAAACATGGCCAGGGAGGCAGGTGCCTTGCAGGCGTTGAGCAATGCACTCGAGCGCACGCTAGGGCTCCTTGCACGATCGTATGAATAGAGCAAAGACGATGGTTTTGAAAATATGAGTGTCGAATCCGCAAGCATGACCTCATCACACCACATCTTGCTGGTATGCATAAATTCAACGTATCCTATTTCATTGTGTACAACATTTATTCTGACACTCTTGATATTAGGCTCTTGACGCCCTTATCCATGAAAACGTCACCAGCAAGCAACTCGTTTTCGACCTGCTCCTGCACAAAGGGAAGCGACCCCCAGAAGGGTTTGGTTGTCCACGTCTTCCATATTGGGATGAAAGCGACACCCACGAAAAGAATAAATTTTCTGAGTCAGTGCTTTTGGCTGCTCTGATTCTGCCGCTGCGTTCGATTTCTATCCCGAGCGTGTCTCAGGTGTGTGCCACTATTGTCCATGTGACAGAATGTCGTAGAATATATCAATTGAAGCACAAATGTCTTGTTTGAAAAGGTCTCACACTCAACTAACAATCTTTTTTGCAGGTGCCATGGTGGAGCCTTGACGCAGCCAGCTGAGAGGAAGTTGGCCAGTTCATGGGCACTTTTTGCAGACTTTTAGTCACACTTTTTGGCAATGATAAGAACGGTCATATCTCCTCACACAACTCGCTGAGACAGCGACTCAATTCTGAGTTAGAGGCTGTACAAACTAGCGAGCTTTTCTAGAAATGCGAACGCAGCCCTCCTGCAGGTAGTCATTAATTTTCTGTCTCTATCTCTGTTCTTGTCTCTGCCGCTGTCTCTGTCTCTTTGTCTGTTTTTGATATCCCCTGGTTTACAGTGGACGGGTTCAACACCAGCTGGAAAAGAATCTTTTCGCCGGCGTGCGGCTTATCACTTTCAGAATATTTTCTTTCAGACTTTTGACCTCTCACAGCAAGCATATTCTCTTTTTACCCATACATACGTGCACCCAGGTCAGCCAGCAGCAGATGATCAAGTAACAGAACTAAAGGAGCACGTGCGCCGAGCACTGTGTGCACTTGGTGCTGCTGCCATCTGATACTGCTGCTACTGCTTCTGCACTAATAATTAGTGGTGTAAGTGAGAGGATAGAGAGGGGGAGTGAGTGAGAGCATAGAAAGAGTCATGTCACTCCTTCCATGGGAAGACGACCATCATTTGAGTTATACTAGGCGATTGATACGACAATGCTCGTCGAAGCAGGGGGGCTCAAGGATGGCGATCCACACATTTTAGGACTGGTGCAGAAGCAAAACATACGTACATACATACATACAAAACATGCAAGCATGCATACACGCATACATGCATACACACATACGCAGATACACACCTACACACATACACACATACACATACATGAAACACACACAAGCATGAGGTACCAGAAAGATGGTGTGCTGTTTGGAATATGTGGAAGAGAGCAGCAGTTACGTGGCTGGCAGAGGCTGGTAGCTCGGTCAGGCTGGTAGCGCGGTCACAGCTTGGTAAAGACTAATCAGGTGTACCTGTGCATCCTGAGAGTCACTTTCTAGCAGGTCGCCCGCTGTCAACGTGTCCTGTCAACAAGTTGCCAAATATTTATTAGCCGCGGCTCAAACGAAGCGACTCAACAAATGTAGCTCAAAGGTGCAATTAAAAAGATGGCAAGTTTGATTCTGTGTCTCAAAAACGCAAAATGGCAGGAAATCCCCACAAAAAAGAGGAAGGGATCGGTATAGCCAGCGACGTAGGTGAGGATCCGGTCATCCCCAGGTTCTCAAAGGGGGAACAGGGCGAGGAGGTGCGTTGGTGATTCTCAATCGTGGGTGTGTGCCCCCTTGACTCGCCCGTGAAGAAGCCCCGGCACCATAACAATTCCCCAATATCGGTTTAATAAAACAAAGCAGCACACACACACACACTGCATCTGCAGTTGGGGGCTTTCTCCTTCGGTTTTTTTTTCCTTTTTTATTAACGAGTAAGTGTTGCTTTGCTTTGGTCGTGGGCGGTGGAGGATTTTGTAGACTTTGGGACTCCAGTAACCCAAGAAATTTGACCAACATTCAGGAAGACCGAACGAACATTGGACTCGCCCAGACAACAGAGCCACCAGGGCAAACCCTCCTTGTTGTCAACGGGGTAGTTGCTGGTCCATTCGAAAAGGTTCGGAAGAGGAGGGGATCGCTAGCGATGTAGTTAAGGCGATGGGCGAGGGTTGGGTCGCTCCAGGCTCTTTGAGGGGGGACAGGGGGAGGTGATATGCATTGTATCTCGAGCAAATAGAGCTTCCAGCAAAGCACTTTGAGTATAGGTCTAGATTAAATTAGTACAGGTAGGACGGAGGCAGCGGTTGTGCTCAGCTGCAATGACAAAGCATCACAAAAAAATATGCCAAAAAGTATAGTTTGTCAGATTTTCAAACTATAATCTGGAAATCACTCTATTTTTCGTACTTGTGTAGCCTTTGGCATGTTTTCAGATAGTACTCTTCATCTGTTCGTGCGGCGTTCAAAAAAATCGGAAAATCGTGTGGTTGCGGGCAATATTGTGGTTTCTTTCGCCAAGACCCATTTCGTTTCTAACAACTCTTGTACCACGCCACTCCGCGAGTCCCAGATTGAGCTCCCTAGGGACGCACGGCCATCGTCGGTGCCGGCTGGACCGCATAAAAATCCACTTGCCCAACTTCCTGAAACCAGACTTAGCATCACAAAAAAACATGCCCAAAAAGTATTCTATACTTTTTGGTATGTATTTTGTCAAATGCTGACCTCCGTGTGAGGGAAGAGGATTACGGATCATGGATTATGGAACACTCTGGCTAGGACCGACTCTAAGCAGGTAGTGAATACCCCGGTTAACCACTATCACACAAAAAATACCAAAAAGTATAGAGCTTAGGGTTTAGGCCACCTCTGCTCCAATTTGACTTGTGCTGTGACTTCTGTGTGTGACGCCGTTGGTTTGCTGATCTCAACACACAAAAACATGTCAAAAAATATAGTGAATGTGTGTGTGTGTGTGTGTGTATATGTGTATGTGTGTGTGTGTAAGAGAGACAGAGAGAGAGAAATTGCGTATGTGTACTTTCATACTTCTTTTTGTGCAGATCAAACAAGAGGGTTAAACATTCCGAAATACTTTGTCAACGCTTTTCATTATCTTTGATGTTACCCTGTGGTGCTTCCATTCTACGTCGGGTACTCCACGCGCTTGGAGCTGCATGTATCACAGAGATATACAAGAGGAAATGTACAATTTCCTGATAATGTAACGTGTGTTGCTTGTTTTTTTTAATCAAAACTGAGGATTAGGCAAGTTGATATTGGGAGTCAAAACAATCTGCCTATATGCTTCGTCAAATGGTAAACTATGTTTTTTGGCATGTTTTTTTGTGATGTTGAATATATACATTTTGGCATGTATAGCCCTCCAATTTCGCTTCTTCTGTCACTGTTTCTCACTTACACCGACATCACATACTACCACTCCCCATGACGTGTTGTTTTTCCTGGACAAGTACACGAGCTTCTTGATCGAGACTACAAGTCTTATTTAAATCTCCGTAAGCGGTCTCATAATTAGGAACCAGTATCTGACACCTAACACACCAGTCTCTCGCCCATTCCACCATGTGTGAAGAAGCATTCTCCCGGTCCCTTTTCATTGTGTGCTGGCAAACAGAACATGGTTCTTTGTGTTCAAAAAAAAAAGCACGGTCTCTTTTTTCGAATTCAAAATCCGTGCACATGGCGACAACCGCGGCCTCGTGCATCTACATGACCTCTCACTCATGTCGCATCGGTGTGTTTGTCCGGCGCTGTGGCCAGTCCCCTGCTCGTGCCTCTGCATGCTCTGTCGCCCCAGGCCTTCATGGGGGCTACATTGATGTAGGAGCCCGACGCTGCTGCTGTATATGTATATATATGTAAAAATATATACATTTTGGCATATACATCTTGGAAAATATGTACGTTTTCTCAAGAGAATCGACCAAAATTCCCAGAAACACGCTCCAGCGCGCTAGCTTGTTTTTTTCATTCATAGTGTGACTAGCCCCTTGTTTTAGAAAGCACTAATTAAATGGGAGGAGGGGTCAAGAGAAGAAAATTGACACACAGATTTAATACACTTTCCCCCCCCTTCCCGTCATGCTTTCTCGGCAAAGACTAGCTCCAAAATCTGAAAATCACACATGCTAGCTCTGCCCATTGCGTGTGTATGAGGGGGGGGAAGAGAATGCAGAGAGAGGAAGAGAGAGAGAAAGTTGATGTGTGTGTGTGAGAGAGAGCATATGTGTGTGTGTGAAAGAGCCTGAGAGGGACCGTGACAATGTGCGCTGAGTGCGTACGTGCATGCGCGTTAGTGCACGTGTCAAGGTGAAGGGCTTCCACAACAAGCCAGCCCGCTGCGTCGAGTGCAAGGCGGCTAGAAAGGCTCGCTTGGAGAAGGGCGGCGGCAGTGGCAATGGACGTGAGGGTGACAGCCAACTTGAATGACTTTGGAGGTGGACTTGGCAGTGCTGTCTATGTCTACATCGATATCCTGTTCTTGTGGCTTGGCGCCATCTTCTTGATCTTGGTTGTCGTGGCTCTCGTCACCGTCATCTATTGTGATATTCTCCAATTGTTGGCGCCTTATAAACCCATCTGCGCTTTTGTCGAACCCGTAGCAGATGTTGTGACAAAGTCCACGTAAACTTCCGTCGTCAGATTTGCGGCCCAATTTCTCCGCCGATGGGGAGGAAGGGGGCGAGCCGCGTCATTGTGGAAAACAAATTATTGCGCTTGTTCATTATGCTTATTGCGCTTGTTCATTATGTTGCAGCGGTGCGTTATGGGGTTGTTGTATATTTACAAATTTGACTCACATAGTAATATACCTCATAACATAACATGATAAATATATCACATCATGATACAGATATATGCTGTGTCAGACATATATAATCATGTCTTAGAGACAAATGTCTTTGGCATTGAAGCACTCTCGATATAGACTCCATACACCCAAATGTGACACTGATACGCCTATGATATGCTATACTCGCCATGAAGAATTGTGTGTGTGTTGATGCATGTGTGTGCGTGTGCGTGTGCGTGTGCGTGTGGGCGTGTGTGTGTGTGTGTGGGTGGGTCAAGAGGTGCCACATCGCACAACATTGCCTGCTTGTCACTCGTACCACGATGGGGTGAGGGGGGGCTTAATTTGCGACAGGAGAGTAAAGACATCTTTTCACCTCGCTTCTTTTTGTATCGCCTTTGCCTTCTCAGATGTCGTACTAATGGCTTTGTCGCGGCACCTGCAGACTTTTTGTTAGTTTGTGACATGGACCAATGCGAAGAGACGAAAATTTCCAAATAACAATGCTCGAAGGAGGCCGTGGGCGTGGTAGAGGGCAACCAATCGTATTCCCCCAATTCCTCTTTCGCATGCACTGACCCACGCAAATTGCCCCTCTCCTTCCCTCAACCGTGACACCCCCCCCCGCCTCCCCTCCCCTAAAACTCTTTGTTTTCAGCACTCGGCTAATATGGGTACCCACCACCCACTCACACATGTGCCAAATGAAGGAGGAGACGGAGGAGGACAACGAGGTAGATGAGAAAGACGCCCACCCTCTATTTAACCTCAATTAGCGATTTCTTGAAATGAAGCCCCCCCCTCCCCTGTCTTGGCAACTATTTCTTGAAAAATTGCAAATGTCGTTTGCCAGGTTGAGAGAGACAGCGCGAAAGACACGTACTGTAGAACCATTTACCTATGATCCTATTCACTCTGATGTGTGTGTGTGTGTGTTGCTGACTATTTATGCATTCACGGTGTATATGTGTACTCACTCATTTGGAGTGCAATGTCTTGCTGTGGAGTGCAATGCCTTGCTCTACGGCCTGATCCTGCCCTCCTATTTTGCGACTAGAAGATGAGACGGACACAACACCAAGATTTTCAAGGTATATTTGTTTGGCCCTTTTCATTGACGAACAATATACTAGTAAATTGGAAAAGAAACCCGCCTTCACTGCACTCTCATTCTATGCGTAGTACATCCCAAAACGTCAAAACTATGGACAAACTTACGCAAAGTTGATAGACAACTTCGGTCACGAATCAGACGTCACGTTCCTAAGGACTCCTTTCTAATCTACAACTGTGTTCCACGTAAATTGAAGAGGCATTCTTCTGAAAACAAAGTGCCGACATTCGCCATCTTCTCGACTCTCTAGTCTCTGCCCTTGCAGTTTACGCCACCGCGTTTAGGTTTAAACTTTCCCAAACTTTGAATTCATCGTCCCACATTACACTGCGGCAAGAGCTACATTACGCTAGGATTAGCAGCTCAAGATTCGTAGCTCAAGAGCAAGAGCCACATTCAGCGAGATACCATATCGAACAGTGGTCACGTTTGTGATATGGTTGATTTCTAGAACAGAGTTTTCTAATTCAGAACTCGTTTTACAACGACATTTTTGTTGACGTCCGTTTCAGTGGTCACGTTCGTGATATGGTTGATTTCTAGAACAGAGTTTCCTAATTCGGAACTCGTTCTATTACGTCATTTGGGTTGACCACAGCCTCAGATAGGGTATCTCGCTCTTACAGGCTAATTTCCTCTCCCTACTAGGGCCCTATTTTCAACGTATGAGTGAATCTGCATTATCATTTGAATTTTCTATTTTCTCTTGGATGCTCGCTCCTTCAACTTTTTGGTTTTAATTGAGTTTATTTCTTCCGAATTCTTTTTTTCTTTCGAAGAAAGAAGGAAAGAACCGTATGAATGAGTCCTGCCGTACACATGAGCGGTGATCTCATACACTTGAATGAGTCGCACGTGAAATGCAAACGCGAACGACTTGTGCTTTTCTCATTCTTGAGCCCTGCTCGGTACATCTGCACGTACGACCGAGCGAGAGAACGAAAGGGAGAGAAAGAGAGAGGAAAAGAGAGAGCAAGAGAGGGCAAGAGAAAGAAAGAGAGAGAAAGAGAGAGAAAGAGAAAGAGCGAGAGAATTAGAGAGAGAGAGCGAGGGGGAGAGGGGGGGGGAGAGAGAGAGA
>Ga0209491_10010198_pt1 | contig 11336 bp, 4 predicted proteins | sample BON02_FD_187213 | JGI IMG/M metagenome (GOLD analysis project Ga0209491, IMG submission 187213) | Freshwater microbial communities from Lake Bonney liftoff mats and glacier meltwater in Antarctica - BON-02 (SPAdes) (version 2) | ecosystem: Environmental > Aquatic > Freshwater > Ice > Glacier...
CCAAAACTGAATTGCAGGTGTTCAAGAGAGAGCGCATGCACCGGAGCATGCAGCTCACCAAGGATGAGATTGTCAAAATGTGGACGCGCAACTGCATCGAGCGCAAATTGGCGTTTATGCTCTTGACTAATTCAAGACTGTACCGTGGACCGCTTACGCAGCTGTGCGTGGATACTCTTCGCATCATTCTCTCGTTCAATATCATGCTGGCATGAGTGCTGTTTTCACGTATTGTATATAAAAAACCCTGGAAAATATGACATTTTTGCCCCTGTCAGGCGATAGTATGCTTACTTTAGAGGTCGCGTGGCCAAGCGAATGGCTGCATAGATAGACTCCAGGAGCGTGGTTAGTGGTATCCATCATCCAAATTGCCCATATTCCTGCGGTGGTGTCGAGCGACTTGGATCTGATGCATCTGTAGCTGCAACTTTGGCATAGAATTATGAGATGATGACGGTGATGCCGCATTTGCTTGATGTTTATCCGTCTGCAGAGCGGTGTGGAGTGCTTTTTTCCTCCAATCATAGACACATATTTTACACAGATTTTCGTGATCACGCGCCAAGAGCATATTAGGATGGTCTGGTTCATCGCACACGTGAAAACGCTCGAACGTGTTGCTGTCGGCAATGTTCAACGCTGTGAGTTGTTCCCGCATGCCCCTGTGATCAGAAGGCATAGCCCAGCTGCCATGCCAAGGTCGAAAATGCCCAGAATGCACAGGCGGGTGGATTAGCCTCAGAGGTGGTGGCATATTGCCAAAAGGTTCCAAAAAATTCACAAGTTTGGCACGGTTCGCCGGCAAATTGCTGCTCCTGTAATCAAAGCCGTCGTCGCACCGAGTACACTCGGTACCCCAAAGCTTGGACGCATTTGGTAATAAGGAAGTCATGTGCTTGATCCCGGCCATGACAAGGGTGACATACCTCAAATCATCACGATAAAAATGTGCAGTCAGCATTGCAGATGCATCCGACGCCACCTGTGTTAAAGTCTGGCACTGGGTTTCCAAAATACGTGCGCATTTTTCGCGGTCGGTGTTTTCGAGCTGGCACACAAAAACCGTCTCGCGGGCACCAACCTCCGAAATGATGGCAATAATAGTAGCAATTTCACCATACACCTCTTGATCGTACAATACAGAGTTGAATTGGCGAGTCTTGGATGCGCGTTCGTCGACAATGCGAACGCTATTTCCGGTTTTGTGAAGTCCGCAACATTCAAATCGGATCCATAATGGACTCGAGCCAACAGGAGGCGGTATGAGAGGTACTGCTTTTGGATTCCAGAAAAAGCGCGGATTCGTGTCGAGCATAACTCGAGATAAGCTGGAGCAAAGAAGCGTCTCAACATATATAGTGTAGTGCCACCATGCAAATTGAATTTAATCCGCGTGCGATTCGTATGCGCTGTTATGTGTTTTCCCCAATTGCATTCGAATATAAATCGCAATCCACCCAGCCCCCTATTTGAATACACGGATCTGGAAACTATCTGCCCGTGCAAAATCAAGACACGTCCCTGCACCATAGGGATTTGATAATTATAAACGACAGCAAGAGTCTCCCAAGTCCTGCATTTAATAACACGCCACGGAAACTGACAAATGGTATCAACGTGTGTACGAATTGACCAATTCGACTGTTTTACTTTGTCGACCGGACTCGCTGCCTAGTGCAGACCCACCAGGACACAAAACCCAACGGCATGTTGAATCACAAACAGAGGCACTATGCAGTAGAGTGCCAGTTTTTCGACGAGAGACACGTGCCGTCAAACACACAGCTGTGTGAACACACTCAACAATCACGATACGCGCAGTGCAGTTTTTACTGTATTCTGGTAGTCGTGGTGCAGAGTGCAGCATTATGTACAGTCAAACTTGTGGTGATCGCGATGTATGCGCTGCTGGTGGTGCTTCTGGGGTACATGGCCATGATTTCGAATGAAATGCGCTCGATCCCGGACTGTGTTGCTTCGCTGCAGCTGCCCCCACACCCTGGCTGTAATCGCGAGCAAGCTCTGTGTAGTAAGCGGTATGACGAGACAGCACATGCAACCATGCACAATGCCTTTGCAACAACACAGGACGGCATTTTTTTTGCTCAACACAGGGGGTGCATGCGATCAGCGCTGGTGCACGGAGTCCGAAGCTTTATGCTGGATGTTCACATGACATCATCTGGGAATGTTGCCTTGTGTCATTACTCGTGTACGCTGGGGACGGTGTCGCTGTCGGCTACGCTCGACATGCTGGTACTTTTTGTGCTCCAGAATCCACGGGAAATCATTACCATCATATGGGAGATGGTGCCGGACACCACTGGGCCAGAAGCAGCACTAACACTACACACCCAATGGATGGCGGCGATGCTGAAATCGGGCATGCCCAATCACATGTTTGCGCGGCAGCAAAACACCGGGGCATGGCCAACGCTACAGCAAATGATACGAGATGGAACGCGTATTGTTTCGTTTTCCAGTTTACGAACGTATTCTTGGACAGGAGGGGACTGGAACATGCAGGGCCGCTTTTTCCTCGCACAGACACCATTTAGCAGCGCAAACGCACTCAAACTAGAACAGAATTGTTTTGTGCAAACGAAATTCCGCCCTGCCTGGTCCATGCCGTGGGCACCGCTTTTGGTGATGAACCAGTTTACCGTTCTGGCAGCGCTGGGCATCAATGCCGACCAAACGTCGAAACTCGGGCATTTCTTTGGCATACGTGCTCTTTACAAAATCAACGGTGCCGACCTCCTGTGGCACCGGGTGTTTCCGTGCGCGCAGTGTCTCGCGCAGATGCCAAACTTTGTTGTTGTGGATTTTTGGGATTCGTCTGGCGTCGTGCAGGTGGTACACCGCCTGAACAACCTCTCTCGCGAAAATATGCAGCGAATTGAGAGCGGAAATTCTACAGCTTGTTCTGTTCAGATCTCCACCTAGGTTCCCCTTCCAAAAACAGGAGGCGTCAGACCGCATTATGGATCGATTCGAATTCGACAAACAATACATATGAGGTGGTACCAGAACAGTATATATATAAACGCTTTTGTATGTTGCATTGGGATTTTCCACTGCCGCGATCGATGGTGCGTTATGCTCCATACCTTGTGCTCTTGGGCCTGACATTTTGGGCTTGCACAACCAACGCCGATCAAAGCGGGAATTCTGCATGCTCGATAACTTCAGAGTGTAGTGTGAATGAATACTGTGGAAACAACGGATGCACCACATGCCCCACTGAGTATAGTGCTGCAGAACTGACACAACTGTCGCTCGTACCGAGCACCGACGCAAATCGAGAAGCAATGTACAAATGTATCGAGTTTTACATGGGGGCGTCGAAAAGTGAAGTCTCAGAATAATCAAACAGAAATCTACAAACTCGAAGCCGACAACAATGGTGGCCGTAATGCCAAATCCCGAAATAGAATGTAATTCAGACAATTGCCTTTAAAAGAGCCAAGCAGACAAAGACTCACATCCCGAAACACACATGTCCGTAAAAGCAAAGTGTGCGTGCTGCCTGCAGACCGACGTTCACCTGCTGGCCTGTGCGACGTGCAGTTTGGTGCAGTACTGCAGCAAGGAATGTCAGAAGAAACACTGGAAGAGCGAACACAAGCAGCGGTGCAAAAAGGGCGACCGAGAGTTGCATCATTATGTGCCCGATGAAACTGCCGAGGAGCTCGAGTGTAGTGTGGAGCTCAAAACAGCGCTTTCTGCGTTCCAGATTAGCTTTGATGCGATGAGTGGTGAGGAGCGCAACGCTTCCGTCATGGACTTTGCCGCGTCCTCCAAAAACATCCGCAAAAACAAGAAAACAACCACCGACCCCGTGGAGCGCTGGGCCGCAGTGTGCGCGACGTCGCGTTTGGTGTTTCTTTACATGTCCAATCAAGAGTGGATCCGGGCCAAGAAGACAATGGTCGACTTTTTCCGCCTCCTCGACATGCTGGACAAGTGCGAGATGTCGCAGGGCCAGCGCGACATGCTCCACATCGAGTCGGAATTCAACAGCATGCAGCTCAACATGTGCACGGTGGACGATGTGCTCTTTAGCGCTGAGAACAAGGCCAGTCGCAAGCGTATCTACGCCATGCCTGCAGGCCCCGAGAAGTGCAGGGAAAGCTATGCTTTGCTGGAAAATGTCGCGCTGGCGCAGAAAAACTATGCCAGGCTTGGCAGCAGATTCACCGACACCAACATGTATTTGTGCATGCACATGACGCTCGGGTGTGTATGCGTGATAGCAGATCTTGGCTGCGATGCTGCGCAGGGCGTTGACCTTGCCCAGAGTTTTCGCCACATGGACGCACAGATATCACACGCCCTGTCCATGTTTAGCAACGCGCTCATAGGATATCCCGAACGCGCCGAGCAGTGTTCGCAGCTTAAGAATCTCATGGGCATTGTCGAGCGCATGAAAATAAAGGCGGGGTTCCGCGACGACACAGCGTAACGTCCAGTGACGCCAGCGACAACGTGATACTCCTGCGTAGGTGTGGTGCAATTTGTAGCAGATTTTCTTAATAAAAACGAAACTAGTACCGTGTGTTTTAATAGCGTTCGAGTGTTTTGGGGAGTTTCTATCAGACTGGCTTAAAACAAAAAATTTGACACTGCAATGTGACTGGATTGGATATAAACAGCTTTGATATGCTATCCCCAAAAATCTGCAAGGAATACCCAACACGACCCAACAAACATAGTATATAAGAAGTTACAGCCATTCCTGTCGAATGTCGTGGCGTTTTTTCCTGCTTGCAGTATATGCAGCAGGCATACACATTGTCAATTCTCAATGTAACCAAGGTTATACTGGTCCAACCAATGGACTTTGTTCGCCATGCGAAGCGGGTACTTACTTGTACAAGGAACACAACAACACGTTCAAACATTTGCTAGCGACTAATACGCCATACATTGTGTCGGAGGCCAAAGACTGGAACATTCTGACCAATCGCTTCGAGAGCATGTGCGGCAACCAGAAATGCAAAGGTAACACGGGTGCCCTGGAAAACGGCGATGTCACAACGGGAACCCTCATTGAGCATGGTGCACGTATCCCCGTGCCTTTTGTCGGCGGCAATATCACGACAAGGATGCAGTGGGGCGCGGGATCTATTCCTGCAGCGTTTACGATTTGCAGCGTCACGCGGTACTCTGGCGGTGCCAGGGGCAGAATCTTAAACGCGCATAGTAATCCAGCCGGTTCCCGAAACTGGCTGCAAGGACATTATGCAGAGAAGGCAGGTAGCAGCTTTTATGATGGAGATGTGCACGGAAATCTTGGGTTTTCGATTGCTGTCAATACAGACTGGGTGGCAATGTGTGGCTCGAATCTGCAAGATTCGAATTCTGTTGGCATTATGGTCAATGGTAACATCAACGCAAATGCCGCAGGGGGCACAGGTAGTTGCGCACTGGGCATCAACCACCATGATCCAAGTGACTGGCAGCTTTCCAAAGTCTATGTGTGGGACAAACACCTCTCGGCGAGCGACTTCGCATTAGCTTCGTTTGGGATATATTCGGGTCTTTTCACAGACACGATCGCGTCAGGGGTTTGCCTGCCATGTCGTCCAAATTCTCAGAGCGACGCTGGGGCCACCGAATGCGAATGTAGCCCCGGTTATACTGGAATGTCCGGATGGTTTTGCAATGCTTGCCCTGCTAACACATTCAAACCCCAAATCGGGAATGTTCCTTGTACAGTATGTCCTGCGAATTCCGAGTCATCCAGTGACAGACAGATCTGCAAGTGTAAGCCTGGATTTTCTGGTCCCGACGGCGGCTTGTGCACTCCGTGTGAAGCAGACAAATACACGAAAAACCCCGGTGACACGTGCAAATCCTGTCGCATAAACTCCAATTCCCCATCTGGGTCGACATTGTGTACATGCAACGCCGGTTTCGCCGAAGCGCACAATGATACGTGCACGAGATGCGCAGCTGGCAAATACCGACCAGGCAGCTTTGTCACCAATTGGGCCCGATCGTGTGGTGCCGACATGCAACAAGGATGTAGCACAGCACACACCAGTACCAGTGTATGGGGTGGTCCTGCGCATTTGGCCGTAGATAACAATTTTTACCCCAATTTTTTCAGGGGCGGTAGGGCCTATAGTTGTACACACACACGAAGTGCTCCTAGTTGGTGGAGTGTAACGTTGGACAATGCACCCATTCGTATCACTGGATTTCTTATCCGCGGACGCCAGGATGAAATGAATCAAGCCACACAGGGATATTCTATTCATATTGGCAATGACACTTCAGCAGGGGGTAGATACACAAACAATGAAGTATGTGTAGCAAATCAAGATCACCTGCTACGATATAGTTCTACTCAGATCACATGCACACGTCCAATTACTGGGAAAATCGTCATTTTTTCAGTCCCGAGAAATAAGTTTTCGCTGTGCGAGGTTGTTATATGGTCTTCGGATTGCTCCAGTTGCCCCCGCAATTCAAAGTTGGAACTGGCGAGCAATACCAAAGAGGACTGCAAATGTGAAGCTGGGTTCACGGGGCCCAATGGTGGTGCCTGCACAATGTGTGCCGCGGGAGAATACAAAACAGGCACTGGTAGTGCGGCATGCAGTGACTGTCCTGTTGATTCGAGCTCAATAGCGGGTAGTACTCTGCAAATCAACTGTACATGCAACATAGGGTATTATGGAATGCATGGAGAAGTTTGCAACGTTTGCCCTACAAACTCCGAGTCTGTTGGGCCTTCGCCAGACATTACCAGCTGCAAATGCAACGTGAATTATTATGGCGAAAGCGGGGCGGCATGCACCGAATGTCCTGCCCACTCCGAGTCGATAGCTGGAACCACTGTTCTCACTGGGTGCAAATGCAAGACAGGCTACTACGGAGCTGACGGAGGGATCTGCAATGTGTGTCCTGAAAACTCCAATGGCATCGAGTCTAGTCCAGATATTTCCAGCTGCAAATGCATTGTCAACTATTTCGGCGAATCTGGGGCACAATGTGTGCCATGCCCTGCCAACTCTGTGTCGGTCGCTGGCAGCACCGTGATTGCTGCTTGTAAATGCCAGACAGGCTATTATGTGCCCAGTGACTCTACTGGGTCTGGCGGAATAGCGTGTAGATTGTGTGCAGCTGGGAAATACAATAATTTGACTGGAAGTGCAGAGTGCAGTAGCTGTCGATCTGGGTATGATTCTTTTGTAGGCAGTACAACTGAGGATGATTGCTTCCGGTGCGAGGTTGGGTTTTACAGTCCTGGAGCTGGACAAGAGTGTTTGGCGTGTCCAATTGGAACATACAAGAATTCGACTGGAAGTTCAGAGTGCAGTAGCTGTCTATCTGGGTATGATTCGTTTGTAGGCAGTACCAGTGAAGATGATTGCTTCCAGTGCGAGGTTGGGTTTTACAGTCCTGGAGCTGGACTAGAGTGTGTGGCGTGTGCACTTGGAACATACAAGGACTTTGTTGGCAAATTGGCGTGTTTGGCATGTCCAGAAAACAGTATCGCGCCATCGATTGGAACAGTTACGTGTCTAGCATGTGAGAACAGCGTTACAATAGGCGAAGGACGGAAAATCTGCTCGTGTAAGGCGGGGTATGTGGATAATCGGGGTGCTGTGGTGTATAATGATGGGTGGGTTGGAGAACATTACGCGTTGAATGGGGCAATGCAGAGTGCAGGCTATACAGGCTTTGACGCCCTCACACCCGGCCATACTACCAAACTCTTGACCATTTACTATCCCCACAAAGGCACTTTTCCCTGGCGGCAAGACAATCTTGCCATTCGATTCCAGGGCATCATTCGCATTGTCGAGGCTGGCCTGTACACGTTCCATCTCAATTCTGACGACGGATCGTGGTTATGGGTCAACGAAATCTTTACCATCGATAATGGGGGGGGGCATCCTATGCGGGTTAGAACTGGAACTGCAGAATTACCCGTTGGAGATCACAATGTCAGGGTGCACTTTTTTCAAGGCGGGGGTGGAGCTGGTGTGATATTACACTACACAGGACCAGGAATCAATGGATGGGTACAACTTCCTGGATATACAAAGACAGAGGAATGTGTCACGTGTATTGAAGAAACCGACATTGGCTGTGTCAAGTGTGCAGTAGAGGAAGTTGATTCGTGTTTTGCGTGTCCCGCTGGTTCCTACATAGACAAGGAAGACGACACGCACTGTACATTATGTCCCAGTGGCAAGTACACCAATGTCAATTCTTCTTTCTTCGGACCTGGCGCCACATCATTAGACATGTGTGTACAGTGCCAGGAGTATGCCTATCCATTTTCCGGTAAACATAAAGGCGAGGGCGGAAACGCCACATGCACTCGGTGCACAGAAAACTCCAGCAAACAAGGAATAGTTAACACCATTTGTTCGTGTGATCCGGGATATTCTGGACCTGGCAATGCCCAGTGTGTGGCGTGTGACATAGGGTTTTATAAAGACACATCAGGCTCTGCCCCCTGCACGAGCTGTCCGTTTGGTCAAGATTCGACCGCTGCGAGCACGTCGGAAGGCGATTGCAATACGTGCAATGCGGGAAAATACATCTCCAGGGAGATCCTACAAGTACAGTACACAAGATCTGCTGCATGTGCCGTTGATATTAACGGGGATTTCGATGACATGGACGTGATGTATAATGGGTTTCCAATGTACCAGCACGTTACGAGACCAGAGCTGTTTATATGGTTCAAAGGCGGATTTGTTTTAAATCAGTACGGATGGGGCTATGTTTTGGGCCCACATCCAAGCATTCAAAGCATGCCATATGCCTACAGCAGTGCAAACAGCGAGATCGAACTGCGAAATGGTACAAGCAAGTGGAGACAACAATGTACGAGTACCGACCAAATTGGACAGTGGATGATACTGGATGAGACGGTTGCGTCTGTGGTGGGGTTTTCGTGTGCCATGTGTAGTAAGGGCAAGTTTTCAAACACCTCAAATGTCACTGGGTGCACGGCGTGTGATACCACATCGTATTCTGATACACCCGGTGCAACTGCGTGCAAAAAATGTGATGTTGCGTCCAATTCAATTATAAACGCAGAGCGCACGCTGTGTGCGTGCAAGCCTGGGTGGACACTGGCACAATCACATTCAGACATGCAAAGGGGTGATTGCGAGCAATGTGTCCCTGGAAAATTCAAAAACACGATTGGGGATCACGTGTGCTCTGTATGTCAAAATATCAAAGTGCATAATGGCATAGCGGCATGTGTGGACATTGTGAGCTTCAGCTTGTTTCTGACAGCGCTGTCCGACGACCAACACGAGGCATTGCGCAGCAGTATTGCAAAGGCATTCGGGCTTCCGCTCGACATGGTGGAGATGACAATCAATAATGCATCTAGTAGTCGTAGACTGTTATCTGCACAGTTTGAAATTGTTGTTAGCATCTCCATTCCGAGTGAGGACGCCTCAGCAAGTGCGCCACCCCCTGTTCCAGACATGCTGAACATCTACAAAAGTCTTGCCGCAGACCAGTTTGTCGCTGCTATTATTCCTGGGACAACTGTCTTGATTGATGGCAGCACCGATGGTGTGCGCCTGTCTACCATGTTCCACACCGGCATGTTGTTGCGACATGTGCTTAACAGTAACATTGGGGGTAGCTGGTCCCCGGGCGACAAAGTGGTTGTGCATGCTGCTGGCCACCGTGCGCTAAATGATGCTGTATTGACATATATGGGTGCGGAGTATAACAACACCTGGAGCCCTGTGAATTGCGAGCCAGTGTTAACGTCCAATGGCAGCTATGTGTTTTTCCTACAAGGTGCTCCGATTAATTTGTACAAGCAGATCTGACGCAATTGTCCTGGCGCATCTGCATCGGGATATATATGCGATCTTTGCAGCTCAGGCATGTAGGGCTTGCTCACGCCATAGTATTGCGAAAAATGCCGATGTTGTAAATAAATCAATGCACAATCCATTTTCGCATTTTGTTGCGATGGAATGAAAACCAAGCACGAGTGCAAAAAAATTATATATAAGAGTGAAAAGTCGTCCTCTGTAAATGTCGTGGTGTTTTTTCCTGTTTGTGTTGGGCGCCAGCGGCATACACGTTGCCCGTTCTCAGTGTAATCCAGGATCTACAGGTCCAATTAATGGAGATTGTTTGCCATGCGAAGCGGGCACCTACCTGTACAAGGAACACGATGATAGCTTCCAAAATCTATTGCGAACAAATACCCCATACATTGTGTCGGACGCCGAGGACTGGAACACTACAACACAACGCTTTGATAGTATATGTGGAAACCAAACATGCCAGGGCAACACAGGTGCCCTTGAGGCTGGCGCTGTCGCAACTGGAACGGTACAAAACAACGGAGCGCGTATACCAGTGGCGTTTGTAGGTGGCAACACTGCTTCGAGAATGCAATGGGGTCCTGGGTCAATTCCGGCTGCTTTTACGATCTGTAGCGTTACGCGGTACTCTGGCGGAGCCAGGGGCAGAATTTTAAACGCACAAGGTAATTCAGATGGTTCCCGAAACTGGCTCCACGGACATTATGCCAGTAGAACAGGTGTAAATTATTACAGTGGATGGATCCATGGAGGTCAAAGTTTTCCTCTTGATGCAATAACTGACTGGGTTGCAATGTGTGCTTCAAATTCTCCAAATACCAATGGTCTTGGCAAGATTGTGAATGGCATTATCAGTTCTGATGGCAGGGGAGGCACTGGGAGTTGTGCGCTTGGTATTAATCACGCTGAAGCCAGTGACTGGCAGCTTTCGAAGGTATACGTGTGGAACACACACCTTTCGGACGAGGACCTGACACTAGCATCATTGTCACTACATTCCGCACTTTTCACAGATACGACAGCAGCTGGTGTTTGTCTGCCCTGTCAGGCGAATTCGCAAAGTCAGGCAGGAGCGTCTGTGTGTGAATGCAATGCAGGGTACACGGGGCAAAACGGGTGGTTCTGCAACATATGTCCTTCCAACATGTTCAAGTCCGAGGTGGGTCCGGATTCTTGTACATCATGTCCTGCGAACGCAGCGTCACCAAGTGGCAGCACTATTATCACCAATTGCAGATGCAGAGTACAGTACTTTGGGGTAGATGGAGGTGTCTGTACTGCATGTCCGGCAAACTCGCGGTCCGTGGCGCCGAGTCCGGACATTACCATCTGCCAATGCAACGCAAACTATTTTGGACCGTACGGTGAAGGGTGCACACTGTGTCCCTCCAACTCGGAGTCAGTGGCTGGCAGCACTGTCATTGCTGATTGTAAGTGTAAACCAGGCTATTTTGAAGATGATGAGGGGGTTTGCAGTATCCCGGTGTGTCCTGTGGGAAA
>Ga0209491_10010201_pt1 | contig 11334 bp, 10 predicted proteins | sample BON02_FD_187213 | JGI IMG/M metagenome (GOLD analysis project Ga0209491, IMG submission 187213) | Freshwater microbial communities from Lake Bonney liftoff mats and glacier meltwater in Antarctica - BON-02 (SPAdes) (version 2) | ecosystem: Environmental > Aquatic > Freshwater > Ice > Glacier...
CTCCAACATCATCTCTTAAAGGATGTCTAAGCAGTTAATTTTGGCACATCGATCTTTAGAAACCAAAAAAGTTTTTAACTTTTTTAGTAGTCTTTTCTGAAAATTCTTCAGCTTGTTTGGAATTGCGATCTGCTGTTTTCTTGACTAGCTCTGGGGTGTCACCGATCGGTCTTTCTGCTTTATCAGCATCGATCTTGACACCAGTTTCTGCTGTCTCTAGCAGCGCGCTGGCAGGATTTTTATCATTTTTCATGGCTGAGTCCATCCGCCCTGGTTCGCGATTTTCCATATTCGCTACCTGTTTGACGATAGTAGTGCTACTAGCAAGTCCTGGCTGGATACTTGCGGCGATCGCTGCATCAATATTGATTGATAGTCCCTGCCAGAAGGCGATCGTCAATACTATTGCACCGATCGCTTGCATTAAATACCGTCTGAGATTAGACATTGACTGCATGATGTTCAATTTCACGATCGTTAATCTGTGGTAAGTTTACATGTCCCATTTATACTATATTTTTGCCGACGAGCGATAGCTCAATTGATAGAGATCGATCTAAATCGCCCTTTGCATTACCTCAGCCTGACTTCAATCTAAATGCTTACTCACTTTGAGCCGACTAGAAACTTGGTGTTCTGGATCGATCCCTTCAAACGTCGGTGGAATCCATACCCGCACCACCATCAAGATCGCCATCGAAATCAAAAATGCACAAGTCGCCATTACCTGTTGCCATTGGACTTCTAGAATACCTTTGACAATTACCTCTCGCAGTACAGATACGATCGCTACTTCTACCGATACCCCGATCGAAACTCGCTGCTCTTGTAGATAAATAATCAACAACCGAAACAGTTCGACTAAAATTAAAATAAATAAAATATCTGCGGTAATCTCATGAAAGTTTAAGGTACTAATTAGCGACAGAAAAATCTCTTTCAGTTGCAATACCATCACACAAAACAATCCAATACATAGAGAAATAGCAATCGTATCTTGCACTAATTCTAAAACCCGCACGATATGACTGCGATTGAGTTTGGCATACCAGGGTACGCTCGATGCTGTAACAGGAGTGGTAGCCTCAATCGGAGCGATAAGTGACTGCTTCATATCTATAGTTCCTGCGATAAGGGACATCGCTCTAAACTAACCTAGAATCTATCGATCGCGCAACCATTAATCGATGAGATATTATGATGAATACGATTGGTAAAGTATCATTGATAAACTCTAGATATGGAGATGATAAGCTTTAGCTTTTGCGTGCTTTCCAAGTACCACCATAGGTATAATTGGGGTTATTTTGACTGAGTAATTGCCAGCAATCATGACAAACAAACTGCCATTCATCAGAGCTATCGGCTTGAATTCTGTATAAAATATCTGAGAGCTTCTGACATCGATCGCATGTCTTTATGCGGATTCTCACCAGCTAGTCACCTCCTTTTTACTCACAACATTAAGATTGCCAACCATATTTAATTGTGTAAACCGTAACTGGTGGGCAGTGCCATCCTACTTTCACTTAGCTGTCAACTGTCTATCTTGTCACAGCGAGATCTGGAGGAAACCTCTAGGGCGCGAGCCGCAATTGGACTGGGTGGGCGATCGAGGTCAGACAACTATCAACTATCAACTATCTAATAAATAGCAGCCCGATCGACACATTTAGATCTCGATCGGGCTGCCAGGATTATTACTAAAATACTACCTAAACCTTAGTTAACTGCTTCACCTCGATCGGTGCCGTAAGTGCTGCCTCCAGCTCTGACTTACCGAGTCGGGCTTCAAGAATATTCATCACTTCCCGTCCAAAATCATTAGGATTATCACGGAAGGCTTGGAGACAGACTTCGCCAAAGAACGAGCCTAATGGTTCGGGATTCCAGAGGAGTTTTTTGGCTACCCAAGGCATATGACTCATTGGGTTATATCCAGGTTTAATTATATTATTTTTGAAGGCATATTCTTCTAAATGAGTGTGAGGTTGTAACCCAATGAAGAAGATCGCTGGTTCGACTTTATCTGCACCAAAGATCTTTTCCATTTCACGGTGGTAGGCGATCGTTTGGCGGATAGTTTCAAAGCGTTCGTCAATCACATTAAATGAGTAATTGATCGATACCATATCTTCAAAACCAGCAGCTTTGAGATCGCGACAGTTTTGTAAAACTGTGCGGAGATTGTACCCCATCCGCATTTTTCGGACTAATTCCTGAGAACCACTGGTAATACCGATCTCAAAATAATTCATCCCCGTTTTTACCATCAGTTCGCAAAGTTCGGGAGTCAAATTGTCAGCTCTAATGTAAGCCGCCCATTTGATATCCTCCATCCCGCTAGCTACAATTTTTTGCAATAATTCGATCGCATCATCGATATACCGTCGCGCGGGGATAAACTGAGCATCTGTAAACCAGAAATTCCGAATCCCGCGATCGTAAAGTTGGCGCATTTCGGCGACGACTTCATCAGCCGGATTGATCCGCACCTGTTTACCTTCAATGACTGTATAAACACAGTAACAACAGTTGTGAGGACACCCACGCTTTGTTTGTACCCCTACATAGAAATCCCGATCTTGTAAGTAGTAGCTAAATTCGGGCCAAATTGTCTCGATATAGTTATAGTTACATGCCGTCTTTTCGATCGGTGTCGGCGGCTCGTGTACCAAGCCTTTGCGCGGCGCGTCACCAACGATATAGCAGCGTTCGCTACTGAGATCTTCAGCTCTAATAATCTTTTCTAGCAAGGCTTCTCCCTCGCCGATCGAGACGATCGCGCCTTTTGGTAAACTTTTAGCTAGCTGCTCGTAGAATACGCTTACAGCACCACCACCGACAACTAACTTCGCAGTGGGGTGATATTTTTTGGCGCGTTTTAGTCCGCGCTTAATCAGCGACATATTCCGCCACAGTTCGGTATAGTGACTAGTCAACATCCGCGCCCCACCCAAGGCACCGCGGAGCTTCTTTAAGGGGTTGCGATCGTAGAACACCTCAAAGGAGTTCTGAAGCGGATTTCCACCGCGTCCGCCGACGGGTGCATAGATTTGGATATCCCGCCAGGAGTAAACTAATAAGTTCGGCTGGAACTGGTCGATCGCGACATCCAGTGCACTACCATAATCTAGTGGTGGTACCGCTCCCACGTCAAAGATCCTTTGCTCGACATCAGGGAACTGCTTGTGAACGTGATCCGATAAATATACAACCCCGATCGGGAAAATTGGATTGCAAGGTAGGCGACAGTAAAGAATTCGTGTATTCATAATTAGGAAATTAGGGTAACTCTGGTTCCAATTAATGGTTAAATATGTATATTATTTTTACAATGTCTAAAATGCAGTCGATCCGATCGATCTATAGTGTTGTGTTTTGGCAGAATTGGGATCTCAGCCACTGCCTCAACTGACGGGGTTTATGAACACCTTTAATATAACTTTACACAAAATCTGACGGGAAAGGTAGGCTCAAAGTGAGATTAGATGGACATTTGCTATTCCGATGCATCTTTAGCACGAACGATCCCCAGCCGAGCCAGAAAGTAGTATACTTTACAGCTTTGAGCTAAATAGGAGTGATACCTTGAGAGGGTCAATCTTTTTCTGGGCACCAGGTGAAATAGATTATTATGCCTCACATTCTCGATCCCTTACCCCAAGACAATGCTGATGATATTTGTTGCTGCTATGTCAATAGCACCAGCCAGATTCAAGTTGCCAGGATTACAAATGTTCACAATTGGTATTTTGAGCGAGTTGTTTTTCCTGGGCAACGACTCATATTTGAAGCACCCAATTACGGTTATCTAGAAATCCATACTGGTATGATGGCTAGTTCTATTTTATCTGATAAAATCCCATGCCAACAACTGATCGTTTTAGGGGAAGATGAACCTCACCCTTTAGCGATGCCGACGGATACTCAGGGTCTAGAATATGCTCATCAATAATTTCATTAGATCTATTCGATCGATCCATCGCTGGGGGACTTGTTTGGATTATTCTCATCACTACCTTTCGATCGGATTTAATATCGATCGTCGAGCTTGTAACCGCCTCAAGCTTGACGATCGGATTGGGTTGCATGATGTATTCGATTTCATACTGGGATCGCAACCGATGTAGTTAGGATTGTGCGTACTCTCCTCGACCCCAGACATGATAGTATAGATTCTAACTATCACAACCGTGTTGGAAACAAGGATTAACGAAATATGGACGCAGCACTCCTAATTGCCAAATTACCAGAAGCATATACCATCTTCGATCCATTAGTAGATGTTCTGCCAATCATCCCAGTGTTATTTCTGGCTCTAGCCTTCGTTTGGCAGGCTGCTGTTGGTTTCCGCTAAGTTGAGTGAGGATTTGTGAGATCCATTTACTTGCGAGTGAGTGGAGCTTGAAAGCTACAACCAAACTAAAACTTTGCGTCAACAAGACATCCTTAACTTGAGGGTGTCTATTTTCGTTGGAGTGCGGAGTTGTAGGGGCATATCGCTAGCAGAAATGCGATCGTCGGCTCAGTTGCTCGAAATGAGAATCTAGGTCCCTACAAACAGAACCATTTACAATCAAAGATGTACCACTCAAAATAATTAGCCGTGACAGTCAGAGTTCGCATCGCTCCGAGTCCAACTGGTAACTTACATATTGGCACAGCCCGTACCGCCGTCTTCAACTGGTTATTCGCCCGCCATTATGGGGGTACATTTATCTTGCGCGTTGAAGATACCGATACCGAACGTTCTAAACCTGAATACGCTCAAAATATCCTCGATGGGATGCAGTGGTTGGGTTTAAATTGGGATGAAGGGCCATTATTTCAATCCCAACGCCTAGATTTATATCGTCAGTCGATTCAAACCTTATTAGATAATGGTAGTGCTTATCGTTGCTACACTAGCACTGAAGAACTTGATACGCTCCGAGCAGCACAGGAAGCCAATCACCAAGCTCCAGGCTACGATAACCGTCACCGTAATCTGACTCCCGCACAGGAAGCCGCCTTCATCGCCGAAGGTCGTCGTCCAGTAATCCGGTTTAAGATTGCTGACGAGCGCGAAATTACGTGGCTAGATTTAGTTCGGGATGAAGTTACCTGGAAAGGTAGCGATTTGGGTGGGGATATGGTGATTTCCCGCGCTGCTGACGAACACGAGCTAGGACAACCACTCTACAATCTAGCGGTAGTCGTCGATGATATCGATATGCAAATTACCCACATTATTCGCGGTGAGGATCATATTGCCAATACAGCCAAACAAATCTTGTTGTATGAAGGTTTGGGTGTTGCAGTACCCACATTTGCCCATACGCCCCTAATTTTGAGTGATGAAGGCAAGAAACTCTCGAAGCGCGATGGCGTAACTTCGATCGATGATTTCAAGCATATGGGCTATATCGCCCCAGCATTGGTCAATTATATGATGCTCTTGGGTTGGTCGTCCCCAGATGCTGAGGAGTTGTTTACGCTCGAAGTAGCAGCTCCACAGTTCGATTTAGATCGAGTCCAAAAAGCTGGGGGAAAATTTGATTGGGATAAACTCAACTGGATCAATAGTCAGTATATCCATGCGATGCCCGCCGAGCAGCTATTACCAGAATTAATTCCCTATTGGCAAGCTGCGGGATTCAAATTAGATCCAGCAGCAGATCGATCGTGGTTGCTTCAGCTTACCAGCTTGATCGGTGCTAGCCTGGCACGTTTAGATGAGTGTGTCGAAATCAGTCGAGTATTTTTTATAGATACAGTGACGCTTAATGAAGAAGCTGCGATCAAAATCGCTCAACCAGGTGCCAAAGAAGTTCTAACTAGTCTCCTGATGGCAATGCAAGCCAAGTCAGATTTGACCGAGATCGAGGCACAGGATCTGATTAAACAAGTGACAAAAGAGCAAAATGTTAAAAAAGGTCTAGTCATGCAAAGTCTCCGTGCTGCCCTCACAGGCGAAGTTCACGGCCCAGATCTGATCCAGTCTTTGCTGCTGTTACACCAACATCATTTGGCAGTGCCGCGGATCCAGCAAGCTTTGGGCTAAAGGCGATGGGGTAATGGTGTAGCTCGTCAAATACCAATTACCCCTTCGGTATAAATTTTGTGACCTTAGATCTAGGGATTACCGACGATCGCAATGCGCGGATGGCAAAACTCAAATCAGACACCTAAATACTTGAATCTCAAAAACAAATTACCTAAGCTGGACTCGAACTGCTCCAGCAGCAAGTTGTCGAGCAAGAACTTCGGCTAAGAAGAATGCAATCAAAGGAACAAGCTGCACCTAAGTAATCGAGATCGATTCATTCATGAGAGCAGAAATATATATTGAGTAACCGAATAATATCGATCGGATATTTCTGTTCGAGAAGAGTTATCTTCAGCACCGCCATTTACGGCAACCAGGGATACTGTCGGAAATTTGGTGGTCGCTTTTCTAAAAATGCTTGCTTACCTTCAGCACCTTCTTCGGTCATATAGTAGAGCATAGTGGCATTACCTGCCAGTTCTTGGAGGCCAGCTTGTCCATCACAATCGGCATTGAGAGCGGCTTTGAGACAGCGAATCGCGATCGGACTTTTAGCCAAAATCTCCTGTGCCCATTCGATCCCTTCCGCTTCTAATCGGTCTACAGGTACCACACAATTGATCAAGCCCATATCTAAAGCTGCTTGAGCGTCATACTGACGGCACAGATACCAGATTTCTCGCGCCTTCTTTTGCCCGACAATTCGCGCCAAATAACTCGCCCCAAATCCCCCATCAAAACTGCCTACTTTTGGCCCTGTTTGTCCGAAGATGGCATTGTCAGCAGCAATTGTCAGATCGCAAATTAGGTGTAAAACATGACCGCCACCGATCGCATAACCCGCAACTAGGGCGATTACCGCCTTGGGCATCGATCGAATCAACCGTTGGAGATCCAACACATTTAGGCGTGGAATCCCATCTGCACCCTGATAACCCCCCTGTCCGCGCACCGATTGGTCGCCACCGGAACAGAAGGCGTATTTACCATCTGTATGCGGCCCCGCACCTGTGAGCAACACCACGCCGATACTGGTATCTTCTCGCGCATCACAAAAAGCATCGTACATCTCAAATACTGTCTGTGGACGGAAAGCATTTCGCTTTTCGGGACGATTGATGGTCACTTTTGCGATGCCATCGGCTTTATGATAGAGAATATCAGTGTATGTTTTGACCGATCGCCAGGTAATTTCCATGCTTGGGATGAGACTCTTAACAATGCTTAGTTTACCCTAATCCCGATCCCCGATCCCTTATTCCCTCAATGGCTATTTGGCAAGCAGATATTTCTAGTCGTCCTCAGCAAAACGAACAGGGAGAAACCCTCTGGGAGCTGGTCATCTGTGCGGCGGATGGGGGCTGGTTCCACACGGCGATCTGTCCCCAAAAACAGGTAAATGCTGAGTGGATTGCGGCACAGATCGAGTTAGCCGCGATCGACAAATTACCCCAAGTTATCCAAGTCTTTCGCCCACAAAGTTGGGGATTAATTCAGACTGCTGCTGAAAAATCAGGGATTGAAGTTGTGGCAACTCGGCGCACAATTGCCCTAAAAAAGTTATTGCAACAACAGGCACAGAACTATAGTAATCATAATTATCAACCACTAGCGATCGAGTCGCCACCACCATCACCGATTCCCGATTATTTAGTCGGGGACAAGTGGCAATTTGTGACGCTCACAGCCGGACAATTGGTAGCGGATTTTGCCGATCGACCGCTGCCGATCGTCTCGATGCCCGACTATTTATTACCGCCACATTGGGGGCTAGGAGCTAATGTAGCCATCCCTGGTATAATTATCTACGGGGGTAGACAATCGATGCGGTTAGCGCGGTGGATCGCCGAAACAGAGCCTGTGAGTCTTAATTATTTAGGTGACGATCCTGGAGGTTTAGTTCTGGATGCAGGTCTGGCCGATCGATGGGTGATGCTAACATTTAATGACTCAGAAGTCAGTCAAGCCGCTAAACTGTATGAAGCACGTAAACGGCTCGTACATGGTTTGCATTTTCTGTTAGTAACTCCCGATGATTCGGGTATTACTAATAGCGGTATTTGGCTATTGCAAAGCAACTAATGGCGTTTAGCGCAGTTGCTACGGTGACACCGGAACGGCAGCGGCAACTAGCGTTGCTGAATCGATTTAATTGTGTAGCAAGGTGCTGGTGTAAGATGTGAGTAATCGCTAATTTTTCGGGTTTGTAGTTGGTGTTGGCAGCGGCGGAAGGTTGTTAATGAGATCGGGAATAGTAATATTATCATCACTGCGGGATTGATATTTTGGGGCAAATGATGGTGGTTTATCACCTGTGGTAGAGTCCTGTCCCTGGAGCGAATTATTAAAATTTGGAATTGGTAATCGACTAATGTTATTGAGCGATCTACCTAGTGGCTCGATCGTTTGGGCTAGTTTAGCTTGTTGTTCCAATTTTTCGGTAGAGGATACTAATTTACCCAAACCATTAACTAAATTCCGTAGATTGGATCTAAACTCTGGACTACCTGTAAGATCGTCTAGATCGGCTGTAATTTTTTGGGTATTCTGAAATGTCGATCGAGCAGAGTCTAGTGTTTGCTGCAACAGTAGTACAGTCTTAGGATCGTTTAAATTAGCGGTAGCACCTTTGAGATTGAGTGTGGTTTGATTGGCATTACTTAATACGCTTTCCAAATCCTTAACTAATTTATCTGTATTTACTTTCGATAGGGTAGTGTTAAGTTTACCGATCGAGGGTTCGATCGCATTGACTGTCTTGCGTAGATCGACACTGAGCTTATCAAAATTGCTTAAAGAAGATGAGAATGTTTTACGATTTTCTACAACTAAACTATCGATAGATGTGGCTAATTTTTTATATTCAGCCGCAGTCGCCGTCAATTGAGCCGCAGTATCATTAAATTTATCGGCACTTTGACCAATTTTAGTAGTAGTTCGATCGATTGATGTCGTCAGGACATTTGCCTTAACTGAAAGATTGTTCAATCCCGATTCTACAGATTTAGGTAAGCTGGAAAAATCACGACTAACCCGATCGAGATTCTTACTCAGTCGCGAAAAATCTTCGGCTGCTGCCCCTGTCTTAACTAGAGTATTATTGAGATTTTTTAGCACCTCAGGATTATTATATAACTCAAATAGGTTCGTTGCCCGTTCGAGCAATTCATTGAAACTCGCACCGATCTCTCCATTGACCTTAGTATTATTACAAAGAATCAAATTGCGATCGCATTTACTGTCCAATGCCTTGGCAAGCGAAGTAGTATCAATTGGAGTCGTACCCCGAGGGGTAATTTCTATAACTGGCTCACCGATTAGCCCAGTTTGACTGACTCGTACTCTCACATCTTTAGGAATTGTCAGATTGGGATCTTCCACCTGCATCACGACTTCAACCCCATTGACTCCAGGTTCGATTTTGGAAATTTTACCAACTCGAATGCCGCGAAACCTTACAACAGCTCCAATCTGAAGTCCTGGTGCTTGAGCAAATTGTGCGATAATGTTGTAAGTCTGACTTCCAGGTGTCAATCCTCTGAGCCAGAGGAAAATCGACCCAAAGACTCCTAACCCAGCGATGAGCATCAATCCAACTGAACCTTCTCGGACTGCGCGTGATTGCATTTCGATTTATTGCTCCTAAACTGACAGTGATCTAGACGTGATTTTGACTGGAAATTTTATGTAGATTGTTGCAGATGTAGATGCTAACTGCTCGATCGATTTATGGTAATTGTCCTTCGATCGTCATGTTCGATACTAACAGACCGATCTCTATGTTACCGCGTCGATCTCGTAATTATGCTCGATCGGTAGTAGATTTCGCTGGGATCTAGTAGCTGTTTTGATAACCTGGGGTAAAGCAGAAACCTCACCCTCGGTGGAGATCGCCGTAATTGTGCCGAGAATTTAAACAGCAAAGTACATGACTAACTGGATTCGATTTGGATGGGTTCAAGCCGTATTCTATCTAGTAAAATGGTGCTCGATCGCAGGGACGATCGGTATCCTTGCGGGAACGACATCCGCAGCTCTGCTGTTTAGCTTAGACTGGGCAACAGGATGGCGGGAGTCACATCGCCCGATTATCCTGTTGCTACCCTTGGGTGGGTTATCGATCGGGCTGATTTATCATTATCTGGGTAGGAGCGTAGAAGCAGGTATTAACCTCCTAATCGAAGAAATTCACGATCCTCAAACGGTGATTCCCTTGAGGATGGCACCTTTGGTACTATTGGGGACGACGATCTCGCACTTATTTGGGGCATCAGTGGGGCGAGAAGGCACGGCGGTGCAGATGGGTGGAGCTTTAGCCGATCGATTGACGCAGATCTTGCGGCTGGATCGTGCAGATCGGCGGATCGTGTTAATGGCGGGGATTAGTAGCGGATTTGCCTCGGTATTTGGGACACCCTTAGCCGGAATGTTATTTGGGTTGGAAGTGTTAGCTTTTGGGAAGCTGCGATATGATGGGCTGTTTCCCTGTCTGGTGGCGGCGGTTGTGGGCGATCGAATTACCCTAGCATGGGGACTGCACCATCAAGTATACCGAATCCCGCTAGTCCCCGAATTGACAATTTGGGCACTACTGACAGCCATTGCCACGGGCGCAGTGTTTGGACTCACTGCGATGTTGTTTGTCAAACTGACAGATCGAATTAGTAGTTACTTCAAAGCAAAAATTAGTTATCCGCCCTTACGCCCTTTCGTCGGTGGCATATTAGTCGCGATCGCGATTCAGCTGCTCGGTACGACTAAGTATATTGGCTTAGGTATTCCGACGATCGTCAGTGCATTTGATACCCAACTGCCACCGTGGGATTTTGCTGCCAAAATTGGCTTTACTGCACTAAGTTTGGGGGCGGGATTTAAAGGGGGTGAAGTGACGCCGCTATTTTATATCGGTGCGACTTTGGGCAATGCGATCGCGCCTCTGACAGGATTACCAGCCCCACTAGTCGCGGGGATGGGATTTGTGGGAGTATTTGCTGGAGCGGCGAATACTCCATTAGCTTCGATCTTGATGGCGATCGAATTATTTGGCTCTCCGGCTGGTAGCTATGCCGCGATCGCTTGTGTGTGTAGCTATCTATGTTCTGGACACTCGGGTATCTACCGCTCTCAACGGATAGGTGCGAGTAAATATACCGCACTCAAGCATCAAGAAGGGTTGAGTATTAGGGCGATCGAAGTTGCTCCAACCGCAGCCAAAAGGAGCAATTAGAATGGCAAGATTTACATGCAAGATCGCCAAATCAGAGGGGTCATTTATAAATTGCCCCTCTGTTGTGATGCCCTGG
>Ga0209491_10010203_pt1 | contig 11331 bp, 15 predicted proteins | sample BON02_FD_187213 | JGI IMG/M metagenome (GOLD analysis project Ga0209491, IMG submission 187213) | Freshwater microbial communities from Lake Bonney liftoff mats and glacier meltwater in Antarctica - BON-02 (SPAdes) (version 2) | ecosystem: Environmental > Aquatic > Freshwater > Ice > Glacier...
CTTGCAACCCCAACGGGGTGTTGCTTAGCGATGGGGAAAACCTCAAACTGCAGGAGCAATTGCTTCGTGAGCTTGGCGTACGAAGCCTTAATTACCTACCAGGTGAGGGCAAGCACCCCACGGGTGATTGGCCAGGGGAGCCGAGCTTTTTGGTTTTTGGTCTATCGCTTGAGGCCGCTAAGACTCTCGGCCGAAGATTTCACCAAAATGCAGTCGTGTGGTGCGGATCTGACGCGATTCCACAGCTTCTGATCCTGCGGTAATTGGTCGCGCCATGAACATGGAGACCGCTGTTTATTACCTGCCCGGATACGGCGGTAGGCTTTTAACAGGCTTGGGCGCAGCGTTGACGTCCCGTGGCTTGGACATCGCGGGACGCGAGACGGTTGACGAGTTCCGGAGCATGCCGTTTAAAGATCAGGTTGACACAGTTGCGGCAGATCTCAAAGACCATTTTTGGAATGACAGCGCGCGCGTAATTGCAAATTCATTCGGCGCATATTTGTTTTTACATGCGCAGGCTCAAATGGAACCATTTTTGGGCAGAGTATTGCTTCTCTCTCCAATCGTCGGCGAGTTTTCCAGTACCGAGACTTCCATGAATTTCATTCCGCCAAAGGCCGAGGCGCTTTCTGGGCTGATCAAGGCGGGTAAATTTAAACCGCCTACTCGGTGCGAAATACACGTCGGTGCGCTGGATTGGCAGAGTAATCCGGACCAAGTGAGCGAACTTGGGCGGTTGCTGGGTATCGACGTTAATGTGGTGCCCGGAGGTGGGCATATGCTCGATAAGGGTTACGTTGGGGCGCTACTGGACCGCTGGCTCTAACTCGCTTGGTTTGCGAGGCTTCAAAAAATGCGCCTCCTGCGCACCCCACTCCATGGGAAATGGCTCCATGAGGTCTTTCATGGTTATGTGAGCCGGGTACTTGCCGCTCAGGATCGCTTCAACGATGTCGGGCGACAGGTATGCCAGGCGCAGGATGCGACTCACAAACGACGCGCTGATATTTTCTGACTTGGCCAAGTCCTCGATTGAGGCGTGGGTGCCGTCAAACAATTTGCGGTGCCAACGATGGCCGCGTGCCACCAGTTTGACCATTGAGTTGTCGATCAGCGCTTCGCCCCGCTCGATGGCGCGCTCACCGTTGGGCAGCATGATGACTGCCTTGCCCCCACGTTTGCGAAACGACATGGGTATCTCGGTGCTGAAACCGGTTGGGGTGTCTTGATTCATGCGGCCTCCAGTTGTTTTTCGGGTGCGAGGGTGTCCCGCAGAAGTTTGTTTAAACCCTTGTCTTGCCACTTGATCGTGATCCCGTCCTTGCGCACGGTGATGCGCTCGACAAGGGTGTGGAGAATCTTGGCCTGCTCGGCAGGAAACAACTCGTCCCATACCGCGTCGATGGATTGCAGGCTGCTAACAGCATTGGCCTCCTCAACCTTGGGGCGCTGGGTGCCAATTCCCCGCACCGCATGCGAGAGCACTTCAGGCGAGCGAAGGATGGTGCGCATCTTTTCAACGACAACCTGCTCAATTTCTCCGGCGGGGATGCGCTGGATGTCGCAGGCCTCCTTGCCGATCTTGATGAAGTCCGTGTTGATGTAGTAGCGGTAGGTCTTGTTTTGCTTGCGCGTCCAGCCCGGCGTGAATGCCCGACCCTGCTCAGAGAACAGCAACCCACGCAGGATGGACGGCGCGCTGCCACGTCCGGCAAGTCTGGCCTTTTGCATCGGTGCGCCACTCTTGAGGTGTCCCTGAACGGCGTCCCAAACTTCCTGGGCAACGATGCCCTTGTGCTGGCCGGGGAAGTGCTGGCCCTTGTAGGCCGCAATGCCAACATAGACCGGGTTGCCGAACATCTTGTAGACGGTGCCCTTGTTAAACAGTTTGCCCTCGCGGGTCACGCCTTTGATCGTGGTCCAGGACTTGGTGGTCACGCCGCGAGCTCGAAGGTCCTTGACGATGGTGGCCATAGACGGCGTGGCGGCAAAGCGGGAAAAAATCTCCTGGACCAGCGCAGACTCTTGCGGGTTGGCCACCAGCATGCGGTCAACCACGTCATACCCCAATGGCGGCATTCCGCCCATCCAGATGCCACGCTGCCGTGACGCGGCGATCTTGTCGCGCACCCGTTCGCCAGATAACTCACGCTCAAACTGGGCAAACGACAACAAGATGTTCAGGGTCAGTCGCCCCATGGAGGTGGTCGTGTTGAAGGATTGGGTGACCGAGACAAAGGTCACCTTGTATTGATCAAACAGTTCCACCAGTTTGGCAAAGTCAGCCAGAGACCGTGAAAGCCTGTCGATCTTGTAGACCACGATGGTGTTGACCAAGCCTAGGCGTACATCATCGAGCAGGCGCTTTACGGCTGGGCGCTCGAGTGTGCCGCCTGAGAAGCCGCCATCGTCATACCGCTCATTGAGCATGGCCCAGCCCTCGGACTTTTGGCTGGCAATGTAATTGGCGCAAGCATCAAACTGGGCATCAAGCGAGTTGAAGTTTTGGTCCAGACCCTCTTCGGTGGACTTGCGCGTGTAGACCGCGCACAGCACTTTTTTGGCGTCAGTCATCAAATGCTCCTTCCGCCAAGCAAACCAAAGAACGTCCAGCCGTTTCGGTTGGTCCCGGTAATGACCATAGCGATGCGCGATATGGACTTGTAACGCTGGCCCGCGTACTCAAAGTCGTCGATGTGGACCAAAACCTCGTGGCGCTGGCCGTCCCACTCACGGATCAGGCGTGTGCCGCTGATAGGTCTGCCGTCAACGCGGCGGCGGCGGACATCGGGCTTGCCCCCGTCGAGTTGCTCTCCAAGCTTTTCCAGTCGCTTGATGGTCTCCCGCTTGAGGCCACCAAGGGCCACCTCCTGTATGCGGTAGGCAAGGCGCGTTTCAAGGAAGCGGCGGTTAAAGGGTGGGGCCTGAGTCAAGAACATTTCTTGCCACATCTGCTTTAGGTCAGCCGTGGGGGCCGTCTTGAGGGCTGCAACGCGTGCAACAAGTGAGTCATTCATGGGTGTTGTCCTTGGTAGTTGTTACACCTGTATGAACGCTCTCTTCGGCGCGCTTAGCAAGTTGAGCTTCGCGTTTCTGGCGATCCAGCATGCGAATGGCGCCTTGGGCCAGGATTGCGCCGATGACAGCCATTGGGCTGGGCTCGACGGGCGGGGTTGGTGTTGGTGTTGGGGTGCGTTTTAGGGAGGTCATGTAGGTTCATACCGCCCCGACTGGGTGTTTTCTCAAGGACGATCCTCGCTGACTTCAAAAAACGTGACGTAATCTCAACAATCCGCGAAAATTGTTTAAGAAATACGCCGGATTCGTATCTGGTGACCTAGCAAGTAAACGCAAGCGAAAACGAAAAAATGAACTATTACAACCAGTTTGAAAACTTTGACCCAGTCAAGGACCAACTTCCTTATTGGCCTATTTCGGAAGCCTCAAATGTTGCTTGGCGCGCCCGCTCGATATTGCACGGAAGAACAAAAGAAGAAATAAAAGATATTGCTCATGATGCAAGTTCAATTATCGATGCGTATTTTGATAGTGAAAAAGATGCAGCAATACAAATGATTAAAGATGCTGGTCGATACGATCTTTTTGACGGCGATGAGGATGGTCAATACTTATCTCTAAAGTCTGAGGCGCATGATGAATTTGATATTAAGGACCGTGATTCAACAAGTAACTTGGATGCACTTCAAGATGCTATGACTAGCTTTTTCGATCCAACTGTAATTGATGTGGCTGATTTAAAAGATTACGAATATTTTGCAGCAATGGCACTTTGGTTTTTGGGTGATTACAAAAAAATATTGAACTATGACCTTGATTTGAAGGCTCGTGAGTTCATAAAACGCCCAAATAAACAATATTCAACTAGTGATATTAGCCGGATGGGCTCAATCATTGTTCAGGCAATGGATGCTGTGAGTTACGCCGAAAAAATGCGTGAAACCTTGCGTACGGAAAAAAAATATGAAAACCGTATAAATAAAATTCAGGCAAAGCAGCAGGTTTTGTCACAAGCTGATATGCAAAAAATTCGAGATGAAATCAAGCAAGAATTAATTATTGAAAGTAAGGCGGAGCTAAAGAATTGGTCTGATACAAGCAACGAAATTCGCCATAAACCCAATCGAAACGTGAAGAAAATAGTTTTGGATTTATTTGATGAGAATCCGCGTCAATACTCGAGTGCTGAAAAAGCTGCAGATTACTATTTGGAAGTTTTACAAAAACAAAATATTGATCGTAGCCATCGAACAGTCGCAGACTGGATAAGAGAGCGCGCAAGAGAAAAAGGAATACGCTTTCGATAGATAAGCGACTTACGGTCTCCGGCAGGAGGCCGTACTGCTTGCGATTTCGAGCATTTACGTACGGCATCCAAAGCAGGCCGTGCGGCTACCCATCAGAGTACGTGCGGTGTGCGCCGGACGCTTGTTTTCATTGCTTCGTACCCATTCGATCATGACCCTGTTCATTCAAAACAGGAGTCATCATCATGGGCAATCAGAGCTGTACAACAAGGGCATCAACGCCGTGCGCGAGCCATAAAAATGTAGTCGTCAAAACCCAAAAAGGGTATTTGTCCGGCCAATGTGCAAACGATCCGTACTTCGAAGCCGCAGTTAATGCCGCCAGAACAAGAACATATCAAATGGCTGCCCGCCACGGCTTGTCACCAGCCGAGCGTGAGGATTTCCAGCAGGAGCTCATGCTTGACCTGCTCCAGCATCGTGGCCAGTTTGACCCGTCAAAGGGAAGTCCAGGTACTTTCACAGGCTTGGTTTCAAAGAACCGCGCTGTAGAGCTTCTTGATGCGTTGATCAAGCAGCGTGTCCGTTTTACGGATTTTGGTGCCGCTTCCAAGATGATGCGTGCCGCCAACGACCCCGAAATAAGCGCGTCCCAGTCTCAGTCAGCTGAAGACTGCATCGACGCAATCAACTTTAAACGCGACCCTGACCAAGACCTTTTCACTGATGGCATGGCAACGCATGACCTGAATGCGGCCATCGCTTTTATGAACGGCGATCAGTCGGCATTGCTAGACCTGCTCACTAAGCACGCGGATATTGCCAGCGCGTGTGCGGCATCCGGCATCTCCACCGCATCTTTCTACCGCCGCGTCCATGACCTGCGCATGCATTTGCGCATGTTCGGTCTGCGTGAAGTCGCTTGAGAAAAAACAAACCTTCAACGGTAAGAACTCATATGCCAGCCAAAAAGTCCCTCAACAACCCGAGCCGCAATGCTTGCGGCACGGCCAAGTCTCATTTCATGGAGCCCCAATTGTTAGCGCCACAAAAACTAATTGAAACCACGCGTAGTCACCTGGGCATTGCTTTCCCAGAGCCACAAGGGGGAGCCAGGACTCTATACACCCCCGGTGTTTCCGTCACAGAGGCCATCCTGTGCGATTGGGTCGCCAGCGCCCTGGTCGGCCATTGCATCCAGTACCACGAGGGACTGCTGCTCCGAGATCGTTCTGAGATCAGCAGTGAGCACACCACCAAAGAACGCGCACGAATCCACTCAGTGGCGCGCCGTGCATGGATCGCATGCGAGCTTGGCCTGGTTCACCTGTTTAGCCAAAAGGTAGATGACGACCACTACCGCTACTTGGCGATGCGATCTAGCTCCCCGCTTAAGCCACCAGAAATCCGCACCCAGCTGCGCATCGCGCAGATGGCACCCACCAACCTCAAGACCCACTGAAAGAAAGAGTACCTATGAACGCCGAACCCGATGTGCTGGACGAAATAGGCCAGCTTTACGTGAACGAGCTCGACAAGCTGCCGTTGCCTGATTTGTACAGAATGATCAAACAGGTCACTGCAGCCAAAGACACCGCTGTTGTCTATCTAAGTGCTTTGCAATCAACCCTGCATACCCGCCTGGGCGCTCAGGCCCAGCAACTGCGCCAGCAATCAGGCAAAACCACCGGGACGGTGCGTTTTGAGGAGGAAGGTTTTGTTGTTGTCGCCGACCTTCCCAAGCGCCCCGAATACGACCAGGCCAAGCTCAAGGAAGCTGTGGAGGCCCTGCGCAAATGGGGCGAGGACCCAGAACACTATGTCGGCATCGAGATCAAGGTTGCCGAGTCCAAGTACACGGCGTGGCCACCCGGTATCCAGCAGTTGTTTGAGCCAGCCCGTACTGTCAAAACCGGCAAGCCCAGCTACAAGCTAGAGCAGATTGTCACGGGCGAAGTGCCCACAGCCGCCAATGACAGCCATTTTGGTGGGGGTGTGTGATGGCCATGACGCTCGCCCAACTGACCCGTGCCAACGCACCTAAGCCGCCTCGCATTCTGATTCACGGTGTTGCTGGCGTTGGTAAAACCACCTTCGCCGCCGAAGCCAACAAGCCCGTATTTGTGCAAACGGAAGATGGACTGGCAACGCTTTCGACGCCGCACTTTCCGCTGGCCCGCACCTATGAAGAGGTGATTGAGGCGTTGAGTTCCTTGTACACGGAAGACCATGATTTCAAAACCGTGGTCATCGACAGCGTCGATTGGCTTGAGCCACTTGTGTGGGGCAAAGCCTGTCGCGACAACGGGTGGAACTCGATTGAAGACGCTGGCTACGGCAAGGGCTATGTCGCCGCACTAAGCCTGTGGCGTCAATACATCGACGGGCTCAACGCCTTGCGAGATGACCGTGGCATGACGGTAGTGCAGATCGCCCATACCGACATCAAGCGCTTTGACTCGCCCGAGCACGACCCCTACGACCGCTACGTCATCAAGTTGCACACCCGCGCTGCCGCTCTGATGCAGGAGCACTCCGACATCGTGTTGTTTGCCAACTACCGGATCTCTACTGTCAAGGCCGATGTCGGCTTCAACAAAAAGGTCAACCGCGCCATGGGCTCGGGCGAGCGCGTGATCCACACCGCCGAGCGGCCCGCATTCTTGGCCAAAAACCGCTACGGCTTGCCGGAGACCCTGTCCCTGGATTGGCAGACCTTCGCCCAAGCCATGCCCGATGTGATCAAACCCATGCTCACTGCCGCACCAGCCACCCCAGTCACCACAGTTCCCCCAACCACCACCACCTGAAATTGAAATAGGAGAAATCACCATGGCTTCATTCGGTCAAACCTTCGACGCATCCTCTGTCGAGCCCAGCAACAGCTACGACGTCCTGCCCCCTGGCAAATACCTTTCACAGATCGTCGCCAGTGAAATGCGCGCCACCAAGGACGGGATGGGACAGTACCTGTACCTTGAAGTGGATGTCATCGAAGGGCAGTACGCCGGGCGCAGACTCTTTGATCGCCTCAACCTGATCAACGCCAACGCAGAGGCCGTCAAGATCGCTCAGCAAACGCTGTCGTCAATTTGCCGCGCCGTTGGAAAGTTACAGGTCAGCAACTCCGAGCAATTGCACCTCATCCCACTGATCGCTGATGTTCGGGTGCGCCCGCCCAAAGGCATGTACGGCGAGTCCAACTCCATTCGTTACCTGCCGCGTGGAGGGCAAGCTGCCAATGCACCGACCTTCAACACCGGCCCAGCCAATCCGCCAGCCCGGCCTGCAGTTGCGGTTTCAACGCCTGCCGCCAATGGGCTGCCTTGGAAGCGCCAAGCCTGATGCCCACCCACATGCACGAACACTTTCAGTTGCACTCTGGGGTGCCAGACCCGGTCCACCTGCCGGACTCGGCACAGGGTTGTCGGGAGCGGATGGCGGCGCTGCAAGGCGAGATTGCCTCGATTCGCATCCAAATCGCCACGACCGACATCCGGCGGCAGACGGAGAAAAAGACGCTGGATGCGGCGTGGTTTCACCGCGCCAAAACCGCGCTGCGCTTGAAGCAGCAGGAGTTGGCCCAAGTGGGCGTGCATCTGGCCACCTTTGACAAGCGAGTCCTGCCAAAGCGCCGTGATGCGTTCAAGGACAGTTTGATTGAAGTGGTCCGTGGGCAGTGCAATGACGACGAGTGGGCTGGTCTTGTTCAGCGCGCACGGGATTTGCACGCCAGCCAAGGGGGAAGCCATGGCTGAACTGCCCGTCATCACGAGCCTTACCCGCGAGGCCATCTTTGCCGCCTATGAGCAAGATGCCAGCGAAGGCTTTCGCAGCCACTTGGGCGCATCCCTCATCGGCAAAGAATGCGAGCGCGCGCTTTGGTATGACTTTCGCTGGGTCACGCGCAGCAAGCACCCGGGTCGTTTGCTGCGCCTGTTTGAAACCGGCCAACTGGAAGAGGCCCGCATGGTGCTCAACCTGCGGCGCACCGGCGCAACCGTGCTCGAGGTAGACCCAGAAACCGGTCGCCAGTTTCGAGTGCAAGCGCACGGCGGGCACTTTGGTGGCTCCCTGGACGGCGTGGCCATCAATTTGCTCGAAGCCCCAAAGGCGTGGCATGTACTGGAGTTCAAAACCCACTCCAACAAGAGCTTCTGTGATCTGGTCGCCAAGAAGGTGCGTGAGTCCAAGCCGCAGCACTTTGCTCAGATGCAGATCTATATGCACCTGATGGGCATTACCCGAGCGATGTACTTGGCTGTGAACAAGGACACCGATGACCTGTATGTCGAGCGTGTGGAGGCGGATGAAAGCTATGCCAGTCAACTTTTGGAAAAAGCCCAGCGAATCATCTTTGCCCAGACCCCATTGGCTCGCGTCAGTGAGGAGCCCACTTGGTATCAGTGCCGTATGTGTGATCACGCACCGGCGTGCCACCCAAGCGGCAACAGCGTGGTGGCACCTGCGGTCAATTGCCGTACATGTCTGCACTCAACACCCGTTGATGGTGGTTGGCATTGTGAGCGGCATCAAAAACGCCTGAGCGAGGTTGACCAGCGCACGGGGTGCGAGCAGCACCTGTACCTGCCGCCGCTGGTGCCTGCTGCTCAAGTGGACGCGGGACACGACTGGGTGGACTACGAGTTTCCAAGTGGACAGCGCTGGCGCGACGCTGGCTTGAACAAGCACTCGGGAGTCGAACATGGCCAACAAACGTGACTTGACTGGCTTTCGTTCGGGAAGATTGACCGTTCTTGGCGACAGCGCAAACCGCTCCAGGAGTGGTGATATTTTGTGGGTCTGCATGTGCGACTGCGGCAATCTTCACTTGGCAGTCAAAGGCAACTTATCGGCCCGTTCGGTTCAGTCCTGCGGATGCTTGGCGCGAGAGTTGTCGTCGCTACGAATGCGCAGCGCAGCCAAGCTACCCCAGAGGTGCCGACACGAGGGCTGCGAGCAAACGACTGAAAAAGGTGGTCTTGGCTACTGCGGCATGCATGCGCAAAGACTGCGCAGATGGGGTGATCCCGCATACGTGACGCCGCATGAGATTCGCCGGGCCAATAACCGCCAGGCGCAGCTCAATCGCTTTGAGGCCGTCAAGCCATCGACTTACCGAAAGTTCTTCGGCCGTCATGAGCACCGTGTTGTTGTGCAAAACATGTTGGGAAGGCCCTTGCGCAGCGACGAGCACGTCCATCACCTGGACGAGAACAAACACAACAACGCACCTGAAAACCTCGCTGTCATGTCGGCCAGAGAACACCTGGCCCTGCATGCAAAGCAACGGAGAAATGAAAAATGATAAGCCTTCGCCCCTACCAAAGCGCTGCGATCGATGCCATCTATCGGTACTACGAAGAGTACTCCGGAAATTGCCTGATCACCATCCCGACGGCTGGGGGCAAGTCACTGGTCATGGCGACCTTTGTTGAGGGTGTGCTCAAAGCATTCCCCGACCAGCGCATCCTGATCGTGACCCATGTGCGTGAGCTGATTGAGCAAAACTTCACCGAGCTCAAAAAACTCTGGCCCCAAGCGCCAGCCGGTATTTATTCCGCTGGGCTTAAAAAGCGTGAAATCCGAGCGCAGATCCTTTTTGCAGGAATCCAGTCGATTCACAAAAAGGTCTACGACGTGCAGCAGTGCGACTTGGTGCTCATCGATGAGGCCCACCTGATTCCGCGTACGTCGAACACCATGTACCGGCGCTTTCTTTCCGATCTCACCCGGCTCAATCCTCAGATGAAGGTAATTGGGCTGACGGCCACGCCATACCGCCTGGACTCTGGCCTGCTGCATGAGGGAGATGAGGCGATCTTCACAGACATCGCCTATGAGGTCTCGGTGCGGGAACTGATCGACGACCACTATCTCTCGCCCCTGATCTCCAAGCGAATGGCCACACAACTCGATGTCACGGGTGTTGGCACCCGGGGTGGTGAGTTCATTGCCAAGGATCTGGAACTAGCGATCGACCAAGACGCGATCACGCAAAGCGCTGTGGATGAGATCTTCTCTTATGGGGCCAACCGCAAAAGCTGGTTGATTTTTTGTGCTGGTGTGGACCATGCGTTTCACGTTCGCGATGCGGTGCGCGCCCGAGGGGTGAGTTGCGAGACCATCGTGGGCGAGACGCCCAGTGCGCAGCGCGAGGCCATCATCAACGACTTCAAGGCTGGCCGTATTCAATGCCTGACCAACGCCAATGTGCTGACAACAGGTTTTAACGCGCCTGCGGTGGACTTGCTTGCAATGCTACGGCCCACCAAGTCGGCTGGGCTGTATGTCCAGATTGTTGGAAGAGGCTGTCGCCTCGCAGCGGGCAAGAGCGACTGCTTGGTGCTCGACTTTGCAGGCAACATCGCCCGCCACGGCCCTATTGATGCCATCAAGCCCAAAACACCCAAAGCGGGTGAGGATGGGGACGCGCCCACCAAAGCCTGCCCAGAGTGCAACAGCATCGTGCATGCGGCCGTTCGCCAGTGCCCAGACTGTGGCCACATGTTTCCCGAGCCACAAATCAAGATCAATGCCAAGGCCAGCGCGCTGGACATCCTCTCGGGCGGTCCGCCCGAGTGGGTGCCGGTGACCCGGGTGAGCTATGCAAGGCACGACAAACCGGGCAAGCCGCCCTCGATGCGAGTTGACTACTGGAGTGGCCTGAGTTCCCACACTGAGTGGGTGTGCATCGAGCACCAGGGGTATCCGCGTCAAAAGGCAGCGAGTTGGTGGGCCAACCGTGCACCCGGCGTGCCACTTCCGCGCGGCGTTGATGAGGCCTTGTCCGTCACGCAGCGACTGAAGTGCCCATCCCAAATTGCCGTTCGGCCAAGCGGGCGATACACCGAAATCGTCGGCGCACGCTTTTAAGGGTGGCGCACGCTTTTAAGGGTGGCGCACTTTCATGATGTGCGCTATTTGCAGGCGCGACGCCCGGGGCTTTGTGTTTGCAGGGCCACGCCACAACCGCCACCTAGCTCCGCCAGTCAAGCTGTGCTCCCACCCATGTCAACAAATTGCAGCAAGGCTCAAGGGAATGATTGATCCAAACAAACAC
>Ga0209491_10010209_pt1 | contig 11329 bp, 15 predicted proteins | sample BON02_FD_187213 | JGI IMG/M metagenome (GOLD analysis project Ga0209491, IMG submission 187213) | Freshwater microbial communities from Lake Bonney liftoff mats and glacier meltwater in Antarctica - BON-02 (SPAdes) (version 2) | ecosystem: Environmental > Aquatic > Freshwater > Ice > Glacier...
CTCGACACACAGATGATATTAAACCACACATCAGCATCCACAATAACTTTGCCCTGGTGCTCCGGATCCGGACACAGGTCTAGTACAGTGACACCACACGGTCCTGGAGTCCCTTCAGGACCGCAAAGCACTGCTACGTTTTCAATCATAACAGCGTGCCAGCAATACCCAGTGCCAGACGTGTTTTTGTAGTGGCTGACAGCACACTGTGTGCAGCTACCGTAACCCGTCCAACCAGGATCACATAAACAGTCATAATTCGTTGTACTCCTGGCCAAAGAATTCGAATTCGCCGGACAGCGAATGCACCGCGAGCTGTTCTGCGCCGAGTACGCGCCCGACGGACAGTACTCGCATGTGTCTATAGTCGAGTTCATATGCACAGACACCTTGCCGAGAGCGCAGTCAGTGCACGCTTGAGCCCCAGGACTGGCCTTGTATTTTCCGGCCACGCACGCAGTGCAGTTGCCGTCCGTTCCCGACCAACCAGCATTGCACGAACAGGCAGCGATTGCTGTACCGCCGGCCCCGGACTTGGAGTTTGCCGGACACGAGATGCACTCTGATTTGTCGTTTGTGGAGTACGTGCCTGCATTGCACAAACAGTCAGCGATTGCTGTACTGCCGGCCCCGGAATTGGAGTTTGCCAGACACGAGATGCACTCTGATTTGTCGTTTGTGAAGTACGTGTCTGCGGCACAAGTGCAACCGCGGTCCACTTCTCCATTCGACCCAGGGTTGCAAATACAGTTGGCGATGTCCATTCTGCCTGCAGGCGATGAGGAGTCTGGCGGGCAATCCAAACACACGATAGCGTTTGCCGGGCAATCTATACACGAAATGGGGTGTCCATACTGGTTAGCAAGACACCCACAATTGGGAGAAGGTATCAATGTCCACCAACTTGCGGTGAAGCCCAAATCGACGAAAATCTCATTTGATGTAAACACAACTTGCAAGAAGGGATAAGTTCTGTCACTTTTGAACACTACACGGTTAACGTTCCAGAATGCCAGGGATCCAGAATGTTTCACTAATAATACAGATTCTTCACATGTTGCAGTTTTGCACTTGTAAACATAAACAAAGTCAGCATTAATTGACGTCTTAAACTGCGTGAACTGCATAGAAATTTCAACATCAGAATGAAGTAACCATGAACAGTGTTGGTCGTTACTATATGCATTAGGCCCATCTGTAATAACTCCATTCAAAATCGACGAACTTGGTGTGCATTCGCAGCTTCCAGAACAAGAAACACTAGCAGTAACCAGACACGACTCAACGACAGGCATGCACGCATGGGAACCAGGACTTAATGCACTCGCTCCCACCCACCCAGTATTGCATGAGCATGCCTCGATTGTGGCGCTTCCGGCCATAGAGTTTGAGTTTGCCGGACACCAGATGCACTCGGACCTGTTGTCTGTCTGCCGAGTACTTGCCTGCATCGCAGTCCACACAGCCGACAGCTGCCGTGCTGGAATATTTGCCGGATGCGCAACCAGCGCAGGCATGATCCCCGACATTGGCTTTGAATTTGCCGGGCACGCACGCTGTGCACTTCTGCTCCGTCCCAGACCAACCAGGCATACATAAGCAGTTGGCGAGGGAGCCACCGACCAGAATAGAGTATGTGAGTGCCAGACACAAGCGACACTGCGGTTCACCGTCCGTAGAGTACTTGCCGGCGACACATAATGCACACGTGACGGCTGACGTGTTGGAGTATTTGCCGGCTGCGCAGTCAGCGCAGGCATGATCCCCGGCATTGGCTTTGAATTTGCCGGGCACACAGGCAGTGCAGTTCTGGTTCGTCCCCGACAAACCAGCCACACACACACACTCGGAGAGCGAGCTGCCAACAGTGGAGTTGGTGTTTGCCGGGCACAGGCGACACTGAGATTCACCGTCCATGGAGTACGAGCCTGGCGGACACAAGTCACAACTCGCACGATTTTGTGTAGAGCGCGAGCCCGCGCTGCAATTCACGCAGTTGTCCTGTGTGGACGAGGCGACGGAGTCTGAGAATTTGCCAGCGGCACAACGAATGCACGCGTGCGAGCCCGCGTCTGTTTTGTACTGACCAGCCAGACAGCCAACACATGGGCTGTTCGGTCCCGACCAACCAGCATTGCAAACACAGTTGGTAATGGAGTCGCTTGCGGGCGGTGCGTCCGAGTTCAGGCACGGCTCGCAATGAGATTTGTTGTCCGTGGAGTACGTGCCTGCAGTGCAGTTTTCGCAGGTGTTGACCGAAGAATTTACAGCGTCCGAAAACGTTCCAGCACCGCAATCGGTGCACGCTTCAGACCCAGCCTGCGTTTTATATTTACCTGTAATACAGCCAACACATGGGCTGTTAGGTCCCGACCAACCAGCATTGCAAACGCAGTCGGTAATGGAGTCGCTTGCGGGCGGTGCGTCCGAGTTCAGACACGGCTCGCAATGTGTTTTGTTGTCCGTAGAGTACGTGCCTGCAGTGCAGTTTTCGCAGGTGTTGACCGAAGAATTTACAGCGTCCAAAAACGTTCCAGCACCGCAATCGGTGCACGCTTGAGACCCAGCCTGCGTTTTATATTTACCTGCAATACAGCGAACGCATTCTTCTGCACTCGCTGCAGACCAGCCTGCAGTACAGATCAAGCAGGAAGATGCTGATGCGTTGCTGGTTTTGCCCATTGGGCAGTCGATGCACAGCGTCGACCCGGAGCTTGGCTTGTATTGGCCGGCCTCGCACCCGACACATTCGCCGTTTGCTCCTGTCCATCCCGCGGCGCACGCACAATCAGCTAGCCCCACACTGTTTGCCGCCGACACTGTATTTGCAGGGCATAACTTACAACGCAACAGGCTGTCTGTTGCGTACGATCCAGATGGACACTTGCATATTGTCGCGTGTATTTTGAGTTCTTGTATACGAAAATTCAGCCCTGGTGTAAGAATACAGAACAGCGTGCTCATGCTACTTTCTTTGTCAAGCGTCACAAACTTGGGCTTGTTTTTTGGCTTTTGTGCAGCGTGCATGCTTTCATACAGGTGCCTCCAGATGGAGTGGTGGGAAGCCGTAACTGTCGTTGCCATTCCTTCGCAGCCTGCACTGTTGATGTGACTGTGTGTTTCAGCCGCCAGACCGTCAGTGCTCTCACCCTGGGCCTCTCGCGCTATTCTGCACAGCCGACACCCTGCTGATTGCAACTTGCGTATTTTGGTCAGAAAACTGGCTGTTGGCGTATTTTCTGCCACCTCCATTCCCAGTGGTCTTCTTCAATTCCATGGGATTTTTTGGTCACTCAAATACTTTCCCAGCACAAACCGTCCTGCATTCTGTCTCGGCATCTGCTGTAGAGCCGTAACCATACTCGGATCATAGCTTACATCGACTTGTCGCCTTTGTTTGCTGATTTGTTTCTAAGCTCCTGTCACACGATCCCGGTGTTTGCGCACCTCCTATTCTGCTGATCCTCGTCTAATCGCCTTCCACACCCCACTGTTCCACGTTGACTTTCGATCTTCATAGCTCACCGTGCTTCCTTTCCAGCGAGGCTCTTGCCATTTGAAGACTGCTCGATTGGTCCTGTCGTGCTATTCCATGAGAACATCTTTGCCTGAAATAGCCTTGTCTGCTTGGATGCCGGCTTCTTCATTTGCAGGTTCTTCTCGATGCGCTTTCACCTTGACAAGAAACGTCGCTGCTCCTGCTGTTGTTCTTTTTCGGAGCTTCGCACAAATAAAACATGGGGGTTGAGAAAAATCAGTTTATTAGGACAAACTATCCTAGGAAGACCTTTTGTGGTCTCCTAGGCGTTTCTAAGACTAGCTTACTAGAATAGGGGGCTACTATGGTAAATATTAGAGTGCTGATACTTTCTTGGGCAGAACGCAATTGAATTGGATTTTTTTGTGGGACGCAATTGAATTAGAGGATTGGTGCATGGCCTGTGGAAGGTATCCAAGGATAACGTGTATTCATTTCGTTGTTTGGTAGCATGGGATTTGTATTGTGCTTTGTGACCTAGTTATAGGTGGCTCAGCTGAGCGGTGACGAGAAGGGGGGTCGAAAAGGAAGGAAAAAAAAGAAAGGGAGACAGAAAAATAAGATGAGCAGGAGCGAGGCCGCTTCCGATCCACTCTGGGTCTTATGATCTTGACAAGCCTTGCGTCAGTCGCTGTGGCGGCGATGTTCGGTATGTGTATGGCCCTTTGTAGGAGCGATTTCCCTCACTTTGAGAGGAGGGAAAACCCCCTATTCCCCCCCCTCCTCCCCCTCTCCCCCCCCTCCCCCCCCCATTTCATGGAGGAGAGGGGGGGCGTGGGGGGGAAAGGGGGGGGGACGGAGGTTGTGGAGGCCGCGCCAAGAGCTGGCCTAAAAATGCTAATTCGTGGGTCGACCGGCGTGACCTGGTCGACTTTTTACGTAGTCCCTTGGGGATTGTGATTCTGGCTGTCTTGCCAGGTCGTTATGTTGTGCGCCTTCCTTCTCTCCCTTCGCACCCCCCACCCATGGAAGGGATGTTTCGGTGGGAGTCAGTGCAGATTTACTTCTCCTGCATTCTGACTGGCGTGGCATAAGGGATTTCTTGATTGTCGAGGGCTGACCGTTCCGTACCGGCCCTGATTCTTTCACAAGTGAGTCTCCTTACAGCCACCCCCGGCAGCCTCCAATGTCTGGCCAGTTGCCATGGACTGGCTTTGTTGGATTCTTGTCTCTTTATTGGAGCCCACTCATTGGGCCCGTAAATTTTCTGTAGAGATTAAATCGTTCAATGGTCGTGTTAGAGATGTCGTCCGCTAAAGCATGCGAGGCCCATTCGGGGCTCGTGCGTGGCCATGTGAAAATATCATAGAGTTACGTCTGAGAGCTCTAGTGTTTTATGGATGGCCTGTCGTCGGATGACATCACGAGTTTTTGCGTTGTTTACCCCTAGTTTCGAGAGTCGGTCCTCCCAGGCTGCCTCAATTGCGGAGCCTGTGACTGCCACGGTAAAGTTGTGTTAGGTTGTAATCCAAGTTCGCCCCTTTCTCCATGATGCCCGCCAGATATATTCAAGATGGTGGGCATATCTAGTGTTCTTCTCAAGGTCTTTGTCTTGTACCCAATCTAGGGCCCAAGTCGGGTTGCTCCGAGACACTGTCTCTCAAGTCCATAGGACTCGTGAATTCGAGAAAGGCGCATACCTTTGCCTTCTCGTTGAAGGCAACCCCATCCGGTTGAACCTTGAGAAATGCCTCTGGCTTTGTGTCGTTGAAGTCGTCTGCGTCCCAGTACCCCATCGTGCAGTGGAATTCCGTTATCTCTTTTCTGACAGCCGAGCGTCCTTGTTGCGTGTCGGTCAAGAGACCAATGTGTGCTAGAATCTCTCATTTGCCATTCCTCGTGCTTGACGGCACTGATTCATGTGGGAAAAGCCCATACTCGAGATCAATCTTCATTTTCTTTTAGTGACTGTTTTCCAATGTGCATAAACAAGTCCCTCCAGATACCATGGTGTACCGCTATCCTTGGCTGCTGCAGGGCTTTGCAATAGCCTGGTATGTGCCCCAAGCATTCCAAGAGGGCGGGCTGCTCCGGGTAAAGGGACTCACATAATCTGCATTCGTCCTCTTCCTGCCAGCCCCATTTCTTGAAATTCGCGGCGCACGGGGAGTGGAAGCTAGTGCTTTGGAGGAGGCGGCGCTTGGCTCTGATACTGACTCGTTTGTATTTCCAGTGATCTCCAAGGACCAATCTGCAGTTCCCTTATCTCTTGAAAATTTGGCTGCGAGATTATCGTGTTCATGAATCTGGAGCCTAGCAGCCATGAGATGGGCCCAAGTTATGACTACCTTGCTCATGGTGCTGCAGTGGGCTATACCAGAGGATGTCCATGCGAAAATTGGGCTTTGCCTGAGGCTCGTGCATCTTGGCTCCATTTCCGTGTCCCTGCCTTTGTCTGCCCACCTATCCACCATCTCGTTGAAGAACTCTCCTCTGCGTGATGTGATTTTAACGAAGAGAGTGAAAAGGCCTACCTCTATCCTATTCCGAAGTAGCTCAAGAATTTCTCGTAGGATGTCTCCATCCGGGGATTCCTTGATGGTTGGATCAATCCCTTCCCCAATTCATTTCTACATTGCCATCAGAAGGCATTTAGAGTCCATAAGCAGCATAAGTGGCCCCTGACTCCCAGCGTATCTTATTGCCTCTTCGAGAGCAATGTATGCCGCGGCGTGTTCTGCTCTGTTGGAGGATGAATCTTCCTCATCTTTTCTTACCTTGCAGAACCCTCCCGTTTTGCCTTTATGTCTGTAGAAGCCCGCTCCCATATTGCCCCTCTCTTGTGAGCCGTCAGTGGTCATATCAAGCCCTGGAAGAGGGATATACCCATTAGGCCCGCCTCTGATCCCGTCCAGTATTTACCCTCGACACCCTCTGTTCCATTGTACGGAACGTCTTTGGCCGAGCTGGAGTTCAGCAGTGACTCCAGGTCGTCTAGCAGATTTTTGGAGATGCTGTGCTTGCTGCTGATCCATACTTCTAATTTCCTGTCACATGCAGCCAGCTCATCGTCTCCTGATAGCCACCATTTCCTTTTCCCTAAAGGCCTTTCCTTTCGTGGTCATGGCTATGATGGAACCCTCTGAAGGGAGAGGAATCGTCCTTAGTTTTGTTTTGCCCGCCAATACCAACAAAATCTGATTGTTGATGTTTCGAAGTGTCCGCAGAATAGCAGCCTGGTCCTTTCAGCTAAGTCCGATCCAATTGATAACTCGTGTTCCCGGGAACTTGGAACCCCACGTTGTCAAGTCCCCTCTAACTATATTTTGAAAGAAGGGGAGCACCGTGTCTCCTATGTAAGTTGTACCACCCACTGCTAGTTTGGCCTGCCGAAGAACCTTCCAACAAAACGACCTGCAGTTGGGGTCCTCGTCCACGATCCCTTGACAGAGTCTTTCTTGGTAAAGGTCTGCCTTCATATACTCCAGGGAGCTGAAGACCTGCTATTGTGCCCCCTCCATTTTGAATGGACCTGCCGGGGTGATCAGGGTGGCTACCCCCTGAAAGGTGTTTGCCTTAAGGCCCCAAAACGAGGTGTCTATGTTCTCAGGGTGCATGTGGATTCTTACCACCCCCACCACTGTGGGGTTCTTGATCATGGAAAAGTAGTCCTCATCGTCAAGTTCGATCTCTGGGAGCTTCAGAGGGTTCCTGGCTATGTGACAGGTTGAGAACCTTTCCTAGTAGCGGCCGTATTGGAGATTGGTAAGAGTTCAATACTTGCTCTTCACCCCATCCCTCCTTCATTGTCCAGAGTAGACCAATGAGAGGAGGAAGGGGGAGAGGAGGAAGCGTTTGCTTCGTCCTCCTTAGTCAAATATGCTTCTATTTGGTCATCCACGAATGTCTCCACAAAGGTGTGCATTGGTCTCTGATGTTCGTCTGACACCAGGGGACAGCCAAGCTCATAGCTGGTGAACCATTTCAATGTGGCTTTGGGTTGCAGCAGTGCCCTTCTCTTGTTAACGTCCGAGGTGAATTTCCTCTCGAGGTTTGCAATCATACTGATTATGTAGGTCCGTAGGAATGGGATGGTCATGACCGTTTTTTTCACATCCCCTCCAGCTGCCATTGAATTGAGTTCTTCTGGTAGAGCTGAGCGCACTAGCAGGCCAATATGTCGGGCTGTGGTGAAGTCATTCCTGTCGGCATTCTCAGGTTTCTCCTCTTTGTATAAAGTGCACCATTCTTCTGGATCGACTTGCCTGGCCGACCATGCTCTTCCGCACTGGATTCACAACCTAGTGCATTCTTCGGCTCTGGCTCTAACCCACCACCCTCCTCTTGTTGTATGGTATCCTGTTTCCACGAAATCATCGGCACCCATTTGTATCAGATCCTGTTTGTCTAGAAGAGTTCTCCATAACGCCATTATATTGGTACGACCCTGTTCCTTCAGCTGATATAGTCTTGTCAAGTTGGATTGTTAAGTTGCCATTCAAACTCGAGGCCCGAGCTATCCTCTCTGTCTATGCCATCTCTGGGGAAATCCATCGTCCACTTGAGCACAGCGGCCTGCGAGTCAAGCACGGCTCTTCTCTCGTCTCGGTGGTCTTCCGGGGGGATAAACGTATCATGCGTGCCTATGGTGTATTCGGTTCCCATGTTATAGTATAGGCAGCAATAGTTGTCAACCAAGGTCCAGGCATGCTTGGGCAACTTGAGTTTGTTGAGAAGAATCCATTCCTTTCTAGGGCACAGCCAGTGCCATGGCGATAGCAGCTCCTGCTTGTCTCGTTTTCGTTGCCTGAGTCTACTCCAGGCTCCTTAGACTGAGATCGCTGTGACTGCTTGTGCGACGGCAGCGTCTTTGGCCAGGCCTCGCCCTGGTGGGACCAGAGTGGGAGGCCTGCAGTCCCCCGTTCTGGCCTCCCATTCGCCGAAGGCCTCGTCGAAAGCCACAAGAGGGTAGAATTTGCCCCTACCTACCTGCTGCTTCCCAAAGAATTTTGAATGAGAGAAGGAGTCCCTCGTGGCGAGGTCCCCCTCCAATGCCAGGATTAGTCTGATGTCTGATCCCACCTTGTCCGATTCCTCTCTGTTTACCGGACGAGAGAGATCTCTCAGGAGCTCTGCTAGCAAAATCAGTGTAAGATGCGACGTGGGGGCTGGATCCCTGCGCGTAAAGCCGGCCAATAGGCTCTTGCAGGTTCCACGTACGTCCTGTATTAGTGCACATCCAACCTTTTGAATATCGATGTATGTAGTTCCTCCTTGCTGGTACCTTCTTCCCCTTCTCCGTGGCTTTTGTAGGGATTGAGTGTTAGCTAGAGCGTGTCCATACTGGGATGCGCACTGCGCGATGTTCGGTAGCCAAGTTGGAAGATCCCAAGTGTTTTCCAACTCCTCGAGCAGTGCAGCTCTGTGCTCCCGCTTGGCCTCTTCCTTCTCGTCATGCAGGAGATCCTGAGCGTTCTCCCACCAGCTCCGGATAGTGTATTTAAGGTTGGGATGCTGTTTTCATTTCTTTGCTAGTCTTCGAAGAAGGCTAGGCATAGTTGCCCTGTAGTCTGCTGCCAATATGATCGCTGTCTTGTGTTCCTTGAGATCTGCAGTAATTTTGGACAAAGTTGTATCCGCCTCGTTTAGGGTTCACGAGGGGTGATGATTGTGCATGCCCTTCTTCCAGCCGTAGGAGTATCCCCTTGATCACCTCGACAGCTTTAGTGAGGGCTTCAAGTATCTTGGCGGTCACAGCATTCTCTCGGAGGGGAATCCCATCAATCATGTGTCGCGTAGTTCTTGACTGCCTCCCTGAGTGCCTTGAAAGTCGGCAAGGATGGAAGAGTCTTTGATGATGGGAAATGAGTGGCCTCTCTCTGCTGAGGTTAGTCGAGTGAACTCTGCCAATACTTTCGCGATCGTTCTATCTCTCTGCTTTCTGGTCATTTTGCTCCGTATAGCTGAGGGAAGGGCAGGGGCCCGGTCCTTTAGCAGTTTGAGGTTTGCTACGAGTTTGTTGTTTCTGCTCAGCCACGACAGCCATGTGTTCAAGGCTGCTTCGTCCTTTGCTGTCGCGCCTTTGACTTTAGGGGTGTAGAAGCGGGTAGCGTTGACCGGGGCGTGGACTCTCGGGATGCTGTCGAACGTTATGAAGCTGGCCCTCATCAATATCTTGCGCACTTTCAGAAAGACTGCCTCTCCTTGTTGGAGCTGGAGGAGCTCCAGCTCCTCCGACTCCAACCGTGCAGGGGCGGCCTGGGCGTCCAGGGAGAGTTTAGACCTATCCAGCTCCTGTTTCCTCATCCTGAGTGGCAGGACCGCCCTTGACCAGCAGCTAATGGCCAGCTTATCCCAGGCGATCCTGGTTAGGAAGACATCTCTGCTTACTCCTGTCAGGCGCTGGCACAAACTAAAGCCCGGGCCTGGGGAGCCCGAAAGTAGGTTGCTTACTTCAATATCATCGACAAGGGTGAGTTCCTCCCCAATTCAGATCTCGCCACTGGCGGCTGATGGGGAGCCAAGAGATACCCTAAGGACTCTGTGACTGCCATCATTGAGCCTGACCGTTTCGAGCCCGATCCATCCTTTTGTGGGCATGTCAGGGCTGCCTTGGTCTTCATCGGACATTTCTTCGTCTCCATCATCCTGGTCGTCCGGGAGGGTCAGGTTGGTCACTTCGTCCGCCTGTAGAGGCCCCCTGGGCAGATATATTGTCGACAGCATCTTCGGTGGGCCTGGTAGATGGGAAGCCTGGCAGTTGTGGAACCATACCGCCGCTCCATATGTCGTGGTTATCGTATTCCTTAGGGACAGGAGTCCCGGGCTCCGTGCTTGCCCATGAATGGGGGTTGTACAACCTACCTTGATCTGTGGTTGTCGTTATAAAACCAGCCACGTCAATCGTGAGGCACTTGACAAGCACATGTTTGCCCATAATTTGTATCTTGAGTTGGAGCCCTGCTTTAATGGAGAGGGTAGCAAGTGTGATGTTGGGAGCCGCTGAGATGATGTATTCGTTAAACGGATCCCATAGTACTGCGATTTCAAGTTTGTTTGCCAGGTGGCATGCAAATGTGAATTCATTCTCGCCCACCTTATTCCAACTTAGCAGTCCCGCTTCTTTTAGGAGTTCCAGAAGATTTGAGCATGCTTTGTCAGTAAGGGCCTCTTGATAAGCGAGTCTAATCGTTTGTTTCGTGCCGTCGTCAAACTGATGACATCTTTCCAGATTGCCCCACATGGAGCCGAAAAGGGTGACCAATGGGAGCTTCACGTGGAGACATCCATTCTCTCTCGGGAAGGTTAAAAGACAGGCCGCCGTACTACGGCCTATATTCCAGGCATTCTTGTATGCTCTAAGCCATATAGCCGTGAGAATCTTGAAATCCTCTTCCGGCCACCGGATGAGGGGAGCTGAGAAGGAGACAATGACGTCAGGCACATGATTACAACATTCAGTGCCTGGTGTATTCTTAGGTCTTCATTCTTGCTGAGGTAAGAGGCCACTTCAATAGCCCCATCTATAAGTTTCTGTCTTTGGACTGAGGAGTCCAACCACATACTCTGGTCAATACCAAGAAGTCTATCGGTGGATCTCCTTGGTATCGTCTTGAGTTGAATCCCCTCGTACTTGATGTCCTTGGGACTCCAAGTGGTAGCGCATTGCCGACAGCATCGGCAGGGGGAAAACAAACGTACTATAGGCCGGCCAAAGTTAATGAATTAATTCATTAATGAATTAAAGAGGGTCCTAAAGGATTTTCGGTGATTCATCCGTCACCATAGCTCAGTGGTGGAGAGCGCGGCACTCAAGAAATGTAGTAATCCGTAGGTCCCCGGTTCGATTCC
>Ga0209491_10010214_pt1 | contig 11326 bp, 14 predicted proteins | sample BON02_FD_187213 | JGI IMG/M metagenome (GOLD analysis project Ga0209491, IMG submission 187213) | Freshwater microbial communities from Lake Bonney liftoff mats and glacier meltwater in Antarctica - BON-02 (SPAdes) (version 2) | ecosystem: Environmental > Aquatic > Freshwater > Ice > Glacier...
CTATTACAGAACCACCTGAAACTCCGGATATTAGTATGTTACTCAGTAATTTTTGGTGTTTTATTTTACTACATATTGCGTGTGCAACACCCATTTGATACACACACATATATAATGACGCACCCCATATAAGTTCTGTAGGATGTTCTATCAATTTTGGAATTTCGCGATGATTGTAGGTCACTTGTTTATACGTAATAGACCTGTCCATGTATATACGTTCTGAATGATTCCATCTCTTATATATTTGTAGTAATATAATGGGAGACGCGAATAATATAACTGATTCATAAATAGACATATAACCCTTTGTAGCTTATATAATATATATATTTATAAGTTGATTTACATAATTAATAATGTATATTTATAATTTAATAGCAAACCAGTATATAATATTATATAAAATAAAAAAATAACCTATAAAATCCCTATACTTTTGAAAATGTTATAAAAAATAAGATTTGACTGCATAAGGAAAAAAGTGAAACTGGATTCATTTTTATAAAGTCAAAAAATGGACAATTTAAAAATGTCCAAATCTCCAAAATATTTTCCATCTATAAACCTACTTTTTTTGAAAAACAGTTTTAAAGCATTCTGGTGTAAATAGTGTTTAATTTTGAAATATTTGACTGCATAATATTTTTAGGTGTTTGATTACGTATCAATTTGGAGATTTTTTTGTCATCATTATTTAGGACAGAAAAGGGACAGATAATGACAAAAAAATCTCCAAAAATCTCCAAAAATCTCCGCAAATTTTGTGTGTAATTTCTGCACCTATAAATGTAGCAAATTGAGTGAATATTCTAAACATTTGATGACAACAAAACACAAACGAATGACGAATGATTACGCGGATATATCTAAAATATCTATATCCTATGACTGTAACTGTGGTAAAAAATACGAATATACTTAATGTTGTCTGCGATGTCTCTTACTCTTGTTCTTCTGTTGTTGTTGGCGTCTTGATTGACGGTGTTTACTGGAGTTACCACCACGTTTTTTTCTAGTACCCTTGTTCTTTGTATTTTTTTTTGACTTTCCTTTACACTTTTTACCATTCTTCTGTTTAAGAAGTTGACGCTTAAAAAACTGATGTATTTTCTGAGCAGCACTGCGTCGTTTTCCACCAGTTATTTCTTCTGCGGTTGTACCTCCTGTGGTTGTTTCTCCTGTGTTTGTATCTTCTGTGATTTGAGATTCATCAGGCATTGAATTAGGTTCTTCAGTTCCAGGCATAATTATAATATATACGCACAAAATATAATTATGCTAAATGATTACTTTGAATTGTCATTATAAATTTCACGACTCGGAAGCCCTCCGCGAACCCATCCATCTAAAGCAGCCTCTTCTATAGAATACGCAGGATTATTAACGCGCTCGCTCACCTTTTTAGTCAATGGATAATTCTGATAGTCAATAAACTGTGACTCCATAACAGTTGAAGTGCTCTTACGTTCAGTAACTTGTTGTCCCTGTTGTAGTTGGGACTCAATCGCAGCGTTATTGGGTCCACGCCCTAAATAAGGGACAGTGACATAAGGACGCTGGTTCAATTGCAATTTCTCAAAAGCACGTTGCTGTTCGCTTTTAATAATAAGTTCAGAGTCTTTATCAATAATGTCGCCTGGTAGTCCAGATCCAACAGACCCTCGAAAATTCACAGTGGGGGCAGAAGTTGCGAATTTGACGTGACTCGTACTGGCATTCGTATAAAAATGGTTCTCAGTAGCATATTCAGCGAATCTAGAGTTTGAAAGGTTGCGTTGAGAGTTGTCTGTATTGTCTAAACCAATACGATCGGTATTATTAAATGGATGTGTGTTAAATGAAAACATGATATAATATAATCGTAGATAAATTATATTATAGAAAGTATTAATTGATTACATTTGAAAGCGAGGTAGATTACGAGCACAAGCAAACATATTGCCTTCTTTACAAGACGTCATTGAACCATAACAGAAGTCAGCAAAACCTTTCTGGTCATTAACTGTCGTAGTTGAAGGGTTAGAATAAAACGGTCTCATTGACTGCTCGAAAACATACTGGTCTCCTAAATCTTTGAATAACTTGTCGGCAATATCGGGTTGTCCTGGGTTCAACTCGGAAACCATCTTCTTAGCGTTTTCCAAAATCGTATTATTAACTTGGTCATTAAATGCCGGAGGAGCAGGTTTTTTATCGACATTGAATTCGTAATCACTAACCAATACATTACTAAAAGGATTTTTTGTATTAGGTTCGTTAAAAGTAGACGAGTCTCTAATGATACCATTATTTGCTAATACTGTGTCTGTAATATTTTCATAACCTTCTTTTGCTAGTCGCTTTTCGCGTTCTAATTCTTGTATCTTATAATGATGAATCCCATAAATTCCGGCAATCGTTAGACACATTACTAATAGGGTCCGTATATTGGGACTAATTGCGAATACTATAATAGAGAAAATAATAGTCGAACGTGTAACAGCATTTATTTTCTGATTATAAGTCATATCACCTACAGGGAAAAATTCTGTAATATATTCAAGAGCAAATAATACATTTGGGTTATCACTCCAAAATGGGACATCATCTATAGTATCATCTATGAATTCAGAACCTTTAATATCGGTATTATAATCGGTCATTATATATAATTACTATTTATTTTATAAGAGATAAAAAGATAAAAGATAAGAAGAAATGCTAAAATCGTTACTTGGTGGGAATATTTGTTTTTATGCATTTTGCGTCAATTATCAATGACTCGCATTTTGTTTCATCTGGTATAATATTCAACACGCATTTCGATTTTACTCCATACAATGGTTTTACGCAACCGTTTTCTATACGTTTAATTATTACATCTTCATTTTTGGTACAACGAGAGCGGAAATGTTCGTAACGTTCTCTAACATCGGCATAAGTAAGTCCAGACGTCTTTCCTAGCATCTTATTTATTAGTTCATGTAATTTATAAACATATTTAGAAAAACTATCACGAGATTTCATATGCGATACTTTAATGGGATATTTCTTGAAATTACATATAAGATTTTTCCGACATTTGCCACAAGGTAACGTCCACTTGAGATTAAGTATTAAATCTCTATAGTGGATCTTATCGATCTTACTTGGATTTATTGGATAATTAAAACTCATCGAATGTAATACATGCCATAGAGGTGGACCCCAAATACTGGTTAACATACCATCATTACTATAATAATCACTATTCTTAAAGGTTCTCGCCTTATTTTTGTTATTTTGTTTTTTACGCGTATTCATACTTAATATATGAATATATATGTTTAGTCTACAAAAAAATTATCATACAAATATATATATATATAATGTCGGGAATCATCGTTAAATTACAATCAGCTTTCGCACCATATAAGAGAAGTCTATTTATTTTTATACTTGTTACTGTATTCGCGTTCATTGGATACACAGTTTATAAAAATAACGCATTGATTGGTGATAAAAATTCAGTTCAATTTAAGGACGTTGCAAATGCTAATAAAAACGCAGACAAAGTGGATATATATTTTTTCTATGCCGACTGGTGTCCACACTGTGTAAACGCAAAACCTGAATGGGATAAATTTGAGGATGAATATAATGGCAAAAAGATAGGGAAGTTAAAGATTAATTGTATTAAAAAAGACTGCTCGGAATCAAGTCAAGCGAAGTTGAATAAATCAGAATATGGCGTTGAATCATACCCAACAATTAAGGTGTATATAGACAATGATATGAAGAATCCAATCGAATATGATGCTAAAATATCATATGATAGATTAAAGATGTTTATTGGTGAAATAAATAAAACTTTATAATTTACACCAACGAATAATTCAATCCGCACCCTACAGGTGAATATTCAAATGTTCATCGATTTAGTATGATAAAAGCACGTGAATAAATAACAACCTTCGTTAATCATTTTAATTCGCTCTTCTTTCGATGTCGAGAAACTAATAATACCTTCAAATGAGATTGGAGAACCATTTATATTTATCTCATTTTCAATTGTATTTAACGGAATATTATTGAAAGACTTCATCGCATTTCGAATTATATTTTTAACAATATCGAATAATGACGATTTATAATCAATAGGTTCTCTTTTGTTATTTGATACTTTGCGTATAGCAAAAATTTCATCGGTATCACAATTATTTTTTATACATAAGTCGAGAGGGTAACTTGAGAACAATCCACCGTCTATATAACAACAGTTATTTTTAACAATTGGAGAAAATATAACAGGCAGACTGCACGACGCATAAACGGCATCTAATACAAGCCATTCAGGATGTGTTTTGTAAGATAATACATTTAGTTCGAAATTAACTATTTCACTTGTTGTTATATACAATTCGATACCAGTTAGGTTATACAGTTCCTTTAGAGTTATATTTACCGGTATGTTTTTACCGAGTAACAATGGTTTAATTAATTTATCCATTATAGTTTGGTCGAATAACCCACGATTTTCGAATGCATGCATTATGGTGCTTAAATCAAAGTTGAATACTGTTTCCCAAGGACGTTCTATAAAATATCGGTCCAATATATCCCAATCGTAATTTAACGTTATCAATAAACAAACAAGCGAACCAATTGAAGTGCCGTATAGCGATTTTATATTTTTATACTCCCAAAACCCTTTCTTATGTGCCTCCTTTATTATACCATACATTGTTAATCCATATTGTCCACCACCACCAATTACAATATGTTTTATCGTATTCGAACTTGTATCAATAATGGTATTCAAAGTTATATCAATAATGGCATTCGAACTTGTATCAATAATGGTATTCGAACCTGTATCAATAATGGTATTCAAAGTTATATCATTCATTAAGTATGAATAATATGTTTTTTCTATATTTTTTTAGTATGGTTTTATAATATACCATATTAAATGTCGTCTATATTCATTTTTGATCACGAAGAAGAAGGGGGAGGTAGTAAAATAAATATAGATGACCTATATGATAAACGCCAGAAACGAGATTTAAAACAGTTGTCTATATTCAATAAAATATTAAAGCGTATTCATAAACGCATTAATCATACTGCAAAGAGTAAAAATATAACTGAGAACAGTATATGGTTTGCGGTTCCTGAATATTTAGTAGGAGAACCAATATATGATAAAGGTGATTGTATAGGATTTGTCGTTTCGCAGTTGGAAAACAATGGTTTTTTTGTAAAATATGTACATCCCAATACATTATTTATCTCTTGGCATAATTGGGTTCCGTCTTATGTACGCACCGAAATTAAAAAGCGTTTAGGAGTCGTATTAGATGAAAAGGGTAATGTAATTACTAAATTAGATGAAGAAGCAACAGACCCTAACAACGGTATATTTAATCAACAAGAATCTACTGACAATAAAGTAAGTAAAAACGGAAAAGAATATTCATCTATTAAGGATTATAAACCTACGGGTAATTTAGTATACGGCGAAGATATGATGAATAAATTAGAAAAGAAGATTAATTTTAGACCTTGAATTATAATAATCAATTATTTATTACAAATGATTATTATTTATACTTTACTTCGTTTTGTTTTCCGCATTAAATTTCGTTTTGTTTTCCGCATTAAATTTCGTTTTGTTTTCCGTCCACCATTTCGTGGTGTGCCTTCTTCGCCTTCTTTTGTTTTGGCGTGTTGTTCATATATTTCAGCATTGCCAGAATCTTTCTTTTCAATTAAAGCATCGTCTAACTTCAGTCCAATATCAAATATAATTTTATCAATTAAAGACTCATTCACAAGTGTTTCATTTACTTGTTTATAGAATTGATCAAGTTTATCATTGAAACCCCTATTAATAACTATTAACATTTGGCTCTGTATTTCATTTGTTAAATTAGTATTTACTTGTTCTACGATACCACTTGCAACAGCCTTAAGTGATTTCTCAAAACCCTCTATTTTTGCGGTGAGTGTTTTCTGAATCATCTCACATATTTCAGTTTGGATTTTTTTATTTTGTGACTCATTTAAATTTTCTGTTGATAATTGAATACATAATTTACCATCTACTTTTTCTTGTGGTGTTGCTTGTGATGCTGTTTGTAATCCTAGTGATGTCGCGATTGAATTCATTTTATATCTATATACTAACATATAAAGATATAAAATTGAATGCGTTTAAAAATGATTTAATATATATATAAAATACTATAATAATGGATTGTCAAATACAACAAACCCCTCAATTAAATAAAAAAAGAGAAAAATCTGCTAAAACCCAGAAACGCAAGACTAATTTATCAAGTTCTCATAAATCCCGTTTATGGGATATATATGACATAGACCAAAATCGTAACCAATCTGAAAATGATAAAATGGAATGTTTATACGAGAATGAGTCCAAGATGACGGAACAAGGATTGTGTGCATTATGTAATACAGTTCTAAAAATATCAGAAGAAGGATTTCCAACGTGTTCGAGTGAAAAATGCGGAATTGTATATACACACGAATTAGACTTTTCACCAGAATGGAGATTTTACGGTGCGGATGACCGTAATGCGAAAGACCCAGCACGTTGTGGTAATCCAATAAATCCACTTTTAAAGGAATCATCATTTGGTTGTAAGGTATTATGTTCAAATAATTCTAGTTATGAGATGCGTCGTATAAGGAAATGGACAGAATGGCAGTCAATGCCACATCGAGAAAAGTCATTATACTCAGAGTTCCAATTTATTACAGTAATGGCACAAAACGCAGGTATACCTAAAATCTTCATAGACAAAGCGATGGCTATACATAAAGATATATCAGAACAAAAGATGTTTAGGGGATTGAATCGTGATGGTATAAAATCGGCGTCGATATATATAAGTTGTCGCTTGAATGGTTGTCCTCGCACAGCACACGAAATAGCGGAAATATTCAAGTTAGACAAAACAAGTGCTACAACGGGTTGTTCAATGGCTGTAAATATACTGGCCAATATAGAACGTGGTTACGAAACGTCACAGCAAACTGAATTAATGACAACGACACCATCAAATTTCATGGAACGCTTCTGTAGTCACTTAAATATCAATACTGAACTAACCCTATTGTCTAAGTTTGTAGCAAAGAAGGTAGAGGCAAACAATATTATAAGTGATAAATCGCCGCACTCGATAGCAGCAGGTATAATATACTTCATTGCGCAGAATTGCAACTTAGACGTAAGTAAGACGGATATAAAAGTGGTATGTGGTGTAAGTGAAGTCACAACGAATAAATGTTTCAAGAAATTGGAAGAATTAAAGAGCGAATTAATTCCAAGTGTTATATTAAATAAATACAACAAATAGACCTATAATAATATAAGTAAATAATATAGTTATACTATGCCACCTCGAATTATTTTTTTAGTACCTTACAGAGATAGAAAGGAACACCAAGAAATATATTCAAAACACATGGAAAATATACTAACTGGTTTAGATGATTATAAAATAATATATATACACCAGATGGATACACGTAGTTTTAATCGTGGAGCAATGAAAAATATAGGATTTTTGTATGTAAAAGAACAATATCCTGATACGTATAAAGAAATAACTCTTGTGTTTAATGACGTGGATATAATGCCCAAATCAAAAAACACAATAGATTATTATACTGAAACAGGAACAATAAAACACCACTATGGATACTCGTTTACACTAGGCGGTATCTTATCTATAAAAGCAAGTGATTTCGAATTAATAGGTGGTTTTCCCAATTTCTGGGCTTGGGGATACGAAGATAACGCATTACAACAACGAGCGATAAAGCATAACTTAAAAATCGACAGAAATAATATGTATGAACCAGGAAGTAAAGAAATAATACACATGAAAGACAGTGTTATAAAAACTGTTAACAAAGAAGAATACCAAATGTATAGGAAAGAGTCAAAAGAAGGTTATAAAAATATAATAGACTTGAATTATTATTATAACGATTCAAGCGGTTTTTTAAATGTTACAGAATTTAATACAGGACGCGAGGAAAACACCATTTATTCAAGACCGCATAAATTGTCAAATGGAAACAAGCCATTTCAAAAAAGAAACCCCAAGATGAATATGTTATTTAGTTAAAAAAATGATTCACACTAACGGAAAGATTTCCATTATCTTGAATGTAAGGCCAATATTGTTAGTATCTTCCCATATACCAGAAATTCTCAATATTGTCTTCCCGTTCAGTTCTGTATTATTTAAATGTTGATGATTGTAACGATATACTTTAATAAGCATGGCGTTAAGTTGTTCCTTTAATAAATACTTGGTTTGTTTAGTAATAGCATTAATGTGCTTGAAATATTTTAAAATATAATATTCGAGTTCAGTTATTTCGTTAATAATTTTAATATTATTTTTTGTATCTTTAAGAATTATCTTACTATGTGATTTATCATAGGAATAATCATCGAGACATATATTGATGTATATACCATTCATAGCAATATTTTCATCTGAATATATAATTTTAGAAAATGTACCATCCATTGTAATATTCTTTCTAGTTTCAGTAAAAAATAAATTATTAATTATTATATCATTTAAATTGAACACCAATATCATTTTCTAACATGAATAGTGATTATATGTTTATTACCTTTCTATTAAAAAGTTATTACACCTTTTTACATTTCAAACGCCGATTTTTATATAGTCCTAACCCATATAAAAATAATTTACAATTCTTCTTTATTTTTCGTGTTTTATTTTTTTCTACATATTTATCTGGTCTGTCATAAGCACATTTGAATATATTTTCATATTTTTCGTTTGGTATTTCATTTATTGCTTTTTGGATATTTTCTTTTAGGTTTTCATACTTTACATCCTTGGTAATCTAAAACGCCGCTTCGCGGAGTAAAAAATAACCAATAATGTAAAATCAATAGTAGGAATCTCACCTACGATGGTCTAACTTTTTCCACTTCCTTTTTAATATTAAATAATTTACAAACTTCTTCTGCTGTTAAATTATAATCATTACTTTTACGAGAAGGCATATATATATTATTGAGTTATTTTTTCACAAAAATTGATTTATAAAAAAATCGAAATGGAATACTTAAACATATAAGTATTATAATATTAAAAGATGACAGACCAAAAAGTTAAACTTATTATTGAACCTGAATTATCTATGGAAGATATTAACACAAGAATAAAACAAGAAGTTTGTTATGAAACTTTGGAAGAATTAACCGACGCAAAATTAATGTGTAAATATAAAGATTGCAATTCAGTTAAAAATGAAATAAAAAAACTGAGCGATATATTGGGAAAATATATGGACGAAGAAACAAAACAAAAAATAATAGAAGAATATTTATTACAATTAATACCAGCAGGAACAAAAGGAGTTATAAGAGGAAATCACTTTAATAATATAGTAAAGAAATTTATCACAAAATTATCATTACACTCAGAGAGATTTGAAATTTGTTTTGAAAAAAAATGCGAAGGTCATATTACTACTGAAATACCGGATTGGTATATTTTGGAAAAATCAACTAATAAAATTATTATTGGTATGAACCAATTGGATTTATGGGGCGGAGGACAACAACTTAACAGAGGTTCAAAATACATAGAGAATAATAAACATAATAATGAAAATAGTAGGTTATTATGTGTTGTTTGCAATGAAATACAATTTAAAAGTAAAAAAAATAAAGCATACAAATTATTTGAAACTGGTTTTGAAAATAATACATTATGTTATTTGAATAATTTACAAAATAATATTATCTCATACTTTACTTAACATTCTAATAATGGATTGAACTTAAATATTAATTCCTGTTTTGATATGGATTTAGGACCAACTGTATTGTTAAAATCATATGTAATTGTATATAATATATTTATATTATCAGTAATAGATTTTCCATTTGTAAATTTTATAAAGTAATGAGATTGGATACTTTTTTCATCAATCTTTTTATCTATTGTTCCAGCATTAACACCTACACGACGAAATGATATATCTGGATTTTCTGTTTTTCCAACAAATATAAAATTTACTGGTTCTAATTTTTCATTTACAACTCTATTAGTTGTTTTTTTTTCCCAAATTTGAAATATACAAGGAACATTATGTTCTACACCATCTACTAAAAATGATTTGTCTGGTAAATCTATTTCAAATATAAGATGAAAATTTAATGGAAATTGTTTTTTTAAACTATCTTTTTTGAAACTTTTAGGTAATATAAATGAAACACTATCACAAAATTCACAAGATTTTTTTATAAATTTAATTGCTAATGAAGATTGACGACCAAATGGAGGATTGCCTATTATATGTATTTTACTAAAAGTTTGCTTAATAATATCATAGTCATATAGTAAATAATCTTGTTTTATTATTTCATCATTATCAGGTTCTAAATCATAGAATTTAAAATTACTCGTTATTGATTTAATACCTGTAATAAAAGAACCATTACCGGCACTCGGTTCTATAATCAAATCAACGGAGTTTATTTGTATATATTTTTTAACGAGATTTAAACATAACTCAACCACAATATCCTTTGTGTAATATTTATCAATAGTATTACGATTTAAACCTTTTGTTTGTTTAGTTTCCATATTAGGTATAGTTTGTTGTTCAGTTAAATTAATAATATTTAAATCAATTTTATCTTTATGTATAATTGCATTTTCAGGAATTATAGCGTTAAGTTTATCATCAACTGCTTTATCAATTAACACCTTGATTTTATCGGCATTATTTTCGCACATATTTTTCCGTTTGTTGTGTTGGATATAATGTGATTTTTGGGTAAAGGTCTTATAACACCTTTCGCAACTATAATTAACCATTTTAGTTATATACTATATTTATATATAATTTAACTAAAAATTAACTAAAATAGTTTTTCCTAAATCATTTCAATAAAGATACAATTTACATTTTAGACAAAACCGGCGTTTGAAATGTAAAAAGGTGTAAAAAGAACATACAAGATTGTAGAGAACATTGCAACCAGGTTCTCAGATAAATAGTATTATAGGAATATTTTATGAATGAGGTAGTATATATAATTTATTAAAAAAAATAGAATAGCCATGGGGGATAGAAGAGTACCTTTTTTATATAAGGAAAAAAAAGTATTCAATTTGATATGAATAACATTTTTTTTCTGTTTTATTTGTTTTAAACCATTGAAGATTGAAAATGGCACATTTTCATTCTCCAATGGTCGGATACCGTCAATGTTTTGAAATGGCGACCCTTCGGGTCGTGCCATTTTAAATCTTCGGTGGTATAAAATATTCAC
>Ga0209491_10010215_pt1 | contig 11325 bp, 12 predicted proteins | sample BON02_FD_187213 | JGI IMG/M metagenome (GOLD analysis project Ga0209491, IMG submission 187213) | Freshwater microbial communities from Lake Bonney liftoff mats and glacier meltwater in Antarctica - BON-02 (SPAdes) (version 2) | ecosystem: Environmental > Aquatic > Freshwater > Ice > Glacier...
AAAAATACAAATTGGTATTATTATTGTAGTTATAATTTTAGTTTCTGGAATTATTTATAAGAGATCGATGTCTCCAACAACCAAGCCTCCTTCGATGTCTCCAACAACTCCTTATCCAACAACTCCTTATCCAACAACTCCTTATCCAACAACTCCTATGCCAACAACTCCTTATCCAAGAACTCCTATGCCAACAACTCCTTATCCAACAACTCCTATGCCAACAACTCCTTATCCAACAACTCCTTATCCAACAACTCCTTATCCAACAACTCCTTATCCAACAACTCCTTATCCAACAACTCCTTATCCAACAACTCCTTATCCAACAACTCCTATGCCAACAACTCCTGTAGCAGAACTTATAACAGCACCAAAAATAAATCCAACAACATATGATTTAGAAGGATATTGGTATGTTACTACTGATGGTACTCTTGCAGCATATAAAGGTAATAATTTTAGTTTAAGTTATAATGGTATTATTAAAATAGTTAGAGAGAATAAACCATGGCGAGGTAGTGGATGGTGGACACATCAATGGGTTGGAAAAAGTTTAGATGGTACAGCTATAATAAGACTTTATGCTAATGAAAGTTTAAGTTGGTACGGATTCACAAGTGCTGACTATTATGATCCAGGATTGGCTCTTCAATGGGTTTCTGAATATACTCATATAAAATCTCCTGAAAGTTGGGGCGATGCTATAAATATAAAAAAATTATATTTGAATAATAATATATGGTATACATATGATGATCGTGTTACCAATATTCAAATATAATTAAAAATAAATATCGTCCTGGAAGGACTTAATAGCGAAGCGAATATTCTATAACTTTTACAGGTTATAGAATTGTTTTATATCTTTACTTATATAGCAGAGCGTTTACTGAATTTTTTCTTCAATAAAAGACTTGCATTCATCAACCATTTTCATAAACTCATGATAAGCATTTTTCATACATGACTTATGAGGACTTGACATAATACATTGACCTGATTGAAAACATAAAAACGTACAGAACTTTATCTTATTACTTTCTTTAAATTTTTCCTTATCATCTAACGTATTAAAATATTCCCCATATGTTATTACATTTTTAACCCAATCATTATCCTTATAAACCATCTTAATAATAGGAATATTATCAAGCTTACCAAGATTAAATTTAATATTTACTCCAGTATATCCAAATGTTGTTTCCAATAGAGAATGGTAATCAGTATTCTTATTCACATATTCATCCAAATTTTCCTTATTCACACAAAAACCTAAACTAAAATTAATATTTGCCATAACAGTAATATAAAAAATTTCTAAATTGGCATTAAGAGGAAGTGTTAAAATTTTCTTATCATGTATTCCAGAAATATAATCTTTAATATAACTCAAACAAATATGAGCATGATCATCATGCTTACAACCAGTAAACTGAAACTTACCATTCTTACTAACCTTGAAATTAATAAATTTATTCTCACAATACATTACAATAGTAAGACTATTTCTAAAATAACTCTGACTCTTAACCTTTTTCTTATCATTCTTATCTTCCTTCTCATCCTTCTCTTCTGAATCCTTTTTAGTCTTGTTTTTCAAATCTACTCCTCTAATCTTATCTCCTAATTTTAAAGTAATAATTTCACCATTATTCAATACCTGCGGCTCTTCTTTCTTCTCGTTCTTTGGTCTACGACCACGTTTCTTAGGAATAACCTTATATTCAGTCACAGGAAGATTCTGAAAAAGTTCATTCGTATTAATTTTCCAATTGGTCTTGCCAATTATAGTTTGAGTTGAAATCTCAATATCATCAAATTTAGATAAAGCCATTTCTCCTTTATTATATGTTAAAGGGGTGTTTCTTTAAATTATAATAAATATACAAATAATTCATTTTTATTTTAGTTTATTGATATTTTTTTACATTATCTTAAAAAAAATAATGATCTAATAAATATTCTCTCAATTGTATCATAAATCCATTATTTGGTTTTACCACCGATCTCTTACTTACTACTAAATTATAAGCATATTCTAAAGAATAATTCTTAGCCATACATAAAAAAGCTATAGCCAATGTAGAACTTCTCGATATACCCGCATAACAATGAAATAATATCTTTATATTCTTATTCATTCTATAATAAGATAACAGATCTGGTATAATCGTACGCAATAAATCATACATTTTTTCATTCTCACTATCATAACACCCAATCCTATATACAATCTTATTACCAAAACGATTTTTATCTATATCATGATAATTTACCCCATTATAAGGAAAATTTAAATTTACAACAATATCAAATTCTTTATAGTCCGATTGATAATTTCCTATAGCAACATTGTTATCTATCCAATTATAATTACTCGCCATCATTTACTTATAAATATAATTATAATTAATTATATTTATAAAGCTATAACTCAAATTAAAATATCATTTAAAGATTAGCAATACAATATAGAAGGGGGTGAAAAACAAAAAGTTTACATCCTCCATACAAGCTCGCGTAGCTCAATTGGTAGAGCGTTGGTCTTATGAGCCAAAGGTCGGCAGTTCAATCCTGCCCGTGAGCATATCTAATACTCCTAGGAGTATTAGATTCTTTTAGTTTAAGGGTATAAAATTTACCCCACTTTGTTTTATTTAGATAATATTACATCTAAAGACCTAAAAATAAATATAAATATAAAAAAAGATAAAATGTTAAAATCTTCTTATACTGACGGATTTTTTAACGTATCCAAAGAAAACGGATTTCTCCCTATTAAAAACCCCATAGAAACATTACCAGATCAATATAGCGACCTTCAAAATTTCATAAATAATCTTCCAATAATTATCAAACTTCCCAATCAAATCGTAAAAGAAATAACTCTAATTCCAGACTATAAAAATTATATAGAAAAAGAAAATGATATCTTTATACTACAAGCATTATACAGAGCATATACATTTTTATCATCAGCATACACCCTCGAACTATCTTACCAAAATTTTATTAAAAATGGAAAATATGGAAAAGCAAGAACAATCATCCCAAAAAATATATCTATACCTTTATGTCTAATAAGCAAAAGACTAAATGTTTACCCATGGTTAGACTATCACTATTCTTATTCATTAGGTAATTATATCAAAAAAGACCCACTCGGTGATTTAAACTGGAAAAATTTAAAAATGGCCTGCTCTTTTACAAACACATCTGATGAAACCGGATTTATTATGCTCCACGTCTATATCAACGAACTCTCTCCCCTATTAATAGAATCAGTACTAAATTACACCCAAACAAATTGTATAGAACACTTAAAATCCTCTTATGAAGTCATGAAAAATATAAATAATAGACGACGTGAAATGTGGGAAGCTTCAAACCATAAAAACTATAATGATTTCAGAATTTTTATAATGGGAATAAAAGGAAATGAAGAAATTTTTGATGACGGTGTATTATACGAAAATTGCTTCGATAATATCCCCCAAAAATATAGAGGTCAAACAGGCGCCCAAGATAATATTATTCCCACAATGGATATATTTACAGGTATAGTAGACTATTATCCCTCTAATAAACTAACTGAATATCTATTAGACTTGCGATCTTATAGACCTATATGTATCCAAGAATTCCTAAACGATCTTAGAGAACATTATAAACATAATCCAATCATCAAAAAACTTTCAGACGAAAAAAATATAAAAGGACTAATGTACCTATATCAAATTTCCAATGAAATATACTTTTTTAGAAATGGACACTGGCAATTTGTCCAAAAATACATCATGGAAAACACAGATTATATAAACGCAACTGGTGGAACTCCTGTAACTTCTTGGCTAATCAACCAAATAGAAGCTGTACTAAAATTTCAAAAAGATATAATATTTAGTATATACGATTCTCTACCTCACCCATATTATGATATAAGTGACATAAATAAAATACACGACGAAAATAGCCTAAAAATAAATTTATTATTAGAACAAACAAACGAACTTAATAAATTAAATTATAATATAGAAACTATTTACTTGAAAAATATCCAAGCCAACTTGGAAGATATGACAAATTTTAAGACTTCTTAACTAAAACTCTAAATTTAATTACATATATAAAGAATAAAACATTATATATAGAATATCCAAAATATTCAAAAAGCTCGTGTAGCTCAATCGGTAGAGCGTTGGTCTTATGAGCCAAAGGTCGCCAGTTCAATTCTGGCCATGAGCATATCTTAATCTCGACTTGGGATTAAGATTACTTTCGATTACTTTCGATTACTTTCTAAATTTTTATTATTTTCCACCTTCTATAACTTAACCCCATTATATAAGACGGATATTTGTCATTATTTATCTCGCACCACATTCGAAATCCATATTTCTTATACATTTTTATAGCTCCATTATTTGTCTTATCTACAATAAGCCAACAGTTAAAATTTATACATTCCCTATAAATTGATGACAATGTTATCCTTAAACATTGTGATCCATAACCTTTACCTTGATATTCCGAATTCACTCCGAAAAATGATAACTCATAACAATTAGGTATTCCTACCATAAATTTCTTATAAACATGTGTCATCTTCTTACACACCAACGTAAATCCAACTATATTACCACCTACAATATTATCAATCATAACATATGAAAGATCTTTAATATATGAACTTAACGCCCTTTTAAATAAAGGTATCTCATCCTCTTCTCTAAAAAGCTTAAGACCAAGCTCAAAAACCTTATCGTTATCATTATTACTCATATTTCTTAATAACATTTTTATTCATTATTTATAAATAACAAATAAAAACTTTTCATAAATAAAATTATGAACAGTAAACTTTTATTCTTACTTGGATGCATCCCCACTCGTATACTATTAGTATTTCTCGCATATTATACACTAAACATTCACTCTACATACTCTAACATACTAAAATATATTTTAATTATATCTTCTTTTCTCATCGGTATATCATTTATTATTATATACGAAAAAGGATGGAGAAAAACCGGCTTAGAAACAGGAGGAAAAGAAATATGGTGGAATGATTATAGACCCATCCATGGATCTATCTACCTTACATTCGCCATTCTTAGCATCCTTTATATCATTAAACCTTCATACTCCTTTCTTAAATATATATGGTTATTATTACTATTAGACGTACTCATAGGTTTATTCACCTTTTCTAAACACTATAAATATATTTAAATTAATAATCACAAAAAATGTACATTTATAATATTCGCTCCCATCTTCAGTTCCTTCATGTCAATACACATTTTATTAAAGACATCCTCGCACGATTCTGACTCTTTAATCTCTTCATTCTTAAAAGAAAAAGATAAATCATTATATAAAACTTTTACCTCTGGATATTCTCTAAAGAAAATTGAAAAGAAAGAAGCTATAAAACTTTTACTTTCGCTAACAAAAAATTTTTCAGAATTAAATTTAGAATTTAGATAAATAATAGAATAGTCTGCATTAACCTCTGATGAAATATACTTTAATCCTAAAATATTAATAGAACGAGGTAAAGGAAAAATCTTAAAAGTAAAATCTCTTAACATCTTTATTTACAAGTCTTATAAATCTTATCTCACATTTAATATATATCATCCGATAGATTATTTGTGTTTATTTGAACAGTTTTAGGCTGTTTGGCAATATTATATATAGTTTGGTTTGCTTCTTTGAGTAAATCTTCAAGTTTAGAAATGTATTTTTCTTTCTCATGTAGTTTAATTTGACATTCTTTTATAATAGTTTCATTTTCTTTTAACTTAGTCTCATTTTCTTCGTCTTTCTTTTTTTTACAAATAGAAAGATGAGTATTTAATCGAGGATATGTTGACAATATTTTTAGACAATAAGAGCATTTAAAATCAAGATTATTTATTCCTTGTTTACTAAGACAAAATTTAGCTGTTTTTTGGTGATGCATTAAACTCGTTTTAGATACAAATATTTTATTACAGTAATTACATATTTCTTTTTCTTCATTCATATCTTCAGGATAACTTTTTAGGATTGTAGTGAGAATAGATTCTATTATTAATCCAATTTCATACATCATTTCTTTTATGTCTCCTTTAAACCATTCTCTTCCTCGTTCTTTCATAAATTTATTAGAAAAATGTTTTATAAGGATTCTTTCTGTTTTATCTAATATATCTTCATTTACTACATATGTATCATAAAGAATTGTATTCGCTCCGCTCTTGAGTCCCAGAGGGACGATATTTTTAGAGTATGTTATTAATCTATTTTTTATATAGCCCTTGACGGCACGTCGTTCTTCTTTCCCAAAGGGAAAGCTTTCTTTTCCTACGGAAAAGCTCGCAATGCGAGATGCGGAGCAAGATGAAAGGGACTCCCTTCTTTTCCTACGGAAAAGCTCGCAGACTGCGAGATTCGTTCGTTGGGCGTATACGCTTCTTTTCCTACGGAAAAGCTCGCAGAGATTCGCTATAGGCTGCATTGTCTTCCCAATCTTATAAATATTAGTATTTAAATCTTTTCCATCTTGTAGGATGTAAATAAGACCATTCATTTTTATTTATTTTTTTTAGCAAAATAATAATTAAATCAATTTTATAGTAATTCATATTATAAAATTTTATAAGATTTTATCTTGAAGTAATACTTGCTAAATGGCTTCTTAGTTTAGAGGAATCCATTCCCATTTCTAATACTTATCCAACTTTAGGCATATGAATATGCTGAGCATCATAATCAACTCCGTCTTCTTTTTCCCAAAGTTTCTTTCCTGTAGCATGGGCTACATCAAAGATATTAGCATCACTTAAACTCTTTAGAAGTTTATTTGCTTTTGGATCTGGCTCAATAAACCCATAAGTATTAATAAATTCAAATTTTTGTCTTGATACATCAGTACATTCATAAATTAACTCTCCTCTTTCATTTTGAAGTAAATGTTGTTTTATCATTTCAGCAACTCCCTTTTGTCCTTTAGACAAAACTTCAGGGGTAAGATAATTTTCAAGAATATTATTTATTTTTTTAATATTGTTTATATCGAAAACTTGAGATAAATTATTTTGGGTTTTGATACGGTTATCATTATTTGTATTTGTTTGAACAGTTTTAGGCTGTTTAGCAATATTATGTATAGTTTGGTTGGCTTCTTTGAGCAAATCTTCAATTTTAGAAATGTATTCTTCTTTTTCCTTTAGTTTAATTTGACATTCTTTTATAATAGTTTCATTTTCTTTTAACTTAGTCTCATTTTCTTTTAATTTAATTTCACTTTCTCTTAGTTCTTTTATTTTAACTTCATATATTTTTGATATATCTTTTTTTAGTTTACATATATCTAAATGACTTTTTAATCTATTTGGTGCACTCAATATCTTATTACAATAATCACATTGATAAGAGACAGATAATTTTCCTTGTTTTTTTAAACATATTTTGTTATTTTTTTTATGATGTTCTAGCTTAAGGTCTGTTTTGAATTCTTTTTTACATACATCACAAGAAATATTAGACATATTAGACATAGACATCGTTTGTTTATTTAATAAAAAATGTTTAAATTATATTTAATAAAAATATAGAATGTTCATTTTTGTTTTTGTCAAATGTATATAGTCTATTTTTATGGATATTTAATAAAATAATCATTATAAATTGTTTAGTTTTTGTTTGGTTTTTGTCTATTTTTGTTTGGTTTTTGTTTAGTTTTTATTTTAATAAAATAACTTTTTTTTTAAATAAAAACCAGTCTATAATTTCTGATCATATTATATTTATTTTTATTTTATACTTTTCTAAAAAAAAAAGACACACACACATTTTTTGTGTGTGTGTCTAAAAAAATATAGGGAACTTTCAGAAAGAATATTATATTAAATTTGAGTTTTAATTTAATATACGGTTATCATTATTACTAACTATTTTTGGTTGCTTGGCAATTTCAGCTATTGTATTATTGGCTTCTTTAAGAAGATTTTTTAGATCTTGTATCTGCTGATTATATAATATTATTTCTTTTTCTTTTTCAGCTAAGAGTTGTTTATATTCCTTTTCTTTTTCAGTTAATAGTTGTTTATATTCTTTTTCTTTTTCAGTTAATAGCTGTTTACATTTTTTTTCCTTTTTATCATTATTTTCATAAAGAGATTTATATTTAGATAGTTCATTTTTAGTCTTTAATTTACATACATCTATATGAGTAAGAAGTCTTTTATGATTAGATAATAGTTTAGAACAATGTTCGCATCTATAATCCTCATTTTTTATTCCTTGTTTTTCTAAACAAGATTTTGTTATTTTTTGTTGTGCTAAAAGGTTAGATTTATTTGTAAATATTTTAGTACAAAATTCGCACGTAATATTTTCTATACTTTTGTTATCTTCAGAATAATTTTTTAGTATTGTAGTTAGAGTATATTCAGATCCTATTATTAATTCAATTTCGGTTATCATTTCTTTTATGTCTCCTTTAAACCATTCTCTTCCTCTTTCTTTCATAAATTTATTAGAAAAATGTTTTATAATGATACTTTCTGTTTTATCTAATATATCTTGATCTACTATATATGTTTGATAAAGAATTGTATTCGCTCCGCTCTTGAGTCCCAGAGGGACGATATTTTTAGAGTATGCTATCAATCTATTTTTTATATAGCCCTTTGGGCGTATACGCTTCGCTATGGGCTGGATTGTCTTCCCAATCTTGTAGATATTAGTATTTAAATCTTTACCGTCCTGTAGAATGTAAATAAGACCGTTCATTTTTAATTATTTTTTTTAGCAAAATAATAATTAAGTCAATTTTATAGTAATTCATAATATAAAATTTAATAAGATTTTATCTTGAAGTAATACTTGCGAGATGGATCCTAAATTTAGTAGAATCATCTTTTATATCAAGTACTTCTGTTACCTTAGACATATGAACATTCTGAGCATCATGATTAATACCATCTTCTGTTTCCCAGAGTTTCTTTCCAGTACTATGAGCCACACCAAAGATATTTGCATTATTTAAACTTGTTATAAGTTTAGCTGCTTTGGGATCACTCTCAACATATCCGTGTTTGTTGATAAACTCAAATTTTTGTCTCGATGTATCTGTGCATTCGTATATCGATTCACCTTTTTCATTTTGGAGGAGATATCTTTTAAGCATATCAGCAAGTCCTTTTTGTCCATTAGCTAAAACATCAGGTGTAAGATGATGTTCAAGAACGTTGCTTATTCTTTTAACATCATTTATATCAAAAGATTGATTAATATTATTTTGTGTCTTAATACGGTTATCATTATTACTAACTATTTTAGGTTGTTTAGCAATTTCAGCTATTGTATTATTGGCTTCTTTAAGAAGATTTTTTAGATCTTGTATCTGCTGATTATATAATATTATTTCTTTTTCTTTTTCAGTTAATAGTTGTTTATATTCCTTTTCTTTTTCAGTTAATAGCTGCTTACATTTTTTTTCCTTTTTATCATGATTTTCATAAAGAGATTTATATTTAGATAGTTCATTTTTAGTCTTTAATTTACATATATCTATATGAGTAAGAAGTCTTTTATGATTAGATAATAGTTTAGAACAATGTTCACATCTATAATCCTCATTTTTTATTCCTTGTTTTTCTAAACAAGATTTTGTTGTTTTCTGATGTGCTAAAAGATTAGATTTATTTGTAAATATTTTAGTACAAAATTCACATGTAGTATTTTCCATCCTTTTATTAGAACGATTTTTTATTTAAATGGACAATTTTTGTTAGATTTTTGTCCATTTTTGTCCATTTTTGTCCATTTTTATACGTGAAATTATAAATTATAAATTTATTTTTGTCATTATTTTTATCATAAAAAATGAAAGCATAAAATAGGCTGTTTTCTTCACATCTTTTTTTTTATTCAAAATTATTTATTTTATACTTTTCTAAAAAAAAAAGAGACACACACATTTTTTGTGTGTGTCTCTAAAAAAAATAGAGAGAACTTTTAGAAAAAATATTATATTAAAAAAGTTACGATACATCAAAAAACATCAAAAAATTTATATTGATTAAACGATATAAATTTATATTTTAAATTAAACATTTCATGAGTTGTGGAAACTCCTTATTAAAATTATAAATCACTCCTCCAGCCTTCTGGTACACCTTCTTTCTTTCTGTAAAATGCCTCTTCAAACTCTTATTATTATCTATTAAATCAAAAACTACAGGCTTTACCTCTTCCGTTCTCATTACTCGGGCTAAATACTGAATAAAATATTCCTCTATATCTGACCCAAGAATTAAGGCATCCAAAATATCGTGACTGAACCCTATGCCACACTTCTGGGTACTCGCCACGATGATTCTCGAGTTTAAATCAAACTCATTATTATCCTCAACAATCATAGATACACTCTCTTTCTCTTCTTCTAATTTAGAAAAAATATACTTTGCCTGATCTACCCTCTTACACAATATCAGAAAATGTCGTTCTTTAAAATGTAGAACAATTTTTACTATCAGATTGTTACGTTTCTCATGAAGACACTGAGAAGATATCATTGCGCTCCACTCCTTTGAATCTTCTTCGTATTCTATTCCTGTATCTATCTTGTACACTATATGTGGATGATGTAATTCTCTAACAATCTTATTTTCCTCTCCAAAGTAAAAATCCAGCAATTTATCCAATCCATCAGAACGATATGGCGTAGCTGAAAGACCAATCATATATCTTGGAGAAAGATACCCTAAACATTCTGAGAGAGACTCTGCTAAAATACAATGAATCTCGTCAATAATTATCAAGCCTACATCTTTAAAGAAATCTTCTCCTAATTTATTTACATTTTGAGCATTTACTATAAGAAAATCATTGTTCTTTACCTGTTCCATTTTTTTTGCAGATAATGAAGGTTTAACAAACCCAATTTTAGGATTATCAATAAATCTTTCTACAGCTTTAATCCATTGTTCGATTAGAATAATACGGTGGCATATAATAAGAGTTTTCAATTTTATTTTTGATGCCAAATAGATACTTAAACAAGTCTTACCAAATCCAGGGTAAATACTTAGAATAACTGATCCTGTTTTATTTATCTTAGCTATACACTCATCTTTTACTTGTTTTTGTCCTTCTCTGAGAGTCGTATTAAATTTAACATTTATTTCAGTAAATTGTTCTCTAGTAGGACGTTTAGTATCAGGAATATGTTTCAGAGACCAGTCAAATGGAATATAAGCTTTTGATTTGTCTGTTGATAAACGAAGAGGTTGTATGATTTTTTCTTTTGGTTTAGAAAATTTA
>Ga0209491_10010219_pt1 | contig 11322 bp, 13 predicted proteins | sample BON02_FD_187213 | JGI IMG/M metagenome (GOLD analysis project Ga0209491, IMG submission 187213) | Freshwater microbial communities from Lake Bonney liftoff mats and glacier meltwater in Antarctica - BON-02 (SPAdes) (version 2) | ecosystem: Environmental > Aquatic > Freshwater > Ice > Glacier...
CCCCCCCCTCCCCTCCCCCCTCCCTCCTCCCTCTCCCTGGCCTTCATCACCTTCACCATTTCAAACAACGACCCCACCTCCGCCAAGTCCCCCGCACACGACACCGTGGCCGCCATCGCAATCAATGCCCTAAACGCCCACGTCCTCACATTATTCCCCTTCGGAAAATCCACAATTGAACGCACAATAGCCTCACACCCCCCCACATTAGCAACATGCACCTGATTCGCCTTATTCCCCGCCACTAAATGAGTCAACGCATAACACCCCGCAAATTGCACCCGACCATTCTGAGGGTGCTGATTCAGGGCAAGCACCACCTGCCTACACCCCCCCGTCAACCTAATCTTCGTTTGATACTCCTCGTTTTCATTCGCCAAGTCCCCCAGCGCCCGACACGCCCACTCTAACACGTTCGGATCCACCGCACAGGGTCCTGACATCCCTTTCTCAATATGACGACACACCCCCGCGTCCCCCAACTTCTTCCGTGCATGGGCATTATTACTCGCCAAATTAACAAAAGCATAGCAAGCAGCAAATTGAATATTAGGGACATTAGGGAACGTAGCAAGGGTCTGTATGAGAGCAGAGCAACCCGCGGCATCCATCACCGCCATCTGGTTCTGAGGGCAATCCTTAGCTAAATCAGCAAAGGCCCGCGTGCCCCATTCTTGGACGTTCGGGTCCGAGGGGAACTTATCGAGAGCACGAGAGACGGCCTGAGCGGCGTTACCTGCGTGAAACAACAATTGATTTTCGCGGCATTCCCCCGCGAGATTAGCCATGGCATAACAACACGCAAATTGCACCCCACCACTCTTGGGGAAAAGCATCATCGCGTTCATAACAGCCGGACATCCACTCACCCCCTCCTTCGCTCTCAACCTCTGTCCATCCATCACACTACCATTCACCGCCCCAACCACCCCTCCCATTCCCCCCCTCAGACTCAGCGCCACCTCCGCCAACGCCCGTGCCCCCCACTCCTGCACTGACTCATCCGCACACATTTCCATCATCCTCCCCACCTGCTGACTCGCCCCCATCGCCACCAGCTGCATCGCGTTCTGCTGCGAGATACTAGCGAGCGTCGCCAAGGCACACGAGGTCAACCACGCCCCCCTCATCAAAATCTCGGACAAAGCAGGAGTCAGCGCCAACCGTCCTTCTGCCGCTGCCAGCAAATTATGAAGCACCCGCCCCGAGGCTGCCACGACGACTTGACACGCCGGAGTACGTTGCATGATTGAGTCCATCCCCGCCGTGTTGGCCGCGCCTGATTTATGTAGGCCTTCCGCAAGGATAGCCAGGGTACGACACCCCCAAAGGTTGAGCTCGTCCTCAGCAGGAAATTTAGCCATGGCGTGAACGACGATCTCCCAGGTGCCGACTTCGAGGAGGGGGATCATGTTTTCTTCAAGTTGGAGGAGGTGGCTGAGGGACATGACGCACAAGCACCGAATCACCTCGCATTGAGGGAGTAAGTCGCTCCCCCAGGTGGCGGAGAGCACGGTGTGGTCTTGCGCGAAACGAACGAGGCATTGCACGAGGATGCGCCCGGCCCCCGAGACACCGAGACGGAGGCGGGCTTCGTCGCTGCCGGAGGAGAGGTTGACGATGGCTTGGACGCCCGCGTATTGGACTTTAATGTTGGAGGGGAAGGCGAGAAGGGCGTCGAGCAGGGCTTCGATGGCCCCGGCTTGACAGAGGAGTTCGCGGTTGTTGGGGTTGGCACAGAGGTCGCTGACTTCAATGCAGCCTGGTTTGATCGGGGGGGAAGGAGGGAGGTGAGGGGTGTGTGGTGCGAGGGGTCGGAGGGAGGGAGGGAGGCAGCGTGGGTGGGAGGGAGGGGAGACACAGCACACGGGGGACTTCGACTGAAGAGAGGGTCGTCAGCATAGAGCTAGATGTGATGTACACGAGGGAGAGGACGCACGCGCGGGTAGGACACACAAACACTGCACGGGGCCTCTGCACGGAAGGGGTCTCGCCAAAACGAAGGCAAGAGCCGTTGGACAGTGACACAAAGCACTTACCCTTCTCCTGGACCTCTTCCAAGTCTCGCCAACTTTGCATGCACCGGACGATCTTGAGCACGCCCGAGAAGTCGTCCATGGCTGTCTGAAGGTGGTGGTGGTGGTGGTCGGTGGATAGGAGTCAAAAAGGCTTGCTAAGTCAGCTTTGCACTGCCCGGGATTTGAAATGACTATGTGGGCTCGCCGAATGAAGTTTGGTGTTTGCGTTTGCCTGCGCGTGCATGCTTGCCTGCCTAGGGGCTAGGCCTTGCCGCCTGTGTGACGTGTGTCGTGTGTGGGTGTGTGGAATGAGGTTGTGGTAAGGGGGAGCACAGGATGTAAAGCAAGCTTGACAGGAGAGGAGACCCATGAAGGGGAGGGCCGATGATGAAAAGAAAGGCCGTGCCGGCGGACAAGATGAGTGGGGAGGTTGCTTTGTGCGGGCAGTTTCGAGGTGCATGCTCAGGCACAAAAGCGCTGTAAAGAGTAGGAGAGTGGAAATAGAGAGGGAAATAACAAGCTGGTCGCGGGTAGTGGGTAGTGGTGATTTTTTGGACTGGCAAGCGAAAGCAGAGAGCACAAAGAAAACGAACATTGGCCACCCACGCCTTCCCACACCAAGGGTCAAATACAAAAGAAACAAAATTACTCAGAATTCAAATAGAAGGAAAATTACCTAACAATCTGAAAGAAACATAAAAAACTGATAATCCCCCTTGCCCACACACATATACACGCACATACAGTCTTTTCTTCTGCTTTTGTCTTTCGTCTATCTAGGTCTGCCTAGCAGTCTTTCGTCTCTCTTCTCTCCCTCCTCCTTCCTCTACCTTACCACACCTCACTCCTCATCCTCATCATCGACATCCTGATCCCACTCTTCAACTCCATCATCCTCGTCTTCTTCCCCATCTCCCAACAACTTCTGCGCTACCCGCCGCTCACACCTCACCACATGGGTCGCCGGCCTCTCCTTTCTAAACGAAGGATGCCTACACAACCTCGGCGTCGACACCACTGCCTTATAATGACACGACCGATCTTCCTTAATCGATACAAACACATCCAACGGCCCCTCCCCACACACAAACTGCACCGTCGTCGCCCGCTTCTCCCCCGTCAAATCACACTCCGTCCCCCCCCCATACTCCCTCTCAAAATACGTTTCCTCCCCCCCTTCCTCCCCCTCCTCCTCTTCCCCCCTAACCACATGCTCCTCCTCCTTGAAATTTTCGGGCACTGCCTCGTACCTCCCAATCACATATTCCCTCTCAATTTTACTCATTACCTGCCCCGTGGAGTCCCTCACCGCCACTGTATGGTACTGCCGAATCGCGCCCTTATAACAAAATTCATACGACCAATACCCCTCATGCCTCTTCAGACAATACGCAGCAAGCGGCTCCAACAACCTCAACGCCTGTGAGTTCGCCGCGGCCCCCGTTAAGGTCACGAGAGAATACAGCGTATCGCTATCACACAACAAGGGAGAGCAGACAATCATCGAGTAATTACACACAGACACTTCCTTAATATCAGTCAACTGCGCAACAGCCATCGGCGCCGGGGTAACATCCATGATCCTCGCCTTCACTTCAGCCGGCAACGTCTTAGCACTACAACAATAAAACTCCACTGCCGTCTGCCGTCCACTTCCTGTCTCATCACACATTTGCCCCTCCGCAAAGTAGTCCACCACAGACGCAATCCCGTTCTTCTTCCTCCCCTCAAAATACCTCGTCTCCGTCCTCGCAAACTTCCCCAAGCTCCAAAGCGGGTCCCGTACCCCCACGGCATTCGGTGCCGCGCCATCCGGAGGCGCAATCTCGTGAAACTGACGCACCTCCCGACGATGACACCACTCATAACTCCAATACTCCGTTGTCCGCAACAACGCACACGTATTATCCAACACCGTCAATTTCTGGTCCAACGCCTCGGGGGGCCCCCCAGGCGAGGGCGGAAGAGCAGCCACCAAGCCTTTGCTCTCGTCTCCTCCCTCTCCTCCTGCTCCGCCTTCTAGCTTTTTGTGCTGCTGTCCGGGTTGAGGGACGGGGGCGCAGGTAAAGTCACTCCCGTCCCAGGCCTTCATTGCTACTTGGAAGTCCACCGTGCCATTCCCTGGTAAATACTCATCCAGCACCTCTAATGGCAAGTCGCCCAGTCGCAAGTGCTTCAGGATCTCGAGCGTGCGGACCTTGGTGTCGAAAGTGTAGGTGTCGCCTTCTGCGCCGAGGCTGAGGGTGGAGGATGGAGGAATAGGCGGTTCCCTGTCTTTGCCACCCTTTTCATACTGCGCGGCCCGTGCGCGGATGCTGTTGGCGGTGAGGAGGAGGAGGAGTGGAGAGGAAAGAAGGCCGAGGCCAGGCCGTCTTCGTTTGGGTGTAGAGGTGGAAGGAGGCATGGCTGATGATGATGATCCTGGGGAGGGGTGGTTGCTGTAGGTCCTGCTCGCTCTGTGGGTGGGGCAGATGGATGGAGCGTGTCAGACGGGTGGTCATGTAACTGAGGAGGGTGTGTGCATAGTTATGGAGCCAAGTGCTTGTGTGTGCAGTGGTGTAGAGGGCACAGGGGTTTTGAACTGAGGCATCGCACGTCCCAACGGGCGCAAGCCGTTTTGCCGTTTCCTTGCTTTGTCTTTTTGGGAGTGCCCCAGCGTCTTTTTCACCTCTTTCCGCTTTGACTTTCGCTTCACTAAAATTGTGCCTTGCCTCCATTATCCATTTACAGGTCTTTCTTAGCCCTGGCAGCATGCCTGGGTGTCACCATCACGTCTACACGGTGCGAACGCCGTCCCTCAGATGCCGGCCCATGCCTCCAAATTTCGCAGCAAAACACCCGCAGACACTGCGACGACGCCCCCCACCCCAAGAAGACAAGGACGAGCTGGTAGTGCGCATCTCAAGAAGCCGCAGTCCCTCTCCCACCCGTCGTCACAACCACCATCATGAGCGCTTGGCCGTGAAAATCTATGAAGAGGACGAGGATAGCCAGGGCAACCCGCCACCACGCCCGCCACCACCGCGAATCCCCGACCGACATTACATCTCCCACACCATGCAGCGCCTTTTGAAAGAGCAGCGGCGTCAGCAGCACTACCACTGTCACTCGCATCGCCCTTCGTCTCCCTCATCACCACGTCGCTGCGTCTCCAGGAGAGAGGAAGAGGACGAGGACGAGGAGTCAGTGACCCTCGAAGACCTGGTCGAGGCCGCTTTTCAAGCCTGCAAACGAGCCCGGCAATTGGCTCCTCGGCTTTCTGAAGCCGTCGGCGCTGCCTTGCTGTGCAGCAACGGGGACGTCTTCCTCGGCTGCAGCCTGGGGGAAGGCAGTGCTTGTTCGTCCGGGTCGACGGAACGCGCCATCTTGCGCAAGGCCCTGCGGAAAGGTCATTGCCCGCCCTTTCAAGCATTGGTCTTGGCCATGGATGCTACGCGCGACCCCGCTGCGTTTCCTGTTCCGGACAAGGAGTGCTTCCGTCATTTTGGCTTCCTTCCCATCTTTCTGGTAAATAAGAACCTGGACATCCACTCTACCACCTCCTCGGCCGCAGCCCGCCAAGCAGCGTCTCCCTCGCCTCTTCCATCACCGCCGCCGCCGCCACGCCGCAAAGTCGTCGTCCAAGACATCATCCCTCCTCCGCCCCCTCCTCAACCCCAACAATTCTCCCCGCGTCACGTGCCGTGCCGTAGCCGCTCCCCGCTTCGGAGGCCGCCAATCCCGCCCCCGTCCTCGTCGGCAAGCGGCCCCCACGCCTGGTCCTGCTCTCAGGTCCTCGACTGGCTCGTACAGGTCGTCAAGCTTCCGCAGTACATGGAGGATTTCAAAAATGCCCGCGTCGATGGCCATGCGCTGTTTCATATTTACAGCCACGAGAAGGCCACTGCCGGCCGGGCGTCACCGCAGTCTAAAGCGTACCACCGCACGCACCATTATCACGCATTCTCTCACTGGTCCTCCGCTCTAGAAGACACGCTGCATGTCTACCAGCCTGCGCACAAGAAGCGGCTCTTGGTCGAGATCCAGAAGCTGAAGTATGGTGGGTGCGTCCCCAGCGCGCCTAGGAAGGCAGTGCCCTGCCCCGTCCAGGCGCGCAGGCCAGAGCAGACGAGACGGGTGGTGGTGAGGGCCGACGGGGGTCGCCAGCACGAGGAGGAAGAGGAGGATTACGACGCGGACGACACGAGCACCTTGCAACGGCGGGAGCAAAGTGTGAGGGCCGCAGCGGCAGCAGCAGCAGCCGCAGCAGGAGCAGTGGTGCAGAAGAACGAGCGGGCTGCCTCCCGCACCAGCAACCCGCTGAAGCAGTTGTCACGGGTCAAGAAGGTCTTTGATGATAGTGTAGCGACTGCGGCGGTGGGAGTGGGTGAACGATCCCTGCTGCTGGATGGTACACAGGCATTGGCGGGCCTTCGGATCTTGGGCTGCGGGGCGTCGCAGGAAAGTGTGAGGGAGTACTTTACGCGCCGCTCGATCGGTCTGAAGCGTCGCGACGTGTCTTTCTACGAGTTTTTGCGGGCGGCCTTAACGTTGGGTGGGAGCAGCGCAGGGGATTGGGCCAAGGCGCTGCCGCCATCGACGACACAGTCGACCACCGTCGCTACTATCAAGGACGAGGGTCCCAAGAAGCGCAAGACGAGCAAAAAAGCCAGTAAGTTTTTCGCAGCGCCACCGCCGCGTGTGTCGTCGTCCTCTTACTCGTCGTCTAACTACTCGTCGTCTTCCTCGTCCTCCTCCTGCTCGCTGTCCCAATGTTCCGTGTCCTCCTTGTCGGAAGCCGAGGAGGAAGAAGAGCAAGTTATCAAGCACAATCGGGTCCCCTCCCTCCTGCCCACGCCACCGCAGGCACCTTCTCCCCCTCCTCCTCCCCCCGTCCCCGTCGTCTCTGCCGCATCGACGCTCCTCCAACCCGCCTTGCTGCCCCAAAAGCCACCCATCGCCGCTGTGGCAGCAGCGGCGCCAGCACCTGTAGCAGCTCCGCCTCGCGCCCTCGCCCCCCTCCCACTCCCGGCAGCACCGCCCAGGCTCGAGCCTAGCAACGCCCCCCTAGCACCATCTCCGCAGCAGGTACCGCTGCCCGTATCATCGCCCTTAAAGAAGGTCACGCTGGTCCCGCCCTTATCCACCACCACCACCACGCCCATTCCCACCCCCCTCACGACGAAGCAAGCGCAGCTAGAGGAGCAAACACCCGCCCCTTCGAAGGTCGAGGCAGCACTGCCCGCAACTCGCCTCTCGCCACCACCCCCGCCACAGCCAGCGCCTGAGATCCAAAAACGGCAGCAGAACCCTCCTCCCACGTCACCCCACCAGGGACAGCAAGCTTCCAGCCGAAGCGCCCGCCGCCGTTCTTCTTTCTCCTCAAGCGGTAGCAGCAGCAAGAGCAGCAAGAGCTCGTACTCGGCGCCGCCCCCCGTTGCCCAAGCCCTCCAGCAGCCGTCTCCGCCCTCCATCGTGTCCCATTCTACGAGCAGCTCCGTCAGTTCCATTGAGCAGCAGCAGCAACAACAACTCATGCCCAGCAGTCACGCACGCAGGGGCAGCGGCCTGAATGAGAGCGTCATCCACAGCATTCTCTCCGAAGAAGACATCTCAGGAATCCACAGCCCCGTTACCGCCCCTTCCTCCATCCCTCGTTTCCTTTCTTCTCCTTCTTCCTCTTCCTCCTCCATCTTCTCTTCGTCGCCGCAGCCACCGCCGCCAACACCGCCTGCCTCTTTGCTTGAAGTGGGCACTAAGATCGAAGCTCGGTACAAAGGCCGCGAGCGGTGGTTTCCTGGTACTGTCGCACGTGTCTACCAGCAAGAGCAAGCTTACGACATCCATTACGACGACGATGACGTGGAGACGCACGTCTCCCAGGACTTGGTCCGTCCCCGCAGCGCGCTGCAGCCCTCCTCCCCCTCCTTGTCCTCGTCTTCCTCTTCATTAGTAGGCTCCGCTATGTCGTTGGTTTTCCAGAAGGGAGATCGTGTCGAGGCTCGGTACCGTGGGCGAGAGACGTTCTACTCGGGTGTGATTGGGGCCGTGCACGCCATTGATGGATCTTATGAAGTTCATTACGATGACGGCGATGTGGAGGAGCGGGTGGCAGCTTCTTTGGTCCGCGCCGTGGGAGGCAGGGTGTGATGCGAGAAAATAAGAGTGGGGAAAAGAAATATAATCGAATATGCAAGTCTACTTGTTATTCGATTGGTTCTTTGACTTTGGAAACAACAACCGCCTTTTCTTTCGTGTTCCTCATGAATGAATACATTTCTCTCTCAAAACGCATCTGCTGGAATTGACACCAAACCCAAAAAAAGTATTCCCTCCTCCCCCATCTTTCTAACTTTCATATCAACCTCCACCTCCCCTTCCTCTCTCTCTCTCCCCACATCTACACACACAACATTTTGCTTTACTTCTTCTTCTTCCCCCCACCCTTCACCGCCCCCCGCCCCTTCTTCCTCGCGTACCCGGCCCTCTCAGGCTCCAACGCATCAATGTTAACATGCGCCGTCTTCCCGCTTCCCCCACTCCCACCCTTCGGCCTCAACACGGACGACAAAATCGAATTCATCTTCTTCGACTCATCAAGCAACGCCTTGCTATCCGCAACAGAAGCAACCTTCCTAACCTTCTTCACCTTCTTCTCTGGCTCCCCCACCAGCTTAGCATCGAACTTCCCCAGAGACGCCGTCGAGTGCTGAGCCACCTCCAACGCTTTCAACCCCGCGGCCTTCCCCTTTTTCTTCGGGACAGCCTTCGTGCCCTCCGCAGAAGCAGCAGCACCAGCAGCACCAGTAGCAGCAGGTGCCTTCTCGTGCTTCTTAGTCGGCATCAAATCAACAGGCAAACCATACGCAGGGCCACTCACAGGCGCTGCTGCTGCCAACCTCTCCTTCTTCCCCTTTCTCCCTCCCGCTTTCGCATTCGGCGCCAGCGTCCCGACACCCACCAACCCCCTGTTCTTAGCCTGCTGCATCAGGTTCTTCTCCACCCTCGCCCTCTTACTATTCCTCGCCTCCGTCCAAGGGTCAGCATTCGGGTCATCCCCAGGCTTAACCTCCACAATCGCCTGCTCCTCCACCCCGCCCTTCGCACGATTATACCCCCACCGAGGCCGCCATTCTTGAGCCTCTTCATCCCACAGCATGCGTGCCCGCTTCTTATTCGTGATCCCCTTCTCCTTGGCAAATTTCTCCCAGCGGGTCTCCTTCTTTGCTTCCGGCAACGGCTGAGCGCGGGGCAAGTAAGTGGTAGCTGCAGGCAAGGTCACGACGGGGCCAGTGTTGGAGGATTCATAGGGCAGCTCGAACAAGCGGTCGATGATGCCTTGTAAGCCAAAGGTGGCGCTTTCCAACAGGTATTTCTCGGGGTTGGCTTGGAATTTCTCCAGATCGACCTATGGGGAAGAGAGGGAGGGAAGGAGGGAAGGAGGGAACGATGGTGAGTAAGAGGAATGACCAATGCATTGAGCAGGTACAATTTTCTGCAAGCCACCTCTCTCGGATGGAAAAAAGGGAGCATGGAGAGGAGGGGAGCAGGAGTGCGTTCGGGCGGACAAGACGAGCGCAGGGACCAAAACGATGCATCGACGACAACTTCTTTTGTCCTCGTAGGCGTCTGCAAACATGCCAAACGTGGGTGCTTGAGTGCCAAACGCTCCAGGGAATGGAGGGTAGATGGGACAGTATCTTGCTCAAAAAGCAGCAGGACCGCACACACCCCACACATTAAAACTTACCGGGTGGGAGTCGACGGCCGCCAGGTGATGCAGGTCGTAGAGCAAGTCGTCGGGCTTCTCCTCGTGGACGGCAGCCGTGCCATTGAACGCCTTGGGCACCAGGTCCGTGGCCTTGACCACAGCGGCGGCAGCAGCGGCGGCAGGCATGATGATGGTTGGTCGAGACCCGCTGTGTTTCTTGGTGGGGTGGGAAATGGATTGAGGTGAGTAAAGAGAATGCAAGAGCTTGTCCTGGCGCACTGTCGTCTTGCCCAGCAGCTAAAACAAAAAAAGCGGGGGCATAGAACACAGCAACGCATGGCAAATTGGGTGGGTGGCTGGCCCACATGAAAAATGAAATGGGGGGAATTGCGCGAGGACGAGTATTGCGACGTTGCCTTCAAATTTCCTGTCTTCCGCTGGAGAAGTCTCTCATCCTTTGACCCTCACGCTCACGCTCTACCCTCCGCATTACACCTGTGCACAGCACAATCACGTCGACCTCTGTCCTTTGCTGCGCTTTGCCTCCTCCCCGGCTCTAGCTGCAAATTTTGGTCACTATTTGTGTCTCATATGGTCCGCGTCATCGTCCTTCTCCCAACGGCACTTCTCACAACTTGCCTTCCTTACCCACGTGACCACACTCACTACAGGTGTACTCCCCACCGCACCACGACCGGTACCTGCTTGTGCTCGACGACAAGGACAAGCACCCAATCCTCAAGGCGGGCGGCATGGCGAGCCTAGACAAACGAAAGGAGGAACGCCTCATCAAGGCGGTCAAAGACTTGAGCAAGCTCCCTCCCAACAAGCGCTGCGCGGACTGCACCGAGAAGCTGCCGCAGTACGCGAACCTTACCTTCAACACGTTCATTTGCACAGGTACGGGCTTTTTGATGTGGCTGGCGGGTGGGTAAGGACGTGGGTGCATGTGGTCAGGTAGAAGAAGAGGGAGACGGGCTCGCCAGGACTACTAGTAGTGTTCTGCTCGTCTCCCGTCATTCGTGCGCTTGTCGAGAGGCGTAAATAACACGTCTCATTCATATTTATCATGCGTGTATGCTTTTTACGAAATTGTGTCTTCAAGTCGCCTGCTCACATCCTATGTCCTCACTCATTCTGTTCCTCCCTCCCTCCCTCCCTCCCTCCTTTCCCAAACAGCGTGCTCGGGCATCCACCGCGAGTTCTCGCACCGCGTCAAAAGCATCTCCCTCTCCACCTTCTCCCTTGATGAAGTCAAGGCGCTCAAAGACGGGGGAAACGAAGCGTGCACTGCTCTTTATCTCGCGCGATGGGACCCGAGGGATTATGCAGAGCCGGAGGCAGGACAAGAACAACGGATTAGAGATTGGATCAGACATAAATACATTGAAAAACGGTGGCATGCCGATAGTAACTATCAACCGGGAGGGGGAGGGATGGGGGGAGGGAGGGGAAGGACGGGTTCTGGAGGGAGTGGTGGTGGTGGTGGGGTAGGGAGGGTTGGGGGAGGAGGAGGAGGAAGGGAGGGAGGGAGTTATGACCCGCATCCGACGTCGTTGAGTTGGAAGCAGCATTCTGTAGCCTCGGCGTCGTCGTCGAGGACGATGGGAGGAG
>Ga0209491_10010220_pt1 | contig 11322 bp, 14 predicted proteins | sample BON02_FD_187213 | JGI IMG/M metagenome (GOLD analysis project Ga0209491, IMG submission 187213) | Freshwater microbial communities from Lake Bonney liftoff mats and glacier meltwater in Antarctica - BON-02 (SPAdes) (version 2) | ecosystem: Environmental > Aquatic > Freshwater > Ice > Glacier...
CGTGTACCCTTGGGCCTGTAAAGGACAAGGGCGCACTTATGCAAACTCTCCATCACCCTGACGGGCGTCTCCGAGATTTGCGTGCGGTCTCTCTGGGGGAAGAGCCCCCCGCCGACAGCGTCCCCTTCCGATGCAATGCATCGGATCAGGAAGCGCGCCGCTCCTTCCCGAACCCATCCCGGCCAACCTGCGCGGTTGGATGGCGTTCCGGTCCTTCTGCCAGCCTCATGGGAACCTGCTCCCGTGGCGGGGCGGTTCCGCGAGGCCGTCAGCAGGACCAGGTTTGCCGCGCTGCACTTGCCCGGCAAACAGCAGCCCCGTGCTGGCATGCCGCTGGTCGTCCTGCGGTCGTGCTGCATGTCGTCGGCGGCGCTGCAAAGCGCCAGTCGGGGTATCGGGCCGATACCCGCTTCTTGGCCCACGCCCTTCCCGATCTAACCTCTCTGAGTGATGAGGCGCTCCGGTCAGACCGGGAAGGGCATGGCGCGCTGTTCTGCGGTGGCGCTGTCTGCGCCAGCCTGTCTTTGCGGCGGTGATCGCGTGGCCTCGTACCATCTCAGCGTCAAGACGATCAAACGCAGCGCCGGGCGGTCTGCTACGGCGGCGTCAGCCTATCGCACTGCCTCGACCATCGCCTGCGAGCGCGAAGGCCGGGTGCATGACTACACCGCCAAGCAGGGCGTCCGGGACAGCTTCATCGTGGCCCCGTCCGATGCGCCTTCCTGGGCGCAGGACAGGGCGGCACTCTGGAACGCCGCAGAGGCGCGCGAGACCCGCAGCAATTCCGTCACCGCCCGCGAATGGGAGGTGGCCTTGCCCTCCGAGATCTCCGATCAGGCGCGGGCGGAGATCGTGCGGGAGTTCGCGCAGCAGCTGGTGGATCGTTACGGGGTAGCCGCAGACGTGGCGATCCATGCGCCGCACCGCGAGGGCGATCAGCGCAACCACCACGCGCATATCATGACCACCACCCGGAAGCTTGAGGCCACCGGCCTAACCGACAAGACTCGCGTGCTCGATGCCGCCCGTACCGGTGGGCCGGAGATCGAGGCCATGCGCGGGGTCTGGGCCGAATTGCAGAACCGGGCGCTTGAACGGGCCGGGGAAGTCGAGCGGGTGGATCACCGGGCGCTCGATGTGCAGCGCAGCGAGGCTCTGACGCAGGGCGATGTGCTGAAGGCCGACGAGCTGGACCGCGCGCCCGAGGTGAAGCTTGGACCCGCCGCCAATGCCATTGAGCGCCGGGCGCAGCGCGAGGCCCGTGTTGAACGCCGGGAGTATGTTCCCCAGACCGAGCGTGGGGCCGTGGTGCATGCCGCCCGCCAGGCGCGGGCGGTGTTCGCGGAAATGCGTGAGCGGCTTGGCGTGGTGCGCGACGCTTACAGCGCAGCGCGCGATCAGGGGCAGGATCGGGTCACCGCGGGGCTGGCGGCGCTGCGCGCCGCGGCAGAGCGTCAGCGTGGGGGGGGGGCGGAGGACGGAAACGACAGCGTGAAGGACCGGCTGGCGCAGATCGTCGGGCGGGGCGAATCAGAGCGCGAGGCCGGGACAGACGACCAAGGTGGCAGGGATATCCCAAACCGGCTCAGCGAGGCACTAGGCCGGGTGAAGCCAGCGGCGCGGGAAGAGGAGGAGCGGGACGTGATAAAGGATCGCGACCGGGGGCCGGGACATGGTGAAGGGTGGGGATGGTAGAGCCGCGCGCAACCTTACTTGCAGCGTGGCAGACTCAGGAGGTTGTTCGGTTCGTCGCCGTCCGCCTCGGTTGTGAGGTACTTTTTACCGTTTCGCGTAGCGATGATCACCCAGACCGACTTGCCATTTGCGTGGGTCCAAAAACGCCACTTTTCATCTTTGATGCCCTTGATGGCGACATCAAGCTTGATGCACCATCCCCCGCCGCCTTCACCCCCGCTGGCACCGCCAATGCTGTCGATGCGACGGTCGGGATCAGCGCCGTCCGGAATGATGCAGGTTATCTGATGATCTTGCGGCATGATCTGTACCTTTATGTGATGGGTGCGGCTGCCTGGATAAGTGCGGGCTCGCAGAACCTTACTGTCCGCGAGCCCTGTTGTTGCAGTGTCATCGCATTAGCAGTCCGGGAGATTATCAAGATTGTTCTTCGAGGACTTGTCTGCGGTCGAGCGCAGGTACTTGCCCGTGGTCCCGTTCACCACGGTGACGTCGGCACGAGACGTGCCCGGCTGCCGCACGAAATAGGTATGCAGGCCGTTCTCGATGTCGCGGATCGCGTCAGCCTTCTGGCGCGGCGACCATGCTTCGCCAGCCTTGCAGAGCTTCGTGATATCTCCGTCCTTGTCTTTTCCCGATGCGGTAACTTGTCTGTCAGCCATCTGAGGGGCTCCTTGATGAGGTGAAATACAGTATGGCGTGAGCCATCCCGGTCTGGAGGGGCGCCAAGGATCACCAGGCACCCCACTGTTGCAGCGTTACTTTTTGTTTGGACGCTGCGTCAGCGCTGAAGCCGCCGCCGTCTTTGCCGCCGGGCTGGACTTCGGATTGCTGAGCACTTTTGACGCTGCTGACGCTGCTTTCGCACTCGTCACTTCGCTGTTCGATTTTGCCATGTTGATCACCTCCTTTCTTACTTCTCATGTCTGGGCTGTGCACAAGATGGTCGATTCTCTCTTGACCAAAGCCCAGTGTGGTCATACCTTTATTGACGAGAACGTAGGACTTCTCCCCAAATAAAAAGGCCGCGAGGCCCTAAAAAACATCCTACGATATCGTCACAATATAGGTGCTATAATCGTCGTGTCAACTGCCGATGAAACGGATGGTGTTTTTGCTGCTCGGTTGCGGGCTGCCCGAGAGCAGCGGGAACTGAACCAGACAGAGCTTGCAAGGATAACCGGCCTTCAGCCTGCCGCTATCGGTCATTTTGAAGCGAACCGCCGGAAGCCGTCCTTCGCGAACATTCGTGTGTTGGCTAAGGCACTCGGCGTGTCCTCCGACTACCTCTTGGGAAGAGCAGACACCATTAAGGGGGCTACAACAGCCTTCAGAAACGAAGAGAGCCTGTCTTATGCAGACCGGGAAAGCATTCAACTGATGATCGACACACTTGCTAGGCGGCGGGAGGATCGGGAAAAGTGAACAAGTTCAGACTAAAAATGGCAAGGCAGAAAGGAGAGCAGGTAGCAAAACAGTTTGGATTCGAGAAGCTTTCCGTTGATCCTTTCAAGATTGCAGAAGACGAAAATATCGTTGTTGAGGCAAAGGAACCTGACCGCGAGGGCATGAGTGGATGCATTATCTTTAACGACGATGGTGTCGGCATTATATATGCCACGCATATTCGCAGCGAGGGTTTCAGGCGTTTCACTGTTGCGCATGAACTTGGGCATTACTTTCTTGAAGGCCATCCAGAAGAGATACTAAAGACGGCCCCGGTTCATTTTTCCAGGGCGGGTTTCACGCAGGGACACAGTTCTATTGAGATAGAAGCCGATCATTTTGCATCAGGATTGCTTATGCCTTCGCAACTTACCCGCGAAGCTCTTTACGGCTCTCGGGTTGGTCTGGAAGGAATACTGCACTTGGCTAATGCCGCTCAAACGTCGCTTACTTCCGCAGCAATCCGAGCTGCCGAGTGCGCACCATATCCGATGGCTGTGATTGTGAGCCAAGGCACTCAGGTCGCCTACGGGTTCATGTCAGACAGCTTCAAGCGGCTGGACCGTCTGACATCTCTTAGGAAGGGCGGTCCTCTCCCCTACACCACTACGCGAAATTTCAATTCAGAGGCGGCAAATATCGCTGATTGTAAGTCCATTTGTGGTTCTACACGCTTGGTCGAGTGGTTTGGTGGAAACAGGATGATTGCGCTTGAGGAAGAGATCATGGGTCTTGGGCGTTACGGATATACGCTGACAGTCCTGTCGAGCGATGCACTTCCCGACGATCCGGATGAAGTCGAGGATGAGGACGAGAAGCTCGTTGTAAGCTGGACACCTAAATTCGCCTATGGGCGGTAATGATTTTTTAAGTATGGTCGTGGTTGAAATTGAGGATCCGATAGACGTGACTGCAACTTACCAGTGGTGAGAGAAAAGAGAAATAAATGGCGGAACGGAACATACCACACGGACACGGTCTTTCTCATAAGAAGGGCATTTCTGACGGACTTCTTGAGAGAAATGACTATGCAGAAAGTATTCACGAGACGCATAGAGCAAGCTATCTGCGTGGGGTCGATGAGGGTCGGATTCTTCGTGGAGTGACTGCGCTGCGCGTGCGCCCTGAAGTGTGAAGCAAGCAAGGAAGATAATTTATGGCCATGATACCTACATCTGATCAAGTACAAGAATGGATTTTTGAGGAAATGGCGAATTCAAGTTGCAAGTGCAACGGCTTCATTGAAGGCGGCCATTTCTTCGGCCATGGCTTCGGCGGGTGTTTTCCAGCCCAGTGTTTTTCTAGGGCGGTTGTTCATCAGGGCTGCAACATCGTTGAGCCAGGTTTGGCTGGCATCGCTGAGATCGGTGCCTTTTGGCATGAATTGGCGCAGCAGGCCGTTGGTGTTCTCGTTGCTGCCACGCTGCCAGGGCGCGTGAGGATCGCAGAACCAGATGTCGATCTTCAGGCGGCGGGCCAGTTCGGGGTGGCAGGCCATTTCCGACCCACGATCATAAGTCATGCTTTTGCGAAGCGCGACAGGCAGCCGTTTCATCTGCCGGGTGAAGCTGTCGAGAACCGCCTCGGCACCGTTGCCGTTCATCTTGCATAGAACGACGAAGCGGGTCTTGCGCTCGACCAAAGTGCCCACCGAGGAACGATTGAACGCGCCCTTGATCAGGTCACCTTCCCAATGTCCGGGCACCAGACGCGCCTCGATTTCCTGAGGTCTGTTGATAATCCGCAATGATTCCGGGATCATGGCACTGCCCGCCAGCGTCGTGCGCTTGCCGACCGAACTTCTTCCTGCCCATCCGCGTCCTCTCACGCCTGTTCCGGCGGCTGTTCCTCGAGCGACTTCAGGCGGCACATGCGGCCGGACAATTGCGCTTCTCTGGCGGACTTGACAGCCTTGGTGACGCCGAGGCATTCAAGGCCGTAACCCGGCAATTGCGTCGCAAGAACCGGGTCGTCTATTCGAAGCCACCGTTCGGTTCGCCCGAACATGTCCTCGCCTATCTCGGCCGCTACACTCATCCCACTGCCGGGCAGTGGTTTGCCGCGCAAACCATGCGAGGGGGGTTGCCATCGCCAACAGCCGCCTGGTCAGCGCCGACGAGACCAGCGTAACCTTCCGCTGGCGTGATTATCGCCGCGGCAACGCGCCCAAGCTGATGTCGCTCGATCCGCACGAGTTCATCCGCCGCTTCCTCATGCACAGTCTACCCGACGGATTTCATCGCATCCGCCACTATGGTTTCCTCGCCAATGGCTGTCGCCGGACCCGGATCGCGACTATTCGCCAGCTACTGGCCACGACAAAGCCAGAACCAACCGCCGCAACGGGCGAAACGACTAGCTCGTTCCCGCGTTTTGACCCAACCGTCTGTCCGTGCTGTGGTGGCTTTCTGCGGGTCACTGCCACGCTGCCGCGATGGAGTGCCGGGCCGTCGCCGCCGCAACCAGATACCTCATGACCATGGAATGTCGCCCCCACATTGATCGTACCAACGTCACGACATCAGCTTCGATGGACGTAGGAAAACCCCATGCCCGAGACATTGCCGACTGGTCCGAAGTGTCAAATCACTGCGCCAAGCTCGCCCGAAAATGCCGAAGGACGCGTCAATCACCTCGGTCAACGATGACGTTGATGCGTCGCCCTCACCGGTATGGTAGAATTGGACCACCCCCAAGCCGCCAATCTGGAACCGGCCTCGCGACACTAATCCCATAGCTCGCGCCTGCGTCTGCGGGTTAGCTCAATCCGGCTTCAATGAGGTCGCGCACAGCGCCAGCCCCCACCCTAAGCGCCGCGCGACCTCACAGAACCCTCCAGATTCCGAGGCGCACGATTTTGTGATTCATCCTGATTGGGAGGATGGGTCATGTCAGCGCCTTTGCCAGATGCGCTTCGGGCGCGGTTTCAGCGATACATTAAGGAAGGGTTGAGCGGTCGGGCGGCCGCATTACGCTCAAAGCTCTCTCCGGCCACGGGGGCGCGATGGGCGCTTGCGATCCGTCGGACAGGTCGGGCGGAGGCCGCCCCTCAGGGCCGACCGAGAGGCAATGGCAAGCTGGCCCCACATTGCGCTTTGTTTGCCGAGATCATTGCTCAGGATGGCGACGTCACGATGCCCGAGTTGGGTGCTGTTTTATTTGACGCGACGGGGTGCGTGCGCACCCCAATGCCATTGGCAGGTTTCTTCGCAAGCTGGGCTACAAATATAAAAAAGGCTCAATTCGCATTCGCTATGCAGGTCTTGTTGATGTGGAACATATCATGAACGCAGGAGGCGCGCATGGACCATCACGACTATCTGGCCTTGCTGTCCGAGATTGATGATCTTTCCCCGGACCAGCGGATTGCAACGGTTCGGCTGCTGGCTGGTCAGCCATCGCCGGAAGCCGTGATCGGGCTGCCGGAGGAGCGGATCGGGACCGCGCGAGGTTGTCCGCACTGCGCGGCGGGCGGAGCTGTGATCCGAGGCCGCTCCAACGGGCGATGCGGTATTTTTGCAAGGCTTGCGGCAAAACCTTCAACGCTCTGACCGGGACGCCGTCAGCTCGATGGCGACGCAAGGATTGCCGGACGGAATTCGCGGCGTCGCCACCAGGTATCTCGACAGCTATCTCAGATGGTTTCACCTTGCGGTGCTGCCACGGCAGCCCACACCACGCGCCGTCCTCGCCGCAGCGGCAGGAATCCTGCCGGTGAGACCATGTGCATAGCGAATGCAAACTGAGCCTTTTGTAATGTCACCGCGCGATAGATGGTTGCGTCCGATAAAGCCCATCCAACACGCCGTGTTGACAACCTATTGCAGGAGATATTCGTTTGTGAACCAGTCTGACAGGTCCGGACGCGTCGCCAGTGGATTTCCATCGCCATCACGCAAAATACCCGCGTCGAACAGAAACCCGTTGATGTTACGCATCATTTCCTTGTCGATCAGACCAACCGGCTCGCCAGCGTCCTGCAAATAACCCCCCTCCACCAACGCCCGCATCGAGGCATGAACCAGCTCGGGGTTCGATAGCATTCCTGCGGTCTCGCGGATCAGGATGTCGGCGGCCGCTTCGGGATTGGTCGCGGCAAAAGCATAGCCGCGTTGGGCGGCTTGCACGAAGGCGCGGGCACTGTCGGGATTGGCCGACAGCCAGGTTGCATTGGCGCCAAGGAACGTGGTGTGTTGATCCGGCACCCCAAAATCGGAATAGCGGAAGGCCCGCTGCGGACGATTCAAAAGGACGGAATTAACCCCCTCCCATGTGCTGACCTCAAGCGTGAAATCGACGGATCCATTGGCCAATGCCTCATAGGCCGACGTCCCGAGCGTCACGGTGTCAAACACCCCGTCACCGCCATCGTGGCGAATGATGGACGAAATCAGCGCATCTTCCCAGGCACTGCCGAAGCCTGCGTAAATCATCCCGTCCAGATCGGCGGGCCGCTGGATATCCTGGCGCGCCCCGTTGAACACGATGCGGCCGGTTTCATGCTGCACGATGGCCATGACAACGGTCATGTCGGCCCCGGTCGCACGCTGGCTGTGAAAGCTTACGGCGCTGAAAATACCAAACCCGGCTGTGCCGGTGGCGACAAGCGTTCCCGAGGACGTGTCGGTATAGGGCAATATTTCCACGTCAAGCCCGGCCTCTGCGAACCAGCCCTGCGCCTGGGCCACATAAAGGCCGACATGATTGGTGTTGGGGGTCCAGTCGAGCGCCACACTGATGGGCTCGTCGGCATGGGCAGGCAATGCCGCACACAACAAGACAGCGGCGAAGAGTTGTCTCATGATCAGTCTCCGGTCTGGGTGAGAAGGGTTTTGAGAAGTCTGTCCTCCAGCGCGCGCGCGCTGTCAGGCAAGGGGCGGTCGAGGCGGGGCCTTGGTGTCGTGATCGCGACCTCGTCAATCACGTGTGCCGGGCGGTCCGACAGCACATAAATGCGGTCAGACAGCGCCACAGCCTCGCGCACGTCATGCGTGATCAGCAACGTTGTCCATTTTGCCGCAAGCCACCGCGCCTCCAGCCAGCGCTGCATCCCCATGCGGGTCAGCGCATCCAGCGCGCCGAATGGCTCATCCAGCAGCTGGATAGGTCTGTCTTGAACAACCGTGCGCAAAAGGGCTGCGCGCTGGCGCATGCCGCCCGAAAGCTGAGCGGGGTAGTGCCGTTCAAATCCGGCAAGTCCGAAATCGCTGAAAAAGGGCAGGGCTTTTGCGCGGGCCGCGGCGCGTGGGATACCCTGGACCTCCAGTCCAAGGGTCACATTGTCCAGCACGCGCCGCCAAGGCAACAGCGCGTCACGCTGGGGCATGAAAGCGAAGGTGCGGCTTTGCCTGGACAATGGGGTGCCATCAATGTGGATGGTGCCGTAATCGGGGGTTACCTCTCGGGTGAGCAGCCTGAACAGAGTCGATTTGCCCGCGCCGGACGGACCAAGGATCGATACGAATTCTCCCTCCTCGACATGCAGCGAGACTTTTCGCAACACCTCGGTCGCACCGAAAGATATCCCCACATTCTCGATGCGAAGGGCGGTCATTCCGCACCCTCCGCATCACGCCAGCGCAGAACGATGCGTTGCAAGATTGCGGTGATCCCGAACAGCGCCAGCGTCAGAAGTGAGCTGATGACCACGGCGGCCAGCATCAGATCGGGGCGAAAGCTGTTCTTGGCGTTCAGGATCACGATACCAAGCCCTGCCCGGGCACCCACATATTCGGCAAAGATCGCAGCGACGACCGCATAGGTGATCGAAATGCGCAGACCGGCAAAGAAATACGGCATCGCCGAGGGCAGTCTGGCCAAGCGGAACACGCGTGCGCGCGTGGCGCCCATGGATCGCAGCAGCGCCTCGATCTCGGGGTCGGTGGCCTCGTATCCGTCGACCAGTGCGACAAGCATGGGAAAGAAAGTGACCAGCGCCACCAGCAGGATTTTCGGCGTCAGATCGAAACCGAACCACAGCACAACCAAGGGTGCAATGGCCACCAGCGGCAGCGTTTGACTGATCACGAATATCGGAAAGAGCGCCCGACGAACCCGTGGCATGAAATCCAGGATGACCGACAGAATGAAAGCCACGGTCACCGAGCAGGCAAAGCCCGCCAGCGTCGCCGTCATCGTCGGCACGGTGTGGCCCCAAAGCAGGGCGCGGTTCTGGACGATCTGGTCCACCACCCGTGAAGGGGCTGGCAGGATGAGCGGTGAGATACCGGACAGCCGGACGTATATCTCCCAAAGGGCAAAGGCACTGGCCACACTCAGAACGGCAGGAATGCCGTTGACCAACCCCTTGCCCCGCGCGTGGGGCAAGAAACGTTGCATGCCTCAGTCCGTCGAAGGGCTGTTGGCAGAGACGGTCAGGTCGATTGTCACATGACCTTCGGGCGGGCCAAACCGGCAGAATGCCTGTTCCAGCGTGGCAAAGACGGCGCCCGCGTCGCCCTTGAGCCTGGTACAGAAATTCTTGGACCGGTCAAAGCTGCCGCTTTGCTTGAGAAAGTCGATACAGCCCATGATCTCGGCCATGTGGTCGCCCGCGCCCATCACATAAAGCGAGAATTGGGCTTGCGCCGTCTGACCGGTCTCAGGCGCGTCTTTCAGCCGGGCCAGCGCCGCATACTGCCGCTGTTGGAGAGGCTCGGCGGGATCGGCCAAGGCTGCAGTCCGGCAGATCGGGTCGTCCGGCTCACCGGGACAGCCGCGCGACAGCGTCGCCCGCAGAACGACATGGTGCCCCGTGGCAGAAGCCGCTGCGTAAAGATCGCGCAGCGCCGGGAAAAGCACCTCGGGCGGGCCGACAATCAGGGTTGAGATATCGTCGGTCTCGATCCGCAGGCGGTCACGCCATGGGTCGAGGGCCTTCAAAGACGACATGATAGAGTCGACGAACCCGTCGGTCATTGGATAAAGGGAAACTTGCGCCCCGGCAAACATGATCTTCCTCCTTGCTACGCTGGCATTACCCAGATCAGCTTTGAGGGTCCGAGGGCATGACGCCCGCATCTCAGCCACGGCTTTACGCGGCACCCCTGTTGATGTGGTCAAGCAATCAGGTTTCTCCGCCGGGCGCAAGACCGGGCATTGCACTTTTTGCTGCGCTCGATATTTGCAGACGTCTCGGTCAACAGACCCCGACAAATGCCTGAGCGGTCATCATCGGATTTTCTCGGCGCACGGACCAAAACGCTGTCGGGACCTGGGGGTGTTTTTTCGACTATTCTGAAATGCGGCGAACGGTAGGTTGAGTGCTTGGGATGAAAATCTGCTGTCCACTTGCACAAGGCCTGATGTAGCTTGGCAGGCATGACACCTTCACCCAAATCTGTCCTGTTGCTTGGCGCCACCGGCACGATCGGCCGCGCCACTGCCAAGGCGCTGATCGCAGCCGGGCACAAGCTCACCGCACCGGTGCGTGCGGGCTCTGACATCAGCGCCCTGCCATCTGCGGTTGCTTGCACGCTGACCGGGCCCTCGCTTTCAGCCTTGCTGCGCGAGCATGCCTGCGATGCCGTGATCTCGTGCGTGGCCTCGCGCAGCGGCGTCCCGGCCGAAGCCTGTGCCATCGACCGCGACCTCAATAGCGCTTTGCTGCAGGCCGCAACCGGCGCGGGGGTCAAGCAGTTTGTGCTTTTATCAGCAATCTGCGTCCAAAAACCCAAGTTGGCTTTCCAGCATGCCAAGCTCGCTTTCGAGGCTGAACTGCAAGCCGCCCCAATCAACTGGTCCATCGTGCACCCGACCGCCTACTTCAAATCGCTGTCGGGCCAGATGAACCGTTTGCGCGCAGGAAAGCCGTTTCTGCTTTTTGGCGATGGCGAACTGACCGCTTGCAAACCGATCAGTAACGACGATCTGGCCCGCTATCTGGTACTATGCCTCACCGATCCCGACCTCCAGAACCGCATTTTGCAAATTGGTGGACCCGGCCCCGCCATCACACCGCGCGCGCAGGGCGAGATGCTGTTTCACGCAATGGGTCTGACGCCACGATTCAAGCATGTGCCGGTTGCGATGATGTCAGCCATCGTCGCTGGCCTTACATTTCTTGGCAAAGTCGCTCCCCGTCTTCGTGACAAGGCAGAATTGGCACGCATAGGCCGCTACTACGCAACCGAGTCGATGTTGGTCTGGGATAGCGCCGCCGGCCGATACGATGCTGATGCC
>Ga0209491_10010228_pt1 | contig 11318 bp, 17 predicted proteins | sample BON02_FD_187213 | JGI IMG/M metagenome (GOLD analysis project Ga0209491, IMG submission 187213) | Freshwater microbial communities from Lake Bonney liftoff mats and glacier meltwater in Antarctica - BON-02 (SPAdes) (version 2) | ecosystem: Environmental > Aquatic > Freshwater > Ice > Glacier...
AATCGAAAAAGTTGCGGAAACGTGCGAATTTGACGGAAAAGAGCCGCTGTTCGTCGAAAGAACCATAGCAATCTCAAAAAGAGTTTTGGGATGAAGTTCAGTTCAATCTCATTTATTTTTAAGTCCGATGGGGGCCCGGACCCTCAGCCGGCTGAACTCCAAAATTTCTTCAAGAATTTGAGTTCACCCGGCTGATCTCAAATGGTTTTTTCAAATGTTGAGTTCAGCCGGCTGAACTCAAATTTTTCTCGTCACCCTTTTTTTTCACCAAAATCGGATTCTGGCTTTTTTTGTGCCATTTTGAGTGCCGGCTGAACTCACATTTTTTGACTTCAGCCTACACACTTCAACCTGTGTAGGACACACTTCAGCCTGTGATCTCGTCGTGCCCAAACTACCTGCATGCGGATGTGAGTGATGGCGAAGACTTGTCTCGCCATCAACAGGAAGTGACTGATGGGCAACTTGTCACGAGGAGTCTTGTGCCCGGTACAGTAGACTCTGATGTGGCATTGGAGTGTCACCTTTGTTGCCCCCCCCCCTGTACCTACAGGGAAGGTGTCTTCCTTGGACAGCAATTGAGTGCTCTGTGCCTCGAAACTGAACTGGAAAAAAGAAAAAAAGAAAAGTGACGGTTGTCCTTGTCTGTTCCCCTTGTTAAGGGGGACAGAATGGGGACTCAGTGCGCAAAGGGGGTTTCAGGGCGTGTGGTATGTTGTACAAGTGTGTTTCGAGGGCTGCTATGTATGTGAGGATGTGGGGGAGGGTAGCATGAAGCCATGCTTGGTGAAATTTTTTGGGAAGAGTTGTGGGGGGGTCTGCAAGCATGATTGATGTTTACACACGAAAATCTCTTTTTTTGATTGTCACGTATTTTGTCACATCCTTCCCGAAAAACGTCACATTTGGTCCCAGCCGGTACGAAACTTTTTTGAACGGGAAGAAATATAACGATTCGGCTGGGACTGAAACATGTTTTCTCTTCCCGTTTTGTCACTTATTCGTTCTCACACTTTTTATTTTTAAGGCACCGAATTATGTGTTGGCCCAGACCCTTACGGAAAGGGTAGAATAACCGGGAACTAAACCAACCCCCGACCCACACCCCCCCATTGGGTGCCCGTCCAACTCCCTCGGCCCAGTGTGGGCCAATATGTACTCGGACCCCTCCTCATCCACGACGCCCACTGCCGCTGGCATTGATAACCCAGGTTGCGTGAAGTGGAGAGAGACCCTTCCTTCACAGAACGAATCTGCAGGAAGAGACATCTCTATGGGACAACTTGTTACGAAGGTACTTGTGTCCCGTGAGTCGCCTTTGCCAACCTGCCAGCTTTGGCCTGGCTGTAATAGCCCTGTCCCGAGGTGTTGAGAGCCCGGTCCCGACAGGTGTCCACACCCTCGCGTGGACTGCGGCTGGATGAGTGTTGTGAGAACCCCCCCAAAAAAAATTGGTTGCGTTTGGTGTGGACGAACCCAGTTCCAGTGAACTTGCTAAGGGACTGAAAGAGGGGGTGTTTCAGATGTGAGGCGGGGGGTGTGTTTGCGGGGAAGAAGAGGATGGGTGCAGAGAGGGCGGAGGAAAATGGTTAGTTTGTATTTCGGTACTTCGTGTTTGTTTTCTTGTGTCAGTATTGATTGTCAAAGGTGGTATCAGGTGCACGTTGGTGGTGTGTTCAATTAAGTCTGGGTGCGAGTCGCATATTTTGTTCAGATATTTAGGTTGAGCGGATTGTGGGTTGCTGGTTACAGCTTTTGTGAAAATGTCCACGCGGGCCGTCATTGTGATCCCAGGGATGCACGCCTCGCTGTCCGCCTGTGCACCACTGATGGTGCACCTGCAGACTGCGTGGAACCCAACCACCAGAATCAAGGAGGTCTGAAGCCAATACGGTCATTACCCCGGAAAGAGGCGTGTAAGAGGGCGACGTGGTGTTGTATGAGGTGTAGCATGGGATTGGGATTCTTGACTTTGGGGGTCGCAATTGATGCTGTACTTTGTCTGTACTGTACGACGCTCTCAGACTGGTGTGTTGTGCGCAGCAAGGATGGAGATGTACAGTGATTCTCCAAGCGCATGTCTTGGCTCGTTCAGCATAGGCTTTGAAGCGAAGAGAAGTTCTTGTTGCCTGGGCCTGAAGCCTGGTTGTCTTCGCGCAGGGAGCCAGTGCCTGAGACACTGGGAGAGATGGCTGATTCCTGCGCGCCGTCGTGTTGCCGCGAATGTTCTTTCCGTTCGCCATGCACGTGTTGATCCCGAACTGTTGGGATCCTTCAAATCGCAGGGATTCAGGCGCCGATGCGAGGGCTTTTGTCAGGCGCGCGCACCGTTTGCAGCTTCCCATCCGGTAAGTTGTAGTGCGTCGAAGGTGGTAGTATATCTGCAGCTTGGTTGTCGGGGCAGTGCACATTGAAGCTCGCCATCTTCAATTGTTTCGTCGCCCTGTATGATTTATTTTTGGTTTTATGATGAGTCTTATCTCGGAAGCGTGAAGCGGGAAGGCCATTTCGGCTATGATTAACCCTAAGTTCTAATGGGGGACTACCACGAGCGGCTTTAAACGCAGATGGGGGGGTTTGGTCTCAGCCGAATTTAGTGAGATTCATCGGTATTCCGAATCTAGCGGTTTATTACAGGCCAAAGTTAACTTAAAAAAGTCGACTGTGACCACCGACTTGAGGGGGAAAAAAAAGGCTCAAGCGCCTAGGCAGAAAGTTTCGCATGGAGTAAAGGATGGGGAATTGGCTGCAATGCGGATGATACAAGGTCAAATCACCCACATACATTCCCAGGGGATGGCATGCTTGGAGCAGTGCAGATTCTCGTTCGAGAAGAATGTGGTGGAAAACTAATGACTTGGCGCGCTAGCTGTGTGGCAGCTTTCAACAAATAAAAAAAAACATGAGCTACAAGACTAAATTGTGTCATTTGGATAACACCCATGGCTAAAATATAATTATGCCCATGAATGACCATCATGCTTAGTACGGAACTGGAATCGCAATCCAACTGCATGGAGGAAAGAATGAGCAACGGGGAGTTTTCACTACGAAAAGCGTTGAGATGGAACAGAGCGAACAATTTTTGGACAACCTGCACCCCAAAGATCGAACAGCACAGTATACGAAGCCTCCGGGACATCGTGATGTTGACTATAATCGACGTGGAGGGATTGAAGTTACCCATTGGCCTGCGAAACAAATTGCTCAACATAATAAGGGAGTACACCGTTCCGAGGCAAGGTACAAAGAGAGGTACTGAAGAGAAACTCTTGGAGATGAGTGAAAAACATGCGAAACTGGGAAACGTGGGGAACGTGTCAAGAACAATGAAACAACCCTGAACATCAAGGCAGAAAATCTGATTGTTGTGAAAAATGAAACAAAAAACACTGCGTCAACGTGCAGGGATTTCGATATAGGACAGTGGACGCCAGGACATGGTAGGGGTGGGGGAGCAATACACGGAAAACACGAAAAGGCAGCGGCCGCATGCAACGCAGATCAACCACTTTTGTTTGACGGCAGTGCTTGCCCAACATACTGGGGGTTTGTGACTTTTAGACACGGAGTACTGTTGTCTTTTGGAGTGCATTCGGGCACAACAGTCGGAGGTTTGAAGTACTTGGTGTATCTGCAGACAGCTTTCCTCGAACGAAAAATAAAATTGATGAGCACAGTCGACCACACCACCAATTTCACAGCATTGGACACTGAGGCAACTTTGTATGACTGTGGGTTTGGAACAGAAAGCACAATACGTGCAGTACTGTACAATGAAGTGACAGTGAAAATGGTGACGGGGAAAACATACATACTCCAGGTTGTACCTGAAACAACACTGCGAGAGCTCAAGTCCTTGGTACAGAAAATCCTGTGCTTGCCACCGTCTTCAATTTGTGCTGGTAGACAAAATACAAAGGACACTAGTGTATTTGAATAATGAGGTGACAACATTGGCAGAGTCTGGTGTCCAAGACGGTACAACTCTACAATTGGTATTGCGGTTGCGAGGTGGAGACCCAGGGGGAGGAACTGCTATGTTTGGGATGCATCAAAGCCTCACGCAATGCGATGCGGATGGTAGGGCCAATGCTATGGATGACTGTGCGAGCACAACAACTAAATGCGGCCCTCATGCGTCAGAATTTGGCTGCGAGTCGCCAGTGGCCTTGGAAACTGTCTGTGTTTTGGGTAACGCAACGCTGAAGGCAATCACCACCAGGGAAAGGCTGTCATTCAAGTTGCAAGTGGGTGAAACAAAGTTGAGTGCGCTCCCTTGGTCAGTTGCGGGAGTTCTGATGAAGCGTGGTGATGCAGATGGCAATGCACATGCTCTAGCCTGCACTGCTCCTCAGTGTGGCCTTCGTGCGTTGACGGTTGGTTTGGATTCGGCAGTGGTGACAAGAATGGGTAAGATTACGACTCGAGAACGTTCTGCAACACTTACCCACATGAATATCACAAGCTTGAGTACAGTGCCTTGCTCAATTGAAGAAGGTGTGCAAGAGAGTGGCACTAACAATGGCAGTGAAAACCCTCTGGCAGACTGTGCTAGTTCGGCTTCTCCATGCAACATTGGGGCAAGGGCAATTGGTGTGGATGCCATGGTAGTTTAAAAATGACCTGGGATGTTGGTAGTACCATTTTTCAGGAAGCCGTGGTCGTGCAGAGGTTGTTGATCAAAGTAGATGCCACTATGTTGGGTACGCCAACTTCCTTAATTGCGGAGGCTGTGACTGAGAGGGGCGCTGCAGGTGGAAGTGCAATTGATCTGGCTCGATGTGTAAGCACGGCTGCAACATGCGGTCTTAGGGCGTGGGATTTTGGTTCCGAGGCAGCAGAGGGTTTCGAGGTAGACTGCGTTTTTGGTACAACTGTCACTGTTCCTCTAGCTAACATTCGTGCGTCTGGGCAGAAAAGCGATGATAATGCGGCTGCTCCTACTTTTTCTGCCTGTGCGAGCACACCTCGATCATGCACCCTTGGTGCGTCGACTTTCGACTTGACGGAAGTGGGTGCCACAGATTTGAATGCGCTGCCTTCGTCACTTGTGGGGGTTGTGACAGAGCTTGATGCTGCAGATGGCAATGCACATGCTCTCGCTCACGGTGTGGGCACTGCTCCTCCGTCTGGCCTTGGTGCGTCGACGGTGGGTTTAGTCATGGCAGACAAGCCCAAATAGCCATTGGTAAGGGTAAGATTACGATTGGGGAAGAAGTTGCCGTGAAGTGGACATTGATCCAAGTGGATGCCACGAGTTCGAGTGTGCTGTCTTGCTCACCTGCACAAGTTCTGACAAAGAGTGGATTTTCTTTGGGGGCGAAAGACGTGCCAGAGAATTGCGCTACACTTGCGACAGGGGAAAAAAAAAGGGTTGATAATGCGGCTGCTCCTACTTTACCTGACTATGCGAGCACAGCTCGATCTTACAGCCTTGGTGCAACAACCTCAGACTTGACCGAAGTGGGTGCCACAGATTTGAGTTCGCTGCGTTTGTCACCATGGGGGGTTGTGACAGAGAGAGACGCTGCAGATGGCAATGCACATTGTCTCGCTCACTGTGCGCGCACTGCTCCTCCGTCTGGCATTGGTGCATCGACAGGTGGTTTGATTTCAGTAATGGTGCCAAAAATGGCCAATGGTCTGTTCAAAATTACGATTCGGGAAGAAGTTCCCGTGCAATGGACGTTGATCCAAGTGGCTGCCACTAGTTTGAGTAAGCCGTCTTCCTCACTTGCAGAGGTTGTGCTAGAGAGTGGATCCTTCTCGGTGGCGAAAGACGTGCCAGAGGATGGCGTTACACTTGCGACAGGGCAGAACGGTGATGAGGATGCGACTGAGGCTAATATACCTGACTATGCCAGCACACCTCGATCATGCAGAATCTGTGCGTCGACTTGGGATTTGACCAAAGTGGGTGTCACAGATACTATTGCGCTGCCTTCGTCAGTTGTAAGGGTTGTGACAGAGCGTGACGCTGCAGATGGCTATGCACATGCTCTCGAAAACTGTGCGGGCACTGCTCCTCCGTCTGGCATTGGTGTGTTGACAGTTGTTTTGGTTTCGGCAGTAAAACTCACAATTGTCTCTAATCCGGGTAAGATGACGATTGGGGAAGAAGTCGCCGTGGAGAGGACGTTGATCCAAGTGGATGCCACGAGCCTGAGTGTGCCGTCTAGTTCAATTGCAGAAGTTGTAACAGAGACGCGCGTGCACACACACAAACTATTTGGGTACTTGATGTGAGCCCAGGTGTGGGACGGGTACCTGGAGAGCCAGAAGAATACAGATCGACTAAAGCGCAGTGTACATGTAGACCGTATAGGTGTACACAGTACATTTGTCTATATATATGCTGTGCTGCGGGTTTTGATGATCTGGGCTAATTGCTTTTTTCTTTTAACATGTCTTTTCTTCTTAGAAAAGTAGAAGATGTGACGACAATCAGCAAATCACAGTCTCTCACTTCGGTGAGCATAAAAGACTGCACCTTGAGAGTTCCAAACAAAACTACTATATTATTTCTTTACTACCAATAATAAAACAAATCTTCACTTCACTTCATGATGTCGCCGCTACAGGGAGGCTATTTTGCCACATATCTGCAACAAATTTGAGTGCGACGCCTTACTCTCTTGGGGGAGGGTTGACAGAGAGTGGTACTGCGAGTATTTTACCTGTGTCATCTTACTCAGTTAAGGAGGGCATGACAGAGGATGTCATAAGAGATGTAACGTTGTGGAGAGGAGATTTTGATTGTGTTGCGATTCATAAACTTGTCAACGTGAATGGGGTGTGGACCCAAATGACTAGCAGCAGTTTACCTTTAAAACTTTACTTGGTTACGGAGGGCGTGACAGAGTGCGGCGCAGCACTTGGGACTCGGCCAAGAGGCAATCTTTGTGGAATAGTACTACAAAAAACTTGAATTGCCACCAAAAACAGGGAGTGGATTGCAGTGACGGATAACAGCTTGCGTGAGTCATTTTACTCGGTTACGGGGGGCGTGACAGAGGGTGGCTCTATGGATATGACGAGGCTGACAGGATTACCTGGTTGGACTTCGATGAAAGAAGCCGTCAACGAAAATAGGGTGTGGACCCCACTGACTGACAGTAGCACGTTTACACAACGTTCCTTTGTTTCGGAGGGCGTGACAGACGGGGCTACTGAAGATGTGAAAGGATCAACAGGATACATTGGTGGGGATGTATTTCAACATACTGTCGCTGTAAAAGGGGTGTTGGTTCCAGTGAACAAAAGCAGTTTGTGAATATTAATTTCTTGGGTTCTGGAGTGCGAAAATGGAGTGCTCGTCCAAGTGACTGATAGTAACTTGTGGGCACCCCCTTCTTTGGTTACGAAATGCGTAAAAAATAATAATAATGTGGACGTGACGGTAAAAAAAGGTAACCATGGTGGGTCTACACCTTCAAAAATAGGCACCGTCAAAGGGGTCTCACAGGGTGTCACTAGAGATGTCAAGGGACAGAGAAGTGCACATACTGGGCCTTCTACATGGAATCGGGGTAGGGCTCCGCTACAGGAAGGTGTCAATGTGGATAGACTGTTGATCCCTCTGACTGTCAATTGCTTCGGTGATGGCTTGGTGTTAGAGGGTGACGGGGTACATGCACCAGGGCAGAGAGGTGAAGAAGACAGGGGTGACGTGTTGATTGGGTTGAAGCAAGCAACATATTGTGTATACGCCACCTGTCACGTGACAGTGAAGATGGTTACAGGCAAGGCAATGACCATGGTTGTACCATCACACATGGATTTAAATGAAATACAACATAGAGCCTGCCTCTACTTCAATTTGTGTCAAACAATCGTGAAAATGGTGCTGCTAAACACGGTGACAATGACAAGTGCTGTGAGGAGCGGTGAGACACTGCTGCGTGAGTGTGAATATGTGGGACGGGTTGTGTTGCAAATTATTCTACGAATCTGTGGGGGCGGTATGGGTGGATGTGGTGGAGGACAATCGCGGCCTGGAGGAATTAATACAACATCCTCTCTGGAAGCCTCGCGAGATGATGGAGATGGGAGCGCAGACCTAGTGAACTCAGTGTTTATTGGATCAGTGAAGCCGACACCTCAACAAGACCCAAATTGGCATGCAAATATGACAACACAGGATGTCAATGCGCAACTCAAGTGGCAAGGTGACTGGGATGTGCTCGAGCGGAAAACAGGAGACCTGATTGTTGTATTTCTGAATTCGACAGGAAGAATGACCCAAAAATGGCTAATGGGGAGACCAATTCATTGTCAAGACTGCCATATGCAGTGTTTCTGACTCAGAGTGGTGTGGCAGACATGGTTGCAATTGCAGATGCACAGGTGAATAGTGCAAGATGGCACAATGTCAACATGTACTGCAAAAAACGTGATGTTACTGGTTTTTATGGTCCAACTTCAAATGCTGTCTCTAGAAAGGAAAACATTGTGTCTGCACAAGGCACATCGTCAAGTACATCAGGTGGTACACTCCTACTCATGACCAACATGGTGGCTGGACATATACGTCAAATGCCACAACACCAAACGGTGGGGAAACAACTGCACCTCTCATTTGACTTTATGGGAGAGCATTTTGACCCTATTGTGCTATATGGAGTGGCTAGCCCATCTACTTGGCAACAGAAGTCCCTATGTAGTGAACTGGCCATAGCTCTGACACGGACGCTGCAGGAATGCAAGGGCGGCGCACTTGTCATGGCAGACACAAACTTGGTGTGGCGCGATCTCGATCGTAGGGGCGGTAAAATTACAGTTACGATGAGAGTACAGACTCTGCATGCAACACTTTGACTTAAAGACCTGCATGTTCTCAGGCACCCCCACAGGCAGGATTTCACCTTCTCGAAGCAAGGCAAAGGAATCAGCCGGATTGACGCATTCTGAGCAAATAGTCACCTGTTTGAGCTGGTGGATTTGAGGTCTCTTAAAACAGCTGTAGCAACTCTGCCAGGTCCATTCTGCGTAGACCATCGGGCTATTGCAGTTAACATGAATCTGAATCTTCGTTATGATAGACTACCAGGTGTCCATAATGTGATAGCAATCAGTACTGTTGAAAGACCTCGCCGGGGGAAAACTCTTCTGGAAAAGCAGAAAATGATCTTCAGAGACGCTCTGAATGATGATAACATGTATCAAAAAGTGTTGCTGCGTTCCTGAAAGGGCAGCCCGAGGCATGGGAAATGATTCAAGTTGTCAGGGCTATGATGGCCCTCGAGATGAAAAATTGGATGATTTGTGGTGACAACATCGAGCAGGCCTTGGATGTCTGTGTGAAGAGGGAGGAGGACAGAAATACAGCACAACACATAAGAGGCAACATACGTCAAAAACTTTACGTGAAGCCGCCACTCTATTGCGTGATGTCGTCCAGAGGCAGGCCTCGGTAGACCTGACTAATCGTCGAGAGAGGGCATGCACGCAACTGAAGTTTTTCTGGACGACCTGCACCGACATATCATGAGAGCGCACGCAAAAGCTATTAAGGGCTCCGAGATTGCAGCGAGACCAAATACAGACCGAAATGTGTATCTGCCAGTACTATTACAGACATGGCAGCGCCTTGCAAAGACTGACACGGCAGCGTGGTTATCGCATGAAAACGAGCACCGACGCCACATTGCTGAAACAAATAGTCACCAAATGTGGCCTTGGCCTTGATACACCAAGGACAGATAATGACATGCAGACATGGACTGCCTGGGCAGAAACAAACTGGCAAGGGCAGGAAGGCACGATGATGGTAGCAACACGACTATGTGCACAGTTGAAACTTTCAGTAGTCGACGGACGTTTCGTGGAAACAGGAAGATACAACATGGATGCTAGACCACACGTCGCCCAAATCTGCATGATTAGCAACAAGCCAGTGCAGGATAAATTGGCAGGTCTGACCATGGCAAGTGATGGGACCCTGCCACATGCAGAGGATATTGCCTTTACAAGCCATGCACGTCTCGCAAAATATGTCATGGATGAAGTACGTCACAATGCGGGTGACAAATCATCTGGTGCCACTGCTTTTCCAGCAACTGCAATTCTGTATGACGTGCTTTTCAATAGAACAGCGACCTGCGGGGCCGGCCGATTGTTCGGACGAAGACTTTTCCTGACATGCTCAAGAGTTTGCGACAACAACAGGAAAAGGTGAAACATGCACTGGAAACTGTAAGTGGAAACCTAACTGGTGAGAGGCTTAGAGTGGAACTGGAGACCATGCGAGCCCTGCATGTGTACGAAAGCGTGGGAGTAGAGGCAGCCGCACGAATTCAACAAATGAACTGCGAACAACTTGAACAGACATCACTGGCATTGAAAAGGAAAATGGACCAAGGTAAGGGTGAAGTGTCCAAATTGCAGGCAGAAACGGTGATGAGTGTAGTGGTGACGGGGACACGAAGTGGTTGTGAAAACAAGAGTTGTGGGGAAGTTGGCAGCATGTCTCTGGAGCAGTCTCCGGTTGCGAAAAGACCACTTTCACTACAGAGTGACCCAACATCATGCCAACGAAAAAATCAGGAACAGCCCGCTGCCTGTACAACAAAGCGAGAAGTGCCGTATCACCCACCTCACCGTAGCAGAATTGATTTACCCAATCTCGGTGATACATGCTATGTTAACTCAGCAATACAGTGTCTGGCGCACTGTACCAGTCTTAATCCGGGTCTCCACGCCCGGATGCCTGCAGATGCCACCACGCATGGTACAGGCACGATGGCCACAAGTGAACGAGTTGCTGCACATTACTGGAAGGTAATTGGGGATTTGAACGCTGGAAATTGAAAATTGAAGACCTACAGAACTTGCTCCTCGAAATACGAATCGTGCATGCTGTGCAGTGGGGAAAACAAACGTACTATTGGCCGGCCAAAGGTTAATTCATTAATTCATTATGAATTAATTGATTAATAAATTGATTCATTAATTAAAAGAAGAAGATTCTGAGCTGAGATTCGTGGAAATATATTTTCTTATTGCATTAACAGGACAGAGTACCCATGAGGACTTAGTCCAAAAATCCGGCCTGCGGCGCATTTTGTTTCATAAGTCTTGCCTGCGGCGCATTTTATTTCATTAAAAATCTGGCCTGCGGCGCATTCTTTGAATAAAAAATCCTCTTCTTAAACATTCGGGGATGCATTTCATTTCAAGTTTCTTGTTCTGTCTACCAATTCTTTAGTAGTGAAAATTGTTTGAACTCCAATACTGAGTGATCACAACGACACAATTTGTACCAAATAGTAATTACGAAAGTTTTAAATAACAAACCCTTGGTCAAATCAAACCTC
>Ga0209491_10010229_pt1 | contig 11318 bp, 16 predicted proteins | sample BON02_FD_187213 | JGI IMG/M metagenome (GOLD analysis project Ga0209491, IMG submission 187213) | Freshwater microbial communities from Lake Bonney liftoff mats and glacier meltwater in Antarctica - BON-02 (SPAdes) (version 2) | ecosystem: Environmental > Aquatic > Freshwater > Ice > Glacier...
AGTTCCAGAGCATCTCCCCTCAAATAGCAGCCAATTTTGTTCGTATGTTCAAAGACGAGAAAAACGCTAGAGCTGCGATCATGGCTGTGAACAACATAGGCTCTGTCGCTATCGACTACGGTAAAGCACTCAAAGCCACCAGCTTGTCTGTTATGTACACTGCCGGAGCTTTGAGAAGCGTCATTCCTCAAACCATCCGTAACATGGCTAAAGCTACGAGCGACTTTGAGGAAGCTATCAAAATAGGGGATAACGCCCTTTTTGACGCTCGACAGAAAGCGGCTGCTGCTAACGCAGACGACTACAAGAAGATTTACGATGAGGGTATTGAGGCAGCTGATGAGGTCCAGGCAAATCCAGAGCTTCACGATGCGCCTACCCTGGAAACAGCATCTGTCGTCAAAGAGGTAGATATAAGTGGCCCCAGCATTGCAGAGGAGGGGTACGGCCCGGTAGCTTTGAGAGCTGTAGCCATAGCTAGTGCGTTCGATGCTAAATGGGGTATGGATGTAAAAAACCATCTGTCGGCGTGGCTGGAATTTAAGTCTATTGGGGTCATTGTAAACAACTACATGGGCAAGCTCGTAAAGCTTGACGAACTTAGGCTCAGGCACCCCACTTTGGCTGACGGAACCAACCCCATGCTTGCTACCGCTATGCGAGAAATTCAGAAGTCTATTCGTGACGGGAAAGCAATACCTGACGAGGTATTGCAAAGCAACCCCGCATTGGCAAGAGCTATCAATGAGCTTAGAGAAGAAGTAGGTAAGGTCTACAACGTCTCAAGCAACCTAGTAAGGAACGCCTTAAACACAGGATTCGGGCGGGCAGGACTTCCCCTGGGAGCTCTCAACAAATACTTCGCTCGTCAGGCTGTTTTGGGCAGGCCCGGAGGCAAAGCTAGGATACCCGAATCAGGTCAATTTATTGACGAAGATTTGGCTCGGCAAGTTTCTTCCGACACAGGTATTGACCCTCTCTCCGCGGCACTTAACCAGTGGGTTGATTGGGACATAGAAGACCCAATAGATTTCCTGAGAAAGTCCCACGGAGCAGTGTTCCAAATGGCGACAGAAGCGTCCTTTATAGACAACTTTATTTATACGATGAAGCCAAAAGGTTTGTCTGTAAGAACTGCTGGGGAAGCCGCAACTAAAGGTTTTGTAAGACTTACAGGAGGTAAAGGAAGCCATTTCGGAGCCCTTATCCCTAACGACTTGTATGTGGATAAGAACGTAGCTTCTATCTTTCAGAAGATGGATGAAGCAATGCGCCCCAACGAGTTTTTGCAGTCCAAGTTCGGGGAAGCTATGCGAGGCTCTTTCGACGTTATTCTTAACCGCTGGAAGACGACAGTTACCATCCTTCGCCCAGGCCACCACATCAGGAATATGATTGGGTCGCTGTCCATGCGTTTCTTCGCCCTTGGGGATAGGTATTTTGTCAAAGCGGATTCTCTTGCTGCTAGGCAACTCAAACTAAGAAACGAGTACGAAGACGTAGACATGCTGAGGTCTCAGGATCAGATGACAGATTCTATTCCCCTCCCCAGCGAAATTGTTATCCGCACCGATTTGGGCACGATGACTTCTAAGCAATTAGATGACGATTTCTACAAGTACATCGCTATTGAGGGCACTAAAGCAGAGGACTTGTTAGGTGGAGACCTTTTAAAAACCCGTTTTTCTAAGGGGGTAGACAACTTCTTTACCGCTGTTACTTTGACCGCTGGCAAGCGCGGAGGCCCTATAGAGAAGGTAGCTCTGAATGTGTCGTGGTATATACACCACAGAAACATTTACGCCCACTACATTCAAGCTATTGAGCAGCTGGGCAACGCCACAACTAAAAAGCCTTGGGTGCGTAGCCTCACAGAGACTGTAGTGCCCAAGACTATGGCTGAAGTACGCGCATTAGCCCTAGAAACTGCTCTCAAGCACCACCCCACACCTAACCAGTTGTCAGCCTGGGAGAAGGTGTTTGGTCGTCGTTTGTTCCCCTTCTACACCTGGATAAAGCTCGCCTCAGTGTCACTGGCAGAATCGACCATTCTTAACCCTGCCAGGACCGTAACAGCCATACCCAAAGCCAGCTACAACTTGGCAATAGCAATGGGCACCGACCCGTACTCCATGTACAGCCCATTCCCCACCGACCAAGAGTTTCCCAGCTTCTTCGAGGAAGAGGCTACAGGGCCTCAAGCCAAGTGGGGAAACAGGTATATCGGACTCAGCCCAGGGTTCGCTAACCTCGACATCTACAACACTTTCAGCGCAGGGCCACTCCAAGCAGCCCTAGAGCTCAGCAACCCTTTATTGCGTATCCCGCTAGAACTTCTTGCAGGGTCCCGACTAAGCACACAGTCCCCCATCGGAGACATTAGCGACTACCTCGATTCTTCGATTCCAGGAGTGAACTACATTTCTAGTATCAGTGGTCGTAGTGTGACCGGGTTAGGGGAGTTGCAGGACCAGGTAGAGCGAGGCAACAAAACTTCTTTCGACCAAAAAATGGGTGCTTTCAACTGGCTGACAGGATTGAGTGTAAATAACTATAGTAGACCTAACTACATCAACTACGCGGAAATTGAAGAGCGTAACAAGATTGCAGCCGAAGAAAAGAAGAGCACTGGTTTTCTAGGGTTTTTAGGCTTTTAGGAGGGTAAACAATGAGCATGTTGAACAACAACGCTAACCCTGCGAGGGTAGCTAAAAACTTTGCTGACAAAGAATTACAACGTGCACAGAATAAGGCTCCCGACACTATGAGTGGTGTCTTTCAGCCCCTTATTGAGCGCGAAGACCCCTCTCTTCCCAGCCCTGACAGTATCGGCGCTCAGGCCCCCCAGCCTGCCAGTTGGATTGAGGGCCAGAACGTGCAGTTGCAGCAGGAGCGTGACCGTTTCAGTCAGGCAGAGGCCAACGTCAATGCTATGAAATTGCAGGCTCAAGAGGTGCAAGCAGTAGATACTTCTACCACTACAGAAGGCAACAACCCCCTTGCAACAGGGACTCGGCAACAGATTCTTAACGAAGCTTCTAAATATGCAGGTGCTGACTACCAGCTTGGGGGTAGAACTGCTAAAGGAATTGACTGCTCAGGACTCATACTGTCGGTATACAACAAACTAGGTTTTAGTCTCGACACCCACCTGGTTAGTGGAATAGCTAGGGAAATACCTGGCGTCAAAACTGCTGTAGAGAACCTCAAACCTGGTGATCTTGTCGTGTGGGGAGAAAATAGCCATATCGCCATTTATGCGGGCAATGGGATGATTTGGGATTCTTCCAGAAGCAAAGGAACCACTCGCAGACCACTTTGGGGCGGAAAAGGCCAGTACGGTATCGCCGTTCAACTACCAGGAGACTAAAAGATGACCCCCGAACAAGCAGCAACATTTTTCTACGACTACGGGCCACTTATCTGGACCGTTTTTATCCTTATCGCCATTATTGCTCTCCTAGTCAAAGCATGGCCCGCAATCTCTCGGGCAGTACACATTATTGACATCATCAACGAATTACCTGCCCGGTTGGACACGATAGAAGACCGCATAAAGCGTGTGGAACAAGAAGTGAAAACTAATGGGGGTTCAAGCATCAAAGACGCTGTGAAACGTATGGAAGAACATCTCTACTCCATGAAATGAAGCACCCCCGGCTAGGACGGTAACCGAGGGTGCGATAAAATGCTATCACAGAGGTTTTGGCTGTAGTAAGCCTTTCGTTTCAAAGTAGTAGTAGCCATGATTATAGGCATCTATAGAGTGGCTCTTGCTATGATCGCTGGGGCGTTTGACCCCGCTGTGCAAAGCTGCAACAGTCAGCACTGAAGCGTCTTGCCTGACCATTTTAGCTTTATGTCTTTTCGCATAAGCTTTCAGGGCTCCAATGACTTGGACGGCGGGAAACCGGCTGCCTGTTTGTACGAGTTGTTTACCCTGTCGGAGACGATAATCTTCGTACACAATGACGGACACGCCTTCTAAAAGCTCCAGCTTTTCTAGGAGTTCCTCAAAGTCGAGAGCTTCTTTCTCAATGAATTCTCCTTTGTCTGTCCAGTAGGCTATTCCGGTTGTGTCTCCAGGGTCTACTGTTATGACCATCACCAGATACTTTCTTCTGCGTCTAAGCAGTGAGTGTCTGCCATTTCTTTGTCACTGTCAAAATAGTCGCATTTGGGACACTCATAAATAATTATCATTAGTAGCTACAAGTCCCCTTGTGGGAATCCCCAGGGCAGTATGGCATCGGTACACCCTTCGTCATAAGCTTTTTCCTTAACAGCTTCTAACCACTCATCAAACGTATCGCTGGTCTCACCATGAGCCATCCCGGTTAGCCCGTGAAGATACCCCGCCTTAACTTGCTCAGTAGTCAATTTCTCATTCATTTTGTATCGTCCTTTTCTGGAACCCAGCTATCTACCTCGACTGCAAATCGAACATCAAAGGTTACGTCGCCTGTGACAGCGTTTACATCCTCCATTGTTGTCCGTATCTTCTCAATGTATTGGGGTACTGCGGATTCCTTAACCTCAAATGTAATCGAATCGTGGACTTGGAGCAACATCCGACAGTCAGGACCATCCAAGTCCCTGAAACATCTGACCATGATGCGCTCCACAATATCTGCGGCTCCTCCCTGGATAACACTGTTCATTGCTTTGTAGGCATCATTCCGGTGCTCGAAATGACGCTCCCGGCCTGTCCAAATCTTGATGCGCCCATCCTGCTGGACTTTGGCGGAGCACCGTTCATTGAGTTGGCGGAAGTTGGGGTAGCTGGTGAAGTAGTTTTCTCGGATACGTTTAGCCTCCTCACTGGTGACATTGAACGCATCCTTTAGGCGTTGCTCTCCAGCCCCATATTGCATTGAGTACACGAGCGTCTTTGTGTCGTGCCTGGACATATCTAGTTGCTTCGACATTTCCGTGAAGATGTCTCTGCCCTCATTGAAGATCGTCTCTAGCTCTTTCTCCCCTGCGTAAGCGGTAGCGAGACGCAATTCTAACTGGCTAAAATCAGCGTTGAGGAGGACATAGCCTTCTTCTGCAATAAAACAGTCTTTGACCTTCCCATTCCACGGTTTGTCGGAAGACTTAGGAATTTGTTGCAGGTTTGGCTCAGCGCAAGAAAGGCGACCCGTAGCAGTACCGTGTAGTCGATAACTACACCTCAACCGACCATCTATATCAAGTAGCTCAAGATAGGGCCTGTACGCGGCGCTGACAGCCTTCTGCCAGCCCCGGAACTCCTTTATTTGCTTTGCAACGGGATTATCGAGCTTTTCCAGCATCGAATCATACGCTAACATGGCCTGTTTATCGAAACTAGGTGCACCCGTCTTCGCGCTCTTCTTCACGACAGGTAGCCCGAGGTCGTCAATAAGCAGTTTCTTCATCTGTTTCGGGCTTGCCGGGTTGATTCCCATGCTTTTTTCTATTCGAGCCATATGCTCGTCCCCGAGTTTCACGTATTCCCGAGCGAGTTCCTGGTCAATCTTCACACCATGACGCTTCATAGACAGTAGGACGCGCACCAGGTCCTGCTTGTGAGGCCACAGATCGGCTGGTAGGGCTTTCCACTGGGGTATCTGCTGAAGCAGGTCCCAGAGCCTCCAGGTGAGTTCTGCGTCACGTATTGCGTATTCCCACATCATCTGCCAGGTAGTGTTCTGCCAGCCCGTCTTCTTTTCTTTCTCAATAAAAGCGTCTTTTATCTTGCCCTCATCTTTGAGGTAGAAAGCTGCGAGAGAATCAAGCCCTTTGTTGTACGGTTTGTTCTCGTTAATTAAGTGGGCCACAGTAGGTACGTCTATAAAGTTCGTGTGCTCGACCCTTATACCCACGGTTTCTAGGGATAAAATGTCGAACTGGGCGTTACAAAAGATGAGCGTTATTTTATCTCGCTCCAACACGTATTTAAGCATCCCCCTGGTTTCGGGGATTATGTTCCCCCCGACAGAATGGAAGAGGGGAAAATAATGGCTGAGAGGTTCCCCATCGATCAGGGTTGCAATACTGACCCCTATACAAGTGTGCTCTCCACTGGCTACCCTCAGCCCTGTAGCCTCAGTGTCTACAGAAATCTCCGCTTCGGGGTGGTCGTACAGTTTCTTCAGCACCTGACGACTCTCCGCATCAATATCATCAAAGTTCAAAATTGCTGTCCTTATCAAACTGGTTAAAGATATTCCCCATATCGGTGGAAAAGCTTAGGTTCTCGGGGTTACGGGTTATCTGGAAGGCATCAGGTGTTGGCCCGAGCCTATTCTTGAGGATGTCCACTTGGAGCAGGTTGCCCTCAATCGTTTTCAGCGAGAGTACAAAGTCCACATCTGTCGTGATATACGTGCTGCCATACACATCTGATAGCTCAACACCCTTCTTTTGTCCGTCATTAGCTTTCTTACGGTTGTGGTGAATCATGATCATGGCGCACGAATACTTGGACCTTACGGTGGAAAGGTAGTGGATAAGGTTCTTGACCCCTTGCTCGTCCGTCAGTTCTCTAGAGCTCACCTTCTGTAACGAATCAATAACGAGAATGTCTGGCATACAATCATTCATTATCTGATCGAAAAACACTTGACCTTCGGGGGTATCAAGGTTGATAGGTGTCCCGAACGGGGCGACCAGGAAGTTACGGTTCAAAGTATTCTTGTCCGGGTAAGCCTTACCAATAGTGCCCATAAAATGATTCAATGGTGCAGCTGACATCTCCAACGACAGAAACAAAACTTTCTTACTCCCTCCCACGTTATCCCAAGTCAGAAACTTCTTTTCCCCCAAAGCCATGTGCGCTCCCAAGGCGATAGACAACTGTGTCTTCCCTGTCCCCGGATAGCCGGTAATAAGCCCAAAGCCTCCTTGCGCCAGTAACCCGTCCAGGACCCACTCAATCTTGAACTCGGCATCCACGAAATCCTGGTAACCCCACACCAGCTTGGATTCGCCCATCACAGGGGTGCTCTGGTTAGCGGAACTAATCATCTTGCTGATGTCCACGTTGTCCAGCGAATTGTAGCCATGCTTCTGTCGGGCACGATTCACGAAGTCAGTAAGCCTACGGTCCCGGTCCCGGCGAGTCTTATACTTCCCCCACCTATCATCAGCATCATAAAGAATCCGAGCTATCTGCCCGTCCCCCCAGCCGAGCTCCGCCCCGAGGTGAGCCAACTCCGACATAGCAGCCGAACGATCCCTTTTAGGAGGCCCTGCAAAGTATGAGGCATCCCTATTGAACTTGTCTGCCATTTCAGAAGTCCACTTAGCTAAAGTACGTACATCCTCAAGCGAAGGGAGCTCCCCAAAAACTAAATCAGTGCTAACAATCTTTCGCGCTGACGGTACATGAGCAAAATCTTCGAGACTATAATGGCTCTTCACGTTCCCACTCCTTCACTATCACCGGCATGTTGCGCTTGTGATTAGTGGTACGGATTGGTCGAAGTATTTGATCCGCGTCCCAGCCGGACGTATCCGCGTGCATCACATAGGCGAGTGCCCTGTTTTTATCTTCTAACTCTTCAATGTCTAACAAGAAATGGTCAAGCTTCCAGTAGCAGTGCTCGTGCCCTTCAATGGAAGATTGGATAATCAGAGTGGGGGGAGGGATAAATATCTTCCCCTCCTCTGCTTCCTGCGCCCACTCTTTAGGCGCGTTCCCATCGAAGTCCACCCACAGCATCCAACTACCCAGTACATTCTCTTTTGCGGGGTTAGCTGCTTTGAACAAAGCGGGGGAGTAGAACACGTTGGCTTTTATTGCCGACCATTTCAGCGTGTGTCGGATGACCCCTTCGCGTTGCCGAGGCCATTCAAACATGTAGGGGGTCCATTTGGATTCGTGCTCAATAGGTAGGTAAACAAACGTGGGTTTGTTCGTAGGCGACTCTTCGCCCCAGACATAGTTGTAAAATTCTTTCAGCTCTTTCGTTGCATCAATCATTAGGAAACCAGCTTCAAAACAGCCAGGACAGAAATACCAAAAAGAGCACAAGCCACCCAAAAACCCGTCCACATGACAGCTACGAGGACCCACGAAAATATAACCTGCAAGGCTGCCCAAAAAATGGTCCAAATGAATTGTAGAACAAACCCTGCACAATAAATTACCAGCATGAATTTGTCAGCCATCACTTCTCCTCCTTAGCCTTTTCTTCTAAATACTTCAAAAAGTCCGGGCCGTGATTATCGAGTACAGCTTGCCAAGAGCCTTTTGTCCAACCCAGCGCGTATATTTCACGATCTCTTTCCGTGAGTGGCTCAAAATCCTCTAACTCAGCCATTATCAGTCTTTCGTTTCGATGCGACATCGCCGTACTGAAACCCGCTTACAAACGCTCTCTTATAGATTCCCCAATCCCTATCGCTCCACTCATCAGGATTACTGTCATCCCACACAATGCTGCGAAAGAAAGGATCGTCTTCTGGGCTGTGAAAAGCAATCATTTTCTTACTCATCGGCTAGTCCGACTCCCATAAATTGTTTTTGGCTCTTCCAGAAGCGCCAAAACCCTCGCCACTCTTTCCTCGCTCATATCAACCCTTCTATCGCTTCTCTTAGCCCACAATCACACTTCGCCCAATAGACATTCGCTTGCTCATCGGTCAAAGGTGTCCACACTTCCAACGTTTTGTTATATGTGCCTCGTTCGTCGCCCATGTCCAGCGCGGGGCACATTTCTTGCTCCGAGTAATAGTCAGACTGATAATGAAACTGTTGCATAGCTTGTATCACTTCACGCCTTACTACCCTCACAAGAAACTCATGCCCGTAGAACCCCTAGCAATTTTCATCAGCGTCAGCACAGAATCGTCTCTCGCCGGTTTCGTGCTTGGCGAAACGAACTCCTGACCTTCCTTTATGAGTTTGATTGCATCTTGAAGTGTGCAGAACTTTTCATGCTCACCCATCATCTGCAAATCCTCCCCCGCGTAGTCGTACCTGTCGTGAGCATCCTCAGCGGTCTCGCTCAGCTCTGCTAGGAGCGCCAAAACCCTCGCCACTCTTTCTTTGTCCATTATCAGTCCCTTCATAACCCTCTCTAAGATGAGGGTGGCCCCGGAGGAAAGAGAGGGAAAACTCCGGGACCACCTGCCCGCCTAGCTACTCTTTCTTAGCGAAAGGGTTTTTAGCAGCTGTTTGGCGGACTTCATTCTTCTGGGCTGGCTGAGAAGCCTCAGAAGAAGCTTCAGAGACTTTGACATTCTTGATGTTCTGGAACGTCTTACCAGCGTTCGCGCCCTTACCCGTACTTGTGTACAGCACAAGAGTACCCGTAAGGCCCACCAGATCATCTTTGTCAATGTCATTGACATCCTCACGCGCTACGCCGAGGCTCAAAAGACGAGCTACGTAGTAGCCCAACCTTGTGTGCTCTTTGTCTGTGAGGTTCGAGGGGTCCACAGGCAGCTCAAAAAGCTCACTGGCTTTCTTGCCTTCTTCGCCGACAAGGTACTCAATGATGACCCACGAACGGTCAGGGAAGTTCTTGCTACCCTGCTTGATATAAACATCTCCGACAGTCATCTCATACATACCGTCTTCAATGTCATACGATGGTGCTTCAATCTCAGTGGTATCAATACCATAATCATCTAACAGTCCCATTATTTTTATCCTTTTCTTATTGTTATTAGTTAGTGTCGCCTACGAAAGCAGGCTCGTCGTCTTCAAGGTATCCTTCAGCGACGGGCACACCTTCATCAGGTAACCCATCCGAGGCCAAAGTTTTGGTCTCGGCTACAACGCCCACAGAGTCGTCGTTTAGCCAATCAGTGACTATATCAACGAATTCTTCGGGCGAAGTCATTAGGGGCAGCCCGCCGATACGAGATTTCGCATCAACAAGCGCCGAAGGGTGCGATTGCACCTTACGCTCATAATTCGTGTTTTTCCCCAGACCTTTGATTTCTGTCGTGAGGTGGGCGGTGACGTGCATTATTCTTTGAATACCGTCAGCGTTTTTAGGCGAGAACCCCGGCTTGATAACCTTCACCTTCCGATTATCCATAACCTCACGCTCGTGAGCAGTAAGAATAACATGCACACCTGCTAAGTTCTGGAACATTTCTATGGCCTTCCGACACGCATCGCCCATAGGTTTGTAGAGGCCAGTGTTAAGTTCCGCCGTAGGAATCTCATCTGGGAGGGCTCCCACGTCTTCTCGGTACAGAGCATCCAACAACATATCTGCTGCGGTGGAATACTCGTCAATGATGACAGCTCCCACCATGTCCATACCGTTCTCGCCTTTAGCGATTGCGTTGGCGAGGACAGCGAAGTCAGCGAAAGCTGAATACTGCACACGCACGACATCTTCCATCAGACCTTCGTGGTTCTGCAAAGATACCCAGCCTTCTTTGGTGTCGATGTACAACACTTTCTGGCCTTCAGCGATGATGCTCTTTGCTAGGCCCACAGAAAGAACAGTTTTACCTGTCCCTGGTTTTCCGTACAGCATTGCCATAAGGTTTTTAGCAACTTTCTCGTTTCCGAGATCGTTCATTCTTGTCATTATTTCGTCAAGGCGATTAGCCATTATTTCTTCTCCTTTTCATAGTTATCTTTCTTCATTTTTACCCAGACAGCCCTGAGTTCTCCGACTCGTTCCTTTTTGCTCTCTACCCATTCCCGGCCTAACTTGCTGTCGCCGTCCGGGGTGTAGCTTGCGGCGCGAGCTCTGAAGTAGTCATCCTTTGCGGCCATGTAACTACGCCACGCCTTGTACACCGCTGGGCTGTCTTCAGACATTAGTTCGTCAAGGCGACTAGCCATTAGTCGTCACTATCCTCTACTGTAAAAATTACTTGGTCACATGAGTCACACTCGACCACAAGCAGGCCATTCAAGCTACCTGGGTTGTTTTCTTCTCGAAAAACTACCGCGTGTTCGGCGTGCTTTATCAACGTATAGTAATCAACCATCATTTTCCTCATTTCACCGTGACACCGATTTGACGGCGCTCACGAATCTTATAGTCAGTCTTCAACATCAGTTCAGTGTTTCCCCCACTAAGTTCAGTAGAGCAAATATCTTTGAACGAACACGATTGGCACACCATCTTGTTAGCTGTCCGGTAAGCCTTCATGCTCCGTTCTTCGATAGTGAGTTCATTCAATGCTTGAATCTCTGCTGCCACGCCCATCTGCTCCATAAAAGTGTTGAGCACACGCTCTGCTGTGGGCCTCAGAATCATAAAAAACTGCATTGAACTCGGTTCAGGAGTTTTCAGCTTCCTTGTCCTCAGCATGTTGTACGCACCATACGCTACCGGGTAGTTCATTGCACGCAACGCGCCGATGTACTTAGG
>Ga0209491_10010230_pt1 | contig 11317 bp, 10 predicted proteins | sample BON02_FD_187213 | JGI IMG/M metagenome (GOLD analysis project Ga0209491, IMG submission 187213) | Freshwater microbial communities from Lake Bonney liftoff mats and glacier meltwater in Antarctica - BON-02 (SPAdes) (version 2) | ecosystem: Environmental > Aquatic > Freshwater > Ice > Glacier...
GTAGCGTTCGCTGCTGGTGTGCGAGCTCGGTACACCTGCTCATCAGGGAGCAGGTGGCTAAGGTGTTGAAGGCGCCACTCTCCTGGTATTACCTGCAGTGTGTATATCACAGAGATGCCAAACGTCCGTACCCATCTTTGGCTTTAGTGTCTTGCTTCAGTGTCTTTCTTCATTTTCTTTCTTTAGTCGACAAGCATCAAATGAGGTGTCAGATGTGAGGTCTGCGGTGTGAGTTGCGAGCACGTGACACAGTGGTTGCCGAAGAGCACAGACACGACATTGTAGATGGCGGAAAGAGACGAGGCAACGAGGCAACACATCACCACTCATTGCGCATGTGACACATCACCACTCATTGCGCAAAAACAAACAGACACCAACAAGCAGGGCGCAAGCGCAAGACTCTAGACCCGTACTCCTAGACGCATCATGAGAGAGCATAAACGCGGCACATGCGCTCAGTGTCTAGTAGAACCTGAGAGAGCCCACGCCAAGCCAGGAGAATAGCATGGCAATGCGCCCAGCACCACAGGCCCTGGACCACAGCCATAGCCACCAGCAACCACTGGTCGAGCACCAGCTCGGGTGTGTCGGGTGTGTTGGAGGAGCGCATGGAGAGGGCACTTAAAGTAGTCACCACAGCAGGTAGGCATGTCAGGGCTATGCCCAAGAAATCGATGCGCAGCATGAGCATGAGCTGTGCGCCAACCAAGCTGACATGTGCGGCAGCTTCAAGGCACAGACCTTGGTACAATGCACCTTCTTCAGCCTCCTTGCCTGCATGACATGCACGCAAATCCACACCATTCCGTAGCGCCACCCACAGTCTGTCGTGCCGAGCACACGCAGGAGCACGGCAGATGGTGTGTAGATGCCCTTGCGAGCGCTCGACGTCTCCCGCAACTCGCGCTACCCACATCACCATCAGCGACACTGGTAGTGCCAGCGCAGGCCACACAACGAGCATGCACGAAATAGAGACGAGGAGGCATGTGAGATGGGCCAACACGGCACCGACTGCCTGCCGGCCTGTCGACGCCTGCGCCACATCCAAGGCTCCTGGCACTCCATCGACGTCGCCCTCAGTCTCCACAAGACGCAGCGCACACTTGATCTTGTCGAGCATGCCGGGCTTGAGCAGTGCAGCGCACGCTGCTCCTGTAGCACGCAGGAGAAGACGGGAGATGACATCATCCTCATCAACGGACCAAGTGTCAGCCGAAGAGGCAGCAGACCACCGCGACCTACTAGAGCCTCTCCAAGAGCTACGCCGAAAGAATGGCAAGGCCGAGGTGGAGGGCAAGGCTGTCGAGGCCAGGCCGCTCACAGCACCTACAAAGGCCACCAGAGCTGCAGACGCAAGCATAGCCAGATAGACCGCCACAAAGATGCCGCTTTCGCCAGCCGCGCTGCGTGCTGATACAGCCTCCCACTGCTCTGCTACTCGTACGCTGCAATTGCTCCAACACGGCGTCCAGGCCGGACACGTCAGCGCGCCGTCGGGTGTGGTATTGCTACTCCATTGCATCCTTTTGATCCATCCTTTGGTGCCAACCTGAGAGGTGAAGCTAATGTCGGCATGTGCAGTGGGTGCGGGCGAATACCTCGAGGTGCCTCCGTACAGCAGAGCCAGTACGTATGGCGCGCACACGCATAAGGCAGCACCCAGGCCATGCAGCAAGACAAGGCACGCTGGCGACCAGCTAGCAGCCACCCACTCATTCTTTGTTTTGTGGTGCCCATGCAGCAGCTGCAACAGCACACGGCCCACGTGTGCTTGCTGACTTACACCGCGAGCGCATGGCACAAGGTGGTCCAACAAGTGAGGGTGTGCTGTTGCATCTTGGTGTGGTGTTGCATGTTGGTGTGCTGTTGGCTTTGCCTCCTCTAGATGAGCCGACGTCCAAGAACAAGGGCAGACAGAAGAAGAGGCGTGAGGGCGCGTATCCAACATCTGCCACTGCCCCCACACGCCGCCATTCCCTGCTCCGTCGCCCTCTGCACCGCCCACACTCTCACCAGGCCGTGCAGTGCGTGCGCGAAGAGAGGAGGAGGAGGTGGAAGGCGAGTTGCTGGAAGACGGTGTACGCGAGGTGTCGTGGCTCCCGTCCATGTGTTGCTCCAGGCTTTCGTCCAGCAACATGTAGCTATCATCTTGTCCATCCTGCCCTTGAGGATTCCAAATCGTTGGGCCTGGAGCATGATGGCTGTCGGTGGCAGGCGTGATAGCTGATGGGTTGCGCGTGTCTGAAGTACTTGAGGGTCCTACAAACCCGCCACCGGCATCAAGCCGCATTGCTGGCGGCGCCACGACGATGGCACGCGAGGCGCGGAGGAGCAAGACCCTGTCGACACCTTGCGATATGGTGGTATCACGGCATGTCAAGATGATAGCGGCGTTTGTTAAGAGTCTTGACCGCAGTATACGCTGCACCTCCTGCCCTCGTGCCTCTGCTGGCCGCACGCAGCAAAGAGGCTCGTCAAGGAGCAAGACACATCGCTTGCCCTCCGAGACCGCTTGACACGCCAATGCTGCAGCATAGATGGCGCGTGCGAGTCCAACGCGCTGCCTCAGCTCCTCTGGCCAGGCCAGGCCCGAGCACCTCCGGTCCAGATGCCGTTTGCTGGGCAGATTAGAGGGCAAGTCTGTCACTGACCATGATGCACCCTCTGGCCGAAGACCACAGAGCTCTAGTGTTTGACAAAGTATCTGTGCATCTCTGCGCTCCCAGCTGATTACATTCACCTGAACAGACAGGCATTCGTCGACCCAAGGCCGCGCTGTCGCCATCACCATAGGACGGCACACCACTGAGGTAGCTGGTGTTGCGTGAGGTAGCAACGAGTCGCCCGGCAAGATGCAGGCCTCGCCCAAGAGGCCCATGAGCAGAGAAGTCTTTCCGGACCCGGCACCACCTACAACACCCACACGATCGCCAGCCCGAACACGCAGCGTCACATTTTGCAGAACACGCCAGACCTTTGGGAGCCTCTCGCCCAACGTGACACCAGCGCCTGGACCAGCGTCAGGCGACACCTGCCAGCCGACCGTGACATTATCGAGACGAACCATGACGTTGCGTTGCTCTTGGCTACCCGTCTCTTGCCTACCCGTCTCTCCTTCTGACATACTACCACCTGCCACACTACCTGCCGCGTTTGTCTGCGGCAGCTGTGCAGGGGAGGGAGGCAAGATAGAAAGACGTGAGAGGCCTGGATGTGAGGCGTGTCGTGGCATTAAAGCACGATCCAGACGATCGAGCGCATGCCACGCTCGTTGCATGGCCCAAACATATCGAGGCACTGTCCGAATGCGCCACCACATGAGTGTCACAATACCAAGACCGCTGAAAAAGGAAGCAGGTGATGGTGGTGATATAGTCTGCGGCCATGAAAATATTGTCTTGGGCAGGAGGCTCAACGATAAGAGACCTGCCGCCACCAAACCCCCACCATCACACACTGCCCGTGAAATAGAATCAAGGCTGAGGAGTGAGGACAGGGCTCGTCGCTCGCGCCTCCGCAGCACCACCACCCGTTGCGCCATAGCATGCTCCCAGCCCAAGTATTTGAGTGCCAGAATACCATTCAAGAGTTCTTCCGACGCTGCCACCCGCTGCGCATGACATGCACGCAGTTGCAGCCAGCGCCGAGGACGGAGCGCCGGAGCCAGCACTAGACCCACTCCAACTGCCGTGCCACACAGAAGTATTACACCTGCCGCCGCACCCCACAGCGGAATGGCAAGATGTAGCGCAAGGCAGCCGCCCAAAAGCTCTACAGCCGCTTCGACCAGCGCGCCAGCAGCCGCCAGGCTTCGGCAGGCTGTGTCGATGTGCAGGGCGCCACCATAACGCTGCGCACATGGCGCGGGTGCATGGACCGGGTGCATCACAGCAGTGCGATAGAGGACAGCCCACAGGAGGTTGCGCATCTTGGTCTGCTCCACTGCCACATACAGAAGTCCCTGCACGCCAAACAGCGCTGACAAGACAAGACAGGCCACCAAGGCACCAACCACCTTCTGTTCTTTCCACCCATCTGTCGGTACAGTGACTTGATGCAGCATGTCTTGACGCACTGCATGTGGTGTGTCCGCAAGGGTGCGCTCGCTGGGTATGAGAAGCTGCGCAACCATCAGTAGCCCAGCCAGCCGCAACGCGAGCGATAGCAAGCGCAGAGCCAGGGCCATGCCAAAAGACTCTCCGTGTATTTTCCAGAGAATCCAACCGAGACGGTGCAAGCCACTAGTAGTACATGTTAATGCCGTGCTCAAGGCGTGCCTGGTGTCCCACGAACGGCGTGCCCACAGCAAAAAAAACGCATCGACGGACAGTGCAGGATGAGTCTCGGCAGGCGCTTTGGATATGTCTCCATGGAATAGCGCCCGCACACGTGCTGCCGATAGCATGCGACCGGGCCACGTCATGAACAGCTGGGCCAGCCAGCCGCTATGCTCCATTGCATTGCCCAGCACTGGCAACAGCCCTTCGTCGCCCCACACCACAGCGCCGTGTCTCGCCGTGTCTTCGTCGTTGGCCGCCGAGCAAGATCTGTCGTCGTCGCCAACGTCCATTTGGTCGTCTGCTGCCTGACTGTCGACTGCCTCAAATCGGGGGACGAGCAGCAGCAAAATGAGGACAAGACGGGTTGCGAGGGACAGGAGCACACAGATGGCGCCGGCGCTGCGCCATAGCACACCCTTCGCCCCGATACCACCGCAGGCCGCATCGGCGATGCTGAGTGCCCCCCCAAACGTGTCGGACAGCGCCCACAGCACGATGGCGCTGCTACAGTCAAGAGCGTGCTCCACGCTAAACTGCATGAGAAGCAGGGCGCATGCAGCGCTCCAAGCGGCTGCGCCTGACACGGCCGACACCTGCCCTGTGAGCGTGATCATTCCGGGAACAATGTTTGACAGAAGCGGTAGCGCCGCAGCAGTCCCGTCGAGGAGCACGCAGAAAGACAGCAGCACCTGCTGCACACTGCTCCGATCGACCACGGCCGGCGCGACAAAGCGCGTCGCCACGCACACGAGGAGTAAAGGAGCGGCAGCATGCACGCTGGTGGCCACTATTGCAGACTCGCATGCCGTAAAATAGTCGCATATTCCCCCAGCCGCCTCCTGTGACATCACCGTCGCTTGGTTCCCTCAGCCTTGCTGAATCATTTGAACTGCATTGCCATTGGCATCCATTGATTGCACGAACCTGGGCCCGTCAACAGAGCGAACCCTCAAGGGTTCGTGAGGATCTTTTTTGAGGAATTTACACCGACCACACTTCTACAATTCCTGTTCGTAGAAAAATGGCGATGTCCGGAAGCGCTGAAGCGCGGTTGCTTGCAATCATGGGAGGCTCAGCCACCCTGGTCGGCATGTACGGTGTGATTTATTTCACTGGTCAGCGAATTGCGGCTGTACAGATGGCCGAAATTGCCAAGCAAGAGCAGGCACAGGTAAATTGCATTGTTTTGTCCCCTTCGCAAGCTCCGGGTTCCATCCCGATGCCGCTTGCCAGCAGCGCAGTGAGCACCATGCGAATGCGGGTCTTTGCGGGGCATACAATGAAGTGCGGGAGTGCACGTGTGGAAGCATTGTCGTGCTAATACCCGCAGGGAGTCAAGGACGAGACAACGTGGTTTGCGCGCACGCGCTTGTGATGAACGTCTGCAAAATGCAATCACCTTCCCGGCCCTCCTCTCGCCATGCTCTTGACCCTCTCTCCGATTGGGCCTGATTGTCTGCTTGAAAATGCCCTGTCGGAGTGGGGGCGCGTGGCGGCGTCGGAGCCCGATGCCGCCGCGCCCACTTGAATCGGACCATTGCCTTGTGTTCAACGAGAGAGTGTAGTGTCATCAAATGAATCTCTATATCTCTACAGATGGTAATGTAATCTATGATTTATCACACACTTTCTTGAATGTGTGCAATGAATGCGTGTGTGCAGACTGTCAGCTCACGTGTACACATGGACGTGCATGTTTGTATGCAGGTTTACATGCAAGGCATATCCAGATATGCAGAAATACATGTTGATATTTGCATCCATATGGACACCTGCCTCCACCCGAAGTTCCGAAACTTCGGGTGGCGCGCGGCAGCTTCGCCGCCGCGCTCAGGTGGAGCAGTGGGTGAAAGTGGTTTGCGTACTGATTGTGGGTGGGCAGGGCTACAAGAGGACAGATTCTGTTAAAAATCTGGACAATATAGAGCTGACGCCATGGGTGAACATCCCGCTGAAGACGCCTTTGATGCTGCTCTCTTCTTTTGTCGGTGCCGCAACAGCTAAATGCATGACCCACCCCAACTCGATGCCCATCAGCCAACTTCTGTCCACGAAACCCCAGGTGTTCATGTCAAAAAATCACCTCCCTCCCTTTCTTTCGAGGCTTGCATCGCACTGATTTAATGGGAAAAGTTCAGCCACTTGGGTTGAGCAAGAGTTGCTGGGAGTGTTTGCGTTGCTGGGAATGTTTGCGTTGCTGGGAATGTTTGTGTTGCTGGGAATGTTTGCGTTACTCGCCTACCGTCCCACTCCCCTCTTTTTTTGGCTCCTGTCTTTTGCTCTGCTTGGACTCGGTGTGTGCCCCTGCGTGTGGTATGTTGGGCAAGACAGGCTGGAGTACGCATGGTCCCAGACTGGCGCTACAAAGGCACAAGCGCTGTCTTGCTCCTGTGCAGCATGGTGTTTTCAAGGCGCGCACGGTGTGTGCGACAGGAGCGCCAGTCGCAGACAGTATTTGATGTGGGTGTGAAATGGAGCAGGTGGTGTATGGCGCGGGCATGTTGCTGTTCGGCGCTTCGGCCTACTTTTACCGGATGGGCGTCAAGTACATGGTCAAGATCGGGACGCCCGTACCCAACGGCTACCAAGTCAAGACTCTCTGCACCCATGGTCCCTTCCAGTACTTTCAGCATCCCATCTACGCCGCGCTCTTGGGCTGCTCACTCGCCACACCGCTTGTCCTCGATTCAGCATGTATTCAGTCCCCTCCACACCATTCCTTTGTGTCGTTCTCGTGTCCCACACACTCGTCCACCCACATCGTCTGCCCTCTACCTTGTTCCTCCACTCACTCTCTGCTGCTGTCTCTGTCTTCGCTGCTGCTGCTGCGATTGCCTGCGGCACTGCTCGTTTGGGTGCGGGGGGCTCTGGACAGTGAAGGTGTGAAGCAGTGAGGCAGTCTAGTCCACGTCAAGCAGTCAAGGTGTGAAGCAGTCAAGGTGTGAAGAAGGAGCGAGGCAGTCAAGGAGTCTAGTGTAGCGTGTGGCACTTGTCTTGCCCTCTTGTTGTAATGAGCTTGTTGCAATGACTTGTTGCAATGAGCTTGTTGGAATGCGTAGAGTCGTGAATGAGTAGTAAGGCGCCGCATGTCAGTGAAGCGGGCAGAGGTGTGGGAGGGAGGTTTGTTGTGATATGGAGAGTCATGTGACAGGGAGCTTTCTGTCGCCGCTAACCTTTTGGGCATACGTCAACTTCTTGGTGGTGCCGCGTGAGAACCGGTATATGAGGGATAAGTTCGGCTTCGAATACGATCTCTTTTGCACAAAGTAAGTCGCAAGTCTTGCCCTCTCTTCCCTTGTCTTGCCTTGCCTTGCCTTGCCTTGCCTTGCCTTGCCCTTGTTGTTGCTGCTTGCCGCCAGGGACAAGTCTGCTACGTCTCTTGCTGCGCCTCTGCTGCGCCTCTTGCTGGCGGCACGTCTGCTCTTGAAGCACCTTGCGCTGGACTCAAGATATGATGCATGCAGATGCAAGATATCTTGCATGCAAGACCCTTGATGCAAGAGAAGATATGACGCCTGGATGCAAGACACGCCGTCATCTGACGCCTTGATGCCACTTGCCGCCTCTCAGCCTCCTCCACTCGGCAGGTGACGAGGGCAAGGACATGTTGTCTGCCCTTGCCCCTGCTGCCTCTCGAGTGAGGTGGGTGTTGGTCTTGACTAGCCTAGATCCTTTCACTCATAGATACTTTTACTGCCAATCACGAGATGGGTGCCCTGGAGGGTCACTCATAGACACCCGTCTATTGTTTGGAATAGACACCCGTCTATTGCTGCCACAAACTGTTTGGTGTGCACCTGTCTTGCCTACTGTGCTCTCCCGCGCACGGTGTGACAAAAAGTGGTTCTTGTTCCCTCCCACCCACGGTGTGACTGGCGTGGTACAATGCTGACGGCTGCACTTGAATGACAGCATGCACACACTTACAATCCATTGCCGCTTCATTAGCACCTGACACGAATGAACGTGCTCACGACGCACACGACGCACAGGTTCACTTTCAATCCGCTTCTATTCCAGTGAAGGTCACGCTGGCACGCTCGACAAGGCCTGGCTATACCCTCATTCAAGACTCCCTTTCTCAAGACAGCCTGACTCAAGACAAGTCCTCTCTACACCCTCACTGAAGGGACCCGGCGACCTGACACAGTGGACAGGCGATACAGTCGACAGGTCCGGAGCGGTGCGGCGGCGACAGGCACTCGACACGTGTGCAGCAAGTGCTACTTGCGAGTGGGTTGGAGTGTGTAGAGAGGTTGGAGCATGCGCTATGTCGTGAGCCACGCCACATCTAGAAACCCAAATATCTTTTCACCAGTCTCCCGCCACTAGGCGAAAAAGAAGACAGTGGAGGAGAATGAAGTGAAAAAGAAAATTTGGTGAATGCAAGACCCGACACATAACTCATGAAACGCAAAGACTTGCGGTATGTGTGACAGTAGATAGTTTGAAACTAGAGAGTGATTATGCATCATCGACGCCTTTATGCATCATCGACGCCTATCGACATGGAGCTTCCACAGTAGATAGTTTGAAACTAGAGTGTCGTTGCCTCAAAGAGCATGGTCTCCACGCGTGTCACATGTGTGTGGTTGCCTGAAAGAGGGCGGTCTTGATGCGTGTCACATGTGTGTGTGCGTAATGCATCTTGACGCCTGCCGCATCTGCAGCGTCTCAGGAGTGTGTTGTGCGACACGTGGGACAAGTGGTGTGCCGTTTGATTGACATTGGCGCAAGACACGAGAGTTGCGAAGACACGAGAGTTGCCAGTGCGCCACAAGACTTGAGACAGTTATGATCCATCTCACACTCACACTTAACAAGTCATGAGTATCAGTGGTGCACTCTTTGTAGTGTGGTATGTCACTCAAATGCTTCTGGGCCCAGCCACTCGTTTAAGGGATCGATGCGTGATTTGTTAGAGGGGCGTTGTTGTTTGAGATCGGAGAAGTGTACCGAAGGGGGGGGGCTTGACAATACTCGAGATGATTAAACATCTTTGCGCCTCGCTTTTTCTGCGTGTATGCGCCCTGAGATTCCACGAGTCCTAAACAAACATGCAAATGTGAAATGTGCCAATGACAAACAAAGCGTGGGTGGTTGAGGCCGTCACTGTCAAAAAGGGAGAAAATAGCCTGAGTTTGAAAACTCGTAACATGAAATTGGACGCGTAAAAAGCTTGCGTCTCGTGCCGTCGTGTGCCGTCTTGTACCCTACACTCAGCCGTCATGGTGTGCCAGTGGCATGTCATGCATATTGAGAAGTCACGTGACACATGTGAAGGCATCATATCGCGTGACACATGTGAAGGCATCATATCGCGTGACACATGTGAAGGCATCATATCGCGCACCACAAGGAGTCACTGGCATGTCGCATACATGAATGAGTCATCATCATGTCAAACACGTCAAGGAATGAGGTGACAGGTAGCGTGACAAAGTGAGCCTCTTGGTACCAACGTCTTCCTCCACCACTGCCCCTCACAAACACACTCAAGACGCTACGAAACTTTGGACCAGTACATGTCCGAACACTCGTGAGCACCCTTGAGGAGCTTCGTACAAACAACAAGATGCCTGTGAGTCAAATAATACTGGGTGGGGGTGGTGGGTTGACAATCATGTGCGCGCACATTCACACAATGTGGATGCCTTCGGTTCGTGAGGGGCGGTGGAAGAACAAGACGTTGGTACCTTTCAAAGTGCTGGAGTGGACTGTAAGTAGTTTCGGTCCGTCAGTGCGTCATGTGTCACCGAGTCCGCTGTGCCGAGGCTTTATCACTTTAAAGACTCGGAAGGCAGTCTTGTACATTCAGCAACGTTTGTCACATATACATGTATAGCCCTGTGTCCATTCGCACGTTCTCGTGAAGATCGTTATTTTCCCATCACATATATTAAACAAGTATATTTAAATGTAGATACAGATACACATACATATTCAAAGTTTTGTACATATATGTATATCTTTGTCAATCACATTATGAATATAAATGTACATATCTGTCGATCTATAAGTGAATCTAAAGATCTATACAGTAGTATCTGTATGTACAAATATGTATATATATATTTATATAGACAATGTCACGGTGTAGGGCGTTGCTCGCTACTTTGTCCTTGCCCTTGCATTTCGAGCATCACTACTTTACCAGCCTCGGGGCTCTTGTAACCTCGAGCCCTTGTTCCAAGAACCGTGTGTCAACAAGGTTGAGGCCTTGTGTCAACCACCGTGTGTCAACAACCTTGAGCCCGTGTGTCAAGAACCCTGAGGCAAGGATTCCATGACTTTGTTGTCATCAAGTGATGTGGGCCTTTTGTGCACTAGCCGTCAATCTGGGGGGGGACTCGCAATACACCAATACGCCACTATCGGAATACACCAATACGCCGCTATCGGAATACACCAATACGCCGCTATTCCAAGACGAGGGCCCGGGCGACAACGTGGGTGGGGGCACTGCGGCAACATTGGCAGGGGCACCGCGGCAACATTGGTGGGGGCACTGGCACCTCCTTAAGTCACCGCACTGCTCCGTGCTGTCCCTCGCAGAATTGCCGGCTTTTATCTGAGATTGTTTGAGAGTAGAGTTTTTATTGAAAACTCCTCTGTCTTTTTCTATGTTTTTGTGAGGGTGTGTACGTGTGTAGGCATGCATGTGTGCGTCTGCAAAGGTGGTCAAAGGTGATGAATAGCGATCATCGCATCTCAAGCGATATTCTCATTCACAATTTTTACACAATGTTCCCCAGCTTCTTTTCCCTGTACACAAAGCTCTGGTTGCAAAGAAGGAGAGCGTACATGGCCATGCGGAGGGGAGGGAGGGTGAACTTGAAGGGGGGCGTGGAAAATATGTGGGTTCAGTAGAAGGAGAGACAGGTCATGGTGGGAATGGTGTGGTTAGTGGAAGGGGCAAGCAGGAGATGATGATGGCTAATGGGTGGGCAATTGCTCCCGAAGCAAGGGTGCGCAGAGCAACTTGGCAGGCGTACAAGGTGATGCAACAGGAATGGGGGAAGGTGTGGGAG
>Ga0209491_10010232_pt1 | contig 11316 bp, 13 predicted proteins | sample BON02_FD_187213 | JGI IMG/M metagenome (GOLD analysis project Ga0209491, IMG submission 187213) | Freshwater microbial communities from Lake Bonney liftoff mats and glacier meltwater in Antarctica - BON-02 (SPAdes) (version 2) | ecosystem: Environmental > Aquatic > Freshwater > Ice > Glacier...
CCGCCCCCCCACCGCCAACATCCCGATGGCGCTGATCGTGGAAAAACGGAAGGTGAAAGGGCGGCACGGGATTTTGACGACACGTGCGTGGGTTGCACGAATTGCTACTCAAGCACTCGCAGAAGAGCCTACCCGCTCGGGTTGCAAACATGGCGCTGTCGATGACATTGCAGTGAAGACGCAGCCATAGCGGCTGTTTCGCCCCCGTGCTGCAGTCCTTAATAGGATACACCTGCTTGCACGCCGCAAGGAGCGCCAGCGCGCCGGCTGCCGAGATATTATTGTGAGAGAGGTGTAATTCGCGCATGTGCGTGCCGCGTGACGACCCCTGCAGGAGCAACAGCTTTCCCAGAGCAACACAGCCATTGTCGCCCACATCATTTTTCCACGCCTTGATGATGCGTGTGTAAGCAAGCCCACCTTCGAACAGATTGGTCAACACCCCACACAAAGCTTCTACTCCACGGTCTCCACACCTTTGGTGTTCCAAACGCACTTCAAGAGGAACGGGGCCATCTCGAATGTTTTCAACCAGGAGAAGGGTGTTGTATAAGTCCTGGTAGCAAATATAGAATCAATATGTAAGGTCGGGTGCCGACAGTGATGACACGCGTCGTGTGAACGTGGAGAGCGAGCACGCAAGAGTGTGCATGTGGTGTGTTGGCAGCAAAAATATTCGCAGCAGCAAGGAGAGACACATACACAGGAAGAGTAGCTGGGTGTACCTGTGCAAGAACAGGAGCAAGTTCTGTGATGTCATTATCACTCAAGCAGCTTCCGTTCGAATTGGCGATACACACTTCGAATGCGTTGTCCCTCCACTTGATTGTAAAGCTGCCCGACCAACTGCGTTGCAACCCGGACGCATTGTGCGGATGGGCGTCCCACACGGGCACGATTTGATGCCAGGCCACCTGGTGGTCTGGCTCCGCTCGAGGAGCACGAGGAGACACCAAGTTCCAGCCGTTCAAGTCGTCCTGAGGCGGCTGCTGCGCGTGGGTCGCGGAGGTGTGTGGAGGTGAGCGGACGCTACACACACAGGGACCGAGGTGAGAAGCTGCACGTGTCCGAAGAATCTTTGTCACGGCCACGCCGCCTTGGACCAATTCTTCGACCTGCACAGCGCCAGAGGCAGACCCTCGTTGTTAAACAAAGGGAACCAGGACTGCACACTATCCTTTGCAGGGATTAGTAGGCGCACTGTCCGTCCACACACAACCCCCAGCACATGTATACACACTGCCTCGGCTCTGCGGGAGAGGGCGCAGACCTGTGCGCTGCACACAAAGCAGCGGATCGAAAGGGCCTCCGGCCGTGAAAAATCCTGCGCACCCGGACAAGTAGTCAGTAATCAGGTCAATGAGGAGATTGAGCACAGCCGTGGCTCGAAACTGGTGCAACAGATAGCCCCCACACGAAGCGCGGTTTGGACCTTGTTCGTGCGAGTGATTTCCAGGACGCAGCACTTCTCGCACAGGGTGTGGCCGCAGGGCGACATGGAGACGTCGGGAAAGTTTTCCATGCAGATCTGGCAGGACGCGTCGTAGTCCTCGTCGTCGAGGTCCACAGGCTCGGCACCATAGGTGGCCATGGTGGCACGATCAATTGGCACAAACTCGTGCAAAACCTGGTCGCAGATGCACAGATGCGCTCCCACACAGCAGGTGGCCAAAATGGATGTGAGTGACTGCCACCCGATGCAGGCGCCTCCGAGCTTCCCTCGTGCTCTCTGAGCGATCCAAGGAGAGTTCAGGGAGTGGTCGGAAGGTTCGCGTAGCCGGGATGAAGGGCAGTACCAAGGTAAACGGAATGCGTTCTCCTGCCTAAACAGGTTCAGTTTATCTCATTTTTTTCACGAGCATCACGAGTGACAAGGCAGTGTGGGAGTGATTCTCTACGGCTCATCAGCCTTCGCAAGGTCTCACAGCACAACCGGAAAGCAGGGGCGAGTGCTTGCGATTTACCTGTTTGCCCTGGCCTCGTCACGTAAAAACCGAAAACTGCACCTGCAGTTTTCTGTTGAGGGGACTGCCGGTAGTTCCGAGCGTGGCTGCAAGCTCGCCGCAGCAGCGACAGCTTGCAGCAGCAGGAATGCGACAGGCTGGCCGCCATTATTGCCGACAGCGGGGCAACTGCCTGTGCGGATGGCTACTGCAGCACACGCTGCCAGCGCTGCTCCGAGCTCCGGACCGGAATGCAAGCCGAAATAACAAAAACAATAAAGCACCGCCACGGGCTTTAGGCTGAAGCACTTGTGCGCGTGTATTTGTGTTTCCTGTATGGCAGGAGGTTCAGAGCGGGGGAAGGTAGGCGTCGCCAGGATGTCTACCACCTTTTTCCAGAAGCCGGAAAACGCGCTCAAACGTTCAGAAGGTGCTCTGCCCTACAGCCCTCCACAGATGAAGAGAGCAGGAATGCTAGATCAGATTTGTCGACGGACGATATAGCTGCCACTCGCAAATATCTGCATGCACAGCATTGCTGCAGAACTCGAATGATGTGCGGTAGAGGCACTCTAAGCTTTTGCCACTGTCGTCTAGTGGCTGGGTCAAAAGGGAACTCAAAAGGAATAAGTGTCAGCGCAAGAAGGACGCATCAAACGCGGATACTGATAGCTGCCATGTGTGTGTGTCAATGTCCGTATGCATCATGCTGTGTTCTGTGGATACCATACGTAATATTGTCGCTATTTGTTTCGTTTTGTTTCTCCATCTGTTGTGTGCATACAGAGCTTATCAGCGTCGGACAGAGGTCCTCCGCGCTCGATGTACTCGAAACTGTCATCAAATCTAAGCGCCACAGGCAATGGAGTCCAATCCTTGAGGACATCGTCAAGAAATTCTTGTCGCTGTGCACGGAAACTCGGCAGCCCCGCCGTGCGCGAGAGGGTCTGGTGCAGTACCGTCAGATCACACAGTCTGCCACACAGGGCCCCGACAGCATCCGTAAGGTTGTGGCCACGTTCGTTTCTGAAGGAGAGAGCAAGGTCCGTGAGGCCGAGGATAAAGCTGGACTTGGCGCAGACGCAGTAGCCAATTTGCAGGATTTGGAAGCAGAAGAGACGCCTGAGACAATGATGATCTCGGTCTTGACTGGCGATCTTTCGGATACCGGACGTGCAGACCGCGACAACTACGTGCAGTGGTTGCGTTTCTTGTGGGAGAGCTACCGTACTTGTCTGGAGGTGCTGAAGAATAATGCTAAGCTCGAGGAGCTCTATGCCGATACTGCCAAGAAGACGTTTGCCTTCTGCGTGCGTTACAAGCGTAAGGTTGAGTTTCGGCGTCTCAAGGACTTGCTCAAGGCTCACCTCAGCAATAATCAGCTGAACACCACCTATGGTGCCCCCACGCAGGTCTGTATATGTGTGTGAGTCTGTTTCAAGATATATTTATGTGACAAACATTGATGAATATGACAAGACATACCTGTGAGGATGTATGGGCCGCACGGCGGTTGAGGGATTTAGACCGACATTGCTGCGCGCCACATGGTCACGACCAAATTTGGGGGATATCGAAAAAAAACGCAATAAATGTGTCCTTGAAAAATTCGACCTGGAAGGTCTGACGTTGATATGTTGGGAGTATATGTGTAGCGTGAAGTATATCTGCATAGTATATTTGCATAGCTGGAAGCAGAGCAAACTTGTGTGAATGTGTGTGTTGATATGTACGGTGATTTTGCTTGGACCTGCTAGTCTGTACATTAGAGCAGAGCAGAGCATCTTACAATGTGTAACACGTGGCTGACAAAGCAAGCCGTAATACTTGGCTGGGCATCCAATACCCCTCTACCAAGGCTGAAGCTGCAGTGTGCGCTCACGCTGTGTGCTGTTTTGTGCTGCGTGACGACCGCCGCGAGATTGACATGTTAGTGTGCGTGCGTGGGGTTTGTACGCGGTTGTGTCTCGTGTACTGTGTGTGTGCGTCTGTGTTGTCTCGGTTGGCACGCATGTGCTCGATGCGTGGAGCAGGAGGCCTCGCTGCGTCTGCGCCTGGAGATCCGCTCGGAGCAGCTTAACGCAGCGTGCACGCTCGAGTTGTGGCAGCTTGCGTTCGAGTCAGCTGAGGAGCTGCACGGCCTGCTGTTGCACCCGAACAACCGCAAGGCGCAAAAGAGCAACGTCATGCTCAACTACTACGACAAGGTGTCGCAGGTGTTCTGGGTGTCGGACAACTACCTCTTCCACGCGTGTGCCATGCAGCGCATATATAACCTCACCGAGCGCCAGCTTCTCCGCCAGGTGGCTAAGAACGAGATTACGCGCGAGCAGGCTAACAAGTCTCTCGGGACCCTTGCGTCCAAAGTGCTGCTGGGCGCTCTCTCGGTGCCGCCGCCGCCCGTGAAAGCGCTCGACGGTGACATGGACCCCGAGAAGGACAAGCACGTGCGCATGGCCTCGCTCGTGGGGCATACCAACGTGCCGCAGCGGAAGGCCATCATTGGCGAGTTGGTGAGCAAGAATATCATGGCCAACGTACCGACCGAGCTGCGGGAAATGTTTGCGTTTGTTGAGACGGAGTTTGACCCGCTCAACTTGAGCAAGCGCATCAAGCCGCTCTTCAGCATCATTGAAAATAACCCTGAGCTAGTTAGCTACTTGCAGGCGCTTAAGCAGGTCGTGCTGGTGAGGTTGGTGCAGCAGCTGTCGCAAGTGTACCAGACAATGCGTATCTCAGACTTCGCCAAGCTTGCCGACTTTCTGTCGCTCCATGACTGTGAGAAGCTCATCGTGCAAGCTGTTTCAAACAACCAGGTCCTTGATCCTCCTCATTTTTACAAGGCTCTTTGGCCACAGATCCCTAGGCATGTGTGTCGGTTCTCCCAGTGAAATGTGTGTGTGATACAGCATTGCCTTTTTTGCGTATCTCTCTCCCAGACATGACGTGTCAGAAAGGGCATTCTGTGACACACACACGTGCAAATACAAGAAACGCATCTTTGCCCAATGATTCCCATAAACTTTCTCCTCACCTTATGAGGTGACTGCTTGTGGAAAAAATTCCAAGTAATTTTGCGAAGTCGCCGCCACTCAGCTATAGCCGAACATACATTTGTAAGCTGTAGCGAGTGCCTTCTCTCTCTGGACCTCGAGACTTGAGTGGTGAAAACGAACAACACCCTCCTCTCCCCCCCCCCTTGTCTGTATCTACATGTTTCATTCGGATTAACAGGCTGCGGCGCGTATAGACCACAAGAACGGCACGCTGAATCTGGGTGACAAGGGGCTGGAGGGTGAGACGCGTCGCTCCCAGCTTACAAATCTTGCTAAGGGTCTGCAGACTTCGCTCGACCTTATGTCGCAGGACAAAGAGGTGCGTATATGTGTTGTGAGTGTGTGTTGTGAAATATACAGAGGAGGATGTAAGTAAGGATGTGTATGCAACAAAATGAATTTTAGCAGGGCCATGATGTGTAAGTGGTATACTTGTACACAGGAGCGGCGTCGTCAGAAGCTCTTGGCGTTCCAGGAGCTCGCTGAGAGGCTAGAGGACGAACGCAAGATGATGGATTACCGCCGCCAGCAGATTGAAGAGCGCAAGGAGTTCCAAGAGCGTGAGGCTGCTCAAAAGGTGTATCTTTTGCGTGTGTAAGTGTTGTGTGTGGATGCGTGTGTCGGCATTCATCGACAAGACATAACGTGCGCTCGTCTCTTGGACCACCCTCGTGTTCCTGCTCTATTTCATCTTCACCTCTCCTTTGCTGCCTCTTTCTTTTGCTCACGTGTTCTCTCTCTGTCCAATGTGTGCCCGATGATTCCGATAAACTTGCTCACCTTAGGAACTGACTGCAAGTGACGATTTTTAATAGAGTTTGTGAGGGCTCCCCATGGCAACACCATGTCGCTGTACATTACATCTCAGAAATGCATGTATTCTGCAGTTTTCTTGCAATCTCATACGTTTGTTTGCTCATTCTTGTTTTTCCGATTGTATTTCTTGCGTCTGCATATGCAGGCGATGGACGATGCTCAGCGTAAGAAGGAAGAGGAAGAGGAGCGTCGCGACTCGGAAGAGAAGCGCAAGGAGGAAGACAAGAAGCGGCGCGAGGACGACAAGCGTCGTGCCGAGATGGAAGAGAAGGAACTCGGCGAAAAGAAGCGTCTCAAGGAGCAGGTTATAAATATATACATATATATATATATGTACTCCCGTTCGCGCACGCATGCACAATACGCACTGTTGTGTGAGAAGAAGGTGCCTCTGCACATGCTCACACACATACACACAGGTGGATGCCCTCAAGAGGGAGGAGAAGAAGAAGAAGGGCAGGGCAGAAGAGAATTTCGGCGTGGAAGTCAGTGGCAAGCAGCTGGATGAAGTTGATGACGATGATCTGCGCAACATCGACAAAGATGCACTCATCAAGGCCAAGAAAGCGCAGGAGGAGAAGCTCAAGCGCGAGGCGGAGGAGCGCATGAAGCAAGCAGTACTCAAGCTCGACCATCTCGAGCGTGCGCGTCGTGAGAACGAGCGCGAAATTCTTGATAAGGCGTATGCGGAGCAGAAAGAGCAAGACAAGCAGCGCTGGGAGGTTGAGAGCAAGCAGTTTATGGAGAACCACAAGAAGAAACACGCCGAGGATATTGAGATCAAGCAGCGTATGCTTCGCATGGTAGACAATTCTGTAGATATACATATATAGATAGACTGGACATCTATGACATTGCACTTGGAGGCAAATGAAGAGATGAGCATCTATGGCTCATACCAAACATGAACATAAGTTTTATGTTCATTCATAACAAATGTTTGTCGTGAATTCATGCATGAGTGGCTGAGTTGACATGGGTGGATTGGGATTGCAGGTGGACGCCAAGGTGGTGTACGAGAATATGGTTACCCAGAGGCGCGAGCAGGACTACGAGCGTGAAAAGGCTGCGCACATGCAGCAGGCCAAGGCAGACGCCGAGAACAATCGCCGTGAACGCGAGGAACAAGTGAGCAAGAGGAGGGCAGAAAAGGAGCGGCAAGACAAAGAGGATGAAGAGAGGCGCCAGCGGGTCGAAGAAGCGCGCGAGAAACAGGAGGAGGAGAGGGCAAAGATGGACGCCATCGCGGAGAAGCAGCGCGAACGTGAGAAAGAGGTCGAGTCAAAACGCCGCGAAGAGGGCCCTGCTCGTGGTGGCGCCGACGGCCTGCGCAGTGGTATGGGTGAAAGATGGGGAGGTGGTGGTGACCGCGACGGCCCTCGGGGTGACCGTCCTCCCATGGGTGAGAGGTGGGGAGGTGGTGGAGATCGCGACGGCCCTCGTGGTGACCGTCCTCCCATGGGTGAAAGGTGGGGGGGTGGTGGTGACCGCGACGGCCCTCGTGGTGACCGCGATGGCCCTCGTGGTGACCGTCCTCCCATGGACAGGTATATATATAAATAAGTGTATGTATATATCCATACACAAAGTATATGCACGTGCATGTGTTTCACTCACGCTCCTTGTCTTTCTTGCTCTCTTTGTTTTCTCTCTGGGTCTCTCTCGCTCTGTCGCTCATCTTTTTTTCAACTCTTGTCTGCCTGTCTTGTCTATCATTTTATCAATCTGCCTCCCCATCTCTTTCTCTTTTCTTTCTCTTCTCTTTTTGTCTCTCTCACACCTGAAAGTGCACAAAAAGTGATGTAGATCAAAAATTTAAGAATAAAGGCCACTCACTGAAAAATAATTGAGGACTTAATATCAAATAAATGTATAAACATATGAATATATATATTTATATATATATATATATATATGTATATATAGGGGCGGCGATCGTGGTGGCGGCAGTCGCTTTGGCGACCGTCCTCCCATGGACCGTGACGGACCTCGCGGCGGCAACGACCGCTTCGGTGGCGGTATGTATGTGTGTGAGAGAGTGTGTGTGTATATATGCGTGTGTGTGTAAAGTTGAAATGCGTACCGGTCAGATCTAGTGATTCATATGTATTTACATGTCGGTGTGTGTGTGTGTGTGTATATATGTAGGTGTGTTTGTGTGTGCTCGTGAAATGGAAATGCGTACTGGTGAGGTCTTGTGATTCATGTATATGTACATGTGCGTATGTGTGTGAGTGTGTGTGTGTGTACTCGTGAAATTTACAATGCGTATCGGTCGGATCTGGTGATGCATATGTAAGTGGTTGAATGTGTTTGTACGTGTATGATTCTACGTTAATGAATGTGTCTGTCAGTTCGTGCGTGTATGTGTAAGTTCGTGTGTATGTGTGTGTGTGTGCTCTCGCAATTGAAGAAAGTAGTTGTCAGATCTGGTGATGTATTTGTGTGCATGTGTATGTTTGTACATTCACAGATTTGTGTCTTGTTTGTCTGTGTTTTCCTGTCTACCTGTTGATCTCCAATTAGATAATGAAGCATTTGTTTCATGAATACACTCAGTGCTCATTATATATATGCATATATACAGGTGGTGACCGCTTTGGCGGCGGTGACCGCGGTGGAGACCGTGGAGACCGTCCTCCAATGGACCGTGACGGGCCTCGCGGCATCGGCGGCGGCGACCGATTTGGTGGCGGTATGTGTGCGTGTGTGTGTATGTGTCCTCGTGCAATCGAAATGCGTACCGGTCAGATCTGGTGATGCATATGTTTGTGTTTGTGTGTACTAATGAAGGTTGAAGTGCGTACCAGTCAGATCTGGTGATTCGTATATCTGTGTCCGTGTGTGTGTGTGTGTGTATACTTGTGAAATTGAAATGCGTACTGGTCAGATCTGGTGATGTATATGTATGTGCTCAAATGTGTACGTACATGGGTGTTTGTATGTTTGTGCATGTGTGTGTATGTATGCATGGGTACGTGTGGATTCTCAGAATTGAAGTGCGTAGTGGTCAGATCTGGTGATGTCTGTGTGTATGTTTTTACATTTATGTAGTTTTTGCTCTCTGTTGAATGTGTCTATCCGCCTGTCGGTCTTCATTTGGGCAACGGACCCTTTGTTTTAGGAATGCTCATTATATATACATATACACATATATACATATATACATATGTAGGTGGAGATCGCTTTGGCGGCGGCGACCGCGGTGGAGACCGCTTCGGTGGTGGCGGGGGCGGTGACCGCGGTGGAGACCGCTTTGGCGGCGGCTTCGGCGGCGGCGGCGGCGGCGGCGGCGGCGGCGGTGCTGGCGGCTGGAGGGGGGATCGTGTCGAGCCTGCCGGTGACAGGTACGGTAGTGCACCCCTGGAGTTAACTTGAAAATGCTCTCCGGGTTTGTTCTGCCGCGCTGTACAAGCTACAGCGTGCGCTTGCGCTGAAATCCGTTGGTTCTGGGTGCTTTGTTTGGAACACTGATACACCAACATAGGGCTTACCAGAGGAGTAGGTGCGGAGGGGAGACTGACAGATGATGTGCTTTGCAGGTATCGTGCGGGTGGCGATAGGCCTGGCGGCGGCGGCGGCGGTGGCGAGCGTCCTCGTCTAAACCTTGCCCCTCGCGCTGCTGCTGCTCCCGCCCCTGTTGACGACGACGGTTTTGCCACTGTCACGAAGAAGCGTTAGATGGCGTTTGCCGTCTAGCCCTGCTCTTTGCCATCGATCTTTTGGTCGGGGCTTGGCCCCCCGGACTAGGCGTGGCCCAGCCTGTGCACGTCGAATGTGCAGCGCTGCGGCGCCTAGGTTGCAAGTGATAAGGCGATGAGCACTGCCCTCAGCGCCGTTTAATTGGTACCGTTGGTTGAGATGTGGCTCTGCTCCCTCTCCCTTGTCTCACTGCCAGCAGCGAATGAGCAGGGGATGTAGAAGCAGAGCACGGATCCTGGCAGTTTTCTCTCGCAATAGAACTAGAACTAGAACTAAAGAGAAGATGGATGTGCTGCCAAGTATTTTGTGAGAGGCTTTTTGTGGTGAACCACGCAAGTAACTGGCCGATAGTCAGGAACTGCAGGGTTATTATTTCCCTCTCGATTCAAATCGTGGGGAGTGATATAGACCATCGGCGAATAAAAGTCGGTTTCAGGAGAATTTGATTTCACGCACGTTTTGACTGACATGCGAACCTTCGAGCTGCGTGTACCTTGATACTACTTGCTGTGCGCTTTTATTTACCTCAAATTGTCGAAATTCAATCCACCCCCCCTACCCAGGTTAAAGAAATAATATAGTAATAGAAAATGAGAGTGGTTATCTACTGTATATTTGCTCACACTCTTTCTCTTGCCAAAACGTGTGCATCCCACTCTGTTTATCAGGTGTGACAAAACTGAGCTTACTCGTTGGTTTTTGTGCAGCTTGCATGCCGGCATGTAGATGTCTTCACATAAAAATGGTGTGCAGCTTTCACCTTAAAAAATTGCTGTAAGCAATGGCTAAATCTACCTTAATTATCGTCTTTGCCTCCCGGTTCCGAGGCTAAGATCTTGGCTGCTTCGACAATTTGTCTCAAATGTTGATTTATGACATTGTTTAAAGTTGATACACGCGGCTTGACAACACTATTGGTTGTTGGTTCGACGTTGTCACGTGACTCGTTCCTCCACGTCGTGAAGGAACAAATATACCTTTGTGTGACTGCGCAATGGTGCTGTTAATCAGTCGACTTCAATGTTGTATCTTCTGTCAACTTGAAAATTTCATTTACCACATTTTCACAATCTGTCACTCCTCCAACGGCGTTTGTCCTTATTTTCCTTGGGTTCATGTGGGCATCTGTCAGGACCTGTGCTTTTACCTGGTTTGCAAACACATTGAGACATATGTTTCGATCTCCCAACTGTTGAGTTGAAAGTTTCCTGACTGGCAAAGGGTCTAGTCACGGTTGATGCTTTTCTGTCCTTTGGTATATGTGTCAATGATTACACTGACCATCAGAATACGCTTATTTTGGTTGGTAAGATCCGGAGTTTTAACTTGTTGATGAAAGCTGTTTAATCGCCCCAGTGCTCGCATGATCGATATCAGTATTTTCAGGGATTGCGGCCTACATCTGAACGGTAATTGTCACGGTCTACATACCGTCATTGTCATCTGGTTTCCCTTATATATATCCGTAAGTGATCACGTATTTCCTATGACGAAAGCCAAATTCAAGCCCACTATCTGATTTACCGATTTCGACATTTTCCCTCTTAAACTTGAAAGCAAGTGTAACTTGTAACTTGTCATTCTGATCTGTGTAGCCAAATGTGAAAAAATGAATTTAAAGATGTTGGAGAAGGAAAAGGTTAAAAACACACACAGGTTCAAAGATCGGATTTGGCTGCAGGTTGCAAGATGGAGGCGCAGTGCAAGGACGGAGTGTGAGACGATGGCGTGGCATCGCTCATCGTCGCGGCGGGAGAGAGGCGCGGCTCGCTCGGGGTGGGATTCGAGAACATGATGCG
>Ga0209491_10010234_pt1 | contig 11316 bp, 7 predicted proteins | sample BON02_FD_187213 | JGI IMG/M metagenome (GOLD analysis project Ga0209491, IMG submission 187213) | Freshwater microbial communities from Lake Bonney liftoff mats and glacier meltwater in Antarctica - BON-02 (SPAdes) (version 2) | ecosystem: Environmental > Aquatic > Freshwater > Ice > Glacier...
GGATTTATCCGTCAACACAATTTTGAATTAATAGGAAAGTTTACATGGCTACATTCGGAAGACAAAAAAGGCAGCTAACCTCCTGCGTAGCAGGTGGTTGGCTGCCTTTTTGTCTTTGGAACTTCAGCTTAACGCCCTCCACTTCGGAAAGCGGAGGGAGGTGGAGTTGGAACCACTTCGGTGCCCACATGCTCGTCTTAACGCCCTCCACTTCGGAAAGCGGAGGGAGGGAGAGATTCCGCATGAAGCGGATCAACAACGGTCTTAACGCCCTCCACTTCGGAAAGCGGAGGGAGGCGTTGAACACGCCCGGAGTCCGAGTTCGGTTGTCTTAACGCCCTCCACTTCGGAAAGCGGAGGGAGGACAATCGAAGGGTGTCCCGTGGATACCCGATTCGTCTTAACGCCCTCCACTTCGGAAAGCGGAGGGAGGCTGAAAACCCCAGGAGTCCGAGCGCGGTTGTCTTAACGCCCTCCACTTCGGAAAGCGGAGGGAGGCTCTTGGGATGAGGACATGGGAGCCGCTCAGATGTCTTAACGCCCTCCACTTCGGAAAGCGGAGGGAGGTTCTTCTGGTGAGGAATGGCAGCGGCTACGGGTCTTAACGCCCTCCACTTCGGAAAGCGGAGGGAGGCTGAGTGCGCGTCGTTGAACACGCCCGGAGTGTCTTAACGCCCTCCACTTCGGAAAGCGGAGGGAGGTCCGCCGGGGGAATGATACGGCGCGAGGCCTCGTCTTAACGCCCTCCACTTCGGAAAGCGGAGGGAGGAATGGGGAGCAAAGAGCCTAATTGAAAACTCTGGTCTTAACGCCCTCCACTTCGGAAAGCGGAGGGAGGCACCACCGAGAAGGAAGTCGTCGGGCTCTCGGTCTTAACGCCCTCCACTTCGGAAAGCGGAGGGAGGAAGCAGGCACGGCCCCCACTGAAGAGTTGGTGTCTTAACGCCCTCCACTTCGGAAAGCGGAGGGAGGTGGGAGACTACGCTGCAGGGCACAAACCCTCTGTCTTAACGCCCTCCACTTCGGAAAGCGGAGGGAGGTGACGACTTATGGTCGGAATACACCATCGGGTCTTAACGCCCTCCACTTCGGAAAGCGGAGGGAGGAACAAGCTCCTGAACGAAAAAGTGATCCAGAGGTCTTAACGCCCTCCACTTCGGAAAGCGGAGGGAGGAATTGAAAACTCTGGGCAATTCGCCCCAGAGATGTCTTAACGCCCTCCACTTCGGAAAGCGGAGGGAGGTTGATCATGGATGACGTTCACCTGCTCTTGGGTCTTAACGCCCTCCACTTCGGAAAGCGGAGGGAGGACGGCTCAATCTTGCCCTATGCTGGCAAATTTGTCTTAACGCCCTCCACTTCGGAAAGCGGAGGGAGGGAAAACTACACAAACAAACAAACATACCGAATGTCTTAACGCCCTCCACTTCGGAAAGCGGAGGGAGGAGTTGGTTACTAACTCCAAAGACTTCCAGTCTATGTCTTAACGCCCTCCACTTCGGAAAGCGGAGGGAGGTCATCATCGGGGTCAGACAAGGGGTCTGCAAGTCTTAACGCCCTCCACTTCGGAAAGCGGAGGGAGGATAAATATTCCCGCTAAATGTGGGGGGTAGAGAGTCTTAACGCCCTCCACTTCGGAAAGCGGAGGGAGGACGCCGATGGGAGGCTTCCGTCTTGAACCTGTCTTAACGCCCTCCACTTCGGAAAGCGGAGGGAGGACGTAATTGCCCGCTATGAGTACAACTTCACGTCTTAACGCCCTCCACTTCGGAAAGCGGAGGGAGGTCCTTTGTGGTAGGGAACCTCGACCACGGCGTCTTAACGCCCTCCACTTCGGAAAGCGGAGGGAGGATTTATATCTATGGATTTATCCAAAACAAAGGTCTTAACGCCCTCCACTTCGGAAAGCGGAGGGAGGCTCCCGTCTTCGCCTAACCCGTAGGTTCCAGTCTTAACGCCCTCCACTTCGGAAAGCGGAGGGAGGCCGAAACCAAAATCTGGAAAACGTCATGGTGTCTTAACGCCCTCCACTTCGGAAAGCGGAGGGAGGATGCAAATTAGTAAATTGATAGAAGTATTAAAGTCTTAACGCCCTCCACTTCGGAAAGCGGAGGGAGGACATCGTCACCGAGATCCGGTTCACTTGTTTGTCTTAACGCCCTCCACTTCGGAAAGCGGAGGGAGGAGTATGGTTTGGAACCATATGATAAAGAATGACTTGTGAGGCAAGAATCTGGAACCCCTTCTGGGTACAGGCCCCTGGAGGAGGGGAGGGGCCTAGGTTCCAGTTTTGAGACAATATGGCGCTGATTTTGGTCATGGGATGGGCGATGTCAAAATAGCAAATGGGAGACGCGGGGGCGCGTTCCTCAGGGATGGGATTGTGGGGACGAAAGTGAAATAGGAAAGAATATTTTCAAGGACGCGCAAGGGGCCTGCGGAAAGTTCCGGGCAGAGAGGAATTGGCAAGACGGTATCCGTCGGATAGATCTGGGTCTGTGAATTTCGGAAACGAATTGGCGGCGTGGTTCCGGGTGCGTACGAGGTTACGATGCGGAGAGGCAGCCGAGCAGCCCCAGTGGTTTCCTTTTGACCTTCGGGGTTTGATCAAGACGGTCTGTAAAACTGCTTTCACTTTCCACTCGGCAGGCGGTCCTTTGCCTCGTTTTCGTTCGGTGGGCCGGGACTATGAGTTGGAAATTTTGTTGCCGCAGGTGGCGGAGAAAGAGGCTCGGGAGTTTGTCGGACGTTGGCGGAACCTGCCTCATCGAAGTTATGTGATTTTGGAATGCAGCGAGCCCGAAAGGCGCTCGTTGGCCGACCTGCTGGCGGAACAACCTTGGCTGGGAGCCCGGGAAGTTTGTCTGGATTTTGAGACACCATTGGTCATGGATGCTGTCCCGGAGGGGGCTCCGGCGATTGGGCCGTCGAAGTTGCTTCGGCTGCTGGAGGCACGAGCAAAGTACGTCTTGGGAGGACTGCCGTATGAAGGTGCAGGGCCAGCGATGATGGTTTTGCCGTGGTATCTCAAAAACTCGCGACCGGAGGTCCGGAAGTCGCGGAGCCAGCCCGGGCACCGGGAAGTCGTGAGCGGTCTGCGGGGTTCGCTTTTTGTGCGGGGAGAATTGGAAGAAGCGTGGCCTTTGTTGGTCTTGGCTGAGGAACTGCATTTCGGGCGGACCCTTGCGGCCGGGGCGGGACGTTTTCGGCTGAGGAAAGATGTCTCGATGACGGATCAGGTCTTGCTGGACAGCGGGATTTGGTCGGCGGAAGTGGCGAGGCTCCGTGAGGATCCCGAACACCGCGAAGTCTGGAATGGTCCGACTGTGCCGAACGGGCGAGTGATCGGGGAGATGCTGGAGGACCTCAAGCAGCATCGCTTTCCGGCCGAACCTGCGACCCGGATCTCGATTCCGAAAACGTCCGGAGGGTCGCGCACGGTTGGCCGCTTGGAGCCGGCCACGTATCTTTTGCACCGGGTTTTGGGTCGGGTTTTGCTGGCACCGCTGGAGGCCCGGCTTCCGGTGGCCGCCATTGCGTATCGACCCCGGCGTGGGGTGGGTCTGGCGCGTCCGTTTCTCAGTCATGCGATCGATGCGGGGTGCACCCATGTGGCGAAGACGGACATCACGGCGTTCTTCGATGAGATTCCTTGGGTGAATTTGCGCCAGGCGGTCGATGCGTTTTTGCCGGTCGGTGATGGGATCACTCGGTCAGCGTTGGAGACGGTCTGGTCTTTGCCTTACCGGGATGGTGCGCGCACCGCCGGAGTGTTGCAGGGAAGCCCACTTTCGCCCATGCTGGCCAATCTGTATCTGGCTCCATGGGACGATGCGCTGGCGGAGCGCGGGTATCGCCATATTCGATATGGCGACGACCTCTTAATCGCTGCGGCGGGTGAGGAGGAGGCTCGATTGGCGTTGGCCGAGGCGGGAAATTTACTGTCCAAGTTGGGGCTGAGGCTCAATCCTGACAAAACAGAAATCCTTCCTATCGCTGAGGGGTTTCATCATCTGGGTTTGGATCTCGGCGGCGACGATGGCGATATTGTGGAAACGGCCAAACCCGCCCTGCGGCGGACGTTGTATCTGACGAAATCCGAAGAATGGGCCGGTCTCGACCATGGTGCGATCCTCATCCGGGACGGCACCCGACTTGTTCATCGGTTGCCGCTCATTCAGATTTCCAACATTGTCTTGTTTGGGATCGGCGGAGTCTCGTCCGCCCTCGTCGCAGCCTGCATGCATCGCCACATCCCGCTGACCTTCGCCGACCACTCGGGGCACCACTGCGGCACGCTCCACCCGGAACCCCGGACGTTTTATACAGCGGTTGCGAAACATGCCTCGGCCCGGCAGACGCTTGACGCGGCTCAGGTGGCGTTGGTCGCCCGCGAGATTGTGGCCGACAAATTGTCCGGCTATCGGCTGTGGGCCGAGAGCCTGCTGCCACCGTTTTCAGGATTGCTACGGAAGGCGGCGGAGTCCGGGTGCGCGACCCTCCAACGAGAGACCGACCTGCCCGCCACGCTCGGCGTCGAAGGATCGGCCGCCCGGGCGCTTTTCCGCGCCGTTAATGACCAGTGCCAAGATCCTTTTTGGAAAAGCGAACGTCGGGGTGCCCATGAACGCCGCGATCCATGGAACCTCCTCATCGACACCCTGAGTTTTCTCCTCTTCACCCGCATCAATTTTCTCGTCCGGGCGGCCGGTCTGGATCCTTATCAAGGATTCCTCCACAGCCCGCATGGGCGCTTCGAATCACTTGTCTGCGATCTCCAGGAGCCTTTCAGAGCACGGATCGAGCGCCTTGCTGTGCGACTTGCCAATCTCAAGATGGTCAGAATCGAACATGCCATTCGCCACCCCGATAAGACTTGGACTTGGACCTCCGAAGGCTGGCGCAGCGTCATCACGGAGTTTGAGACCGAACTTGACCGCCGCCGGGGCCAGGCCCCCGTCACTTGGCGCACTTCGATCCATCATCTTGTGGAAGGCCTGCAGCTGTGGACTCGCGAGCCCGACCGACACTTCCCCTGGCACCGCAACCCATGAAAAGCGGGTCTCTCTACATTGCGGTTTACGACATCACCAACAACCGCGAGCGCTACCGCCTCTCTAAGGTCGTAGAGGCTTTCGGGATTCGGGTGCAGAAGAGCGCCTTTGAAATGCGTCTTTCTCGGGCTCAACGAGAAACCCTGCTTCGCCAAATCAACGCGCTGCATCTCGCGACCGGCTGGGTTGTCCTCTATCGGATCGACGAAGCCGCCCGGCGTCACACAGCGGGAATTCTTCCACAAGGTCACATTCCGCCGGAGGCCCCTTGCTTCGTGGATTGACGAGGAGACCGGCGATTGGAGGCAAACCAGGCGAAACATGTGCCGCGATACAGCGAGTGTGTTTCGTTCGTTTCGGCCTTCATTTCCAGATACTCTGCCCAGAGACGCAGTTTTCGAAACAAGACGGGCCGAAGTTCCTGCTCTAAGCAGCGGATAAGCTCCTCTCGACGCTTTTGTTTTTCTTTCCAGGCGGCCTCGACAGTTTCGGTTTCCTCTCGGAGGTGTTTGAGATTTTTCTCCTGCCGGTCTGTTGACGCCCGATCCCTCGCAGGTTGAAGAAGCAATGGTAGATCAGGTCCGGGTGGCGGAGGGATATTACGGAGGTCGGGAATCAAGGATTCCAGAATCAGCCGATCGCTGGGTTCACCGGGGGCGATGGCGGCGCGGATGCGGTTTCTCAAGGCGTGGAGGGTCGAAAGTGTGCGTGGCGGGGTCAGTAGGAGGTCTCGGATTTCGGAGACTCCGGTTCGCAAACCAGAGGCCGGCAGGAGTGAATTAAGAAACTCTTCCAGCAATCCTCCGGGCTTGGGCCGCTCAAGGGAAAAGCTGCGAAATCGATCCATCCGATGTTCATCCATGGGAATACTGAACGGCAACTGCACAGCTCCGTGTAAGATGAGCAACTTCATAACAGCGCCGGGTGCAGACCCGGAAAGCGAGCGGCAAACCTCAGCCATCCTGCGCTCCACATTCCAGCCAAAGCGGGTGACTTCCGCCAGATGCCCGATGTCCTTCTTGATCGCGAGATGAAACTCATGGTCACGCTCTCTGATTCCCCCGCTATACCCGAATCGGCCGTCGGGCAGATCAAAGCAGCGAAACCAGACCCGGGGAGTGAGGTTTGCAGCATTCACGAAAAAGGCCAGGCTCTTGTAGTAGAACGTTGCCTTGGGGTGGAAGCCTCGCCGGTCCACGGATTCCACAGGGATGTTGAGCATTCGTGCCTGCAGCCACCAGATTTTCCCGGCACCATCCATGGCGAACTCAAGATCCCCGCGGCCGGTGTGGAGAAAAATCGCAAGGCCTTGCCGGGCAATTTCTCGAAGGGCCCGCCTCTCCTTGCGCCCAAGCGGATCGGCATCCGGCGTGCCGAGCGGCTTGCCATGTCGGTCGAAACGGGCCTGCAAAGAAGGGTGCTCGGTTCCATCCATCAAGCCCTCTGAGTTTCGTCCCATCTGGGCTTCAATCAAAAACGCCGTGGGATCATCGGGGGCCGGCAGAAACACCGCGCCGGAGAGTCTAGGGCGGCGGACCATTTCCTGGACCGCTACAGAGAGTTTGGGCCATTCGGCAAGGCGTCCCGACTCAAGCCGCAAGGCCACCTCTGGGTTTTTTGCATCCCGCCAGACGTGTTCGATGGCAGCAGGGAGATCCCCGGCCAAGACATCCAGTCGACTGCTGAATGTTCCGCTGTGCGGATCTTGTTCGGAATCCTCCACGTCTGCACTTGAGCGGACCGCCCAGCGGGCATTGGGACCGGAATCAGCGAGCCTTCGGCGAACCCAAAGAGCGACCCTTTGCGCAAAAATTCCGGAATCTTCCCACTTTTGCAGTTGCCGCCAGGAAAGAACGAGAAAACGGGGAACGGCAAATCCGGAGGCATCGAGGAGACGCAGGCCCGCCACCTTTCCCCCCGCGATAGTGACCGCCGCGGTGCGGGGGCGTGGATCCGGAAGATGAGGCCTCGCTGGCGGGGGGAGGCCCTTTTTTGGCTGCAAATACACCCGGGCGCCTTCTGCGGGGTATCCTTCCGGCCATTTCAGAGCAACGGCATAAGGTTGGACCGTCGGCCGACCGAGGTTGACGTGTTGCGTCAGCGATCTGGTCAGATTGATGGCGGCTTTGCCAATATTGAGGGCCTGAACCGCGACGGCCTTATCACAGCCATTGAGGAGGATCAGGGACTCGGGACCCGCCTTTGCAAGATCATCCACGCTTGTGATGTAGGTTGCCTTACCTGAGAATTTGCCCGGTGTAAAAACGTGCCCGACAAAGACCTTAGGGCTCGGAGCAGGGGCAGACTTTGGTCGCCAAATTCCGCACGGGGGGGAATCGACGCCCTTCCTTTCGTTCCAATGCTTCTTGAATACCCGGATTGGGCCAGCATGGGTTACGATCAAGTCGCCGGGTTCGAGCGTTCGAGCGGCAAGGACCAATCGGTCGCAGAACTGCCTGATGGGTTCGGCATCCGCAGGTTCTTCCGTACTTCCATGCGGAAGCCCCTCCTTGCTTCCCCATCCCCGTTCACGCCATTGTTCATTCATGGTGGGCGGGGGCAGACCAAGCTCTTCGCAAAGAATGAGGGCGGTCTCCCTGGCACGCAGCAGATCACTGCAAACCACGCGCCGAATCCCCAAAGGCGAAATTCTTCGGGCCACCTGAGAGGCCTGCCACCGGCCCGTCTCCGTCAGCGGCGAGTTCCGCCAACCGCTGACCAAGCCGAGTGCCACATCCTTGGATTCCCCATGACGAAGGAAAACGATGCCGGCAGGAAGGGAGTGGGAAAATGCCAGCGCGACTGGCACACGTGTCGTCATGGCGCGGTCGAAAGCCAGACGAGCGAGTCAGTCGCCGACGATGTTTGGAAAATATGGCGCAAACCATCCGGGTCGCTCAAGAGTTCGCAACCGGCTATCGCAATGTGATCGCCCTCCTTAACGAGGTTGGCAGATTTTAGGTACGAGGTGACAAGCACCTCTGCCCCGGAACGGAGGACGATTCGAAACTCCGATCGCTTAAAGGAAGCCCGATCGGCTTCAGCCACGATGCCGGAGAGACATCCTCGGAGGGGATGTTTAGAAAGGCTCGCCGTCTGAATTGGAGGCAAAGGCAGCAAGGCGTCAAAGATGAACACATAGCGCTGTCCTTCGCAAAAAACCGTTTCCCCATATCTGCCGGATCGAACCAGGGCCTCTCCGCCTCCCGGGAAAATCGAGGAGAGAACGCGCCAGCTTTTGGAATCGTGCGGAAGTTCCACCATGCCCGCTCCAAGTGCCGCGTGGATCACGGCCCGAAACCGTGGAATACCCTCTGGAGCGATTCGGCAAACAAGATCGAAATCGGAGCCGTTGGTGAGCATTCCGGTCGCACGTGAACCTGTGAGAAAAACATCCTCCCGCCGGAGCCCCGCCTTCGTCAGAACCTCCTCAAGCGCGCTAGGAAATTCGGGGCGCGCCACCATTGGATAGTAGCCGGAGAGTTGATCTAGCGGGACTTCCACGACGGAGCCGGAGAAGCGAAGAAATTCGGACGGGACCACTTCCTGAAGAAAATTTTCATAGGCACCGTCCCCGGTAAAGGAATGCGGCAATTTTTCCCAACCCTGAGCCGTTTGCAGATACTTGAGTTTTACCAACACGCCAGACCGGCCGCCGTGGTCCGTGGCGTCCCAGACCATGCCGAGAAACACGCGCCCCTCGCACTCCCACGCGACGTGATCGCCAAACCGGATTCGGTCCTTGTCCGGAATCGCACGCATCGACACTGAGGGATTCTGTCGCACCTCAGAGGCACCGCAGCGGTCACTGCTGGTCCAGGCCCACGGCAACAATTCCGACACTCTCCGGATCTCGTAGCGCTCGCCGGATGGTTCGAGCATGGCGACGTCAAAGTCCCGGCCCGTTCGCTGGGCATGTTCCAACATGACCTGCCGACAGACACCACAAGGTTTCGCAAGGCCTCCTTTGCTCTTGGCTAAGGCGAGGACCAGCACGTCCGGTTCGCCCGCCATCACGGCCTGAAGGAGTGCCCCCATCTCCGCGTGGATATTGGTCGAGTGATTGAACGAAGAATATTGGCCCGACCGATAAATATGCTGCTGACGTGTTAACACCGCCGCCCCGTAGCATGTGCCGCCGGACCCAGTCCGGAAAGCCAGAGCCGTCGCGCTGCGCGCCGCCTCCGCCACCCTCCAAGCTTGGGCATAGCGGACAAAAAAGTTGTCCCGGGTCGCAATGCCAGCCACGGCCCCCGCAAAGTCGAGGGAACGGTCCAATCCGCAAGCGCGACCCTGCAAGAGTCCCCCCGCCCGCTCCAAGAAGAGATCAAATGCCCCCAAGTGATCCGCCGACTCAATCTCCGCCACCACCCGACCCTCAAGACCGTGCTGGCGCAGTTCCGCCCGCCAGCCCGAAACGATTGTGGAATCGTCCGCCCGGCCCAGCAAAACGAAGGCATCAATCTTCTTCATGATAACCTCTCTTCCCGAAGGGATTCTTTCGTGCAGGCCGTGGCCGTGTTTTCCTCCCGGCAGATCCGCGACAACAATGTCGAGATTGGCTTTGAGATTGCCAAGATCCTTTGCGACCCGCTGTTCTAGCGCAGCCGTCCAGTCCCGCTTTTGACCGTCTCGCAGTGCACGCACCTCCCCGTCCACTCCGAGGGCTTCGGCTCGCATCCACCATTTTGGCGTCGGAGAGGCATGATCGCAGTCGTACACCCAACTCTTCTGATAGAATCGCGACAACACGCCCGCCAGAATATGCGAAAAAACGGACTTGCCTGAATTTGGATCCCCAATCACCCCCAAAACCATCCCGGACTCCCGATTGACTCTTGGACGCGACAGATACATTCCCGGACGGTCCGAACCCACTGTGATAAGGCCGGGTTCTCGGGGAAGATCGCACGCGACCCGATGGATCCCGCTTGCCGCTGCCTCCGCCGCACAAAAGGCATACATCCAGTTCGCACCGCGCCCCGTAATAGTTATTGCCTTTGCTCCCAGGGGCCATTCGATGGCCATCCGAGCCAGATTTTCGGGTGATTCGTTCTCCGCCGCCTCAATTGAGGCCTCAATTTCCTCGCCTCCTTGCAACCGCAACCAGGACGGGGTTTGCCTCACATCGGCACCCTTCTCAGAGCGAAAAACACAAACCGTTTGATTCAACGGTTGCTGAATCACATGGATGGAGGACGCCCCTTCATTCACGGCCCGGTAGGTCATGTAGGCATAAAACCAAACCGGCCCTTTCCCCGAGATTTCCACTTCTTTGCCCCGAAAATCTCCGGGCAACGTCAAAAGGTCACATGGCTCCAGTTCCATCTGATCTCGAAATGAGAGCACGACCTTTGCCCCATTTTCATGCCAGTCCCAAATTTGATTTGCCACTCTGGATATTTCTCAAGGTTTCCCCGAAAAAACAATGGGAAACGTTTCCGCGTCTGATGCCATTTTCTAAAACTTTTCGGCATTAACGCCCTCCACTTCGGAAAGCGGAGGGAGGAATATGGAAACAGAACAAAAAAGCAAACAGTCTTAACGCCCTCCACTTCGGAAAGCGGAGGGAGGAAAAAATCACCGGAGTTGCCGAACTATTTTTTGTCTTAACGCCCTCCACTTCGGAAAGCGGAGGGAGGCCGAAGAGCTAGTGAACCGCGCAAGCGTATGGTCTTAACGCCCTCCACTTCGGAAAGCGGAGGGAGGAGGAGTCGGAAGGCGGATGGTCCGTCAATGAGTCTTAACGCCCTCCACTTCGGAAAGCGGAGGGAGGAAAGTTCCCCACCCAAAAGGGGAGCTGAACAAGTCTTAACGCCCTCCACTTCGGAAAGCGGAGGGAGGAAACTTAGCGTTATTCACAACGGTCTTGGCAGTGTCTTAACGCCCTCCACTTCGGAAAGCGGAGGGAGGAACATCAAAAATAGACAAATATGATCAAATGTCTTAACGCCCTCCACTTCGGAAAGCGGAGGGAGGGAGGCGCTGGAGGCAATGGCGGAGTTTGTGTCTTAACGCCCTCCACTTCGGAAAGCGGAGGGAGGAGTATGGTTTGGAACCATCTGATAAAGAATGATTTGTGAGGCAAGAATCTGGAACCCCTCATGGGTACAGGCCCCTGAAAGGGTGGAGGGGCCTAGTATCCTGTAACATTTAAATATTCGGATTGCATTCGCTTGCTTCTCGCGCGAGAAGTGCGCATGGCAAATCGATATCGAATCACCCTCACTGAGAAAGAGCGCAAGCAATTGCGCGACTCCAC
>Ga0209491_10010236_pt1 | contig 11315 bp, 5 predicted proteins | sample BON02_FD_187213 | JGI IMG/M metagenome (GOLD analysis project Ga0209491, IMG submission 187213) | Freshwater microbial communities from Lake Bonney liftoff mats and glacier meltwater in Antarctica - BON-02 (SPAdes) (version 2) | ecosystem: Environmental > Aquatic > Freshwater > Ice > Glacier...
ACCATGTCCATCTCATCTCTTCAAGCCTCAAGCGACTACTGCGCCTAATTTCCACCCCTCGTTCCCTCCCACCCACATTCCTCCCTCCCTCCCTCCTCCCTCCCTCCCTCCCTCACCCCAATGTCCACCCCAACTTCTTCCCTCCCCTCCCCGTCGACTTGCCCATCGCCGGGTCCCGATCACAATACACCACCATGTCCATCTCGTTCCTCCACGCCTCATGCCGATACCTCACCCTGATATCCGGCACGTTGGTCTGCCGAATATCATTCCCCGCCGCCCCCGGAGCATCATAATGCCTCCCTAAAAAGTGCCTCTTAAACACATCCTCAAACCCACTCTGCAAGACACTATTCCTCGCCATCTCGCACAAATCCGTGCTGCTCAACCGCCAAACCTGCGCCGCAACGCTATACTCTTCCACTAAAGGGTCTTTAGTATAATGCAACATGAGCGGATCGTCCGTCGACAACGACACATTCAACCCCTGGTGAAAATACTTGACAAACGGATTCCGATGATAATCCAAGAACAGCTTATTGTTACTCAACGGCGACATAGCAATTCCAATCTGACTCAAGTAATACAACAGCTGCAACCCCGGGATCTTTCTAAGAACAATCCCATGGTTAATCTTCTCCGCCAACAAATAAGCAGCCACCAAATGCTCCGGATCCCCCGCCTCCCCACAATGCGGGCGAAACTCAAAAGTCGACATCTCCCTCGCCCGTCGAAAATCATTCAAACTCTTAATATTCGCCGCGATATAGTAACACCAATAAGAATAAGGCGGGTCCTGCTTATACTGCCAGTGCTTCGGCGCCGGGAAGCTCTGGCCTTGATTCGCATGAATCTCCGGCTTGCTCTCATCATCCACACAATCAAACCCCACGATGGTATTCAAAAAAATTGCCAGAGGAGGGTTACTCCCTGGGTCCCTAGTCACCTCAAACAGGGGCGCAAAAATATTGCGGAGCAAATGCTCAAAATTTTCCAACTCGCCCGAGGCCTTGTACACGGCATACAGACGGGGAATTTGAATCAACCACCGCACTTTGTCAGAAGCCAAACGATGGGTATAGAACCATCGAGCGAGCTTATCCCATTCACTGGGCTTCCGGCCATAGATCGACACGCGCCACTCCACCAGCTGGTACTTACTCGCGTCCAAATCGGAGATGACCTGCTGGGTGACCTCAGCCAAATAAGTGCCCGCAATCATATTATCCGTCTTCAGAAAAATCTCCCTCAGCCTACTCTGCCCCGCCGGGTTATACTTCAGATTGAAACGATCGAAGCGGTGAAAGGTATTGTTAGCGTGCATATCAAGAGTATCAACCGACAGGTCCATCGCCGTGATTTTAAGGGATTGAAAGACCTCTTTTAGGGTCAAAAATTGCCCGTCCCGAAAAGCAACAATCTCCCCCCCCGCCGTCTTAAGCTTATGCTTGATGAACCGCAACAAGTGCTTCAAATGCATACATGCCGAATGATGCACATGCGTATCGACCTTCCGAATATTATAAAAATCACGGTGCGGCACCGACTTTTGCGCCGAGAGCTCCCGATCACTGTTCAGCAGCTTGTGCAGATGAAACCTCGCCTCCAGCACCTGCAACCTCTTATAGCTATAAGTCTTCACCGGCCCACTCGTCAACAAATGCGTCAACTCATGAAAATCCTCATAAAACTCCTCCACGCTAAAAATCTGCGTCACGGCCTCCCCGCCCTCCCCGCCGTCCTCCACTTCCTCCCCCTCCCACACATGATACACACCATCCACCAACTCAACCCGATGCGAAGACGCCCCCGGCGGCTCATACGAAAAAGGATCATACGGCGGAGCCTGTCGTCGCTTCATCCGCTTATACGCCGAAGTCCTAGGAGAATCAGGCGACCCCGGCGGCAAGACAGGAGGCGCAGTGGGTAGGGGGGCAGCACGCCCCATCAAATGTGGCGGCGAGGGCACAGGGGGGGCGGGCGGGGTGGAGGAGTAGTAGACGGGCGATTCAGGGTAGCTCTGCGCGGCGGCGCTGCCGTAGCCGGTGCTGATCGTCATGCCTGGTCCGGTGGGAGGGGCCTCGGGGTCTAAGGGGACGCCCATCCATTTGCTTCGCAGCTTCATGGCCTTGCGGAGTTGTCGGCAGGCGGCCAAGGTGTCGCTGTCCACGGGCTCGGGGGTATTGAGAATAATGACCCGTTGAAAGTCTTGCATCTCGGGCAGGAATTGCTCGGGGTAGTCCGGAAAGAGGTCCCGCACGCTGTAGCGTTCCTCTGGGCCTTCAGCGGCAGCCGTGCTGGTGCCGCCAGCCGCCCCACCCAGGCCAGGTCGGGTGGCCGGCTCCACGCTCGTGCTGCTGAAGCTGATGCTCCGTCCGCGGTCGTCAATGGGCTCGGGCGGTGGGGGCTGTTGCTGTTGTTGCTGTTGTTGTTGCTGGTGCTGCTGCTGATGTTGAGGGAGGTTGATACCGTTGTCGAAGTCCCCTCGCTCGCGGTCACCGCCCGTCATGATGCCTAGGCCGGGGCGGGGGCTGCTGCCAAGGTGAAGATGCGCAAGCCCGCCGCCGTCCATCAACTCCTCCCCGCCAGAGCTATGGGTGAAGGAATGACGGGACGACAAAAGCCGGGACCGCAAGAGGGCGTCGCGGTGCATGGACTCCTTCATTTGGTCCGCCTCGTGGCCGTCTTCCTCGTCGTGGTGATGATGGAGGTCGTCGGGGAGGGCGGGACTGATGCTGTGAGCGTTGCGGGTGCCCTCCGCGCTCAGGTTCCGCAAGTGCTCCTCCATGGTTTGGTAGGGCTGTGTGTTTGTGGTGGGGGGCCGAGAGCGGGAGATTCGAGGGCGTGAGAAAGGTCAGCCAGGGTGCGTCGAATGAGTGCTGGTGTTGTGGTGTTGTGCTCCTGCGGTAGAGCGGCTGAAACTCGCGCAATTTGTGCCTTGAAGCACGGGCAGTTGGAAATAAAAATGTGGAGGCAATCGCAATCGTCCACACTCAAAGCAAGCGCACGTGCGTACGAGGCCACAAATTGGAGCCGATTTCATGCTCAAGCGGTAGACCAAGGTCTTGGTGGTGCTGTTGTGCCAGTGTGGGAGCTCACGTGTGAAAGGCAAGGACTGCTTAGACAAGCCTGGCGTTTTGCGAGTCGAGGCCCATGTGAAGTCGTTCAGCTGCTCTTGTGCCCCCACTTTGCATTCCTTCAACAGGCAAGCCCACTGCCGATTCCACACGACTCACCACCACTGACGTCTCACCTCTCATTTACGAATGACAAAGGCGTGCATGGCGGTGGTCCTTTCTCAAGCGCCTGGCTGTGCATGGGGTGCCTCCAACCAGCGATACCATCGCCTGCCCAACGGACACCCATGCATGCGCCACAACGCCTGCTGCCAAGCCTGAAGGCAAGGCCTGTGTACCGCCACCCGCCGCCCGCACCACAGCCACAGCAACCACACAAGACGCGGCAAGTGCCTGTCCGTCCTGCACGTGGGCGGCGGGGCGAAGCCTTGCCCTCTGGTCGCGTCCACCATGCCGTTTTTGAAACGCGAGCGAGTGATTTCATTCAGCGCACGGCACACACGTCTGGGCGCGCCCGACATACTTATCCGCGGCCACCAAAATGCGGACCAGTGCGCACCACACCATCTTCTCACAGTCACTCATGTACATACTTTCGCATACACATCTTACAGGGCGCTCCTTGCTTTGCGCAGGAAAGGGTGCACCTTGGAGAGAGCGGGAGCCGGAGTTTGGAAAGGAAGACGGACACGAATACCATTGCCGTCGCAGCCACCACCAGCGCTGCCATGTCGATGACGTCCAGGTAAGAAGATTCACAGGGGCTTAATGTGAAAGGGTGTGCTTGTAAGGGGCGGGGGCGTGCGTCTGCTACGGGTGCGTGTGCGTTGGGTGGCAGGGGAGGCGGACACGATTTTGCCGTGTGCAGCACCACCATGGGGAGGTCCTCCACTAACAGCATCCATACACTCTACTTCTCTACGCGCAGTAAATCACTCACATTCGTCTCTTTCTCTTTATTGCTTTCTATCCCCCAGCAGCCTCTAAACCCGAACGCACCACACGGAGCTCATCTTCTAGCAGCAGCACCCACACGGACCCAAAACACCCCAAGCACACACACATAATGCAACCTCCTCCCAGCACTCCCCGCTCCGCCGCCGCAGTGGCCCTCGCCCAAGCCGCCTTCCATTACCGCGTAGTCTGTGAGGATGGCGCCTACGTCCGCGCCGGCCTCGAGCTGAGCTCCCGCCACCTCTACACCATCGCCAGCCAAAGCACCGTGGAAGTCCTCGAACGCTGCGTCAACGTCCAAGGCCTCGCCCGTCTCCGCACCGCTGATGGTTGGATCTCTGAGATGCTAAACCCTTTGTCGGGGCAACGGGGGCCGATCGTGGAAGTAGTCCCTCTGCAGCACCCTCTTCAATTTCGCATCGTTTTCCCTGGAGGCGCCCTGGTCCGAAGCGGCATCGAGCTCAGCTCCAGTGTTGTGGGCACCATCCCCGTGGGGCACGAGATCATTGTGACGGACAAGAGGTATTCTAATACGCCTTCTTATCGGTGTGTGCCTCGCTTGAAGCTGGCGGATGGCTCGGGGTGGATTAGCGTGCGGATTAACTCTCCCCCACCCAATGAGACAGTGGTGGAGCTGATGGGCTTGGCTAGCCAGGAGGAGGCGAGGGAGTACAGCGCGGCGATTAATCGGCCGGCGGCAGCAGTGGCGGGGTCAGCGCACGGGGCGGGGATGTTGGAGGGGGAGACTGATGCGGAGGAGGAGGATGGGGGGGAGCACGCGGCTGATGGCGGCGAGAGGAGAAGATCCCTTGCCGCTGCTTCGGCGTCTTTGGTGCTGCTGCCAGCGGATAAGCAGCAGCGCCCTCGTCACCACCATCAGCACAGCCAGCAGGATCACCACCACCATGCCATTGACGCCTGGGACAAGATTCGACGCGCCTTGCAACCCGACGACGACGACTTTGGTGCTGCCACCGGCGCGGGCGAAAATCACCAGCGGCAGCAGGAGCAGAAGCGGCGGTCGAAGGAAGACCATTCTTGCCTCGTCTGCTTTAGTTCTCACCGAAACGCGACCTTTGTGCATGGAGAGTCGGGGCATATTGCTTGCTGTTTGGAGTGCGCCCGCGTCTTGAAGGGCCGTGGGGACCCTTGTCCTGTCTGCCGCATGCCTGTTGATTCCGTCATTCAGCATTTTTGGGCCTAGACTTGATTGTGCTCCTTGCCGGAGGCGCGTGGTGCTTCTCTCTATAGACAACGACGACGTAGACATTTGTATGGAACTTCTTTTTCTCTCTATCTCTCTCACTCGTATCCCCTAAAAAAATTGGAGAGTGGGTTTGGACGCTATTTATTTAAATATATAATCACCCCTAGCCAGTTAGCCAGCCTTACGTGCATGTGTATGTTTGTGTGTCATGACAAAAGTACGTGTATTCCCAGTCATCCCATGTATATTAATTCATTCGCTTCATGTTTTTTGTCGATGCATGTTGCATACTTAGAGAGTTACATCACCGCGTTCAGACCCTGCTTTGTCCCGCTTGAAAGAGGAGTACGAGAAGAAGAAGAGGAAATGAAAAACAGACTCTCGTCGTGTCATTTTGGAATAGGAAAAGAGAGAAAGAGAGAGGAAGCCGGCACCTGTGCATGCAACAAGTCAGCCAAACAGAGGCCCTACGCCTGGGGGGGCATGGGCACAAAAGAGTCAGAAAGTGAGAAGAGAAGAGGGAGACAGGGGCCACAAAGACAATAAATCTCCCAAATTGACATAGAGAGGACAGGATTGGGGAAATGAAATATGGTTACTGGGTCGATAAGCAGCACACAAATAACAATTAGAAGCAACACAAGAAGAAAGAAAGAAGGTAAAACGACAAGAAGCGCATCTGTGGTTTGTTTTTTAACATAAGTACTTTGTTGAATATATCCTTTCTTTTATACAGCAGCGACCGGCTAGCCTTTTGTTGTATTTCCTGTCGATGCTTTCATTTATCTGTTTATATTTGATTTTCTAAATCATACCATGGCGGACGACGGCGACCGAGCGCGGGGAGATGGATAAGACACAGGTGAAGGCGGGGATTGGGAAAACTCGCGCATAAATGTCAAGACGGCTTCTTTGTACTTGATATTACATCGTAGGTCGTACGACCAAAGACCGTTCTGCTTGAGCATTTCCCACGTCTTTTTGCATTGCTGGTTCGCAGAAGAAGGCCTGGTGCTGTTGCCACCACGGTTGCTCGGGCTTGGACCGCTGCGCGGACTGGAGCTGTTGCGCGGGCTCTTGAGCTTCCTCAACACCGGCGTGCCGTCGTGAATAAAGGCGTCCCAGGAGGCCCCCAGGGCGCCCTCGCCCGGCGTGCGCGGTGTGCCCGGTGGCGAAAGGAGGAACCTGGCTGGAGCACTTCTGCTGGACGCGATTGCCGTGTCGGAACCGACCGTCGGCGCCTCCTTGTTAAAGTCCAGAGGGATGGGACGTTCAAACACTTTCGTATAACCATTGTCCCGTCGCACGTCCACCCGGCATATAGGATAAGAACCCACTCGGCTTTGTCGTCGTGGCGCCCAGGAGCCGCGAGCGCTGCCGAATGTGGCACAGACAGTCGCGTAACACATGGCGCGTGTCTGAGTGAGCAGAGCGCTCACGGAGGGCAAGGATAGCACATCCACGACCACCACATACACTACAACCAGCACCCACAGCAAAAAGAGTGGCAACGTATGGTCTTTGCTAACCCTTCGAACCAGCGTTGCCAAAAGTCGGTAATCGGGTAGGTCCAAGGCCGACGTCGAAGGCAGATTTTGGCCCGGCCAGAGATCGGCGCCACTAGGGGTGGCTGCCGTGGCAGCAGCGGCCGCCTGCGGGATTCTAAGACGATGGCCCGAGCCAAGCAAGCGATCGTTGCCCATCATCCACACGGCGAGGGACAAGTGCAGCAAGAGTGCATACGGCAGGCACCGGCATATTTGGCGGTGCAGGCGCTCGTCCCGTTGCGGTGGCCGTTGATAGAACCGCAGGAGCAACAAATAGTCGATTCCGTAGCAAAGCATAAAGGTCAACAGCGCAAACAGCAAGAGAATGGGGAGACCGCTGCTGTACATTAATGAAAAAAACACCGTCGTCAACAACTGGCCACAGCGGTACACGATGTTAAATGGAGGACCGACGTAAATACTGTTCAGATCCTGTTGCAGCAAGTGAAGCGGCTGCGCCTTGCTGCCGCGCCAGGCCCGACCCAGCCAAAGGAGCCCTCGTTGCACTGGCCCTACAACGAGGTATAGGCTCAAAGGATAGATGTGCGGGGTGAAGACCGCGATCAAAGCAGTGAGCTGCAATTGGACGCCCACATTCGCGTACCATTGCGCTGTCGTGTCATGATACTCGCCAGAGAAAATCCCCAAGGTGCGCAGCGCCTTTTGCGTCCACTTCCACACGGCGGGCTGCCTCCCACCGCTCGAGTGATCGTAGCCGCCGTACACAAGCAGCAGCAAGAGGGCCATGTTTATGAATTGCGAAACAAAGACGCGGATCATGAGCTGGCTGGCCTCCACGTCGGCACTCACGTGTAACTCAAAGACCGTCAGCTGGGCAATGACCCAGACCAGGAGGGCATTTACAAACAGAGTGCAGGCGGCTAGTAGCAGCTGCAGAAGCACGTTCACAAAAATGGCGCGTGCAACAGCGACACACACGGCGTGCGACTGATCGCCCAGCGACAGAAGCACAGAAGAGACCCAATTGTAGGATTTTGCCAAATTCGTCATGCGAGCGTAGCAGTAGCAAGCCGTGACCGTAGAATATGGGAAGCGCTGGCAAATGGGCTTGGGACCAGTGGTGTTGTTCGTCGGCGCAGTCATAATCGTAGTGTCGTTCGCCGCCGTAAAGCAGGCCATGGTCTGACAGACAGGCATCCTTTGTCCCGGACGGGGTGCCGCCAGCAAGCAGGGGCACTGATTTATGCGCCAAGGCCGCGGACACGGGTTGTCTTGCTCCTGACACGCACTCAACGAGTAGAACGGGCCGACACCAGCCGAAGACGAAGAGGACACCGTTAAGTTGCCCAGTTCCTCTGCTACCACTGCTGATGAGGAGGAATACCGGGCGTACACGATATTGCTTCCATCGGCCCCAACACTGCCCCCCGCGAGAGCGCCAAGGCATTGTGTGGAGCAAGTCGGACACTCATCGGGCGTCGGGCTTACGAAGGACAGCGGACCCGAAGCCGCCGTGATTGATTTGAGATTGGAGAAGCCGCCCACGAACAGCGCCGGAATCTCTGCCTCGCATAGGCTGAATTTGAGGATGTGTCGGCTTTGCTCCGTCTTGGCATTCGTCACCCCCACGGCCACCACAAAGCTAAACACCAAGAGCATCATGGTCAACATGTTCACGACCTGCCGGCGCGCGAACCGCGTCCAGTTGCTGCTTTGCAGGTTCTCCCAAATCACGTCGTCGGGCGCCGGAGCGGGCCGCACTACCAACCGATAGCGGCCCTGAAACAAGAGCGGCTGGGTCACACACCAGCGCGCAAAGAGATTCGGGCTGTTATAGTCCTGCAAGCAACGTTCTGCGCTTTCCAGGTACTCAAACAAGACAAAGGCACCCACGCACTCCTGCTCGGCCTCGGACCGTCGCGCATTTTTTCGCAAGCTGTACGCAATGGCCGCCATGTCTTTCTCCAGTTGAGCCAAACGGCGTTCAGCGCGGCTGTAAGCTGGCCCTGGAACGTGGCCGGCTGCGGGGCGGTACTTCTTGAGGTACGCACGGAGACGTTTGAGCTCCAAGGCTTTGTCACCATGAGTTAAAAACCGATGGAGCTCCCGCCCGTTCTTCTGCGCCAATGTGACTTCCGCAACCCATTTTCCAGAGTAACGCTCGTCGCCGCCGACGTGGACCAAGTCAGACACGGGCAGCTTCGGCGGTCCCGTAGCGGAGGGGGCTCGGCCCTTCCAATCCGCGCCCTCCAGTGGGTAGAGGGCGGAAAAGTGGTCAATCAAATCTTCCTTTTGTACGTTTGGGGGTAAGTTAGTCACATGCACGGTGAAATCTTTAGATGACAAAATGGTCTTGGACTGGTGCTTCTTGGCGTGCTGCACCATTCTGCCTAAATACCAAATCATGCCCGCAAAGACCAGGCACGACAGTGCGTCCAATGCCGCCAGGAGCACGGCCGCGTCGTCGAGGCGTATGCGACCCACGATGCGTCCGTCGGGGCCAAAGAAGCGCACCGTAAGCCAGCGCGACGAGGACAAAAAATCAACGGAGCCCAAATTGCCCAGCGTCAGAGCATACAGGCCGAGTAGATCCTGCTGTTCCTCCTTGATGCGGGAGCCAGACGAGTAGAGGACGAGGGCGGGCAGGTTTAAGACGAGCAAGAGTGCAAAGCTGACGATGAGGACTCTGAGGAAGTTGAAATGCAGCCTCAAACCGATGCCCAAATCGCTCAGGTGGATTTGCTTGCGACTAGCGGCATCCCCGCAAAGCGGGGCATGACCCTTATGGAAGATTACGGCCTCGCGGTGCAGGAGCGCGCGTTGAATGGAGGGAGGCTTATAAGGAGTGTTCAGAAAGTCTGCGCCCAAGTGTTCGTCGTCGTCCTCATCGTCCTTGTTGCCGTTGTAAAACTCCGCGCCACCTTGGCTGTGGGTGAAGGTGGGGCTGCCGACGGCCAATTTTAAGGGGGTCACAAGTAACACGCGCGAAATGGGAATCAGGTTGGGGAGAGCGTCGTTGTTGTCATCGTGGTCGTTGATGGGGTAGGCGCGTTGATCGTCCTCCTGCGCTGCGAGCGCAAGTGAAGTAGGCAGTGGAGTGACAGAAGCGACTGTGACAGACGGTGGCGCTGCGACGGAAGTGTTGAGCGTCAAAACACCTCCACGACCGTCACGTGCCGCCGGGGCGTCGTCTAGCGCGGAGTGGAGCATGCTCGTCCGGCGCTCGTTCGTCGTCCTCCTGACTAACTTCGTGTCGATGCTGAGGCGGGGTCGCCCGCGTCGGGGCATATATGGCGATGGGACGTCCTCAAATTGCGCCAGAGCTGGAGGTGTGAGTATGTCCGTGGTGAGACTGGGCGACTCAGGGGAATCAGCTTCCGGGGGCTCATCTAACACAGCCGATCCCTGGTGCTCGTCGTGGCACTGGGACTCCTCCTCCTGCCCCTCCCCTTTCTCCCCTCCAGAGCTTGGCAGTGCCACCAACGCCGCACCGGCAGAAAGGCCGTTGTTTGGGCATGGTAGGGCTTGTGGCTGGTCCTGTCCCAGGCTCGTAAGGGTGCTAGATGGCTGAGGGGAGGGCAGCTCCGGCGTCGTGGCTTGGTCGTTGCTGTCATTCTCCGGCAGCTGCAATTCATCTAATTGTTGGACGTCAAGGGGCGTTGTACCGACGGTGCTGCTGGTAGTGGTGGTGCTACTGCCTTGAACGTCCGCCTCTGAGTCGCTTGGGGGCTCCTCAATGCTGCCGTCGCCTTGCAGCAGGGGCTGACCAACCTCCACGGGAGGGACCTGGGCCAAAGGCGCCCCGGCATCATCCGCCATGCCACCTAAGAAATCAAAAAGGAAATGTGCCGCGGGTTAGCAATGAGGAAATGACATAATGTGAGCATCCAAGGCATCCAAAAATGAACTGGGGAGGGAGAGGAGGTCAAAAAAGAAGGTTTTCGATATGGTGGAAATGAAGGTTAGATCGAAAAAAAACGCTAAAAACCACAACCACAAGCTTGTTCACGTCTCAAGCAAGGTAAATGGCGTAAACTTGTGCAAGTGGTGCACTGTGTGGTGGATGAAAGTGGCTGGGCCAAAAATAATACAATAAAAAGCATGGGCCGGGCAGCTCCTTTTTCGACCTCGTCATCGTCGTCATGCATCCTCTTCTTCTTTCCTTCCTTCTCCTTGCTTCACACATCTCTCTCTAACCAAAAACCCCACACACTCTCCCACACACACAATACAGGCACACAACACCACGACCATGGTGGGTCGTCCCCGCCGCAAGAGCAGCACCGCCATCGCCAGCTCCTCTTCAAGCACTCGCCGGCGCCACTCCTCCCCGCATCGCCACCTCTTCACTTCGATCACGCCGAACGCAGGCGCCAGTGGAGAGGAGCGGCCCACGCCCACCGCCAGCAATGGCTCCCAGCAGCAGACGCAGACGCAGACGCAGACGCAGGGGGGCGGGTCCAAGCGGCCACGGCGGGAGAGCCTCGAACCGGTATGTCTGAGCAGGACCTCCCTCCCCTCCCTCCCTCTCTCTCCTACCCCTCCTCAACCCTTCCTCTCCCTCTTTCC
>Ga0209491_10010239_pt1 | contig 11313 bp, 16 predicted proteins | sample BON02_FD_187213 | JGI IMG/M metagenome (GOLD analysis project Ga0209491, IMG submission 187213) | Freshwater microbial communities from Lake Bonney liftoff mats and glacier meltwater in Antarctica - BON-02 (SPAdes) (version 2) | ecosystem: Environmental > Aquatic > Freshwater > Ice > Glacier...
CGGGGAGGGGGAGGGGGTGTAGGTGGGGGCGGGCGTGGGGGGGGAAGAGGGGGTGGGGATGGAGGCGGGGGAGGTGGAGGGGGTTGGGGGGGAGGTGAAGGGGGGGCAGCTAGCTGGGAAGGGGGTGCCGTTGATGGTGGCTCCGTGAATGCGTTTTTGGCTGCTGCCCTCGCGCGTGTCATGAGTGTGGCTGTGCCCATCCCTGCTCTTGCTTCTGTTTCTGTGTTGCAATCTGCTGCTGTTGGTGGATCTGTTGTAGGTGTTGTGGGGCCCCTCTAGACATTTGGGGAGCTCAACAGCTGCGAACTGGGTGTCTTTCGATCTTAATGTTTCTTGCTCCTCTTGCTGAGGTTACTCCTTAATAAACACTCTTAAATTAAAAAAAATCTGAAGAAGGAAATATGCCGAACGATATTGCTCCTCGTGTCTTCCCCTAAAAAATCCTTGGAAATGAGGCTCATACCCTTCTTCATTGCCCTCATTCCTCTCCACTCGCCCAACCTGCAATCTATAGCCTTATGCTCAACCTCCGACGATTCGATCTTTGGGCATGGGCAACCTACACAGACACCCAAATAGTAGCTGTGTCACTCGGATCTATCCCACCAAAACTTGATAGACAACATGCGAAGGCATGGGTTCTTCTCACCTTTCCCACACGCACACAACGTATTTACTCAATCCAGTCTCACTCTCGCCTTACCCAACCCCCTGTCCTCCCCTCTACCTCCCTCCTCGCCACTATCTTGTCCTCGCCTCCACCGGATGATATTCACCGCCATCTATGTCAGAGTCCGTCTGACGAACATCATGATAAAATGCTTCTTTGTGACATTTGTAACGCAGGATGGCATATGGACTGCCTTCTCCCACCCCTTACCACCATCCCACATGGAACCTGGACATGTCCCCTATACATCCCGCGCCACCTCCTACCCCGGAAAGCAACACGACACCTTCGTCTCCGTTTCCCCACTCTCGGTTTCGAATCTGATTAAAAAAAAATGAAAAATTGACTCGCTATCACTAATCCGCGTTTCCGGACTACCCATTACCATTTGCCCAAAAAAAATGTACTTCCAAACACTCCCACAAGAATTGCGGAGGCAAAACCACATGCATGCCTATCATGAGGTTTCAGAGTTTAAACCCCAAGTTTAGTACATGGCTCGAGCGCAGATCGCCATGGGGGAACTTGGGACCTCGACCCAGACGGTCTTCTCCTTCGGGTTTTTTTTAGATTTTTTTTTTATGGGGATTGGTCCTTGCGGACCGGTCCCCCCCCCTCCCCTAGAATGGACTTCCTTTCCGCCTTTAGTTGCTGCTGTATTAATTACACCTCAGGGTGCTGAGTCACCAGGCAGTCGTCGTATAGGAGTAATAGGTGCGCTGGTTTATTTTCTTCCATCCGAAACCGTCCAGGACAAACTTTCCTCTCCCTAGCCGGCCCAGTAATGCACTGAGACATTGAGAAGTAGCCGATTGCCCTGAGGTAGCGGACTCCGTAGATGCCAGAGCCTGCCCACAATAGATGGCTGATATCGACGGTTTACGCTACTCCCCTGATGACCCCCACTACGGCCTTGAGCATGTCCATGCGTCTCTCTATGTTCGAGTTACGTGAGACTGGTGACTGGGACATCTTCCTAGGTCTTTCGGAACGGGCGAGGGCGGAGACTGGTGGAGCTGACCCATGGGTGTTAAAGCGGAGGGAACTCCCAGGGTTTGCCATCGTGAATGAAAAAAAACGCCCGCATCCCTGGGGTACCCACAATCAGTTTTCGATAAAATATTCTACTCTCAAACGTCAGTCAGGTCCACGGAAGGTGCGGTTTCCAGGTTTCTAGGTGTTTGAACAGAATATATGTTCGGACATCGTCATCATATTTTTACAAAACAGACACAACATGTACACAGAGCAAGAGGGGTGTGGCATCATGTGTTAAGGGAAAGAAAACAGGCACAGCACGGACATGGGCACGACGGTTATGGAGGCGTATCTGGGTGATGCACAATTTCCCCGTGAATACAGTTTCTTTCTTTTTTTGTTGGGTGGCAAAGACTCAGCTTAATCACTGGACTGAATGTGTCGTGAGCATCGAATTAATTGCACAGAACCCAACAAACTGTCCCAATATAGGTGGTGGTGTAATGTTCCCCATTCGAGGACGTCTAGGACAAACTTCACTTTCCCTGGCCGGCCCTGTAGCGCACCCAGATGATAATGATTGCTTTTATTATCACCCTTGGAGAAATAATGTAGCAATTGCGTTTGGAACTCTCTCGTCTTTTCTTTCCTAGCTTCACATAGTGAGGGGCGTTGGTTGCGTTGTTTGTCTTGTTTGCAGGTGATGAAAAACTGAAAAACATTCATGTCGATCTAGCGTTATTAGTATGAGGTCATACCCTCCTCATTACTCACGCTCCTCCAATACCCTAAACCCATCCCCCTCCCTCTGTCTTTTTTATTTTTCCCCGACCCCATTTTCTCTCTTGCTCCTCTTTTTTTTGCCCCCCTCTTTTTCTTTTTGTCCTTTTTTGTTTTTTTTGTTTTCTGAGAAAACAAAAAAAACAAAAACAAAGAGAAAACAAAGAGAAAATATCCCTGACCCCCCCCTGATTAATAGTCCCTTTCCTTTCTTTTTCTCCCACTTTTTCTGATATTTTTCCCTGACCCCCCCCTGATTAATAGTCCCTTTCCCTGACCCCCCCCTGATTAATAGTCCCTTTCCTTTCTTTTCCTCCCACTTTTTCTGATATTTTTTTGGGTGTGTTATGTGTGTGTGTGTGTGTGTGTCTTCATATTGGTTCTGAGGGATTTTCGGTGATTTTAATTGTCACCGTAGTTCAGTGGTGAAGAGCGCGGGACTTAACAAATTTGGTTGTCCGCAGGTCCGCGGTTCGATTCCTTCCGAAAACACGTCAACTCAGATTCAGATGGATTTGAGCAAATAGTTCTTCAAGCAAGGGTTCTAAACTACTGATTACAGTAATAAAAGCGAATTAAATCAATATGTATGTGCGTGCGTATTTAGCAATTCCATATGTGTCGGCCAATGATAACGTAAAGCATATAAATTCAAATATTAGATATGTGTTTCACAAGAAAATGAATAAAATGAAATGAATGTGAATTATATAAGAATTCATGTATATGAGTACACAGAATGGATGTTCGCTAGGAACCTTCCTCATCGAGACAGAAAGCCGAAATACATAAGCAAATTCTAAACAAAAACACGGCGGCGATGGCAAGCGATGGCCCCTCACCCCATTCCCCTTCCTTGCGCCTTGACCTTCCTGTCTCCCAGCCATCGAGACGCCACCACGCCCAGTCCCTGCTGGGCCCCTCATTTCATGACCCAAGAATGCATCATGTTCTCGAATCCCACCCCGAGCAAGCTGCGCCTCTCTCCCGCCGCGACGATGAGCGACGACACGCTGTCGGCTCTCATTCAGCCCTTGCACTGCGCCTCTATCTTACAGCCTGCAACCCCTCCTCAAGTTGTCGCTTTTGAGTCTTAGACCATCTCTGCTCCAATTTGTCTCCATCGTTTCACTTTTGCTGAATCACAGAAATCCGATCTTTGAACCTGTGAGTGCGTTTTTACCTTTTCCTCTTCTGCCTTTGCTTTTCTAATAGAAATGAAACTTCAGCTTTAAGTCCCTGTTTGCAATTTGGTCGTTATCACCACATCGATTCCACTATTACTTTTCCCTGAGTGTAGTTTCTTGGCAGTATCAGAAATATTCAACCATTTTGATACTTGTGCTGTGCTTTCTATGTGTAACGTCGTTGGTTTGCTCATCTTACTCAAGCTTTGCCCAGTCTTCACCTTTCTTCAGCAGCTGATGACAAAAAGATTGTGAGTTGTTTACACATACACTTGTCACAGTTCTCCAATGTTCTCCACCGACGTCATCGTGTCAGCCCTAGACGACCCATGTATTTGCTGATAGCAGGATCGCATTACTGTGTCATGCGCTTCGCATATGCGTTGCACATGCGCCGCCAGAATCTTGTCCCTTTTCCCTGCTTGTACATTGAGCTTTTCGAGCTTGTTATAGAAGTCGTCTTCCAATACTGCACCACACCTCCCTGCCACAGAATTAATCTATTTCAAACGTCCATTCTGGGGCAGTTGCTTTGAGCGCCTCAATGATGCTTTTGTGTCGTTCGTTAGCCTCATCTTCCTACATCCTCAGAAAATCCTTATTTCTGTCAAATGTCCGTTTGAACTTTAGGATGTGTAGTGTTTGATGACTCTTGTTAATCACTATGCCATCTGGCCTCCGATTCCAAAAACGATTTTCATGAAACCTTATCGGGTCGAAATCATAGCGTTCCCTTTCGTGCTCTCTCACAGGGATAGTTTTCCTAATTTCTGCTGCCTTTTCAGTCAGTGATTCTTTGCTGCATATCTGCTCAAACTCTTCCTCTGCCACAACGTATTCATACTACAATCCTGATCAGGTGTGACAATAAACCTGAGCTGACTTGCTGTTGTTTGTGCAGCTTGCATGCTGGCATACAGATGTCTCCAGATGAAGTGGTGGGCAGCCGTGACGATTGTCGCCATTCCATCGCAGAAAGCACTGTGGATGTGCCCATACGTCTTCTCCGGCAAATGTTCAGTGCTTGCACCGCGTTGTCCTCGTGCCCTTTTGCATAATCTACAGCTTACATCTGATCGTTTTGTTATTTTTGCAAGCCATTTGGCTACCGGAATGATCCCTGCAATTGCCATCATTTCTCGCCTTTTATATCTCCAAGGGAAGCACGGGTCGTTCAAATGCTTCCCTAAGAACGCTCTGCTTTCATTTTGCCGTAACATGAAGTCTGCTGTCCACGTGCCATATGCAGTGTGATTGATATTGCCTTGCTCTGCCCTAGCTTGCACACATGATTTCAAGGATTTTCTGTCATCAATCCAAGTGTTCTGCTGCAAGACCTTCACCATGCTTTGGTATGTCTCATATCGTTGCTTGTGTGTGCAGTCCTCTATGTACATCACCTTTACAACATTATTTATATCGTCGCCTGATTGTGCTCATTTGTCTCCAAGCACCTGTAAGCCTCTTTTCTTGTTTTTGCACCTCATTCTACGCTGCCCCTCTCCGTATTGCATCCCGCACGCTATTATTCCATGTCAAATGAATGTCTTGATAAGTTACTTTCCCTGCCTCGTGGCACGGTTTTTCCCACGTAAAGACTGCTCGATTCGTCTATTGGCAGCACTCTTTGCCTACTTTCGGATCTGAAATAGCCTTATCCGCCAGAATGTTGGCTCCCTCATTCGCTGGTTCTCCTCACTGTGCTTTTACTTTGACCAAGAAGATTGCTGTCCCTGCTGCAATCCTCTTTCGTAGTATTACAATGGCTGCTGCCAAAATATCCGCGTCAGGTGCCCCCACCAACGTTGCCTTTCCACCTTCACCAATCCATCTATTAACTGCTTTCAACAATGACTGGTTGTCACACAAATACAGCAACGTCTCCTCTATCAGCGTGTCACGAAGCGGCAGTCTGAGTAAAAATACTGCCAATTCAGGCCGATTTGAGCTGGAGCACTCTTCCTCACGTCCCACTTTGCACTGCTGCTTTTTCTTTTTTCTTCTCAAGTTATTATATCCTGCTCCCATTTTGCCTTTTTGGTCTGAACCGTCACCTGCCATTACTTGCCCTGGAAACCCATAGCCTACGAGCATGCCTATCTCTGAACCCATCCAACAATCGCGTTCTCTCCCTTACAATCGCACTTGACATGCGTCTTTTCCTCCTGATACTCCGGCAACTTTCTTCAACGCTGCTTCAACTTTTGCTCGTCTGCCACATGGCAATCTTGGTGAACCCAGCACGAGGCATACTCTTCGCTCACTGTACATTTGATGTTGCCCTGTCACCACCACGCTTTCCAGCGCACTGACTGCCCTTTGCCTCCTTGCCTATCCGTCTTCTCTCCTACTTTGGGTTTGGCTTGCTTGCTGCGGTTTGAGAAGATTTCTTTTCCATCTGGTCTCACTTCAAACGGGCGTTGCTCTTCGTCTTTTTCCCTCGACCTTCACCAAACCACCCAATCCTTTGACTTGCCCATCTTTTTCGACCACTGCTCCTGCCCCGATTCCGATGAAGTTTCCCATACTACAACAGTAGGTCCGTCATCCTCTCGACAGTTTTCTAAATTGTTTTCATGATTACTGATGCTAGTTTTTGAATATCTTCCAAGTTCTCAGTCTGTGTTTTTTTGCACTTTTCCCAGAATTTCAGATTGTTTGATTCTCCTTAACGGCACGACATAAGATATACCCTCACATGTTATATAAGTGTTCTTTCATTGAACAACAACCAAAACCCCTCGTGTTCTTTTAAATTTGGGATTTTGACTCCCCGGTATTCGATCCTGACGCCGGTCGTAGAAATTGCGAAGAAAAGTTCGGAGAATCAGAAACTTTTTCCGAGAGCAAAATTGATTCCTGCGACCGGCGTGACGCCGGTACTAGGATTAATTTTGGACCCCAAATCCTTTTTTCACAAGCGAGTTTTCAAGAATTGGCACATCTCCAGATTTTGCTTTGTTTTTGAGTAATCCTAGTAATCTCGTCAGAAAATTTATGAAAAGAATCTCTGAGCTAGAGCTCATAAACCAAATTCCTAGGAGATGCCTTTTTCGGAAATAACATCTTGAGCAAGTTGTTCTGATTCGGGGAGGTTGGGGATAAATGAATTCACTCCACCGTGACAAACACAAAGTAATATTGCTTAAATATCAGTAACTTGACATCTCTTTCTTTCTTTCTTTCTCTCGTTGGCGAAAACTCGTCGACACCTCCAACCGGATCGGACGGACAGAGCGGGCACTGGACATTCCAAGTGTGCAGTTGTCCATGTTGGAAATTATGTTGGGACCTGTCAGCTTGATGATACATGCCAGCTCACAAACATTGTGAAGTGAAGATTGCTTTTGTTATTGCTCAGAAAGAAATAATGTAGTAGTTTTGTTTGGAACTCTCAAGGTGCAGTCTTTTATTCTCACCGAAGTGAGTGACTTTGGTTTGCTGATTGTCGTCGCATCTTCTACTTTTCTCAAAAGAAAAGACATGTTAAAAGAAAAAAGCAGTTTGTCCAAGATCTCATCCCGCCTCTTAGCATATATATACAAATGTGTGATTTGTACACATATACGAATATATGTATGCAGAGATTTAGTCCATCTAGATTCTTCGGGCCCTCCAGGTGTCTCATCCCGACTCCTGGGCTCACATCCAAGTACCCCTGGTACTACCCCATCTGTGCAGTGTATGTGTGTGTGTGCGTATACACACACACACACCCACATACACTGGCAACCGCGTTAAAAATAGAGAAGACACAGACAACATCCCTATCTTTCCTTCTGTCAAAAATAACCCTCCACGCCAAGCAACAAGCGCTCTCATAAACTAGTTGAACCCCCACATCCTCATTCCCCAATGCTAAATGAAACAAACTGCACATACATGCGATATAGAGACATATACATATATATATACACATACATATACATACATATACATATATGTACACATATACATACACATACACACATATACACATCCATATATATATATGCATATATACGTATATACATACATACATATATATATATATATATATACATGCATACACATATATATATACATATACATATACATATACACATGTGTATACATAGCGCATATGCACATCTTGTAGCGAGCGTGAAGCAAATGTGTACGCTAATATTCACAACATCTGTCTAACGTACACACATGCACATGCATGGTGCTCAACAACACTTGTGAATGCATGCATCCTCTCTGCAAAAATGCATATGGACTCGTACATATACACTGGCATATATATATACATATACACATGTACATATATATATGTATACATGCATATATATATACATACATACACATACCATGCATATATGCATGGATATATATATATATACATATGCATATATATGTACACATACATATATGTATATATATATGCATATGCACACATGTATATATATATCTCCACAACTCGTGCATGCGCGCCTGTGCAACGGTGCAGCAGCTTCCTTGCCATGGAAGCTATTGTGAACTTATCTTGAGTCTTGCGCGAACATCATGCAGGCTGTCGTTTCCGCCCGCCCTCCTGCCCTTTGTCGAGCCGGCCGCCCTCCTGCTGGCCCGTTGCCATACATGTTTGCTAAGAAATGTGTCCAAATCCACGCTAGCTCATGACGCGGTCGCTGCTGTAGTGTTGCACACGCATCATCTGATCATCCGCGTTGGTGCGAGCCTCATCCAGTTTGTCAATGGTTCACACTCGCGCATGGCTGCGGATCTCACCCTCGACAAAAATCTATTTTCACAGCCATTTTTGCGGGTTTTGTGAACTGTTGTTACCTAGAATCATTACCCACTAGCAGGTCGGCCACCGGGCATAAATAGGTTGGCAACGGCCCGGGACAGTTTCTTGGGTCATACGAGGTTAATTGGGTGTTCACGGTGCACTTAGTCTAGTGATTAAGTTGGGTATTCGCCACCCAAGAAAGAAAGAAAGAATCATACAACACATTAAATATACGGATGTGATCAGTTGCCGGTGTCCAATGTCCACTACAGGAGTGCCGTTCGATTCGTGCCAGGCACCTGCGGGCTTCATTATTACTGCACACCATTCATATGCGTTCTCAACGGCTTGGGGGGCTTGGCGGTGTAACAGTTGTACAATCAAAACAAAAAAAACGATGCGCCGTAAGCCAGATTTTTTTGTGAAACAAAAAGACTCATCAAACAAAATGCAACGCAGGCTTTTGCCTGAATCCTGCTCGATATTCTGTCCAATTGAAATAGTATGTAATTCATGCTTGCCAACTTACAGCTCTGAATCTTCTTTAATTTATTAATCCATTAACCTTTGGCTGGCCTATATTGCGTTTTCCCCACTGCCTTGACCTCTATCTGGAATGGGTCTCTCTGCCTCAAGTTTTTGGATATTTTTTGAAAGAAAATTGGTACTCTTAGTGCCAGTCCTCTTCCTTCCCTTGGACTTCATCTCTGCCTCTAGTTGCTGCTATGTTAATTCCACTTCAGGGTGCTGGGTGTGTGTATGTTGCTTGGTTTTGTTAAACCGATATTGGGGAATCATTAGTCACCGGGCAGTTTATGTATGTGAGTGATATTCTTTCTTTCTTTCTTTTCTCGGGTGGCAAAGACCCAACTTAATTACTGGACTTAGTGGGTCGTGAGCATCCAATTAATCGCGTAGGACCCAAGCGACTGTCCCAACATACGTGGTGGTTGACTTTTCCCATTTGAGGATGTCTAGGACAAACTTGAATCTCCCTAGCCGGCCCTTTAGCGCACCCAGACACTGAGACGTAATGAATTATTCTGAATTAGCGGATTCTGTACATGCCAGAATTTGCTCGCAAAAAGACGGCTGACATAAGTGATCTACACTACTCCCCTGACGACCCTTACTACAGACTTGGGCCGGTCCACGCCTCTCTCTAATACGAGTCTATGTTTGCGCATGACGACTGGTGACTGGGACATCTTCCTAGGTCCCCTGGAAAGGAGAGGGACTGTGGAGGTAACCGAGGGGTGCTATAGCGAAGGGGATTCCCAGGGTTTGCCAGGATGTCACGGCAGGGGCACGCGGCCAGCGGACTCCACGAGGAGCTTTATACCCAGAAGTGAAGATTACTTTTGTTATTGCTCGTAAAGAAATAACGTAGTAGTTTTGTTTGGAACTCTCAAGGTGCAGTCTTTTAGGCTCACCGAAGTGAGAGGTTGTGATTTGCTGATTGTCGTCACATCTTCTACTTTTCTAAAAAGAAAAGACATGTTAAAAGAAAAAAGCAGTTAGCCCGGATCATCAAAACCCGCAGCACAGCATATATATGGACAAATGTACTGTGTACACCTATACGGTCTACATGTATACTGCGCTTTAGTCGATCTGGATTTTTCTGGCTCTCCAGGTGTCCGTCCCACACCTGGGCTCATATCAAGTACCCAAGTAGTTTGTGTGTGTGTACGCGCGTATACAAGCACACACACACCCACCACCCTAACACCCGCAAAAATAGAGAAATATACAAGACAAAACCCCTATCTCTAACCCCGCCAAACATAGCCTCCCACGCCAGTAACAAGCGCTAACCATGAACTTGCTGAAACAAACCCCACTTCCAATCCCCGTACACACACGCATGCAAGTGTTAAGAAACACCTGTGATACACGCGCATGTAGTAGAGCGATTGAACAGTACAAATAAACAAAATGCGCCTACACGAGTGCATATGTACACCCACACGCGCGCGTAAATAAATGTATATGCATACATGTACACAGACATACATATATACATATACATACATATACACATGCACTATACATACATACATGCGCACACATATACATATGCATGCATACGACACGTATGTACAGATAGAAAATCCTAGCAACAACATCTCAACGTGTCAAGCAATATCATAGACGCACATACGCATCCATATGCATATGCATGCACACACACACATATATACATATACACATATGTGCACAATCTGCAGGGAGTGTGTTCGCAGATGTGTACGTCGGTGTAAAAACACACCCGTGTAACATACTCACCTGCCCATGCACTAGTGCCCAAAACACCTGTAAAGTGCATGTAACACTCACTGCAAAAAAATGCACGTATATATATACCTACACACATACATATACGCATGCATATGCACACGAAAACACATGCGCATGCATGACATCGTCCACACGCTGAAGCACTGATACCAAGACCCACAATATATGCACAAATATGCATACACATACACATACACATGTGTATAAACGCATAAATGTACAAATGCATACACACATGCATATACATACATATATCATGTCCGCACACATACACACATACACATATATACACACACACATACAAAATGAACATATGAACGCACGCAAAGCACGTCTGAAACGACGGCGCCGCAGCGACTGCGCGGGAAGCCCAGCTTGACGCTAAGCAGCTCTGCCCTTCTCCCTGTCGCTCCGCTGCAATCTGGAGGGGGATACCCTTCGTGGCCAGCACCCCAATCGCCTGTCCACGAGGAACGACGGATAAGCGCAGAACAGCCACAACCAACAGCAGCTCATCACACCATTACGACAGCGCGCCGTCCAGACCACATTCGCTTATCTGCACGGGTGCGGAGCCAATCCACCCAGTTCATTGTCCACGCAAGCTCCCAGCTTGGCCGTGGCCCCCCGAAACGAGGTCA
>Ga0209491_10010240_pt1 | contig 11313 bp, 16 predicted proteins | sample BON02_FD_187213 | JGI IMG/M metagenome (GOLD analysis project Ga0209491, IMG submission 187213) | Freshwater microbial communities from Lake Bonney liftoff mats and glacier meltwater in Antarctica - BON-02 (SPAdes) (version 2) | ecosystem: Environmental > Aquatic > Freshwater > Ice > Glacier...
GTTGTCGGGGCGCTGGGCCCCGGCGCTGAGGATGATGGTCTGAGTGTCGGTGAGTTTCGTCATGACGGGGTCCTGTTCGATCTGTTGGCGTTGGACGGGATCAAGCGGCATGTTCGCCCTCCTTGAATGCGCTGTCGGCAATCTGGCGCAGCAGGCTGGCGTAGTGGTTCAGGGTGCCAACGTCACCCCAGTTGATCTCGTCCGGGTGGGTGTTGAAATGGTCATCGCTGAGGGCCTGCAGCCGTTCCAGCATTGCGTCGATCTGGAACTTGGTGGTCATGAATGCGTCGAGGGCTTTGGTATTGTCGGTGGCGCGGCGGATGGTCATGGCTTGGTCGTCCTTCGCTGAGTTGCATCGTTTTCGTGTGACAACCATCGCTCTAGTGCAGCGATTGTCGTAGTTAAATCCAAGCAATTTCATTGCTTTGCAATCATGATATCTGGTGGGGATCGGTCAGCGCCGCCTGTTCGGCCTCGTGGCGCTGTGCCGCATCGGGTGGATCACGCCGCGCGTTGATCATGGCGACAAACAGCGCACGGGCGACGGCCGCCACCTCGTCCGCCCCTGCGTTGGAGAGGTCCACATCATGGATGGCGATGGCCTCGCCCAGATCGGTCAGGGCGTAAAGCGTGGCAAATTCAGCCTCGGGCGGGTCGCAGGTGATGGTGTCGCGGTCGTCCTGAGATACGGCGACGCTGCGGCAAAAGCGCAGATCGAAGCCGATGGCGCAGTTGCGACGCACGACATCATCGAGGGTCTCGCCTTCGGGCAGGCAGTTGAGGGTGAGGGTCATGGTTGAGGGCTTTCGGGCTGAATAGCACTGGGCTTGAGTTCAACCCACACCCCGTCCTGCCAGACGTAAAGGTGGCAGAGCTCACAGGTCGGGCGCTGCAGGATGGGCGGTTCGCGCGGCGGATCAAAACTGTCGATCGCGTCCGCGCGGACTTGCCGGATTTCCTTTGCTGCGAGGATGTCGTCGGGCGTCCAGCGCGCCAACGCAGGCAGCATGTGAGAGGGGTAGCCGTCATAATGACAATAAACATGGGCCCATGCATCGGGACCAATCTGGATGGCGATCTGCGCGCGGGTACTCATGGTCGTTCCCCTCAGATCAGCTTCAGATTAGCCAGCACCGCGCTGGCGGAAGCAAGCTGGGTGGTCGGCAGCTCGATCTTGAGATGCGAGAACACATCCGAGGCTTCGGCAGTGATCCCGTTCTCGCGCAGCGCGGCCTCGATGGCTTCGGCCACGGCGTTCATGCGCGAGCGGTCGAAATGTGCGGGCAGCGTTGCGTAGTCGATGCGGATGGTGGTGGTGGCGGTCATGGTCTTATCCTTTCAAGATTGGGGTTTTGCAGCAGCGCCTGCGCGGCGTCCGGCTTCAAAGGCGTCTTCAAGTGCCGCGTGGATCGCCCAGACCGCGACATCGTGGAAGTCGAGACGGTCGCGGTTGCGGGTCTCCAGCGTTTCAATGAAGAACCGGCGTTGGGCGATCCCAAGGATCAAGGCCTCGCGGACGTCTTCGGGTGTAGGGGTGGTTTTGCGTTTGGCCATGATCACTCCTCCCAGCGGTGCTCAGGGTGGGTCGTGCGCGCGCAGGCTTCCTCGCGCATCATCTCGTGGGCGCGTGCCATCTCGACCATTCCGCCTTCCTGGCTCATCCGCCCCGACATGACTTCATCCATCACCCAGTTCACCCGCTCTTGCGCGGGGCTGGTGTGGTCCCGCCATCCGTCGCTCATCGAGCTGTGTCCCATCTTTTCCTCTGCGCGCATGGTGGTCTCCGATCCTCATTTAAGGGGTGCGATGCACCCGTTTGCCTTGCACCATGAATCGCTCTATCGCGGAGTGTAATCAACTGAATAAGATCGTTATTTTCGTTTAATTCCAATATCTTGAGGTTAATTAAATCGCCATGGAAGGTATGTCCGAACGCGAGTATTCCGCCCATACCGGCCTGTCGCGCGGGGCGATCCAGAAGGCCCGCAAAGCCAGTCGGCTGGTGGTTTACAGTGACGGGTCAATCAACGCGGCCGCGTCTGATGTGCGCCGGGCCGATATGACTGATCCTGACCAGCAGCGCCGCAGCACCGGCGGCGGCGACAGCAGCTTCAGCGGCCCCGCCGACAGCTCGTCATACCTGAAGGCCCGCACGGCGCTGACCGTCTACCAGGCGCAGGACAAGCAACTTGGCATCCAGAAGAAGAAGGGCGCGCTGGTTGACCGCGCCCGCGCCGAAGCGCTGGTGTTCCGGCTGGCGCGTCAAGAACGCGACACATGGATCACCTGGCCCAGCAGGGTGGCGGCATTAATGGCCGCCGAAGTGGCGGCAGAGGTGGAGAAACAAACGGCCAAACCGGTGACAATCGAGGCCGCGATCCTGCAGAGGGTGCTGGAAACCCATGTCAGACAGCACCTCGAAGCCCTCGCCGATCTCAGGGTCAGCCTCGGATAGCGATGACCTGACCGCAGACCTCGACCTCGGGTTTGATGGGGCCGAGGATATCTTGCGCAGCTGGCGCAAAGGCATGCGCCCGGATCCTGACCTGACGGTGTCGGAATGGGCGGATGCGCATCGCTGGCTGTCGTCGCGTGCTGCGGCCGAACCGGGCAGGTATCGCACGGCGCGTGCGCCCTACCTGCGCGACATCATGGATGCGTTGTCGCCGCGCCATCCTGCGCAGCGCATCTCGTTCATGAAAGCAGCGCAGGTTGGCGCGACGGAGGCTGGCAACAACTGGATCGGCTTCGTGATCCACCACGCGCCGGGCCCGATGCTGGCGGTGCTGCCGACAGTCGAGATGGCCAAGCGCACCTCGCGCGGGCGGCTCGACCCCTTAATCTCGGAAAGCCCGGTGCTGCGTGCGCTGGTCAATCCGGCCCGGTCACGCGACGCGGGCAACTCGATGCTGTCGAAGGAATTTCAAGGTGGCATCCTGGTGCTGACCGGGGCGAACTCTGCCACCGGCCTGCGCTCAATGCCCGCGCGCTATATCTTTCTGGACGAGGTTGATGCCTATCCGGCCTCTGCCGATGAGGAAGGCGATCCGGTCACGCTGGCCGAAGCGCGCACCACGACCTTCTCGCACCGACGCAAGGTGTTCATGGTTTCCACCCCGACAATCCGGGGCATCAGCCGGATCGAGCGGGAATACGAGGCATCAGACCAGCGGCGCTACTTCGTGCCCTGCCCACGTTGCGGGGCGATGCAATGGCTGCAGTTTGAGCGCCTGCGCTGGGACAAAGGGCGACCCGACACCGCCGCCTATCATTGCGAGGGTTGTGAGAAGCCCATCGCCGAGCACCACAAGACGCAGATGCTGGAGCGCGGCGAATGGCGCGCAACGGCCGTGTCGTCCGACCCGCATTCCATCGGCTTCCATATCTCCGCGCTCTATTCGCCTTTGGGCTGGAAGAGCTGGCAGCAGATCGCGCGCGAATGGCTGGCGGCCCAAGGCTCGGAAGAGATGCTGCGCGCTGCGCGCAACACCCTGCTGGGCGAGACATGGGTTGAAAGCGGCGATGCACCGGAATGGCAGCGCCTTGCTGATCGCCGCGAGACGTTCGTGGCCCAAATCCCAGCGCGAGGACTGTTCCTGACCGCTGGGGCGGACGTGCAGAAGGACCGCATCGAGGTCGATGTCTGGGCCTGGGGCCGTGGTTTGGAAAGCTGGCTTGTCGATCACATCGTCATTCCTGGCGGGCCGGATGATCCTGCCTGCTGGGACAAGCTGACGGCCCTTCTTGGCCAGACATGGGTTCATGAACACGGCGCTGTCATGCCCCTGGCGAAGCTGGCCATCGACACAGGGTATGAAACGGCAGCCGTCTACGCTTGGGCCCGCACCCAAGGCATCGCACAGGTGGCCCCCGTCAAAGGCGTGGAAGGCTTCAACCGTACAACGCCGGTCTCTGGGCCAACCTTTGTTGATGCGACAGTAAACGGTCGAAAGTTCAAGCGGGGCGCGCGTCTCTGGACGGTGGCCACCGCCACTTTCAAGGCGGAGACCTATCGATATCTGCGGCTGGAGCGGCCCAATGATGAAGACCGCGCCAGTGGCACGTCAAATCCTGCGGGCACGATCCACCTGCCAGACTGGGCAGACAGCGAATGGCTGAAACAGCTGGTGGCCGAGCAACTGGTCACGATCCGCAACAAGCGGGGCTACGCGCGCCAAGAATGGCAAAAGATGCGCGAACGCAACGAGGCGCTGGATACTCGGGTTTATGCCCGTGCCGCCGTCTGGATCATAGGGGCCGACCGCTTCGATGAGCGGATGTGGCGACAACTCGAAAAACAAGCCGGGGTAGAGACCCTCACGGCTGCCACCAAAGCCGACACTGACACACCGTCCGAGCCTCAGGCCGGGCGGATCGCCGCTCCGCGCAAGCGGGGCTGGCGGGTAAGCACGCCCAAATACATGGAATAGCGAGTACGCAATGACCCTCGATGATCTCAAATCCCGCCACAGCGCGCTGTTGACTGCGCGCTACAGCGGCACACGCTCTGTAAGCTATGATGGCAAGACCCTGACCTATGGCACTGATGCTGAGCTGGCCGCTGCGATAGGGGACATCGAACGCCGCATTGCGAAACTTGAGCGCGGCGCTGGGCGTATCCTGCGCCCCCATGCGGTGAAGGACCTATGAACTGGCGGCAGCGCCTCGGGGCTTTTGTCGGTGGCTTTGATGCAGGCCAGCATCATCGCCGTCTGCGCGGGTTTCAGGCGACGCGCGCCCATGTGAATGCGCTGATTGCGGCGTCTGGGCCCGATATCACAGCCCGCGCCCGCTGGTTGGTGCGCAATAATGGCTATGCGGCCAATGCTGTTGAAAGCTGGGCCGCAAATACTGTCGGCGACGGGATCAAACCAATCTCGCAAATTGCGGACGCGGCGCGCAAGGAAGAGCTGCAGCGTCTTTGGCTGGCTTGGACAGATGAGGCTGACAGCGAAGGTCTGACTGATTTCTACGGGTTGCAGCGGCGGGCGGCACGTGAGGTGTTTCTGGCCGGTGAGGTCTTCTTCCGGATCAGGCCACGGCGCAGCAGCGACGGATTATCAGTTCCCTTGCAGCTGCAGATGTTGCCCGCCGAGATGTTGCCGCTGCACCAAACGGGAATGGCTGGTAACGGTAATGCCATCCGTCAGGGGATCGAGTTCGACCGGGTTGGGCGGCGCGTGGCCTATCACTTCTTCCGGCGGCACCCCGGCGATAGCACCGATCCGGGGCTGGCGGGCGAAATGGTGCGGGTTCCAGCAAGCGAGGTCATCCATGTGATCGATCCGGTTGAAGCGGGGCAACTGCGTGGGGTCTCGAAGCTGGCACCGGCCATCGTGAAGCTGTTTTTGCTCGATCAATACGACGATGCCGAGCTGGACCGCAAAAAGGTCGCCGCGATGTATGCGATGTTTGTGACCTCCCCTGCCCCAGAAAACCCCCTGCTGCCGTCCGAGGATGACGACATGCTGGGCGGCTTCGAAATTAGCCCCGGCCAGGTCGTGCGGCTGGATCCGGGCGAGGATGTGACCGTGGGCCAGCCTGCAGATTCAGGGGCAACCTACGAGCCGTTCCAATACCGCACGCTGCTGCAGGTCGCCTCGGCGCTGGGCATTCCTTATCCTTATCTGACCAATGACATGGTGAAGGGGAACTTTTCGAACTCGCGACTAGCCCTTATCGAATTTCGGCGTCGCGTTTCGGCCTGGCAGCACTCTGTGATGGTCTTTCAACTTTGCCGTCCCGTCTATGCGCGCTGGATGGACGCTGCCGTGCTATCGGGCGCATTGGTTCTGCCCGGCTATGAGGCCAACCGGTCGCAGTTCCTTGCGGCCAACTGGCTCCCCACCAAATGGGATTGGGTTGATCCCCTGAAGGATGCCAATGCCGAAATCGCTCAGATCGAGGCAGGGCTCAAATCCCGCACCCAAGCCATCGCCGAGCGCGGCTATGACGCAGAACAGGTCGACCGCGAAATCGCCGCCGAACGCAGCCGCGAGCGATTGCTCGGCCTCGACTTCCGCCGCCCCGGATCGCCCGCGCAAGGTGTGCAGGCTTTGTCGGGCCCAACAGAGAATGGGGAAGAAGAAGACGATAATGACCCAACAGATGAAACCGATGACGCGCAAGACCCTTCGCGCAAGCCTGAGGACCAGACCTGATGCTGCATGCCCGCATTGCCGCGCGCGCCTTCAACACGCCGCTGCTGGTTGAGCCCTCCAAAGCCATGGCGTTTCTCTCCGGCCTTGGGCCACGTATCCTCGGGCGGCAGGTTGAGACAACTTATCAGGGCCTCGCGTTGCACAGCGCCCATCCGCCAACAGCGCGTGCCAGCATTTTGGCAGGTGTGATGCTGGACGATTACCGCCAGCATGGTGAGGCCCCCTACGCGGTGGTGGATGGCATCGCTGTGATTGAAATTTCTGGCGTGCTAATCCATCGTGGGGGCTGGATCGGACAGTCCTCGGGCCAGACCAGCTATGAGGGGATCGCGGCCCAGATCGAGGCGGCAGCAAGCGACCCGTCCGTGCTCGGGCTTGCATTGGAAATTGACAGCTTTGGCGGCGAGGTTGCGGGTGTTTTTGACCTCGCAGATCGTATTCGTGCGGTTCGCGCTAGCAAGCCCGTCTGGGCTTTTGTGGCAGAACACGCCTTCTCGGCCAGTTATGCGCTGGCCAGCCAGGCCGACCGCATCTTGCTGCCGCGCACCGGGGCGGTGGGCAGCATCGGTGTTGTGGTGATGCACGCCGATCTCAGCGGGCAGCTGGATCAAGACGGGGTGCGCGTCACGCTGATCCACGCAGGATCGCACAAGGTTGATGCCAATCCCTACACGCCCCTGCCCGCTGATATCCAAGACGACATTCAGCGCGAAATCGAGGTGCTGCGGTTTCTCTTTGCGGAAACAGTGGCCGCGGGACGCGGCGCGCGGCTTAGCCAAGAGGCCGCACTCGCCACCGAGGCCGCCAGCTTTCGCGGGACCGAGGCTGTGACGGCGGGTCTTGCCGACGAAGTCATCGATCTTGCGCGTGGGTTTGCCAGTTTTCGACAAAGCTTGTCTTCCATCCGCGCAACCCTCCCATCCCGCGTGGCCACCACGGCCCAAATTCAATCCCGAAAGGATCCTCTCATGCGCAACGACACCTTGCCACAGACTGAACCCGTCCCCGATGAAGCTCAAGACAGCCAAACGCAGAGTGATATTGCCACAAATGGCGGCACGGATCCCCAAGCGCCGCCCACTACAGCCCTTGTTTCCCAATCGCTCGCAGCCCCTCCCGCAGCATCAAACTCACCAAAGACTGACACCACCTCCGCCCTTCAGACATCCCTGCGGGCCGAACTTTCCGCCCAGCTTCGCCTTGAAGCGGCAGAGATCACCGAGATTGCAGCGCAAGCGGGACGGCTTGGCGTTACTATCGATGCAGCAAAAGCCCTGAGGGAGGGCACCACGCCTGCGGCGCTGCGCCGTTCAGTGTTGGAGCACGCGGCGGCCACAACCGATGCGCGGGATGTGGTGGCAATCACCCCAGCCCCGGCGGTTTCTTCGAACAGTGAAAGCCCTATTGTTGCCGCAGCCAAACGCGCCGCTGCCTCCGGCGCAAAACGCTGAGCGGTTCCACAGCCGTCACACTCTCACGACCATCTTAAAATCCCACCGCTCCTGCCCAGCGGTGAATTGCTTATGCCTCCATCCCCAGAAGGATCCCCGACATGACTGTCCTGACCCAACCGCCCAGCTTGGGCGATATCCTCAAGTATGAACTGAACCCAAATTATACCCGCGAGACCGTCACTCTGCTGGCAGGAACCATTTATCCCGTGGGTGCTGTGCTGGGCCGCATCACCGCGAGTGGTAAATACAAGCTGGCCACCTCCGGCGGTACGGATGGCGCGCAGACAGCTGCCGCCATGCTGCTCTACCCGGTCGATGCCTCTGGCGCTGATGGCACCGGCCTTATCATCGCGCGCGGCCCCGCCATCGTCTCCAAAGCCGCCCTCGTCTTTGACACCACCGTCGATGATGCCGCCAAAACCGCGACCAAGCACGGCCAGCTCGCAGCCCTTGGCATCATTCCGCGCGATACCGCTTAATCCAGATCGCGCAACGGCGCATCAGCCGGGCGGCTTCGCTGCCCATGATCCCCAAACCAAGGCTATCCCCACCCTTTTTGCTGGAGTTTCCCATGACCCTCACCCGTAACCCATTTGACGCGGGCGGCTATTCGCTCGCCGAGATGACGCAGGCGATCAACATCCTGCCCAACCTCTACACCCGCCTTGGCCAGATCGGCCTCTTTCGCTTTGAGGGTGTCTCGCAACGCGCCATCGTGATCGAACAGCACCAAGGCGTGTTGAGCCTCCTGCCCTCGGTCCCCCTCGGTGCCCCTGCCACCGTCGGCAATCGTGAAGCCCGCTCCATGCGCTCATTCGCGCTGCCTTGGATACCGCATGATGATGTGATCCTGCCTTCGGATATTCAGGGCATGCCCGCACTCGGCGTCTCGGACGCAGCCGACCCGCTGGTTGAGGTGATGAACCGCAAGCTGCAGCTGATGCGGCGCAAGCATGCCCAGACCCGCGAATATATGGAGATGAACGCGCTGCGCGGCATTGTGAAGGATGGTGCTGGCACCACGCTTTACAATTACTTCACCGAGTTTGGCCTTGAGCAACTTGCCATCGACTTTGTCTTTGGCACTGCGGGCACAAACGTGCAGGGAAAAGTCCGCGGTGTGCTACGCGCGATTGAAGACAACCTTTTGGGCGAGACCATGACCACCGCGCATGCGCTGGTCAGCTCGGAGTTCTTTGACAAGCTGATCAGCCATCCCAAAACCGAAGAAGCCTACAAGTTCTTCTCCGCCACCGGCGGGCAGCCCTTGCGCGAAGACATGCGCCGCGCGTTTCCGTTCGCAGGCGTTCTTTTTGAAGAGTACAACGGCTCTGTCACTCTCTCGAATGGGACGGCAGAACGGTTGATCCCAGCGGGCGACGGCATTGCCTTTCCCTTGGGCACGTTTGACACCTTCACCACCTATGGCGGGCCGGCCAATCTGCTGGAAGCCGCCAATACCATCGGTCTGCCCCTCTATGCCCGCCAGCATCTTGATGAGAAGGGCCGCTGGATTGATCTGATGACGGAAAGCTCGATCCTGCCGGTCAACAAGCGGCCGCGCATGGCGATCCGGCTGACGAGTTCGACTTAAGGGCTGTCGTCATGCACGCATTTACTATGGCCCTTGATCTGCTCTTTGCGGATCCCAACCTTGCCCAAGAGGCGTGGTATCGTGATTGCGAAGGCCAGTTCACCAAGCTCCGCATCATTACCCGCAGTGCAGACAGCATCACGGACTTTGGGGCGGCAAGGCTCTGGTCCGAGACCTTCCGCTTTGATGTGCGCGTGCGAGAGCTGCCCAATCCCCGCTCGCAAGAGCAAATCCAGATCGGCGATGAGACGTTTCTAATTCAAGGCAAGCCTGTGCGCGACCGCGATCGGCTGATTTGGACCATTGAGGCGGCCCCAGCATGAGGATCAAACTCGATCTTGCGCCTGATCTGATCGCGGCGATGGCCGCCGAGATCAAAGCAGGCGAAAAAGCTGTCTCAACCGCCATGCGCGAGGCGGGTACAGGGCTGAAGACTGCATGGCGCGCTCAGATCACCAGTGCCGGGCTTGGGCGGCGGCTTGGCAACTCAATCCGGCTCGCTAGCTATCCCAAATCTGGTGACAGCCTGAGCGCGGCCGCCTTGGTGTGGTCGCAAGCGCCGGTGATCATCCGCGCGCACGACACCGGACCGTTGATCCGGTCCAAGGACGGGTTTTGGCTGGCGATCCCTACAGCGGCCGCGGGCAAGTCAGCCCGTGGTGGCCGGATCACCCCCGGCGAGTGGGAGCGCAGGCAAGGTCTGAAGTTGCAGTTTGTCTATCGCAGGCGGGGGCCGAGTTTGTTGGTGGCTGAAGGGCGGCTAAACAGCCGTGGGTTGGGTGTCGCGTCAAAGTCAAAGACCGGGCGCGGCGTCGCGACCGTGCCGATATTTCTGTTGGTGCCACAGGTGAAGCTGGCTAAACGCCTTGATCTGGCGCGCGATGCTGAGCGGGCCGTGGACCGCGTGCCGGGATTGATTGTAGCGAACTGGGTGGAGGGGTAACTTGGCTGATGCCCGCAATGTGGGACAAAACCGACCTTGGTGATGGCAACACGGCCAGCTGGTTTCAGCGGTTTGCTGCACTCGCCGTTGTGGCTAATCAGCGTTAGGCGGAAATACCGCGTGCGACGCCGCTGACGTTTGGACATACGGTGCTTTTTTCAGCGGTTGTTTGCGTTTCTCGGTCAGTAGCCGATAGATCACAAACAAGCCCAACAGGCATAGAGTTGCGCCTATAAAGATAAAGAGGCCACCCGGTTGGTCATCGCGCATAAACAGTGATGCCGTGATCGGCCCCGCAGTTGCGCCAATCGAGAATGACAACAGCAAGCCCCCGCTTGTCTCCACCATGCGCTCGTTTGGAACAACGTCGTTTGCGTGAGAAATGCAAAGGGCGTAAATCGGTATCATCAACGCGCCGTGGCAACCTGCTACGACAAAGGTTGCCAGACCTTGTGGGACAATATCGAAGCCTATCACGAGACCTGTTACGACAGTGCCAAATGCTGCCATTGAAATAACAATCCGTCGATCAATCCGATCAGATGCCCAACCCAAAGGCCATTGCGATATAGTTCCGCCCAATACAAACGCTGCCATCAACAGCGCAACATCGGCCGTCCCCATGCCGCGACCTTGCGCAAAAACAGGGCCAAGTGACCAAAAGGCTCCTTCGACGATACCAGCAAGCAAACAACCTACAACGCCCACAGGCGACAACCTGTAAAGTGCCTTGAGATCAAGCCGTGCAGAAGGGACCGGAGACGGCGCAGGCGTCGGTGTCAAACTGATCGGCACAATAGACAGGCAGATCAGGATGGCGACCAGGATGAACAAGGTCGCATCCAAAGTATCAAACGAATTGACCAATAGCTGTCCGGCCATGGTGACGATGTTGCTCACAATGATGTAGATGGACAGCGTGCGACCTCGGTTTGCGTTGCTTGCGCTGTCGTTTATACTCCGAGTCTCGCGGAAGCCGAATTTGACGTCTTGACGGCTGGGTTTGGAACGATTCAGCTATGCCTATGATCCGTCCCGGCTTTCTTTCCTCAGCAGACCGTATCGAGCTTGAGGCTTGCGTGCGTCGTCAGCGCGAGGACCACGGTATTGCCCGTCGGGCAAATGCGATCCTGCTGCTCGACGATGGGGAAAGCTGCGCTC
>Ga0209491_10010242_pt1 | contig 11307 bp, 5 predicted proteins | sample BON02_FD_187213 | JGI IMG/M metagenome (GOLD analysis project Ga0209491, IMG submission 187213) | Freshwater microbial communities from Lake Bonney liftoff mats and glacier meltwater in Antarctica - BON-02 (SPAdes) (version 2) | ecosystem: Environmental > Aquatic > Freshwater > Ice > Glacier...
ATATATATATATATATTATATATATATATATATATATATATATATATATATATATATATATATATATATATATATATACATATATACATATATGAGCCCCCCTTTGGAGTGTATCTTTGGGATACCCGTTTTCGGTATGTTGGGATATGATAGAATGCGATAGGATATAGTCGGATATAGTCGGATATAGTCGGATATAGTTGGGTATAGTTGGGTATAGTTAGATATAGCGGATGTATAACAAGTTGTCTATAGCTATCTAATTGTGCTGCAAAGCAAAAATATCCCAAAATTATTTTCGGCGTGCGGCCTGCAGCGCGTGCACTGCTTTGTATGACAGCAGTAGTAGTCTACTTGGGCTACGTACCTATCTCGGGTAATCCCAGAGTCGAGTAGAGAGATTGGTAGAGAGGTGGGTAGAGAGGCGAGTAAAGAGTCGAGTAGAGAGGCGAGTAGAAAGTCGAGGAGAGAGTCGGAGTCGGAATCGAGCAGAGAGGCGAGCAGAGAGTCGAGTAGAGAGGCGAGTTGAGAGTCTAGTAGAGAGTCGAGTTGAGAGGCGAGTAGCGAGTAGAGAAGCGAGTAGAGAGGCGAGCAGAGAGTCGAGTAGAGAGGCGGGTAGGGAGGTGAGTAGTGAGGCAAACATAAAGTCGAGTAGAGAGTCGAGTAGAGAGTCGAGCAGAGAGTCGAGCAGAGAGTCGAGTAGAGAGTCGAATAGAGAGACGAGTAGAGAGGCAAGTAGCGAGTCGAGCAGAGAGGCAAGCAGAGAGTCGAGTAGAGAGTCGAGTAGAGAGGCGAGTAGAGAGGCGAGTAGAGAGTCGAGTAGAGAGTCGAGCACAGAGGCGACCTGAGAGTCGAGTAGAGAGTCGAGTAGAGAGGCGAGTAGAGAGGGAGTTGAGAGGCGAGTAGAGAGTCGAGTCGGAGTATAGATAGAGAGGTGAGTAGAGAGGCGAGTAGAGAGGCGAGTAGAGAGTCGATTAGAGAGTCGAGCAGAGAGCAGAGAGACGAGCACAGAGAGACGAATAGAGTGCCGCGTAGAGAGTCGAGTAGAGACGCGAGTAGAGTCAAGTAAAGAGTCGAGTAGAGAGACGAGTAGAGGGGTTAGGGTTAACGCCGCCACTTTCCCCATGCCCATGTGTTCAAGGTTCTTTAACACACCTCCACCCGCCCCAGCAACTGTTCAAGGAGATAAGCGATTTGCTCAGGTTGAACAATTTGAACAGTAATTTAACGAACGCAACTGTATTTGAACAGTTGAGATTATTTCTGGTAATTTCATTTTTTTTTGAGAAATACCAGAATTTTTGAAAATACTACTCTAATGATTTAGTAACGAACACAGTGTTTGAACATACAGTTGTGAACACCTTGAAACAGTCTCCTCTTGAACAGTCTTCAATACTAGTGTTGAGGCAACTGTTGAAGAGAACCTTTAAACCTTGTCTGAGTTACTGTAAGCGCCGGACACCCCGGTTTACAGCGTTATTATCCATACTAGTATTTATTAATTATTATTATTATTAATTCATCGCTATATATATCTATATAGTATATAGTATAGCGTTGTCGTTATAGGCCCTGACATACGCACACACACACACACACACACACACACACGCACGCACGCACACGCACATGCACACACACACTGTGCACGCGCACACATACACAGGCGCGCGTGCACACACGAATAACACACACACAGAAACACACATAGACACATGCACACACACACACACACACACACTCAGATTGTTACAGTAACACTGTAACAATTGCGAAATGCTCCGTTGCCGTTGTTGCTCCTTAAACTGGCTTTGCGTATTCAGCCACATTCCACGTTCAAGAGCACTCAGGAGTCGCAATCACCTAAACACTACGATACTACGATACACAACGATTACAATGCCACATAATAAAGATGATACACAACAAAAACATTCACATGAACAAAAGGAATGGCGGCAAGTCCACTCATACACGCGTGCGCAGGCGCTACGGCCGGCGCGCTGGCGTTAAAAAAAAAAAAAAAAATATTATTAATACATTTCAAGTTGGCTCTTAATCCGAATAGAGACATCTATATTTGGACGGCGGGCCAGCACTATGGAAGACCCTGAAATAGTATTCGAAAGTGGGGAAGATCCTGAAATAGTATTTGAAAGTGACGAATTGTGCCATCCTGCTGATTTGGACCCGCTTTTTTTAGTTTCGTTAGAAAAAATTAAGCATAGGACCCTACGTGTTGAATACGTATTCACATATTCACAGGGAGGCCCCAGATTGAATATAATATCATATTCCGCCGGAGGCGAAAAAAAAATAGAATATCGGTATTCATGCCGACGAAATAAATGAATATATATGGTATTCATGCCGCCGGCGGCGAGTTTGGTGCTCACCGATGATGGTGACAGAGCCCCAGAGTGGCCCTAGAGTCGCTTGGGCAGATTCTTGGCCGGTGCACGGGATTTGATTCTGCCATTGCTCGGTGCCGTGGCAGTCCCGAGGCGTGCGAGCAGGGAGGGCGCCATCCTCGCACCAAGATCCGCGCCAAAAGTAGTTTTATTATTGATTATAACCGTAGAAGAGGTGTTTAACTGTAGAAGTGTCCACCCCAAAGTGAATGTGTAGATATTCAAGGATATTCAAAAATAGGCTGAAATTGAATATAATACTGAATATTTTTTTTCGCTCCGCGTATTCAACACGTAGGCATAGGACATTTTTTTTTTTTTTTTTTTTAAATGGTTAATAGAAGAAGCGACACCTCGGAAGAACATTCATGTGAACAAAAGGAATGGCGGCAAGTCCGCTCATACACGCGTGCGCAGGCGCTACGGCCGGCGCGCTGGCGTTCAGTCTGCTTTTCCCGCTCGATACGCTGCGGGTCCGCATCCAGCGCGAGGTGGCCTTGCCTGGGAAGGAGGGCCGTCCGGGTGTGCGTCGGGTGTTTCATGCAATCCTCGAAGAGGACGGCGTCGCTGGACTCTACCGCGGTCTTGGTGCGTCGGTGTTTGCACTGATCTACGCAAATTTCGTCTACTTCTTCTTCTATCGTCTCATTGGCGGCAGCGGTAAGAAGCCTAGCGGTCGGCGTGCCTTACTGGTCCCTGCTCTCGCTGGTGCACTCAACGTGCTCGCCTCCTGCCCGATTTTTGTCGTGAGCACCAAGCTCCGCACGTCGATACGTGGCAGCTGGGTCGAGTGCGCGCAAAGCATCATACGCGAAGACGGTTTCTTTGGCTTCTGGCGTGGCCTGCTGCCGTCACTCGCCTTGGTCGCCAACCCGATGATTCAGTATTCCGCCTACGAGCAGCTCAAACAGTTGTCATTCGGCCCACTGGCCGTCGGATCGATTCACCACTTTCTTGCCGGCGCTGCGTCGAAGACGGCGGCGACACTGCTCACGTACCCGATTCAGCTTGCGCAGACGTTGCTGCGAGCGCAGCGCGCACGAGAGCGCGACAAGCGAGCATTCCGCGGCCTACTTCACTGCTGCGCGTCCATCCTGTCGGACCGAGGACTCTCTGGTCTCTACAGCGGCCTGAGTGCCAAGCTGTGGCAGACGGTCCTTACGAGCGCATTGCACCTAGCTTTCTATGAGAAACTGCTCGTCGTTATGGCGCGATGATGGCGGCACGGCGGCGGCGGTGACGTAGCTGGTGCGGGCAGTGGCGGGCTGCAAGTGCCGCAGTGGCAGACGCACCACCGACCTCCTGGTCACTTGGTCCGCGGACTCCTGGCTCCGGAGCAAGGAGAAGACGAGCAGATGGGGCTTAAGAGATCCATCCCCTCCCCCCTTTTTAGCGAGAGGTAGAGATAGGCGCATGGCTCGCACACACACACGACACAAGTGAGAAGGTACAGCTATATTTTGAATTATTTTGATTGCAATGCTCTCACGAGAAGAAAGCGCCAGCCACTGCCACTCGCACGCCGGCGCCCTTGTGCATATGTGTATGTCGACAACATATTATATCGTGGATACACAGCTAGAACCTAGTCCTGCGCCCTGCATGCGTCGTGTGACGGGATGTGTGCGTGTGCGCCAATTTTTTTTAACTATATACATATTTTTATTATTAACTATATATATATATATATGAGAGCTCACACACACGTGTGTTTGGTATAGTTGGTAGTTGGGGTCGTTAGGCGTATATAGATATAGGCTAAATATAGAATATAGGGGGGGGGGTGTACGGTGTATGTACATCATTAATAAAAGAAAAAGAACAAAGAACTGAGAACTGTAGTATTATGCTTGATCATGCTTATATTATTCATATTGACCATGCATGCCATTGCCGCACATAGGCTTAGAGCTATTACAGGCGGTGCAGGCTTACTTACGGGTTGGTGGTTGGGGGGCTATTATATCTATCTATCTATATCTATGTCTATATCTATCTATCTATATAAGATATAAGTCGTAATGTGAGTGTATAAAAGTAAATTATAAGCTATGGATATATAGAGAGCAAAAAAAGGGGGGAGCCGTGGAAGCTCGATATATAGCAGACGCGTTGGTGGGCCAAGTCCCGGTCCCGGCGGCCGGTGGGGAGAGGAGTTGGCGGGGGACAAGCACCAGGCCGGGCCGAGCGCGCATCGCGTCGCACGTACGCACACTCCTCACTTCAAGTGGAAAATAGCAACCTCTCAATTCACTCCGGGTAGAGCAGCTTCGATAGGACTTCGACCCACTGGGCCTCGGCGGATGATCCGCTCGGCATGGCGGCAGCCGGCACGCGCGGAGCGAAGGTTCGCAAGTGGCGCAGCTCTGTTTCGGAGCCCCCCAGTGCGAGCGTGGCCTTTGCGAGGAGCGCGCGCTCATACTCGGCCGCCACTCCCCGCGAGCCGACTACACTCGTGCTACCGGAGGGCCGAGTGGCGCCGGCGAGGATGGTGAGCAACGGGAGCTGCTGCGCTCGCACGATGCAGTCGAGCAGGCGCAGGAGGGAAAGCGACGTCTCCGTGGAGGGAGCCGAGGCGCCGCACACGCCGTGCGCCTCGCTCAGAACTGGCCCGTCTCGGCCTTGGCTTCGCAAATCCGCGTGGACGGAGAGGAGAGAGCGACCGAGCGCCGTCGTGGGCCGAAAAGGCTCCGGATCCATGGGCTCCGTCGAGATACGCAAGGCGTTGCGCGACGCGGCCTGCGCCGCTGCCGCCTCCCTCTCCTCCTCCTCTCCCTCCTCCGGCATCCCTTGGTCGAGCGATCCCCCCGCGTCCTCTCCCTCCACCGGCTCGTCCTCCATCGCACCTCCCTCCCAAATGCAGTGGTGCTTGACCTCGCCTTGGCAGTGCGGCTCGGCGAGCGAGCGAAGCAGCGCCGGCTCGCCCTCGTGCAACAGCACTGCGAAGCGGAGCGGCGGCGCGGCGGCCGAGCCAAGGATGGCCGTCCACTGCTCGGCCGCGTCGCCCGCGTAGGTGAAGGCGCCCTGCGTGCGCAGCCAGCCGAGCAAATCAAGCTCGGTGGCCGGCTGCACCGCGGCGGGCGAGACGAGAATGTGGACGGCCACGCGGAGCGAGAAGAGCGCGCTCAGCACGCGCCGGAGCATGGCCAGCGCCTCGGCGCGCGGCGCGCACGCGTCGACGAGGAGGACGCAGGCCTGCTCTGCTGGCGCGTCGAGCAGCAGCGGGTCGCGCATCGCTGCCGAGAGGACCGCCGCCTGTCGCGCCGGGCTCACGAGCATCCGCATCTGGCGCAGCCCGCGGCGCGAGAGGTGGCGCCAGAGCGAGTCGTCAGTGAGCGCGGCCACCGCGGCAGAGGCGAAGGCGGACGGATCGTCCGTCACGAGCGCCGCGCCCGAAGGGTGGAGCGACGCGTGCGAGGGGGTTGGGATAACCCTTAACCCGCCCGCGGGACCCGCGCCGCCGCTGCCCTTCCCGCCGCGCAGCACCACGAGAGGACGCGCATCGGGGAGCGAGCCATCGGCCGTAAGCAACGAACGCCACGGCGCGCCGAGGCCGCTGAGCAGGGCGCGGCCCCCAACCCCGGGACCCCCAACCTCGGGACCCCCAGCCCCGGGACCCCTAACCTCAACCCCGGGACCCCCAACCTCAACCCCGGGACCCCCAACCTCGGGACTCCCAGCCCCGCGGCCCCCGCCGTCTCGCAGCCGCGCGGCGCGCAAGGCGGCGCATTCGAGGCGCTTGGGCACCCGCCTGCAGTCCTCCTCGAGCGTCGGTCTTGCCGGCGGCGGCCGGCCGCGGCCGGCGCGTGGCCCAAGCTTGCACTCGTTGGGCCAGGCGCCGGAGGGAGAGGCGTCGCAGCAGAGCCCCAGCTCGCGGCCGGGCAGATGCATGCCCGAGACGCCCATGGCCGTGGTCAGCACCGGCAGCCCCATCCCCATCGCGTGGAAGTTTTTGGTCGCGATGCCCGTCGCGTTGCGCAGCGGAGCCACGAAGAGCCACGCGGCGTCGTACTCGAGCCTTAGCTCCGACGCGCTGAGCCGGCCGCACACCTGCAGCGCGCCCGAGCCGACCCAGCGCTCGAAGGGCGCCTCGGTCTGCAGCGCGGCCCACCCGTTGCCGACGAGCACCAGCGAGGGGCTCAGGCCGGCCGCGCTGCCCAGCGCCACCAGCTTTGGCATCACCTCGGCCAGCATCCACGCGACGCCCGCCTTCGCGACGGGGTGGCACGTGCCCACGTAGAGCATCCGTCCGCGCGCGCGGCGGCCGAGCGGCGCCACGGCGCTGTCCGCGAGCGCCGAGGCGCCGAAGGGCAGCAGCACCACCTCGGGGTCGGGCCGCTCGGCGTCGGCGGCGGTGTGCTTGAGGGCAGAGAGGATGGCGAGCCGGTCGGCGTTGGAGACGGTGAGCGTGAGCCGCGTCCGGCGGTAGATTCCCATCTCGAGCGAGCGGAGCGCCGCGAGCGTCGTCGCGAGGCTGGGCGTCTTGGCCAGCGCGCCCGCCTGCGCCAGGATGGCGCGCGTGCGCAGGTGGTGCACGTCGTCCGTGAAGACTGCCGCGCGAAGCATCGGCCACTCGCGCAGCGCCCGGTCGAGCAGCTCGACCGAGCGGCCGGCTCGGGGCGCGACGAGCCGCAGCAGCGCCTCGTCGCCGTACCCGGCGCGCTTCCAGGCCGCAACCGTCGCGCCGGGCCGGCCGAGCAGCGTGCGCGACGCCTCGAGCGTGAGCGAGGTGAAGCCGAGCAGCAGCAGCGTCGGCGCCGCGCGGCTCCGTCTTGCCCACGCGCCGAAGCCCGCGTACTGCGCCGAAGTGTTGCCTGGCGCGTGGCAGAGCACCGCCACCTCGGCGGACTCGCACTCGGCCACCGAGGCGAGCTCGCCCAGCGAGATGAAGTGCACCGCGAAGCCCAGCTTGCCCACGGCCACCGCAACCTGCGCCGCGCGCTGCTGCATCCCGTTGAAGCCGGAGAGGAAGCTCGAGCTCACCACCAAAGCCACGCGGCCCGCGTGCAGGCCCACGCCGACGCCGCCGGTCGCGTGCGCAGCGTAGGACGGCGGCGCGACGGCCGCGCTGGCTGCAGGCGGATCCGGCTCCTCCTCCTCAGCCTGGGCGTTGGGGCGAACCTGTTCCGGCCCCCAGTCGCCCTGCGCGCCCTCGCAGCAGCCGCTCAGTACGCGCGGCAGGTCGAGCGAGAAGCCGATCGCTGCGACGCGCGAGCCGAATTCGGAACGGTACGCGGAGAGCCACGCGAGCCGCTCAAGGGACGCCGACGCCGACGCAGGCCCGCACGCGCTCCCGTCGCCCACGCTGCCGCCGGGCCCGGCCGTGGCTCCGCCTGCGATCCCCTCGCCGACCCTCGGCAGGCCGCCCGCGTCCGAACGCAGAGGCGCTGCGCCGCGGAAGTAGCAGTGCACGTACTGGTGGCTCGAGCGGAGAAACGAGAGGCGCACCGCCTCCCACCGAGAGCGCGCGTCCGGCGGCGGCGCCGCGCCGGTGGCGGCGGCGGCGGCGGCGAGCGCGGTGTGCCAGCTCTGCACCTCGACGCGCAGCACCGTCGCAGAGCGCAGGAGCCGCGAGTCTCGCGCCATTCGCTCGTGGGCTGCGACCCACACCGAGGCGAGGTGAGCGACGCACTCGAGTGAGGGCGACTTGGGAGCCGCTCCGCCCGACCCCTGCCCGCCCGCCGCCCCACCGCCCTCAGCAGGCGTGGCACCCTCCACGGTCTCCCACGGGCACGCCCACTTGGCCGCCGCGAGCGCCCAGCTCAGCGGGTGGCGCAGCACAAAGACAAAGGCGGTGGCGCGCCGCCCAAAGACAGCCTGCAGATAGGGCGCCATCAGCAGGTTCTCGGGGCTCTTGTCCAGAAACACGGCCGCCGGCCGCCAGAAGCCGCGCCACTGGTCCCACAGCGCGGCGGCGGCGGGCGCGGAGCGGAGCGGCGAGATTGGCGTGGGGCGCGTGAGAAGCGCGGCGGGAGGGAAGAACTTGGCGTCGTGCACGAGGTAGCGGTACGGGTAGACGGACTGCAGCAGCTTCCCCTCGGACCCTCCGGTCGAGACCACCTCCTTGAAGTAGGCGAACTTCATCCACGTGCCTGCGGGGCGGCAGAGTGGCGGAGGACGCGGCTGAGGGCTCAGAGGCTCGGCCGTGGCTCGGGGGACGCAAGGGCAGGCGTGGCCGCTCACCGGTGTGCACGTCGACGACCGACTTCCACGGCGCCCTCTCCAGGTGGGCGGCCGAGCCCAGGTCGAAGGAGAGGCCAGATACGTTGTGGAGCGAGAGAAGCAGCGAGGCGAGGCTTGAAGTGCCCGAGCGTTGCATCCCGCCCACGAAGAGGAAACGCCTCGGAAGGCAGCCGGGGTCGACGCCCGCGACGCTCGCGTTGGAGCACGCGCGGCCAGCCGCTGGCTCGGCCGACGCGGCCGAGGAGGAGCCGGCGGCGCGAGCGGCCGTCTTCTCGCCGCCGCGGCTGCCGGCACCCTGCCCGCCGCCCGCACCCGTGGCACCACCCTTGCCGCTGCCGCCCGTGTCGCCCCTCCCGCTGCCTCCGCCCTGGCCGCCGCTGGGCCCACCGCCCTTGCTCCTGCCACTGCCGTCTGCGCCGTCCTGCCCCCGAGACGGCGGATTCCGTCGCAGCACCGCCAGGTGGGCCGCGTCGAGCACCAGCAGCGACACAACCACACCGCCAATCAGCAGAGCCAGGGCGCACCGCAGCGGCGACACGCCAAACCATCGGCCCGCCCTCCGCCCCCTGCGCGGCGCGTCGGCGTCCGCGTCCGCCGCGCGTGCCCGCTCGGCAGGTCCCACCGCGTAACCGTAGTGCCGGTGCCGTGGCGGCGGCCGCAGCCGTTTCGCGTCTGTTTTCATTGCATGGCAGCCGCCGCCGCGTACGCTAACCAACCACCTTCTTTATACTCGCCGCCATGCGTTCACAGCACAAAATTCACAGCCACGCCCCAGAATTTTGTGGCCGGCGACGTGCTCAGAACACAGGTTCTATGCCGAAACGCGGCCCGATTGTGCCTGCGGCACCGGCGGCGAGCCAGAGGAGCAAGTGCAAGGCGCAGGCCAAGGCCAAGGGCAAGGTCAAGCGCAAGCGCGACGCCGAGGCGGACGAGCCGCCGCCGTGGCTCGAGGTGCCGGGGCCGTCGTCCGCTGCCGCCGCCGAGGACGGCGACGCCGAGATCGGAGAGGACGCGGACGAGGGCGAGGATGCGATGGTTGGTGGGACGAGCCGCGCCGAGATTGAGGCGCTGCTCCACCCCCAAGTGCTGGCGCTGACCCTGTCCGAGTGGACGGCGGTCAGCGGCCACGACATTCTCAACATGCCCGACCGCAGCGACAAGTCGCAGCGCCTGCTCGGCTGGCTGCTCGCGCCGCTCACGCCGCAGCGCTTCGAGGACGAGGTGCGTGAACGCCGGCCGCTGCACATCTCTCGGCCAAAGGACCGGGCCTACTACCGCGGCTGGTTCGGCTCGGACGAGCTTCGCGCGCTGCTGCGGCAGGGCGAGCTGAAGTACACCGAGGAGCTCGACGTGACCCGATACAGCGGCGGCCGTCGCTCGACGCTCAACGGGGAGGGCGTGGCCGCGGCGGACGAGGTGCTCGCCAAGTTTGACGAGGGCTGCTCGGTCCGCCTCTCTTGGCCACAGCGGCACAACGACAAGGTGTGGGGTCTGCTGGCTGGGCTGGAGGAGCACTTTGGCTGCGGCGCCGGCTGCAACGTCTACTACACCCCGGCGGGGTCGCAGGGCTTCGCGCCGCACTACGACGACGTGGACGTCTTCATCCTGCAGGTGGAGGGCGAGAAGCGATGGACGCTGCACGCGCCGCGCTCCGAGGAGGAGCTGCTGCCGCGCATCCCGAGCGACGACTTTGAGGCCGCGGCGCTGGGCGAGCCGCTCCAGGTGCTGACGCTCGTCCCGGGCGACCTGCTCTACCTGCCACGGGGCACCGTGCACCAGGCCTTTACGCCCGCGGGCGGCGCCGCCTCGCTCCACCTGACCGTGTCCGTCTCTCGGCGGCACACGTGGCGCGACATGCTCGAGCTGGGCCTGCTGGGCGCGCTTGAGACGGCCGCAGCGACCAATCTCGCCTTCCGCCGCACGCTCCCGCGCGAGCACCTCGGCTACATGGGTGCGCTCCACTCGGACTCAGCCGATGCGCGCCGCGCCGACTTCTCTCGGATGGCGCACGCGCTGCTCCAGCAGGTGCTCGCCTCGCTGCCCGTCGACGCGGCCGCCGACCAGTTCGCGTGCGCCAACTGGATGCACGACCGCCTGCCGCCGTGTGCGCCGCCGGACGACGAGAAGCGGATCGCAGCCGACGGCGTGGGGCTCGACATGCGCGTGCGGATGCGCTCGCGCTCGGTGGCGCGGCTGGCCATCGAGGGCGAGCTCGCGGTCCTCTACCACCACGGGACAAACACGCGCGTCTACCACGAGGTGCGCAGCAGGCCCCGCGCCGCGCATCCCACGGAGCCGCGTCCCTCGCGCTGATGACTCTTGGAACGAATCGGATTCCCCTTCACGAGGGCGATGGCTTGACCCCGATGATTATTTCCTTGGAAGGCTGAGCGAGCAGGCAGCGCGTGCCGTTCCCACGCGCCACAAACAGCTCTCTTCTCAACCAATGCCATACCAGACCACCCCTCGCGCTGATGACTCATGGAGCGAATCGGATTCCCCTTCATGAGGGCGATGGCTTGACCCCGATGATTATTTCCTTTGAGACTGAGCGAGCAGGCAGTGCGTTCCCACGCGCCACAAACAGCTCTCTTCTCAACCAATGCCATACCAGACCACCCCTCGCGCTGATGACTCATGGAGCGAATCGGATTCCCCTTCACGAGGGTGATGGCTTGACCCCGATGATTATTTCCTTTGAGACTGAGCG
>Ga0209491_10010244_pt1 | contig 11307 bp, 10 predicted proteins | sample BON02_FD_187213 | JGI IMG/M metagenome (GOLD analysis project Ga0209491, IMG submission 187213) | Freshwater microbial communities from Lake Bonney liftoff mats and glacier meltwater in Antarctica - BON-02 (SPAdes) (version 2) | ecosystem: Environmental > Aquatic > Freshwater > Ice > Glacier...
CATGGCGATAGCAAATTGGAACCCTCTTTTCGCGTCTAGGGAGGGTGGTTCGAGCACAATGCTGTCTTCCTCAATTTCCGCCAGGAGGTCCGAGCGATGTAAGTGCCATGTGGGTTGACTTTCTTGAGGGGGACGGCTCCCCCGTGAAGGGTCGAGACGCCTGTATGAGGGGGACGGTTCCCCCGTGAGGGGTCGAGATGCCTTGTCGGTATGTGTAGATTGCTGTTATTGAATTGCACTTCCTCCTAAGAGGTGCAAACTCGGTGATGAAAATCGAATCGAATGCACCAGTGGAGTGCGACGAGATAAAGAAGATCAAATATATCTCATAGTGCAGCAGTACGAGCAACCTTGTACTACATCAAATGAGTATACTCTATCACAGAAAGGCAATATAATGTTTAGCACGTTCACATAGCTGGGAAGCTACTCCATCTAGGTGATTAAATGCATTTCACTATATGTGGTCAAATGATGGTCTCGATGGGCTTGCAAACTGGATAAGAGCTTTGCAGCGACATAGACACTGGTGCCTTTTATCTTGTGGACAAGTGGTATGCATTTAGCGGTGTTATGAGAGACATTGCGTTTGTGAGTAGAATCACTACTCAATTTCAAGTTGTGGGCAATTAGAATACCAGTAGTAGTTGTATGCAGATGAGCAAACGGATTGCGAATTGCGGGCAATTTGAATGCCAGTAGTAGTTGTATGCAAAGAGCCAACGGATTGCAAATTGCGGGCAATTTAAATGCCAGTAGTACTTGTATGCAAAGAGCAAACGGATTGCAGATTGCGGAGCAAGAATATTGCAAGTAGAAGTAAAATGCAAAGAGGAATTTGATTGCAAATTGTGTGCAAGTAGATTGCAAATAGAATTGAGTTACAAAGAGCAATTTGATTGCAGATTGTAGAGCAAGTAGATTGCCAGAGTCAGGAATGTGACTTATCCTTTGTCGATGTTTTGATTTGTTGAAGGTGTGCTCGAGTTGAGTTCAACTTGTGCGTGTAGATCCGCTGGTTGCTTGTAGCGATGTCGAACAGGTATGCGTTACTGTAGTAAGAGTTGTGACAATTTGTGTCTGCAGTGTCTGTGAGAGTCATGTTGTTTACATGCAGACACGAATGCAAATGTAGAGAATCGTAAGAATAAGGTACTCAGATGCCAAGTTGGTGGCTGGTTCATTCATGCAAGAACATGTTTGGACCGTGCCACAGTACAAATGAGCAAAGGAATTTTTTTGTTGGGTGTTAGCTGCCAAGCAGACGACCGCGCCCGCCGCGCACGAGAGGTCGTGTGTCTCGTTGTTGAATTGTAGTTGTTGTCCTTGTCCGGAGCGTTGTTTGGAGTTTTGATTGTTGCTTGTCTGGAGTGTTGTTTTGAACGTTGCTTGTCTGGAGCGTTCAAGTTGCTTGGAGTTTTGCTATTGTTGCAGTTCAGCACTGCAGGTTGTGCAAATAGGATGATTGCCTTGGTAGGTCAAAGGCAAGTGAATGTGTACTTGCATCTGACGCAGTTCGCGTCAGAGTACTGCTCCTCCTCGGGAAGATACCATTGGGAGTCATGCGCTCTCTGGTAATTGTGTTCAGAGTCGCTGTTATAGTAATCGTTTTAGTCGAAGTTGTTGTTGTGCGCTTCCTGGACCTGGAATTGCTTTAGTACTGGACGTAGGATGAGATGTGTGTTCAGTACATCATACGCCGCTTCATCAGTCTCGACTGAAATGAAGAGATCTCCGCAGTAGTTGAAGAAAGGTGAAAGGTCCTCGTAGTTTCTGCCCGTATCAATGCTGAAGCGCTTTAGGTTTGTCTTTTCATTTGTGTTTCTGTGGAAGCCGGGTGGTTCCTCGTGCTCAGAGTCTTGATCCACACTGTCTCTCATCCGCGCATCATAGTCTCGCCATCTTTTGGAAGCGCTGTCTTGCCGGAGCTGAACATTGTAGTTGGCCATCTTTAGGCCTGCTAAGCCCTTCGTTGAGAAAATTTTTGCGACTTTGCTTGATGAACGCTTGAAGTCCTTCTCGAAAGACAAAAAATTGTAGAGAAAAATCGTTGAGGCGTTCGTTAGGTCCCTTGGTAGGTCATTCGAGGGTTCGTTTGGTGCCGAAAACAGTACGATGTCCTCAAGTAGATTTCAATGGAGGACGAGAGCGAGTCGTTGAGACGCACTGCTGTCCGGACTGTCGTGTACGTAAGATCTTGAACCTGCGACCGTGTTGACAGGGCTCATAACCTGATGTGGATACAGGGGAAATTGTCGACAAACTGTGAACCTCGAGTGTAGGTTAAGGCTGTTTATTGAAGGACGGCGTAGCTGACGCTAGAAGCGTGGCGCTAGCTTGAGGAACGTGGATAAACGTATCATCTTGGGACATGATGAATATTATGAATCTGCTAGGACATAGTGCGCCTGCGGCCTCCAGATTGTTAGGTACTAGTTTGTAAATTATGGTACTCATAAACGACTGTCATAGATATGGTGCGTCTCTTAGTTTGGTCTTCTTTGTGCTTGTTTGGTATGATGTCCTTGGAATCATGATGGTCTTGATGCTCTTATTATCGCGAACTAGGCCAACTGTCGTGCATCCGACTTGAGGCTTCATTAGAGAGCGAATCCGTATCCTTGTTGAGTCCAGTCAAGACACGGTGTACCTACGGCCCAACCATTGTTGCTATTGCTCAAGGACCATTTGTGTGGAAATTTATAGAGACCGTGACCAGCTATACTGATTTACTCATAGAAGATGTTCTCAGTAAGAAAGAAAATCCGTTACAGGATGTTTTCCCCGTTTTATACGTTTTCGTGATTTTGAACATAAGCACTCAAGGGCACGTAAACACTACCCATGTTCCTCTTGTTGTGTACTTTGCGAACCCCACACTTCTGCTAGATGCTTTTTCTTCATTCCTTACGAAGTTCCATTCCGTGAACCCATTTAATGGTAATCATTGCGAACCGAATCGAGCCCATTCGCAGAGGAAAAGATGGAATTTCCATCTCAGGTTGTCACAAACATATCAACCTAGTCCATTCTGAACATATCAACCTAGTCCATTCTGTTTTCTGTTAACTTCGAACCGTGTTCTAACCCATTCAGGGGCTGCGCACGATGAACGTGCGAAACGAAACACTTCGTGACATGGCTTGTGTAGCAAAATGCGACCCCCCCCCCGAATGGAGGTGGAAACTTTGTGAGATATTAGCAAACAAGAATCTGTTTCGGAATACATTTGATTGGGTGGAGGGGTTAAGACGTTTCTCTCACCAAGTTTGTAATCCAGAGCATCGCCAAACATATACATGCTTTACGCCTTGCATGCTACATTCTTGCCTCTGTCCTCGTGTTTCACAAACATTATGGAAAAGGCCACAAATGCAACAATGACCAAAGACAATGTCCTTGGGATACCCACTATCAGTTTTCACTAAAAACTGAACTCTCAAACGAGAAGATGTGTTTAAAATGGACGCAAGCTCAGAAAGAACCCAACACACAAATGGGTTTTTTCACAAAGCTGCACCGTTAGGTTTTCCTTCGAAAAAGATGCACCGACTTTACATTTCTTTTTTGAAAGATTCGATTTTGGTATTAGAAAAAGACCCGAGCGCAAAGGTACCCCAAGTGGCGTGCGGCGGTCGAGAGCCTTTTACAAGCCCGTTTGATATATCAAGAATTTATTAGAATAGGTTTACACGGCATAAAGGGCTGCGCGTGTAGCATGGAGGTGTGGTGAGGAATCAAGACATGCCTGGTGAGGCATCAACACATGCCTGTGCTGCACACCACATCAACACATGCCTCTGCCGCACACCACCCGTAGCATTATGCATAAGGGCCTTTGGCTTTCTTGAGCTCCACCTTGAGCCTCTTGCCATCTATCTGCATGCCGTTCATGGCCGAGATGGCGCTTTGGGCCGACATGGCATTGTCGTATGAGACAAACCCGAAGCCCTTGCTCGTTTGTGTGAGCTTGTCCTTGAAGACAGTGCCGGACACCATAGTGCCAAAGGGCGAAAAGCACTGTTGACCATGCAACCCCTCGTCAGGACACCGCATATCACAAGACCTTCCATCACACCACCTTCGATGACAAGACCTTATATGACAAGACACGCTACGCTACACACGCAACACGACTCGGCTGTGCAGGCTGCACGGCATGCGCCACTCCTGGGCCAATTGGTTTAATGCAACTGTGCCGCACCAGGCACCCTGAAGTACTGCAACAAACAACACGCAACAAGGGCACGTGCATTGAGCAAGTCAAAGTGGAGGGGGAGGAGAGGTATGGCAGAGGAAACCTGATTGATTTCAGCGTCCCCCCAGCTAACAGGGATGTGATATATGAATAGATTGCAACCAGCAGGCCCCGATTTGTTGCCCTGCCCCTGCTGCCCTCCTGCGCCCATCATGCCCATGCCCATGCCCATACCCATGCCGCCACCCATGCCGAGCCCGGCCATGCCTCCCCAATCTAGAGCCTCTATTTCCACGTCAGTGAAAGCCACACTCATCTTTATCAAAGCGTGCATAAATGCACAGTTTGTGCACAGTGCACAGCTTGTCCATACCATTACGCGCCTGTGCATACCATTACGAGCCATCTCACAGCTTATGCACAGCATTAATGCTCAGCATTACGCCCCCGTGTTGCTACCACCGCGAGGTAGCTCGTGGTAGTAGCATCACATAACGTTATAGCATCACATAACGTTGGCAGGGCTAGATCGATTAAAGCACTGCTATGCGCATGCAATACCAAGGATGCAATGCCCATGCAGTGCTAATAGAGCAACCATGCATTACACAGCCCCATACAGACATTATCAGCCCAAAACCAAACCTCTCAAGGCCAAACCTCTTGTCCACGGCCAAACACCAGCGAGATTTTGACGCACATAGACAGAGAGCGGGAGAGGGAGAGTGAGACCTTGCCCCATGCCCATGCCCATTCCCATGCCGGCCATGGCAGCTTGCGGGGGCTGTTGCCCCATCTGAGCGTATGCATTGGCAAGGGCAGCCTGCTGACCTCCCATCATTTGGAGCGCCGGGTCGCCGGGCAGGCCCGCTGTGGAGCTATATTGGCCATACATATCCATCTGGGGCTGTGCCTGCGCCATTGAGTGCATGCCCCACTGCTGCTGCTGCTGCTGGAGCACTAGTTGCTGTTGTTGAATCATGGCAGCCTGCTGCGCCATCAGCTGCTGCTGGTGTTGCTGCTGCATGCCGTAACCACCCATGTCTGCCATTGTCGTCACCGTCAGTCGTCGCGTCACACATAAGGCAATGCATCTTCTCGCGTCAGAGAGACACCAAACTGACCAACCACACACACACCCGACACACTTGACTTTTCATTTACACACTCAACAAATTCGAAAGCCTCTATATAGAGGGCGATAAATAGAGAGGGAAGTCATGCGAGGGTAGATATGGAATGGAGGAGAGCTATCAAGTGCAACAAGCCCTTGTCTACGAAGCGCCACATGTAGTAACAAGTCTACCAGGTGTCCCATGTCTTATCACGCAATCAAATAGGCTCGAGATTGAGACAAAGTATGCAGTCAAGGGAGGGTGAGACAAGAGAGTAGAGACAAAGTGTGGCGAGGCATAAAGGGAGGGTGTGTGTGGCGAGGCACAAAGGGAGGCCACGCACCACCACCCATGCCCATGCCCATGCCCATGCCCATTCCCATTCCCATGCCCATGCCCATACCGCCGCCCATGCCCATGCCCATGCCACCCATGCCCATGCCCATACCGCCCATCTTCGCTTTGGGAGCATCAGCCCACTTGGCAATGATAGGCTGGGAGGCACCAGGCATCGTCAATTTCTGATGCAGCGCGTCAATCACAGCACTTGCTGCCTCCTTGCTCACAAACTTGACGAAGGAGCACCCCTTGCTCTGGCCTGTGGCCTTATCCTTCATGATATAGACCTCCTCAACCTGTCCAAAGGGCGAGACCAGAGCGCGCACCTCCTCCTCCGTGGCTGTGCGAGCAAGCATACCGATGAAAAGCTTGGCGTCAGCACGCTCAACCTCCATCTCTTCGCCCTTGGCAAACGACATCTGTAGGGTGTTGGTCATCGATGGCATCGTGTGCTTACCGTGCAAGGCCATCATGGCTTTCTCCGCCTGTACCCACCACCGCCACGTTAGTGCTTTGTGCATAGTACATCCCCAGCCCAGAAGAGCAGAGACCGCATGCCTTGCAGCCCAGCAGAGCACTCACCGCATGCTTGCTAGCCATCCTCACACACCTTTTCGGCCATGCTAAAGGCAAGCATTCACGCAAGCGATCAAGGCAGTTGGCGCCAAGTTGCACACGCACACTCATTCGGGAAGGGCGAAAGCACTCACATCAGGTCGTGCCTTGAAGATGACGAAAGCACATCCTGTTTACATTTACACGCCACACACACAGTCTGCCACACCAGGTGCAACACCACAAAGACACAGGAGCCAGGACAAGAAAAACGACAAAGACAAGCACAAAGACACGCGACAATCACAAAGACAAACACTGTCAGCATACGAGCAGGCAAACACCCAACAAAGTGCCACCCAATGGGCGCGCGGCGGCAAGGGGCTTTAGCCCCGCAGCTGCCGCGCGCCAGCTGAAGTTTGGAAGTTCCAGACCTCGGACGCCATTTTCCCTCTGTTTCTTGTTTCTTGGCCCACCCAGATCTCTCTTTTCCCTCTGTTTCTGGGCCCACCCAGATCTCTCAGACGAACAATTTTTTCACTGTTTGCAGATTTTGTCTGAAGGTGCAGAAAACGCCGCGAAACCTCGCCAAAACACTGATTTTTGAAAAATCGGCGGATCGTCGCATTATGCGTCGATTGAAAGATGTTGTGTAATTAAAACAGATAATGTGTATTGAAAGTTGTTGTATTTTGAAAGATGTTGTGTACTGCAAAATGTTGTGTATTGAAAGATGTTGTGTATTAAAAAAAAGATGCTGTGTATTGAAAAAAGTGTTATATGTTGTGTATTCAAAAAAGATTTTGTGTATTATGTAACGTGTATTAGCCAATGTGTTAGGTAATGTGTATTACCTAATGTGTTCGGTAGTACATTAGGTAATACACAACATCTCATACACAACATCTTTCAATACACAGCATCTTTTTTTGATACACAACATCTTCATCATCTCTTGTCCGATCCAGTTGGCGCGCGGCAACTGCGCGCTAAAGCGATCTGTCGCCGCGCGCCCCGGTTCTCGCGCGTCTTTCGTCATGACTTGACTTTGCGGTGCTAACAGAGCGCACTTTGTGCGCACACATGGCCTTTCATGTCGAAGCATGGATGTGATTGAAGCGTGGATTGGATTCACTTTCTTTGAAGCATGGATTTGATTCACCCTCTCCTGGTGCCTGGCACCACCCTGCCACCACCTATCTACTTGAAACTACAGATACGTTTTTCTCTTGCAAAGAGCAGGGAGTCTCAAAGACTAGTCTTCCGGAGCAGTATCTGAGGAAAGAGGCCTGTATTACACTTTTCTTTCTCGTTTCATCGTCTTCATGCGTTGCGCCTCTGCGAAGTCACTGATTCAGATTGATCCCAACTTAACGGATTCATATTGATTCACGGCGTGTGACAGGCACTAGTAGGCCGTGCCTGAATGAAAGGCCTTGTGCCTCAATGACAACCATGACCAGGCTCATCCACCTCAACATGTTGCACACCTATCTACATCATTACACCACACTTCCTCTTTTGCACACGCACACCATGACACAAGGTACATACAATTTACACACCTGTACGTGTACACGTTGCACAAATGTAGGCACGCATGCGCGCGCGCACACGCACCATATGTCTGTATGCATGAAAGACAGACAGAAGCAGCGACAAAAAGAAGAGAAGAGAGCGATGCGTGTATTGCTAAAAGAGAGGGACGCGTGCAGGACTGCATGGAGAAGAGAGATACGATACATTGCATGGAGAAGAGAGATACGGAGACAACATACCAGGCACAAGACAGGACAAAGCATCAGACAGGAAGCCACAGGAAGCCACACGATGCCGAAAGACACCAGGCCAGCACACCATCCACAGTCACAAGACCACAGCAGCCAACACACCAGCCCAACCAGAGCATCCACAGTCACAAAACCACAAGTCACAAGACCAAAGCAATCGTAGAATGCACAGTCACAACATCCCAAAAACACGTCAAAAACACAATGACAGCACACGACGACCACACACGGTCAGTCAAGCATTGGCAATGGGGGTTTGCCGGCCCCTGCAACAACTACGCCTTTAACCCCCTCCCCCCCTCCTGGTGCAAGCGCATTGCTCATGACACTTGACAAGACTCAACACCAGTTGAACAGGCTCCCGATACCCCACAGCCAAATCAAAACACGCACGTTGCTGCGCGCCCGGTGGCAAGAGGGGAGGGGGGGAGAGAGAGGAGAGGGGGTCAAAGGGAGGTGAAGGACCTTTACTGTCGCCAGTGGCCTTATCCTTGATGATCAAGATCTCACACAGCTCACCATAAGGCGCAAACAAGGCTGTCAGCGACGCCTCATCGCTGGCTCTGCACCATACATACCGCAATCAATACCCAGAAATTGCTTTGCTTACCTACAAAGCAATGGCAAGCCACAGAAGCAAGACACACGCACAAGAAAAGACAGGCAACAAACCTGCCAATTTGTCCGCAGAAAACCTTGACTGAGCCTGCACTTCGTGATGACTGCACACGCCACATCACACTTCAACATCAGCAAAGCAACGACCACACACACGCATACACTCACTCAACATCGAGCCCATTTTTGTGACTCAGAGAGGAGTGCAAGGCACGCGACAACTGAGGCGCCTGCACAGCGCAGAGCAGCTTTCAGGGGTTAAAAAGGTTCAATACCTGAACGCCCGGGCCTGTGGGCCCAATGCCGCCGGGCGCAGCCTCCGACATCGCTGGTGCACCTGGAAGAGAGCTCCCTGCACGCAAACCACAACCCACTGGTCACCATCTCAACCCCCTCGCCACACCGCCCAGTGACCTTCCAGTGTTCACTCGTGAACATGAGATGACCACCGGCGCAGAGTCTTGCACCTTGTCCGCTATCTTGCAAGACTGTCCGGTGAAGTCCTCCTGTCCCCGTTGTGCGCGTAACTGCTCAGAGGCGGCGAACCACTTGCCAAAACTATTCTGAGGGACGGCCACATATGGAGACTATTGAGACTGGCACAGCGCATGTCCACAGCAAGATACAATCGCCTCGCCTCAACAAGGTCCCAGGGGACCTTTTTAGAGAGCCGTTGGAGACTTAGGGAAGGGAGTGACTGTGTGGTGAGAATTTCGCGTGTATAATTTAGTGCAAAGAATACCGTCTCCCGGAAATTGCGACTGTCCGTAGGCGTCTCCACCCCACCCTGCCTCCCAAAATCCGCACACCCACGCCGAAAACGTCAGGACAAAAGACGCAGTGAGACGAAGGCGCACAGAGCCGTGGATAAAAAGGAAAAGCCCTCCATATCGCCATAGAAAGAAATGCAAAGATGCAAGCCGGGGCCACAATGAACAATATTACAGGTGCCAATGCAGGCCTGCACACTTCCCAAAGACTGTACATCGGGCACGGTCTCACAGGATTCCATTTGGGCCCAACGTACAGTACGGATCGGGAACAGAACAGATGCAGGACAGATTTCGCCCATCTGTGCGCAGCGCACGCACGAGTGGGTACGGCCACCGTCTTCTGGCGAACTGGATGCGGGGGCCAGGGGACTCGCACCTGGTTCAGGTCCCGGCAGCGAAGAGTTCATGTCTCTCTTTCTCTTTCAGACTTTCTCTCCAGACTCTCGCGCGTGGCGAAACGTTGATACCTTAAATTTCCTTAAAATGAGGACGCCTAGAGCACTTGCCGAGTTTCATCTTTTGAAATGGCCCAAGCGCTGGCATCCTACCATGGTGGCGAGTACGCTTCACAGAAGGAGCCGGCACCAGCGGCGACGGCCCCAGGCTTCGGCTCCTTCAATTCAGGTGAATAATGGGTGCACTCCATTGTTTACATACTGGGCCTAGCTGCTGCTGCCATGGTGCATACACAAAGCTGACAACTGTCGAGATGCAGGCAATGTTGAGGATATGATAAGCGACGACGCATGGACGCCGCCGCAGACCCCGACCTTTCTAGAGGTTCCCCCTGCTTTATGGTCCCCATGACACCTTTGCACCGCTCTTCTGGAGACATGACAGGCGCAAGAAAAGGCTTTGCACTCGGAAATAAACGACGGGGAAGGACTTGGGGGCAGGCCTGTCCGTGTGTTTGGTTGCTTTGAGACCTGACAGCAACCCGTCCTGGGGTCTGGAGACTCGTGTCTTGTGGTTGTGCCGCTGTTGCCGTGGCCTGCGTGAGAGACCGCGCGTGTTGACGGGTTGTACGTGCAGGACTTGCACGGCGCAGCCATGGCCGGAAGCTACGGAGAAGAAATGAAGCAGCACTTCCTGCTGGAGGAGGGCTGGACGTTTTTGAATCACGGGGCATTTGGCTCGCCACTTGCCGGCGCTTTCGAGGTTTGCCGTGTCATGCAAGCCCTCTGCCATGCTCTGTGACTTATGAATGCCATATCGCCGTGAGTCAGTTCAAGTAGACAGAGTCGAGTTGTGTGCAAGCCGCGGCGTTGACTTTGGTGATTGTGCAGGCAGCATCTCGCTGGAGACGACATGCTGAGGTGCCTTGAACCAAACCCCCTCATTGATGCGCGCACACAATGGCATTCAAGGAATGATACGTTTGCTAGTCCGTCCTTATGCATGCCTTGTTGCCAGTAGTGTGCACAAGCCATCGTTGTGGGCAAGTACTGAGCGATATGCAGCGTTTGCAAAATGCACCTTATCCGCCTGTCGTGCTGTGCGGCAGCGAGTTCGTGCAGGGCGAGTGGTGGCCACCACCAACAGTGACGTGTTTGCACATGACGATGTGCGTTGGAGCCTGCCACTGCCGGAGCATCGGCGCACGTGGTCATGAGATAAGCACTTGATTTTGAGATACCTCGCACCGCCTGCTGCATTTCTTGGTTTGTCACCTCTGAGTGTGGCCGGCTTGTTTCCACAAAAAGAGGCCAAGAAGAGTAGGTCCACCTCAACAGACTGCCCTGTACCTGTGAGCGAGTGACAAAAAATGATGAGTGGAGCATGCGTGCAACAGACACAGCCCCTGCGCTTCATCGATCGAGAACTTTTCCCCTACCTCGTGAAAGTGACGAAACTGTTTGCTGCACACATTGATGCCGACCCACGCGATGTGGTCTTGTCCCGCTCAACCCTCCCCTACC
>Ga0209491_10010246_pt1 | contig 11306 bp, 9 predicted proteins | sample BON02_FD_187213 | JGI IMG/M metagenome (GOLD analysis project Ga0209491, IMG submission 187213) | Freshwater microbial communities from Lake Bonney liftoff mats and glacier meltwater in Antarctica - BON-02 (SPAdes) (version 2) | ecosystem: Environmental > Aquatic > Freshwater > Ice > Glacier...
CCGTATTCGATATCATCGGTCCATCCATGATCGGCCCGTCCAGCAGCCACACCGCCGGGGCCGTGCGCATCGGGCTGGTGGCGCGGGCTCTTCTGGCATCGCCACCGCGGGAAGCCGACATCGAGTTGCATGGTTCTTTCGCTGCGACGGGAAAAGGCCACGCCACCGACAGGGCGCTGGTCGCGGGATTACTTGGGTTCGCACCGGACGATGAACGGCTCAAAGACAGCCTGACAATCGCAGAAGCCGAGGGTATTGCCGTGTGCTTTTCCACGGTGGACCTTGGCGAGGACGTCCACCCAAACACGGCGAGGATCCGGCTGACTGACTCCGAAGGAAGCTCGCACCGCATCACCGCCGCATCCGTGGGCGGCGGCACGATCGAGGTTCAGGATATCGACCACTTCCGGACATCGTTCGGCGGGCAGTTGACAACGCTCATTCTCTGGCACCTCGATAAGCCCGGGTTTCTGGCAAAAGTCACCACCTTGCTCGCCTGCGTCGAAGCTAATATCGCCACCATTCGGACCAGCCGTCAGACGCGTGGCGAGGAGGCACTCACGATCCTCGAAGTGGACGCCCCGCTACCGGAAGACTGCTTGAGTCTGCTCACCCGAATTTCCTCGATCCACCGCGTTTGTCACCTTCTCCGCCTGCCATGAATAACGATTATAATTCAGCGATTGAATTGCTCGCCCTGTGCGAAAATCAGGGGATTTCCATTGCGGAAGCCGCCCTGCGTCGTGAGGCCTCCGAGCAGAACGTGCCCGAAGCCGATCTGCTCGCGCGCATGAGCGACTACTATATCAAAATGCGGGAAAGCGTGCGCAAAGGGCTGGAAATCACGGCAACCTCGCCGAGTGGACTCTCCGGCGGCGATGCCAAAAAACTGCTTGCCTATTCCCGGAGCGACTCTCCGTTGTTTGGCTCACGCTTTGCCCGGACGATGGCCTACGGGTTTGCCGTGCTCGAATGCAATGCCCAGTTCGGACGCATCGTCGCCACGCCCACGGCCGGCTCTGCGGGAATTGTGCCTGCGTGCCTGCTCAGCCTCGAAGAAGAAGACGGTCTAACCAACGAGGAGGCTGCACGCGCCCTTTTTACAGCGGCGGGTATCGGAGTGATCATCGGCAAGAATGCCAGTTTTTCCGGAGCTCGCGGAGGCTGTCAGGCTGAGGTCGGCAGCGCCTCATGCATGGCAGCCGCCGCCATCGTTGAAGCCAAGGGCGGCACGCCCCGGCAAGCGTGCGCGGCGGCGGCATTTGCCTTGATGAATACGCTCGGCCTCGTCTGCGATCCCATCGGCGGCTACGTCGAAGTCCCTTGCGTCAGCCGCAACGGGATGTTTGCAGTCCATAGTTTCGAAGCCGCCGTCATGGCACTCGCCGACGTGCGCTGCGTGGTGCCGCTCGACGATGTCATCCTCGCCATGCGGGACATCGGACGACGCATGCCGCGCGCGCTGAAAGAAACGTCCCTAGGGGGACTTGCCACGACTCCCACCGGGCTCAAATTCCGTCCCCCCGCTCCGGGACACTCGCCAACGAAATAGTCCCAACCCTGGGATCTGCAATTTTCATCCTCTGGGGCCTGATGTCCAAGGATGGTAGTTTTTGCATGACAGTGGGACGAATGCGATTAGCTTTCGGGTTGTGATTTTCCTGATGTCTGACGCCATATTTGGATGGGCTATTGCCCGTTGACCGGCCTATGCGCGTGATCAAGTTTCTCATTTACGGGGTTCCCCTGATATTAGTGGCGGTCTTCGTCGCGGCGTTTTGGAATGCAACGCAGCTATCCACGAATAAGAAAAATGAACTGACCATCGGCTCCATCGGGGAACCTACCAAAATCAACCCGATTCTCTCGACGGATTCGGCAGCCAGTCAGGTGGAGTCGCTCGTGTTCGAAGGGTTGCTAAAATACAGCGCCGACTTGGAGCTCGAGCCGAATCTCGCAAGGGAATTCCAGCTCAGCCAGACGACAACGTTCTTTTTCCCGACCAACGAGTCTGCTTCGGCAGCCCGTGAGATTTTGATGACGTTGTCAGCCCGCTGGGCGGAGTGGACGCTGCGCAACGCCGTGGTAATCGACCGCGAGCTGCGGCTGGACTTTCTTCAGCCCGGCCTGGAAACGAGCAACGTCATCGCCGATTTGATTTCCATCGATCCGATGTCTCCGGTGGTGCAGGTGCGGGTGGAGGTCGGCGACAAAGCGCGCGAGTTGCTGGCGACGTTCCGAGCGGCACACCCGGAATTTAATATCGTGCGCGAATGGTTTGATTACGATGCCGTCTTCGAGATTTCCGCACTCGGCGATAGCGCACCCATCTCCGAGGCACTCACCGCATTTCTTGCCGCGAAAAAGGTGGAGAAATCGAATGTCCAGGTGCTCGACGAATTACAATTTCTCGCGGAGCCCGTGGTGCGGTTTGATTTGCGGGAAGGTGTGCTTTGGCAGGATGGTGTCGAGTTCACGTCCAAGGATGTGGCATTCACGTTTTGGGCGCTCACCGACGCATCCATCGGATCACCCCGGAAGCCGGATTTTGACCTCATTCAGGCACTGGAGACACCGACTCCCTATGAAGTTGTTGTGACCTACCGAAAGCCGTTTTCGCCCGCGCTGAGCAGTTGGACGATGTCGATCATCCCGGCCCATATCCTCGAGGGCAAACCGATCTCGTGGTGGGATGAATTTTTTCACCGCAGTCCGGTCGGGCTCGGGCCGTTCAAATTCGCTGAGTGGAAGACGAATGAATTCATCCGCTTGGAGCGCAACCCGACATACTATGACGGAGCGCCGTGGCTGGATGCGGTGGTGATTCGCACGCTCCCGGACCCGATTGCCAATCGTCTCGCATTTGAGACGCGTCAGGTCGATTACTGGGGAGTTGATCCGTGGGCGGTCAAGGCGTTCGAAGATGACGAGCGGTTTGATGTCTTCAATGCTCCGGCGAAACAATACAACTGGGTCGGATGGAATCTCCGGATGCCGATGTTTCAGGATTTGCGCGTGCGCCAGGCATTTGCACACGCAGTGAACGTCCCGGAGATGATCAAATATGTCCTCTACGGCAACGGGGTGCAAAGCACGGGGATTTTCCCGCCTATGTATTGGTTTGCTAATAACGACATCGTGCCGATCCCATACGATCCCGATCGGGCCCGCGCGCTGCTCGATGAAGCCGGGTGGAAATTAGGACCGGATGGGATCCGCGTGAAGGATGGCGAGCGCATGTCATTTAAACTCATTACCAACCAAGGCAACGAGACACGGAAGGACATTGCGACGCTGGTTCAGGACAACCTGAAAAGGATCGGTGTCGACGTGCAGGTGGAGATTTACGAATGGGCGGTATTTATCAGCCGATTTGTGATGAAGCAGGAATTTGAATCGCTCGTGCTCGCATGGACGACCCCTCCGGACTACGATGCCTTTCAAGTCTGGCATTCGTCCCAGGCCAACGCCGATCAACTGAACCTCGTGGGATACAATAACCCCCAGGTGGACCGCCTGATCGAGCAACTTCGCCAGGAATACGACAGAGATAAAATCATCGAGATGGCGGGGAAGATCCAACTCATCATTTACGAAGACCAACCCTTGTTGTTTCTTTACATCCCGGACTCCACCAGCGTGATCTGGAAGGATAGTTTTCGCATCCGACGCCCCACACCAGATGGCTGGAAGGATACTCCGGTGGAGATGACCAAGGCTGGATGGACTTATTATTTGCAGTGGTTTTACCGACCCGAATATGCGGATGAAATGCCGCCAGCAGAGGTTGCCGTGCCATGATTCATTTCATCATCCGCAGATTATTAATTACGCTGGTCCTGGTATTTTTCATCAGTCTGGTTTCATTTTTCATCATCACACTCACGCCCGGAAGCCCGTATCCGTGGGGGGAACTTGATCCGAAAATCTCGCAAACCGTGAAGGACAATTACCGCAAGCAGTTCCATTTGGATGAGCCGATCTGGATGCAATATTACCTCAATATGAAGGGGCTGTTTTCCGGGGATCTGCGAAGCATCAAGGACGGTCGGCCCGTGCTGGAGCGTATCGGGGAGCGACTGCCTGCCACGCTTGCATTGAACGTCTGCGCGATTGTCATCTCGCTGAGCTTCGGTTTACTCATCGGGGTTTATTCCGCCAGAAATGCCGGGCGATGGCCGGATGTCACGTTATCGGTGATTTCCTTTGCGATGCTTGCACTACCGGGATTTTGGATCAGCTATCTTGTGATTATCGGAATCACCGACTGGTTCGGCACACCGATGCTCGGGACCAGCACTTACGGCACCATCTTTCCCAATGCCGCATCGCAGATGCTCGACTACGCATGGCATCTAGCGCTGCCGGCATCGTTACTTGCGTTGGGAGGCATCGCAGCACAGTCGCGATACATCCGCGCAAGCATGATCGAGACCCTTGGCGAGGACTACATTCGCACAGCACGCGCAAAAGGATTGGATGAAGAAACTGTTTCCTACAAACACGCGCTGCGGAATTCGATCCGCCCATTGATCACTGGCATTGGCGGGCTGCTGCCCGCGCTGATCGGCGGGTCGATTATCATCGAAAGTATTTTTGCGTACCCAGGGATCGGCCGACTGGGATACCAGGCCGTGCTTGAGCGGGACTACTCCACGCTCGTCGCGCTCAATTTCATCACCGCTGCGCTTGTCTTGTTGGGCAATCTGTTGGCGGACATCCTCTATGCTGCGGTGGACCCGCGCGTACGACTGGAATGAACGACGAATTCCTAAGTCCTGGTCAGCGAATGATGCGCCGGTTTCGCCGGGATCGGATCGGCATGATCGCCACGGCGTGCGTGGCTGTGCTTTTTGTGGTGGCCGTCACGTTTGGCACTTTGAGTTTGCTGGGGATTCCGTTTCCAGCGGACCCGAACCTCACGAATCTCGAAGTAAAGCTGCGACCGCCCTCAGCGGAGCATTGGCTTGGCACGGACAACCTCGGCCGGGATGTGTTGGCGCGCCTGCTGCATGGCGCATACATTTCCCTCTCGGTGGGATTTGTCGCTGTTTTCGTATCACTGGCGATAGGAGTCGTAGTCGGGGCCGTGTCGGGGTACTTCGGCGGATGGGTCGATAACGTGATCATGCGCGTGGTGGACGCAATCATGTGTTTTCCCACCTTTTTTCTGATCCTCACCGCAGTTGCCCTCATGGGTCCAAGCTTAATTAATATCATCGTGGTGATCGGGCTGGTGAGTTGGACCGGCACCGCACGGTTGGTACGGGCAGAATTTTTGACCCTGAGGGAATCCGAGTATGTGCGAGCAGCGCGCGGGTTGGGCCAAAATTCATTCGCGATCATTTTTAAACACATCCTGCCGAATGCGGCGGCGCCGATTTTTGTTACAGCGGTGCTGGGTATTCCTGACGCAATCTTGACGGAGGCCGGGTTGAGTTTTCTCGGATTTGGTGTCCAACCGCCGCAGGCGACGTGGGGGAATATCATCTCCGACGGGAAAAGCTACATCTTGGATGCATGGTGGTTGATTCTTTTTCCGGGACTTGCGATTTTTCTGTCGGCACTCGCATTTTATTTGGCGGGTGATGCGCTCCGCCGGGCGGCATCATCGAAAAGCGAAACCCAGTAACCACTCACCATCTCATGTCCAGCACCCAACCGCTCCTCGAAATCAAAGACCTGCGCATCCAGTTCCGCACAGAGTCCGGGACGACCGAGGCCGTGCGGGGAATTTCCTTTGAACTACAAAAAGGAGAGGCGCTTGCCATTGTTGGCGAAAGCGGAAGCGGAAAAAGTGTGACGGCACTCGCACTCACGCGCCTCCTGCCAACACCGCCGGCGGAATTCTGTAGCGGAGAGATTTTATTTGAAGGTCGCGACGTGTTAAAGCTCTCACCGGCGGAGTTGCGCAAAGTGCGTGGCGGCGGCATCGCCTACGTATTTCAAGAACCCTCGACGTCGCTGAATCCGGTGTACTCGATCCGCTCGCAAATCGCCGAAGCGATCCGGTTGCACCGCCCGGAAGTGAAGGACGTCGATGCCGAGGTGGTGCGGTGGCTGGATGCCGTCGGCATCGTCAACCCCGCGCAGCGGATGCGCGATTACCCGCACCAACTGAGCGGCGGCATGCAGCAGCGGGCAATGATTGCGATGGCTCTGAGTTGCCAGCCCAAGTTACTGGTCGCGGACGAGCCCACCACGGCACTGGATGTAACTATCCAGGCGCAAATCCTCGATCAACTTCGGGAACTGCGGCAAAAGTTCGACATGTCATTGATTTTGATCACGCATAATTTCGCGATCATCAAAAACCTCTGCGATAAAGTAGCTGTGATGTTCCGCGGAGAGATTGTGGAGTTTGGCACTGCGGAAGAGGTGCTTCGAAATCCCCAACATCCCTATACCCGGGCACTCATCGATTGCATTCCTAAGCTCGGTGCACACCGGGAACGTCTGCATACCATCGATTACAGCAAAATCCCCGCCGCTTGACCGCTATCCGGGCAAATCACGCGATCCCCGTGCTCGTCTGTATGGTGCTAATGAGCCTACCGTCAGCCCACGCAGGGATCTTTGATTTTCTTAAGCCGAAGCCGCTCCCGGACCCTCAATGGTGCTGAATCAACCTCCGCCGCTTGCGGAACCTCTCCAAGGGCCGGTGCATCTTGGACCCAACTCCGAGCGGGTCCTGCCACCAGTTTTTTGAAACAGTGACGACCCGGCTGCATGGCAGGCGATTGATCTGGTCTTCGATGTGCGGACCACGGCCACTCCCGCCCGCATGATTGCCGCGGCGCGATTTTCCTCTCATCGAATCGCCTTTCAAGACGGAAGTTTACCCGCAGCTGTAGTTGCAGATCAATTCATGCACACAATGAATAAGCTCCCTAAAAACGCGTGGGCTCATCTGCACTGCGACACCGGCAGCTACCGGACGAGTCTGTGTTACACGATGTGGGACATGATGAAAAATTTCCAGCCCTCACTGCGGATCAGGTCGTGGACCGGCAGCGACGGCTGGGTGGAGTGGACCTCACAAGGACACCTGCGGTGAGGCAAATTATGGAAGAGTGTTTTTAATATTGCCATTCCACAGGTCCGGAATTCAAGACCTCACGGATCTCTTGGTTTTCGTCCCAGGTCAGATCCTCAGTGAGCATTTTTCCCGGAATTTTTTGGAATACCTGCGAAACTTGAACACTCCCGCATCCCGGCAGCAAGCCATGCATCCGCGTGGCTTGACGTCAAAGTCCTGATGATTCAGTTTCTTCCCAATACCCACACAGAATCCCATGACAAGCAACTACCCCTCTGCCCGCCAGCAATATGCCGATCTCGGTGTCGATACGGAAGGCGCGCTTGCGATTTTATCGTCAACGCCCATATCGCTGCACTGCTGGCAGGGTGACGATGTGGGGGGATTTGAGACTGCCGGAGCCGAGCTATCCGGAGGTGGCATCCAAGCCACGGGGAACTATCCTGGCAAGGCACGCACCATCGCAGAACTCCGGCTCGATCTCGATCAGGCGCTTTCATTGATTCCTGGCAATCATCGATTGAACCTCCACGCTTGCTATGCGGACTTGGACGGCAAAAAACTCGACCGTAATGCCTACACAGCAGCGGAATTTCAAACGTGGATCGACTGGTGCAAGGAGCGAGGCATGGGGATGGATTTCAATCCGAGTTTCTTTTCCCATCCCCTCGCCAACGACGGCCTGACGCTCGCGCATCCGGATCCGACCGTGCGAAATTTCTGGATCGAACACGGGGTTGCCTGCCGCAAGATCGGCGCCGAGATCGGTCGTCAGTTGGGAACGCCGACGGTGACGAATGTTTGGATTCCCGACGGATCCAAAGACCTGCCATTTGACCGCAAAACACCCCGCGAGCGCCTCGCCAATTCATTGGATGCCGTATTCGCGGAATCCTTGGATCCGGCACATCACCTTGATGCCGTAGAAAGTAAACTTTTTGGCATCGGCTCCGAATCCTACGTCGTTGGAAGTCATGAATTTTACCTCGCCTACGCGGTGCAGCGGCAGATTCTCTATTGCCTGGATGCGGGACACTTTCACCCGACTGAAAACCTCGCCGACAAAATCTCGTCTGTCTTGCAATTCGTCCCGCGCCTGCTGCTGCATGTGAGTCGTGGGGTCAGGTGGGACAGTGATCACGTCGTTCTATTTGACGATCCTACCCGGAGTATCATGGAAGAACTGGTGCGGGGTGACTTTCTGCCGCGCACCCACATCGGGCTCGACTTTTTTGATGCCAGCATCAACCGCGTGGCTGCGTGGGTGCTCGGATCCCGCTCGACGCTGAAGGCGCTGTTAGCAGCGCTCCTTGAGCCCGCCGCACTGCTGCGTGACGCCGAGAAAGCAAATGACTTCACCTCGCGGCTAGCTCTTCTGGAAGAAAGTAAAACACTCCCGCTGGGCGCAGTCTGGGAGGAATTCTGCCAACGCAATCAAACTCCCGGTGACCGCGCCTGGATGCTTGCAGTAAAAAATTACGAGCGGGATGTCCTGGCATTGCGCCAATAGACGGTCGAGCGCCATGATTGAGTAAACTAGTCCGGCCTTCATTGGCCTTGGGTCTTGTAAGAACAAAAGTCACTTTCCCGCTATTGAAGTCGGCGAATGGAATGACTACGGAGGAGCGCGATTTAGATGCCCCCAGACTCCGCGCCCGACGCTGATTCGGTCGCGGTCGAAGTTCCATAATGGCGACGGAAAGGGGATGCCTTGGAAAAATGTGTCCTTGAACGCGCCACCGGCAAAGCGAGTGCTAGTGCTCTATTCCCACGAGCAGCTGCTGCCGACCGGAGCCGCGCACCGTCGCTTTGAGGCTGTCGCCTGAACCGAAAGCCCATACACTAGCTCCGTCTGGCCTATGGAAATTCAACTTCTCATCTTCGCCGTTTGCTTATTCCTCTACGCGCTTGTCGCTGGCCGGATCGCACGCATGCCGCTGTCAGGATCGATTCTTTTCGTAGCGCTCGGGTGGTTAATCGGACCCTCAAACCTAGACTGGTTGCAATCCGGAGCCGGAACAGAAGAACTCCGCGTGATGGCGGAACTCACTCTCGCGCTTGTGCTCTTCAGCGATGCCTCAAATGCGGATATCAAGGTCGTAAAGCGCACGTTCCAAATCCCCGAGCGCCTCCTCGCAATCGGTCTTCCGCTGACGATTCTCGCAGGCTTTGGGACGGCGTGGTTGATCTTTCCAGATCTTGGTCTGCTCGAATGCGTTTTGCTGGCTGTCATTTTGGCGCCGACCGATGCCGCGCTCGGCCAGAACGTAATTTCGAATCGTAATGTGCCAGCCGACATTCGGGAAGGTCTCGATGTCGAAAGCGGGCTCAACGATGGTATTTGTGTTCCAGTGCTCTCTCTCTTTCTTGCGCTGGCTACCGAGATGACCCGGGATAAGGGTCCGCTCGCCCTCGGGATCGAACTCTTTGCCAAGCAGGTCGGCATTGGACTGGCCGCCGGACTCGGTGTCACACTGGCGTGCGTCTGGCTCATTCGCCTTGCCGGTTCGGAGCAACGAATCCCAGCCGTCTGGCGTCAGGTCCTCGCGCTCGGCATCGCCTTTGGAGCCTACGCGACCGCCCAAATTCTAGGTGGCAGCGGATTCATCGCCAGTTTCTCCGGAGGTTTACTTTTTGGCGCACTCAATCACAGTCACAAGAAGGCCATGCTCGAAGCTGCCGAAGGAACCGGCAATGTGATGTCCATGCTCACGTGGGCATTATTCGGTGCGCTGGTGGTTGGCCCTTACCTCGCCCATTGCAACTGGCCCTCGTTTGCGTATGCCGTGCTAAGCCTAACCGTATTGCGAATGGTTCCTGTCACGCTCGCTTTGACCGGGCTGAACATCCCGTTTCCGCGTAAGCTCTTCATCGGGTGGTTTGGCCCTCGCGGTCTGGCCAGTGTCGTTTTCCTGGTGCTGTTCATCGAAGCGGAGCTACCAGGCCAAGCCATCGTGGCCGAGACGGTCGTCGCGACCGTCGTGCTCAGTATTTTGTTACACGGCATCACGGCCAATCCGTTGTCCCGTTTGTTTGCGCGGCCCGCTGAGTCCGCGTAATGTTGCGCTCGAAAGGGCCGACTCGCCCAGGTGCAAGACGGATCGCGGCAACATACATTTCCTCCATCAACTTTTCGCCGATCAAGGCAAGTTCCCGCTCGTTGAAGAATGGTCCACGTCTTGGATCAGCTCCAGTCCGATAATTCACGTGCTCGGAACAACGGCGCGTGATTTGGGCATTGTCACCCGACTACCTAACGGTATCTGTAACACATCGTGATAGGCACCCAATTCCTTCGGCTTACATCGCTTGCGGTTTTACTCGCCGCGACACCGACATTGGCGGACGACGGCATCCGGATCATGGCTGCAAACACATCCAGCGGCAACAATCAGAGCTATGATCCCGGCCATGGGAATCGCATCTTCCAAGGGCTGAGACCCGACATCGCGCTGGTGCAGGAGATGAGCTACCTCAACAACACTCCATCGGACATCAGAGCATGGGTGGATGAGAACTTTGGCCGGGAATTTTTTTTTCCGGGAAAATGGGGAAGGGATTCCCAATGGCATTGTGAGACACTTTCCCATTATTGAAGCGAGAGAGTGGGATGATATCACCATGACTGAACGCGATTTCGTTTGGGCACGCCTCGATATTCCTGGCGAAAAGGACCTTTGGGTTGTCAGCGTGCATTTGAAAGCATCCAGCGGAAGCTCCTCCCAACGCCGATCCCAGGCAAATGCGCTCGTCGAGTTGATCACGACGCATATCCCGGAGGGCGACTACCTCGCGCTCGGTGGCGATTTAAACGCCCACAGCAGAACCGAACCCGCCATTGATGTGCTGTCGAGTGTGTTCGAGTCGGACGCCCCATGGCCGACCGATCAACAGGGCGATGGGGACACAAATGCAAAACGCACAAGCCCGTATGATTGAGTAATCGCGGACAAGGATCTGGACGCCTGCGAAACGGCACTCGTGATCGGAGACCACAGTTTCCCCGATGGACTCGTGTTTGATAGCCGGACATTCACTCCTCTCGCAGCTGTCAAACCTGTTTGGGCCGCAGATAGTGGAGCTGCCGGGATGCAGCACATGGCAGTGATCCGGGCATTTTTGTTTCCTCCCGATTCCGCGCCATCAGATACTGACTCGGTCGCGGGCGAAGGCCTTTAGAGGCTACGGTTCTTTGTGCGGCGAAGGATCCGGACGATGACTGGATAAAGCAAAACCAATGCGAGAAAGTAAAACCCATCCGCTTCCG
>Ga0209491_10010250_pt1 | contig 11302 bp, 13 predicted proteins | sample BON02_FD_187213 | JGI IMG/M metagenome (GOLD analysis project Ga0209491, IMG submission 187213) | Freshwater microbial communities from Lake Bonney liftoff mats and glacier meltwater in Antarctica - BON-02 (SPAdes) (version 2) | ecosystem: Environmental > Aquatic > Freshwater > Ice > Glacier...
CCAAAAGCTATCGACAAGGCTGAAAGCCGACTGAGAGTTATGTCCAAAGCCCTTTCAGAGCTGGTCGCCTGCGAAAGTGCAGATGTATTCAAAGACACGTGGTACACGTTCTTAGTTGCCGCGAAGAATGTATACACGGCATTAGAGCAAGGATCTAAGTCAGACCCAAAGGATAGGCAGTGGTTTGGTGGGGTGAAGTCGATACGCAGAAGTGACCCATTGCTTCAGTATCTTTTTCAAGCGCGTGATGACGATGAGCACGGAATTGAGGCTGTAACAGAGTTCGTGCCAGGAAGTGTTGGTATTGGGGTAGCGAAAGAAGGCTACAGTAATCACATTCACATTGAATCAATCGAAAACGGAGTAGTGAAAGGTATGAGGAGCCTTGATGCTAAACCAATCCTTATTGAGGAGACTTTGCCACATATGAAGCTCCTCACCGTGACTGCTCGAGGTAACGTTAAGTACAATCCTCCGATTATGCACCTTGGCAAGAGCATTACCGATACATCGCCAGCAGGCATTGCTCAACTTGCATTCGCCTATCTGCAGTCCGTGGTAGAAGTGGCTAAGTCTCGCTGACCTCAGCTCCCAGATCTTATATTGAAACGAAGATCTGTGCGTGCCACCCGATTCACTTTCCACCAGGTTCGGCAAGCGCAACAAGCACAGCATGTCGAAGCAGTGCGTACGCTTCATCAAATGTTGCTGGATTAGTGAGCGTATAGGGGACACGCGCATGCCGGTAAGAATTTGCTGTCTCTCTTGCGTTCTTGAAATCGGCGTACCCGGCTTTGAGCAGTTTGTGCAATTTTCTTTTTCCACCCGCCAGTTTTTGGGCCATTTCCATGGCCTTGTACAAGTCGAACCAGTTATCGGCGCGTCCGACGAAAGTGAATAGATCTGCGACATCGTCGTTTCTGATTGCGGACTGAATGTATCTTTGCGCTTCTGTGGGAGATGGCGGACTTGGTTGTCTTGCAGTTCCGTCAGGGTTCGTCACTGTGGCCGAAGCATTCAAGATTACGCCCCGCAGCCGACCGTGAGCCGCTCCGAAAACTGAGACATCCACTTCTCCTTCGTCCGATACTTGGAGAATTTTTCCGCCCCGCACGTGCTCCACACCAGAAGTCAATGCCACAGCACCGTTCAGAATACTGATCAATATAGCAGAACGATCACGGACCTCTACCACCGTCTGCAACGTGTTGAACTCGCTGCTTCGAATGGCATAGTCGGCGTGGGGGCTTATTCTTTCAATCCATGGATCGAAATCCGGGTTTAACGCTCGAGTGATTTGATCGAGGTCCACAGCTTCGCCAAGAATTTCGACTGCCCAGTAGCTCGCCATTATTCCATCCTCGAATTCGATGCGATATCTAGAGCTTGGCTCTTTAAGCCGACTGCATCTTCAATAGCTACGAAATTGATTAATCCCGGTCGTATGCGTCACAAGCACGCTTCATCCAGTCGAACAGCCACTGGCTTGCAGATGACCGTATCTTGCAAATTGCCCCTAGGCATTTATTTTCAGACATCACTATACCCCCCCCAGACTGGAGAGGGGGTATAGTGATGTCCGATAAAAAATAATCTCGTTTGAACATACTTTGATATAACGTGGGGATTGATCGGAGATTCGGCAGCAACCCGACCGGAAAGGGTATAATGACTTTTGTAGACGCGCTAGTTCTAGCGTTGGTCGGTCCCATTTTTTTGAGTATCTTCTACGCAATGGGTGCAACCTTCGATAAAAACTATCAGGTCAGAAGCTACAGTTTCAAAAAGTCCGCTTTCAAACTGCTGAGTTTCTTAATTGTTATCCCGCTACTCACGTTGCCGGGGCTCATCATAGTTTGGTTGTTCGGGTGAACGGCGCTTCAGGGCGCTGACATTTGACCTTATAGCCGCTAAACTGGGCCCCTGCCGCCCCACTACTTGTTTCGACATATTGACGCTTTTTGGAAATACACCGCCATGCAGCTGAACTGGTTCTCGCGCCTCACAAAGCGGTCTAAGAAGATCGACTTGGGTCGGGCCCGCTCCAATCATACGGTCGAGAAACCGGTAACTGACAATCGCGCTTCGCGGGACAATGTATTTCGGGAAGCCACAATTACTTCGCAAGATGGTCACAGGTTGAGAGCCGTGGTGACGGACCTGAGTGCATCCGGACTACGTATTCGCTTCTATGCGAAGCAAACGCTTTCTGAAATTGTCCAAGTCAGGTTGCAAGGTAATTCTTCAAAGCGTTTTGCGCGTGTCGTTTGGCAAAGAGGAATGGATTTTGGATTGCAGTTCCTTCCTGAAGATAGGCCTTGACTATTGTCGCTTCTATTGGCGGATTCTCCGCATCAAGCGTCGAAGCCGCTACGCCTCCTGAAATCTCGAAGCCATTGGTTCGTCTCTTCTGAGCAATCTTCGGTAACTCGGCACTCCGGATATGCTGAACACCCCCAGAAGTATCTTCCTGCCTTTGAGCCCCGTCTTGCTAATTTCGTCGTCATCCTGCATTGGCAGCTTGGGCATCGCTTCGGAGGCTTCAAACCATATTTTTCATGGAGCTCTGGATAAACGCTTTCGGCTAGGGCTCTTACTTTGTCCCGATCATCCTTTGTTCGAAACATAAGACTTCCGTTTACGGTGACGCAGTCGGACTTCAGTTCGTCCAAAGCCTTATTAACGGCCATGGGCCAAGCGGGATCAAGGCGCTTCTTGCCTTCAATCTTGGAGAACCGACGCCATCCCAGGCGCTCTGTGTAAGGTGCCAAGAACGCACTGACCTCCTTTCGATATGTTTGCCTGACTTTCTCGTAGGCTGGGTCGTTCTCAATCCAAACTCGCTTGGTAATACTCATTCCGCAACTCCTTCATTGTGCGTGTTAAACGTAGCCGTGGCCGCTATTGTGGGATCTGGCTCACCGCTCGGCCCCACTCGATTGGCTTCCTTCCCGATCAATTGAATTCCCGACACAACGATGTGCCGTCGCTGAGTTCTCCCAACGTCCCACGGCCCGCCATTTTCAAACTTGTCTTCCGGACTCAGATGAAACAGTGCCAAAGCCTCAGCGTAGGTCTTCAAAGCTTCGGGCTCGACAGGTTCACCCGACACACGGTCGAAGGCCATCGCGCCCGCGAGCGCTCCATCCCGTTCGAATGATGAAATAGGCTTCGGACGCACAGTCTTGCGAGGTCTGCCCCGCTTCGATGGGTCCACAAATTCCGGAGTTGGCATCTCGGCCATCGCTCCCGTCCGTGCGATGGGGGCAACCATAAACCCGAACGGCTTCACTTGGTCTGGGTAGGCTTTCCCAGCGTTGAAGCACTTCATCCATCGCAGCAAAGCCGGACTGGTCGCGCCGTATCGCCTCAGTGCTGGGTTGCTCAGACCTGCGTGATAGTCGAGCGGCACCTTGTTAGGCGATCCATTCAAAGCCGCTTCGATAAGCTTATACCAATAGTCATACTGCCAACGGCTAATCCCCATCGTCCCCAGTGGACCAACGGGTTCGGGTACGCCTTTAGCCGGGTTATCAGCCCCATAAGGTGCCATGAATGCGCCAAGCCCATGCGCAGAGGCTTTTCGGATAACCGGCTTTCCGTCCTTATCGATATTGAACAGCGCATAGCGCTTAGCCGATATGGCAAAACAATAGAGCGGCGTAAGTTCTTTGGATGTTGCGCTGTAATTCACATCCTCAATCTTCAGGATCGATCCTGGCTTCCGATAAGGGTTGAGCGGCTCGAACCAATCAATCACCGCTTGGCATCGCGCATTGAATGCATCGTTCGACAAGCCATCGGGTTTGGCCATCGCGATGCTGTCAGTGTCGCAGAAAGTCCAATCCATACCCTGATCGGCAGCAAGCCGCTCCGACAAGGCCAGCATCAAACGGGCCGCGCCCGTAATCAGCGTCGCAAGCAATGGATGGAAGTAACGCCCCGGCTCTTCGAGCGCAGCCGACGTGACAGACGATTTCTCGCCATTCGCGGTGAACAGGTCCAACGGTCTGGGCTTTGATGCATCGTCCCGGTTGATCTCAACGAAGATCCCGTAGCAGGTCGAGTTCGCGATGATCTTGATCTGCTGTTGAAGCGGGTCGTGCCGCGCTTTCGCTTCGTCCCGCATATCGACCAGCCGCGTGAACATGTCTTCGGTGTTTGGATCGATGCGATAGTCTTCAAGTCCGAAGAGATTGATGGGTTTCAGGTCTGATTGACGGGGGCCGGGTTCAAACGTGATCGCTTCTAGAATACGCGGCGTCTTGCCGGTGAGCATCTTCGACGCGAGCACATCGGCGAGCGTGTACCAAAGCGGCGTCTCAGATGTCAGGTGATTGAGCCCAATCGTCAGATTGTCCCGGCCTTCAGAATAACGCGTCCGCACTGGCAACACGTCGTCATCAGGACATAGACTCACAAGCGTATGCAGCTTTCTCCACGCGGTCGGACCTTGGAGGTCTGCCAGCGTGGTGTCGTCTAGAAACGCTTGTGTCTCTTCAGTCGTTGATCGCTCACTGTAGCCATCGGCTATCACGAAGCTGTTCAGCCCCATCAGCGCGTTGACGGTTGGGTACATGGATTTGAAGTCGCAATAGAGCCCCTGGCTCACTTGACGGCGAATGCGTACTTCAGCCCGTCCGCCAAAGTAGGCAGACATGATCCGCCCGAAGCCTTCGCGCGGAGTGTCAGGCTGGCACCCCAGCAAAGGAACAACGCCCATCTGCTTCAGGTAGGCTTTGCCGATACTGGCTTCGCTCAGGATGTGCTGGAGCGGTGTTTTAAGCCCGTGCGACGCATACTTAGCTGACAGCGCGTCATAGCACTCCCACGTCGCTTGCACGTCTGCGCGAGCATAGTCGAGATATTGATCGGTGATCGGTCCGCCATGCTCTTCGGTCTCGAGCTTCTGAGTGGGAACGTTCAGGAATGCAGACAGGCTTTTGAGCGAATGCTTCCGGCTGGTGAGCGCCATCGCAATCGTCTTCACGTCAATGAAGTAGCCGCGATTGTGCGGGGTCTCTAACTCGCGATTTCGCATGCCCTTGCCGGTGTGTTGTTTACCCGGCTTCGCGAAGTCCATGAGAGCTGCAGACGCGCTCAGATGTTTGACGCGAATGTTGGGTTCCGATTTCCAAGGCGACAGGCCGAAAGTAAACCCCCCGCGCATGTTGCCACGAGCTTGGCCTTGCTCACTCGCAATACGGGACAAGTCGAAGGGCAAATTAAACCCGACGATGGTGCCGTTGCCGAGATACCCGATCTCCAAGAATATATCGCACCGAAACTTATCGACAGCGACGAGCGTCAATCCATTCGCTTCGGCGTATGCCATGACGGCACGCATGTCATACTTGGATAGATGCGGATCATGAAACAGGATCTCGCTGACCAGCTTCCCGTGTTCGCGCACCTGACAAAATCCGATGCGGAGGCCTTGCGCCGCATCGGTTGTTGTCTCGGTGTCGAAAATGATCGTCCAGGGGGATGGCTCATCCAATGTCTTGCGCGCGGGTTTGGCCGCAAGAGGGGTTGAGCCAGGCTTTTCTGTATAGGCCCTTACGTAGAGATCGGTGTTGAACGGAGCGCTCATGCGATGGCCTCCGGCTTATAGGGCAGGACATGCTCGGACTGATCGACCAGCCAAGCCCCGAACGCGGCGATGGTCTCAGCGATGCGGCGGAACCATTCAGCGAGCGCAAGCAGGTAACGCCCGATGATCTCCATCTGCGGATTGATCGATTGTGGCGCGTAGGAAAAGTCCTTTTCGGTATCGCTCATTTCACGATGGCAATTGCTGCAAAGCACGCCGCCATCGTCGTGGAACTGACGCGGCGCGATATGGGCAAGCTCCATTGCCGCTGGATGGTTCGAGTATCCGCACGACAGGCAAACCGGGGTGCGGGTCCTCAGTCGTCTGTAGTCGTTCTCGCGGCGTTTTTCCTCTGCAGTAATGAGATCATTCATGGGAAAGTCCTTTCATGTTTGAATGATTTGATAGATTTCGTGGAATTCGGGTTCGTCCTTCATCGCGTAGCGAAGCAGCGCGTTGGGATCGGTTTCGAAGGGATGGAACTTGCCGGAAATGTCGGTGACACCTTCGCCGACAAATGGCTCAAGGACTGACAGGTCCTGCGTGCGCACGAACTGGCCAATTCGGTTGTGATATTTGCCGACGCGGCTCGCATCATCGAAGCCGGGAACAGTGATCGCACTTATGTTTGTGTCCTTGATGATCGGGACGCGGCGCGGGCGGCTATCAGCAAGCGCCCACCGGCGACCCTGCTTTATGCCCATATCCTGCGAGACGATGAAGCGTCGCAGCCGTTCAGGCGAGACCCGCGCGTCCTTGGCCGAACGCGTCAGGCTCTCACCATTGTTCATGGCCAGGATCGCGGCTTCTATGCGCGCGTCTGATTTGACTGCGCTTGGCTTTGGCTTGAGTTGCGTCTCGGACGCTTTGGCGTGGCCGCGTGCCTGGGACCGGCTCAGCCCACGTGCTTTGCCGCGCGCTATGCGGCGGGCGTATTCTGCTTTGTGGTCGCGTTGGCGGGCCAAAAGAAGTCTCCTGTCATGCAGGCCCGCCTCATGACGGACCGATGCAACAGGATTGGCGTCCTATTTATTCTCTGTACAAAGCCTATAAAAACTATATTTCGATAGCCGGTTTGTAGGATAAATAGGAGCGCTAGATCTTCGTTTCTTTTCGATATTTTGTTTCGTATTTCTCGATAGTCTTCACTGAGAATCCGTCTGATCGAGTTGGATCGAGATCGTGGGCTTCCTTTATTCGTGCATAGTATTGTTTGCGCCGATCTTCTTTGGGGATGGCAGTCCACCAGTTAGTTTTTGCAGTCGCGAAGTGAGAAATGGCCGACGAAATCATGTCGCCTTTTGACGGGCGACCAGTACGATTTGTTTCAGCTACATTTGTCGGCAGACGACTCTCGCCTTCCATCGACGAAGGACTTTCTTTGCGAACATCGTCTGGAGCAGATCGAGACGACCTGTCCCCTGGGCGATCCCCGAGTTCTTGTCGAAAGTCGTGGCTGGGCCATTCTGCTTGGATGACGTCAATGTTGGCCTCAAATTCGAGACCGATATAAGTTTTTCCTAAAACCTCAATTCGGTCTTCACCCCAAAATGGTTGAAAGCCAGACAATCGCGTATTGAATAGCTCGCAGCTGATTTGCGTTTTCTTATTTTCGTTGTCCACAGCAGATATTTCGCAGCCGTAGACGCGAAAGAAACCGTCGGGAATATAAGAAAGAAATTGCTGCTTCAATCCGTGCTCGGTCTTATCCAGCAACCAAATGCGCTTTTCGGTTTCTTCTCGCGTTTCATCGCGTTTTCCCACGCGCAATTGCAAAAGCTTTCCGCGATGATTCGAACCTGGAACAATTAAATCGGCAAAAGTTTCCCACGCATTTTCGAACCTTTCACGCTTATTTATATCTATTTTCGGAATATATTTCATGTTAAAAAAAGCATACGTTTCAAGGGGCTAAATTAAGTGACAGCGACGGAAAAAGTTACATCCGATTTAGACGCCAAATGGGCTGACCGTTGCATTTACTGGAATAACTTATCCGAAGCCAATAAACCCAAAAGGATGCGCCGAGAAAGGCAATCACACCCGCTTATATTAACCGGGCATGGCCTTTCAATTACCGTAGATAAAAAGCGGCTCGTAATTAAAGACGGCAATACACATTACCCGTCAAAGCCAAAGGTCTGGGAGTTCTTCAAGGGTGATCTGGAGTTACCCCCTCGCATCGTAGTTATTGATGGCTCGGGCAATATAACGCTCGACGCGTTGGACTGGCTCGCGGATCAAGGCGTTCCATTGATACGGATAAAATTTGATGGCACCGGCACGACCGTAATGAGCCCTAGCGGATTTGCGGCCGATAGGAAAAAGGTTGCCTGGCAAAATGAAACACGGAACGATTCGGACAAGAAGCTAGCGTTCGCGATCAAGATCACGCGGCAGAAGCTGGAAGCCAGCATTGAAACATTGGAACAGTTTGTCCCGTCGTCCAGGCATCAGGAAAGAGCGGTAGAGGCAATACGTGACGATCTCGCCTTCATCGAGAGAGGCGACGCTGATACGCCTTCAAAGCTCTTGGGACAGGAAGGCAAGGCCGCGAGCTCGTATTGGCGAGCGTGGCAAGGTGTAGAAATCAATTGGAGAGCGACTGCACGTCATCCAGTCCCAGACGACTGGCGGACATACCTCTCACGCTCCTCAATTCTCACTGGCGTAAACCCGAAGAACAAGAACGCTTCGCATCCTATCAACGCGATGCTGAACTATGCGTATGCTGCACTGCTCACGAAAATGAAGATACAGGCGATTTGCGATGGCTATGATCCGATGATTGGAGTTCTTCACGACCAGAGGCACAAGGAAAAAGATCTGACGCCGTCTTTTGCGCTGGACTTGATGGAGCCTCAGCGGCCAGTTGTGGATCGGGTCATTCTGAAAGTGATTGCTGAAGAGACGTTTAGTGGTGCGGATTTTGATATTCAGAGCAATGGGGTGTGCAGATTGAATCCGGAGTTGGCTCGGACGTTGGCGCTATCGACGCTGAATATCGTTGGAGGTTCGCACCTGTGAAGTCGGACTTTCAAACGATCGTGCTTCCGGCCGTCCGAGAGTATTTCGAGGCCGAGGTTGAGCTCTCTAGAGCGAAACTTGACTGCGCCAACGATCTCGATTCTGTGCGAGAACAAGTTATTCGCCGAGCCAGAACAGCATCCATTGAGTTGCATCAACTAGCGGACGCTATTGGCCACGGAGACCTAAATGCGATTAAACTGATCCGAACGCAGGTCGAAAGCAAATGCACCTATCTTAGAACCACCGCTCTTCAAGCAGACATAGCTCTCCTGCGTGATGTGGCTGAAGCCTTTAAGCACCGCGAACTCAACCGTAGTAAAGTACGGGTTTCTTCACAAAAAGCAGTCGCGACGGTTTCATTGGGTTACGGTGCACTCCGATTTGGCGAGGGCAAATACGGTGGTGGTGAGCAAGTTATCGTCGAGCAGATCGACGGCTCCCAGCGAGCCTTGTCGAGCATTCTCCAGAACTGTGTCGACGCTTGGCGTCGATACTTCGCTCTCCCTCTACCCGAACTCGGCCACTTTTAGGCTACGATAGTATATTCTAGAAAATTGTATCGGCTGCCGGATTGGGAGTAATCCATGAAATTGTTTTTTGGAATTATTGCTGGAGTTCTTGCAACACTGGTGATTTTCGCTGTCATATGGGTCCCTATCTATCCACAATGGTTTGGATTTTCCTCTTCGGAACAGGTGGTGAATTGGAGTCAAGAAAGTTCCGTCTATTTGGCAACATTGATGGCGACTCTGACCTTTTTGGGCTTAATCGGACTCGGAATCACGATATTCGAAACTATTCAGGGAGCTAACGCCGCTCACCAACTATTGATGCTTGAGCGCACCCCATATCTTACGCTTAAACCAAGGGACGGTAGGTCGGCGACCTTGCGCGAGGGAGAAATCACCGAAGAAGCGGCTCTATGCTTCATTGAAAATACTGGACGGGGTGGGGCAGTAGTTACAGCCATTTATCGTGATTGGGTGAAATGGCCGGCTCAGGCCGCTCCACCTCCATTTGATCCGGATAATCTCGGTCCAAATCGTACAAAAACTCCCTACTCACTCTCAATTGGCGGCGAGAGCCGATCTGACAACATGAATTCCTTTGCACTTGATAAGACCAGTATGGCGGTCACTGCCGATGAATGGGTCTATTTCATGGGCTTCGTCGAATACCGAGACATCGCGAAACAGCAATCGTTCGTTTCTGGATTTTGTTATGTGTTGCGCGGGGACCAGCCCAAACTCGGCCTTCACGTTGCAGGCCCTCAACCCCAATCCGATAAATACTGGTACAATACCAAGACAAGCTAACCAATTAATCGAAACCTATAGCCCCTTCGAAGTCCCTCTCCGGATTGCGGCGGGCTTTTCTTATGCCCCAAATTCAGGCATGAAATCAGGATGGGACGGATTTTAGCTTTTCTCGCGGGATTGTTCTTGGTCGCCTACCCTGCCCTGACTGCCAAGGATTGGCGCGACATTGCCCTGGCGGTGCTGATCTCGGTGCCGTTCTGGCTGATGGCGTTCGTTCGCCGAGACAAGCGGGAGATCGCCGCCGAGCTTTCCCTACTGCCAGACGCCAAGCTGAGCGGTGCACCGGTGCGAATTTACCGGGAAGGGCCGGACGGCGAGATCTACCACGATATGTCAAAAGATCTCCAGGAAGTGACCTGATCCTCAAATAGTCCCACATCGGAATGGAGCGTCTCCGCGGACTGCTCGAATCTAAATTTCACCAAATTTGACAAGTGCAGAAAGTACGGCATGTCGGACTAGTGAGCACGCCTCGTCAAACGTTGCTGGACGACTCGGCTTATGCGCACGGGCATGTCTATGCCAATTTGCTGTCGTTCTTGCGTTCTTGAAATCGGCTCCCCCACCTTGGAGCAGTGCCTGCAATTTTTGTTCGCTACCCGCCAGTTTCTCAGCCATTTCTATGGCCTTGTACAAGTCGAACCAGTTATCGGCGCGTCCGACGAATGTGAGTAGATCTGCAACATCATCGTTTCTGATTGCGGACTGAATGTATCTTTGCGCTTCTGTGGGAGACGGCGGCCTCGGCGGTTTTGCTGTCCCGTCAAGGGTCGTCACCGTGGCCGAAGCGGTCAAGATTGTACCTCGTAGTCGACCGTGAGCTTCCCCAAAAACTGCGACAACTACTTCTCCGTCGTCCAAAACTTCAAGAATTTTTCCGCCTCGAACGTGTTCCACACCAGAAGTCAATGCCACAGCACCCTTCAGAAAATTGATCAAGATAGCAGCACGATCACGGACCTCTAGCGCCGTCTGCAACGTGTTGAACTCGCTGCTTCGAATGGCATAGTCGGCGTGGGGGCTTTTTCTTTCAATCCATGGATCGAAATCTGGGTTCAACGCTCGCGTGATTTGATCGAGGTCCACAGCTTCGCCAAGAATTTCGACTGCCCAGTAGCTGGCCATTATTCCAACCTTGAATTCGATCCGATACCTAGAGCTTGGCTCTTTAAGCCGACTGCATCTTCAATAGCTACGAAATTGATTAATCCCCGTCGTATGCGCCACAAGCACGCTTCATCCAGTCGAACAGTCACTGGCTTGCAGATGACCGTATCCTGCAAATTGCCCCTAGGCATTTATTATCTGACATCACTATACCCCCTCTCCAGTCTGGGGGGGGCGTTTTCTTGTCAGGCCC
>Ga0209491_10010257_pt1 | contig 11300 bp, 8 predicted proteins | sample BON02_FD_187213 | JGI IMG/M metagenome (GOLD analysis project Ga0209491, IMG submission 187213) | Freshwater microbial communities from Lake Bonney liftoff mats and glacier meltwater in Antarctica - BON-02 (SPAdes) (version 2) | ecosystem: Environmental > Aquatic > Freshwater > Ice > Glacier...
CGGAGCAGACCTTCAGGAGTTCCTCGCCACTTTGGAGCTTCCAGAAGATGTTGCGGAGAAAATTTTCTGGCGCAATGCGGACCGGCTCGTTTCTGGCGAAAACGTTCGGGGGTAGTCGATCGCCTAGAGAAAGTTTTGAGCGAAGTGGTTGGTGACGCTGCCAATCTCCGCCCGTGCAGGCGTGTTGCCTCAAGCAAAAAAGACACCGGGGAGTAAAAAAGTGGGCGATACGTTGACTCATAATCGATGACACCGGAGGATGCGCAAAAATGGCTCTCTGGAAGGAGCCCGTAGGGCGACTGGAGGAGGTCCATTTTTGCGCTCGCGATTTCCGGGGTGGGGAGCTTTACGCCGCCGCTCTCATCGTTGGGCTTGTTCAAACTCGCAGCACCTTTCGTAGCTTTTTCTCGATCCGCCTTTTCAGCGCGAAGGGATTGAGCTTGGCTTTGATCTCTTCCAGTTCCGAGATCTGCCCAGCGTCGATCTTTCCGCAGGCCTTCAGCCGCTCAAAGGGCGTCTGTGGCTTGTCGTAAATACGCTTCTTACGGCTGCCTTCGATTTCGGTGCGCAGGTGCTTCATCGCCGGACAGAAGAAGTTGCGAAAGGCGTTCACTCTTCGCTGTAGAGCGCATTGAGCAGTTCTGCCAGGGACGGATCTCCTAGACGGTCGTAACCCACAAGTTGACGAACATGCGTCCAGTTTTTCTGCTCCACCCGGGCATTGTCGTTTTTGCGGTAAGGACGCGAACGCGTAAATTCCACGGGCTCCTTGCGGCCAAGAAAATAGTCGGCCAAGTGCCAGTTGAGGAACTCGCCGCCATTGTCGCTATCGAACCCAAGGATCGCGAAAGGCAACGCCTTTTCCACTTCGACAATACGCCCTCGCACACCGTGCTGGCCTTTGTTCCACACCGCTCGCGTCTCTGTCCACTGCGTGTGCACATCGGACATTGTGAGCGTCCAGCAGAAGTCTCCGCTCATCGATTCCCCGCAATGCGCCACCGTGTCAGCCTCAATCCACCCCGTCCCGTCCACATCCCAATGCTCTGTGCGCACTGGGATCTGTTTGCGCAATAATGTGCCAGGACGTGTGCCACAACGACCCCGGCTTCCCAGCGCGACCCGGCACGGTATCAATAACCGGTCAAGCGTTGCTGCACTCATGGCTAACACCCGTTTTCTGTGCCCTCCTCCAAGAACCCATTTCTCCCCTTCGTAGTGCGGCAGCCACAGTGGAACAGCTGCTTTCAAGCGCTTCCCGCATGGCTGTTCGGCCCCGAGCCAAATGTCCTTTATCACCCTCCTTTCCGCCTCTCCATAGCGAGAGCGGGGGCCTCCTCTTCTCGCCTTGCCGTCCCCTACCGGCGCCTTCCTCCTCAACAACTTGATCGCATACTTTCGATCATATCCGCACAACTCGCAGATCTCATCGAGTAGTCGACTTCGACCCTCCCGTCCCCGCCCTGCGTAGCGTTCTTGCATCTTTAAAATCACTTCCCGACGGCTCTGATCGCTCATTTTGTATGACATTCTCCCCCGGTGTCATCAGTTGTGAGGCAACGTATCAATCTCGCCCTCACTCCGACTATCTCCCCGGTGTCATTTTATTAGAGTCAATTCGGAAACGAATATGGCGGTTTAATTCTCTCGACTTGTTCTGCCCCGAGGTTCAAGTATTCCGATCCTATGGTCGACATTCGCAAAGAAACCGACAGCCTTGGAGAGGTGGACGTCCCCGCCGACAAACTTTGGGGCGCGCAGACGCAGCGTTCGCTTGAACATTTCAGCATCGGAAAAGACCTGATCCCCCGGGAAATGATCACGTCGTATGCAACGCTTAAGAAAGCCGCCGCCATCGCGAATCACGATGACAAACGCCTCGCAGATGAGCCGTTTAAATTAATCGTCCAAGTCTGCGACGAAATCCTGGCGGGCCAGCATCAGGACATGTTTCCCCTGCACGTGTGGATGACCGGCAGCGGCACGCAGTTTAACATGAACGTGAACGAGGTGATTTCCAACCGGTGTTGCCAGCTCGCGGGCACGCCGCTCGGAAGCAAGGCACCGGTTCACCCGAACGACCATGTGAACATGGCCCAGTCGTCGAATGACTCGTTCCCCTCCGCCATGTATATCGCGGCGGCGGTCAACGTAAAGCAGCGCCTCATTCCCGCCGTGCAGGCCCTGCACGATGCCATCGCGGCCAATGCGGAAGCATGGAAGGACATCATTAAGATCGGACGCACCCACATGCAAGATGCCACGCCGCTCACTCTCGGTCAGGAATGGTCAGGATATGCCGGAGTGCTCGCGGACAATCTTGTGCGGATCGATTCAGCTCTCAACGACGTTTACCGCCTCGCGCTCGGCGGCACAGCCGTGGGAACCGGCATCAACTCCGCGCCCGGTTTTGCAGAAACTTCGGCGGCGGAAATCGCAAAGCTCACCGGGTTGCCTTTTGTTACCGCGCCGAATAAATTCACCGTTCAGGGCGCTCATGATGCCCTGGTTCAGCTCTCCGGCACGCTGCGCACGCTGGCCGTCTCGCTTTACAAAATCGGCAACGATATCCGCCTGATGTCCTGCGGTCCTCGCGCGGGTTTCGCGGAATTGATCATTCCGGAAAACGAGCCGGGATCGTCGATTATGCCGGGCAAAGTGAACCCGACCCAGGCCGAGGCACTGACGATGATTTCCGCGCAGGTGATGGCGAACGATGTGGCCGTCGGCTTCGGCGGGGCTGGCGGATACCTTGAGATGAATGTTTACAAGCCGCTGATCATTTTCAATATCACCCACTCGATCACGATCCTCACCGACGGCTGCACGAATTTCCGCAAATTTCTCGTCGTGGGCACGAAGCCAAACCTCAAGAAAATCGCCGAATACGTCGATCGCTCGCTCATGCTCGTGACCGCACTCTCGCCGGTTATCGGCTACGACAAGGCGTCGAAAATTGCGCATTACGCGATGGACAACGACCTCACGTTGAAAGACGCGGCCATGAAGCTCGGCTTTGTCTCGTCCGAGGATTTCGACCGCATCGTGGATCCGAAAAAAATGGTTGCCCCCTACGTCGCTTAACCCCCAACTCCAAAAAAACAACTGATGACAAAGATCACCACGACCAAACGCGGCATGGATGTGCTGCACGATTCGAAGCTCAACAAGTCCACTGGATTCACGGAGGCCGAGCGCGAGGTGCTGGGGCTCGTGGGGCTGGTTCCCGACATCACCGAAACAATTGATCAGCAACTCAACCGCGTCCTTCAACAGCTCGCGCACAAGGCGACGGAACTCGACCAATTCATTTACCTGATGAACCTGCTCGACAGCAATGAGACGCTTTTCTATCGCACGATCATGTCCGATCCTGCGCGTTTTCTGGAGATTGTCTATGACCCGACGATCGGCGAGGCTTGCTTGAAGTTTGATCACATTTTCCGGCGTCCGATGGGGATGTATCTCTCGATTACGAGAAAGGGAAAAGTGAAAGATGTGCTGCGCAACTGGCCGGTCAAGGACGTGCGCTTCATCTGTGTAACGGATGCGGGCCGCATTCTTGGCCTGGGCGATCTGGGCGCAAACGGCATGGGCATTCCGATCGGGAAACTTCAACTCTATACCGCCGCCGCTGGAGTGCCCCCGCAAGGCCTGCTGCCGATGTATCTGGATGCCGGCACCAACAACGAAGGCTATCTCAAGGATCCTCTTTACGTCGGGATGCGGAAAAACCGCCCGCCCACGGCGGATCTGTATGCTTTCGTGGATGAATTCGTTGAAGCCGTGCAGGAGGTTTTCCCGAAATGTTGCATCCATTTTGAGGATTGGACCGGCACCGACGCCATTGCGCTGCTTGCCCGCTATCGGGACAAAGTGTGCTGCTACAACGATGACATCCAGGGCACGGCTGGGGTCACGCTTGGTGGACTGATCAACGCGCTTAAGATTACGGGCGGCGAACTCAAGGACCAGCGCATACTGTTCCTTGGCGCAGGCTCGGCAGCCATCGGTTTGGCGGACCTTATCGTCTCCGCCGTGAGCAAAGAGCACGGGATTCCGGTCGAACAGGCCCGCGAAAAAATCCGTTTGTTCGATACAAAGGGAATTGTTTATGCCGGACGTCCCGGCCTCGAAGCCCACAAACTGCCTTTCGCTCATAAGATTGCTCCGAGCAAACCTTTCAATTGTCTCGATCTTCAGACCGAGTACCCGGAGATCGTTGCAGCCATCGAGGACTTTAAACCCCAAGCCATTATCGGGGTCAGCACGGTGGGTAAGTTGTTCAGCAAAGAGGTGGTGGAAGCCATGGCGCGGCACAACGAGCGCCCGATCATTTTCGCGCTTTCGAATCCGAGCGAAAAACACGAAGTCCTGCCGACAGATGCCTACACATGGACGGATGGCAAGGCGGTTTATGCCGGAGGCGTGCAGTTCCCGCCGGTGCACCTCGGCGATAAAGTGCTGCTGCCATCACAAGCGAACAACCTGTATATTTTCCCGGCGGTGGGAATGGCGATTTACGCCACGCATGCAAGACGCGTGACCGACGAGATGTTCATTGAGTCCGCCCATGCCGTCGCGGATCTCGTGACTCCAGAGCAACTCGCACTCGGCATGCTTTTCCCGCCTCAGTCGGACATCCTCGAAGTCGAGATCAAGATTGCCGCGCGGGTCGCAAAGCTCGTGTTCGACAGCGGACTCGCCCAGGTAGATCGTCCGGCCGATATGGAGGCCTTTATCCGCCAGCATGTCTACTCGCCGGTCTATCCCAGCCTCGCTTAAGCGGCCCCCGGCGCACACAGACAGAATAACGCGACGGTCAGCACTCGTGCTGACCGTTTTTTTCCTTTGCGCCACGGCACCATTCTGCCTAGCGGAACCTGCGGATGAGTTCCCAGGGTTGTTACTGGACGACATGCGTTCGGCACTAGAGGATGGTCCGGGCAATCGATACACCGGAGATTATTTACTCGGCAATTGGGCAGGCCTGCGCCCACTACTCGCCTCGCATGGCATCAAGCCACGAGTGCTCCTCATTACCGACCCGTTCGGCAATGTCACCGGTGGGCAGAAGCAGGGGTTTACCAACTATAGCCTGCTTTGTGTAGATCTGAATCTGGACATGGGAAAACTCGCCGGATTGCCGGGTGGCGAATTCGATATCGGATTTGCTCTGAATACTGGAAACAGCCTGTCGAAGGACGACGTTGGAAATTCCTTTCCCATCCAGCTTGCCGATGTGGCACCCGTTGGCCCGCGCCTGACCTACCTCTCCTACACGCAGAAATTCTTCGATGACAAGCTGAGCCTTCGTGCGGGCCGGCTAACAATCAATAGTGTTTACAGCGAGGAATTTGCCGCGTCGCAATATTTCACGGCCTTCAGTTCGGTCGCATTCAATCTGGTTCCGATTGGCATTTTTCTCAACGCACCAGGTGCGTTCGGCTACCCGCTCACCACATGGGGCGCCCGCGCTAAATTCGAACCGAACAAGTCGTTTTACACGATGGTCGGCATTTACAACGGGGATCCAGCCGTCGGGGATGCAAATCGCTACGGACTCGATTTCACATTCAAAGGCCCTCCGTTCGTTATTGCAGAAGCGGGATACCGTTATACTGCGCGAATATTTTCCGAAGCACTTCCGGGAAACTTGAAAATCGGCGGTTATTTCAATGGAGGACGAACTGCCGAGTTCGGCTCATCTTCGACGACGGGCGGCATCCACGGATTTTATGCTATCGCAGACCAGATGCTTGTTCGCTGGGGAACTCCGGGCGAACAGCGTCACTTGGGAATCTTTGCAGCTACCGTCGTTGCGCCGGACCAGCGTGTGAGCCCCATGCCATTTTTCTTCGATGCAGGCGTGGTTGCCTATGGCCCGCTCGCATCCCGGCCCAAGGATTTTATCGCGCTTGGTGCAGCCTATGGAGCTTACAGCAGTAACCTGCAATCTGCACAGGAGGCAAACTCCACTGCGGTGCAGAATGAGGAGATGACCGTGGAACTATCCTACGGATGCCGCATCGCACCCGGACTGACATTGCAGCCTGCCCTGCAATACATCGTCCATCCCGGCGGTGACCGATCGGTGCCAAATGCTCTGGCCATCGGAGTAAATGTCACCGTTAGTTTCTAAAAGTGGAAAATTCCCGCCAGAACACGGTTGAGCACGCATTACTCAACCGGTTTTGTGGGGAGGAAAATCCCAACCACGCCATCGACCTATCTCCCACGATACAAGAATAGGTAGAAGAGTAACCTATACCCGATTGATGGAATGAATCCGATCCGCGGCCTTTGCGGCTGACGTAATGCTTCTGATGTTCGGACCCAATACGTATTTGATTTGGATTGGCTTGTTCCTTGGCCTTCCGATCCTCGTCCTCGCTGTGATCGGCGGCAAAATCTGGTGGCGGGAACGCCGCGCGCTTGCATGGACTCTCTTAGGCTCGGCCTGCGGTGGATGGGCCTGGGATTTCTCCGCCATTCAACTCGGTTTCTGGTCGTTTAACGGTATTCACCAGACCGGCATCGTCTTTCTCGGGCTTCCGCTCGAAGAATGGCTCTGGATCCTTGGTGTCACGTTTCTCTTCGCCGGACTGACGCTTATCCTGCGACCGGGCGCACCGAATCCGACGGGCATCGACCGACCTGCGCACGAGCAGTCGCTCCCGCTCGCTCCTGCGCTGGTGTTGACGCCGTTTTCGCAGTTCGGAATGCTTCTTGCTGCTGGCGTGGTATTCCACTCAATCCTGTGGGCCCGGAACACTGACTTCCTCCGCCGCGAGCTTCGTACGATTCTTAGGGTTGTCATTTTCGCTATTCTGTGGCTCCTCGCCACCGATCCCATCGGTGCCGCTTGGGGAGCTTGGACCTACGACCCCACCCGGGTCGTAGGTATTTGGCTCTTCGGACTCATACCGATCGAAGACGTCTTTGGAGTCGTCGTCGTCAGTAGCGCCGCTGCATCCGCCGTCCTTGTCTTCGCCTACAGTCCCCGCCGATGGATCTGGTGACGCTCACCCGGTTCCCGCTGCAGGCCGGACCGGTTCGCGCGAAAAATGGGTAGCATTGGGCAGCTTTTTGGCGGATTCCTTGAGGCCTTAGATATTACCCAGGGAATGTATCAGCATTAAGGACCGGGTTATTTGCTCAAATCGGATTACATCAATCCGGATCCATGAGTTAAGAATATTTGCCCCAACGGCCAACCGGCCTTGAGGAAATGCTTCAGTGGATCCAGTGCCCTGCACGCTGACCTGATCCTGTCGCTCCCTTGGGTGTCATTTCATTTAAGTCGATTCCGCGCTATATTTGTTTTGCGAGTTTGTTTTGCGTAAAATAATTTTTCGGGATGTTTTCTCGGCGAGAGTTTTTGAAAATCCTGGGGGCGGGAGCTGGTGTCTCCGTGCTCGCCGCGCGTTCCTCCGGTGGGCTACCTGCCGATCTTGGCCGAGCGGATGTTTTAGTCATCGGGGCGGGGATGGCTGGCTTGGCCGCGGGTGCTCGCCTCGTGAAAGCCGGGCTCCGTCCTTTATTACTCGAAGGTCGCTCCGGGATCGGAGGCAGGGTTTTTACTTCTCGTGAATGGCCGGACTGTCCAGTCGATCTGGGTGCGTCGTGGATTCACGGTATCAATAAAAATCCGCTCACTGCGCTTGCCCGCGAGGCTGGGGCGAAAATCGTCGAAACTTCATACGACTCGGCGATAAGAGTTTTTGCAGATGGGCGGAAGTTCGACGCAAAAACCCAGAGAAAACTTCTAAAAATCTCAGACTCATTTCGGATTGCATTGGATGCCGCTGGTGAAAAGGAACCTGACCGCTCTGTGCTCGACGCGCTCGGAGGCGTGCTTGCAGGGTGCAAGAGCGACGATGACTCTCGTCAGCTCGCGCATTTTTTAATCAACAGCCTCTACGAGCATGAATATGCAGGACCGGCAAACCGACTCTCGGCATGGTGGTTTGAAGCGAGTCGCGAGTTTGGTGGCGGCGACGTGCTTTTCCCCGGCGGATATGGCTCACTCGCCGAGCACTTGGCGAGCGGTCTTGAAATCAAAAAGGACGCTGTTGTGACAAAAATCACGGTCACCGGCGGTGAGGTCGCTGCCCAAATGGCTGACGGCTCACGCTACGTCGCGAAGCATTGCGTCGTCACGCTTCCGCTCGGAGTGCTAAAGTCCGGAAGCGTCGAGTTTGCGCCGGTATTGTCGGCAGAGAAACGCAACGCTATTCGCGCGCTAGGCATGGGATTACTCAATAAATGCATTTTGCGTTTTGAACGCCCGTTTTGGCCTGCCGATGTTGACTGGCTCGAAGTCGTCCCAGAGGAACCTGGACGTTGGACGGAATGGGTCAGCCTCATGAACTCTTGCAAACAACCGGTTTTAATCGGATTCAACGCTGCGGATTTTGCGAGTAAATTAGAGCGTCTTGACGATGGCGCCACGGTCCAGAGCGCGATGCGGGCACTGCGCGGGGTTTTTGGGAATGCTATCCCGGAGCCGACCGGCGCGTTGGTAACCCGCTGGGCTGAAGATCCATTTTTCCGCGGCTCTTATTCCTATAACGCCGTGGGTTCCAATCCCAAAATGCGCGACTCGCTCGCAGCCACTGAGCACGGATGTATATTCTTTGCAGGCGAGGCGACTTCACGCAAAGATTTCGCCACGGTGCACGGTGCCTACCTATCCGGTGTCAGTGCCGCAGAACGGCTCATCGCAAAGGGAAAGTGAAGGGGTAATAAAAAATGCTGCCCGTGTGCATTGTATTTCATTTGGCTAGACGATTCACAGTTTATCCGAAAAAATATGCAGGGATCAATGACCGCGTTAATGGCCGTAATCTGACCACATCAATTCGGAAGCATTGCTGAAGAATATTTGCCCCGATATCGCGCGTCGGTAATTGCATCAACGATCCGCTTGACGCGAACGAGCTTAGATTCAACCTCGTGTCTTGATCATCTTAAGACACCTAGTGCCAGCGCTAATTTTCGTGTCGGCGCTCGCCATGCCTAGGGGGGCGCTGGCCCAACTGACGCTTCTGACGAATCTACCCTCCAACGATGGTGGAGGCGAGGGCGTTAGTAGTTCCGGGCAGCGCGCGGTTTCGTTCACGACCTTAGCTTCATCGTTCCTGGTAACTGAGGTCGATTTGAGGTTGCTGAATTACGAGACATCCACGGACACCGCGGAACTGAGTCTTCACCTCAACGGGTACAGACAGGCCAGGCAACTAGGTCGCCAGTAATTTTACTTCTCCTACCTCAACCACTAACACCGCGTCGAATTTCAAATTCACTACCGCCGGTATTCAGCTTACTGCCAACACGACATACTGGCTTGTGATCAAAGCGACGAACGGCGACCCTGCGTTCACTTGGAACCGCTCAAACCCCACGATAACGCCAGCTACCACCGCTTTTGGATCATTTGGAAATCAGTGGATTAGCCAGAATTCAGGGTCAACTTGGTCGATCGGCTCCAATGGTGCGCATTCGTTTGTGATTGTTGGCGTGCCTGAACCTGCGGTTACAGCTTGGATGTTTGGGATTACGGTGCTTGGTCTGCTTGTCTTTCGCGTAGATCGACGACGCAGTCCGCTGTCTAAAGAATAGAGCGGGATTTCGGGCGCTACGCCAATGAAGCTTGAGACAGTTACCTTTTCAGACGGGATCCTTGGCACCCGGCTTCAGGAGGCCGAAGATCGATGCGGTGTTTAGGGATCGTGACTTTTCCTCGATGAGGGTGCGGTTGTCCGTGTAGAGCTTTCCAGCTTGGTCCTTCAAACCCGCGAAGCCCGATTTGAGTTCGGGGGTTGAGAGTTTTCGATTACTCGCGTAATAGCGGTCTGCGATCATCCCGATTGCGTAGGTCGATGCGAATGACATGGCTGACCCGGCGGCTTGGTCTGCAACCCGGCCGGCCAGCTTACCTCCCAGCTTTTTCATGGCACCGCGGGCGAATTTGCGGGCAAATCCTTCGATGATCTGGGACGCCATGCCGAGGCCGAAAGTGGCGATGAATTCTTTGATGTGACCGGAGTCGAGTTCGAAGCCGTGGGATTTTCCGATCCGATAGACCATTTTCATTTGCATGGGCAGGATGGCCATGGTGGCAAGCGATTCGGGTAGGAGTTCCAAGGCACCATTAAGGATAGAGTAGTTGAGAATCTTTTTTTGGTTTTCCGGACCTTTCGGCAGAGTGGGCGTCTCCAGGTCTGAGGGACTTGGAACAGCCAGTGCGATTGCAGAAACGTCAGATTCGATGGCTAAGGATTTAGTCGTTTCGATTGAAAGTAATGCTTTGAGGTTATCAAGAAAGCTGCGTTCCTCGGCAGTGATCGCTCCATCTGCCTCGCAAACTCCGAGGGCCAATTCATAAGCGAGTGAGCGGTCGCCCGGCGATGTCAGTGCCGCGGTAACGTCAGATAAACGGCGTTTTCCAAGGAGAACCTGCTGAATGACCGGTGCGGCGGATTCGGCATCAAGCATGTCGGCAATGCGCTGCATCTCAGCCCGCTCAGAATCGGATTTCCCACCGTCGGAGAGTGCCGCAAATACACAGACGCTCAGAAGGGCATCTCGTTTAGAGTCATCAAGGGCTTCAATTAGCATGGGTGGAACCAGTATCGGATTCTTCGACGGGGTCAAGGGGGATAATGATCGGATGTCAAAGAAACTCGCAGAGTGGCAGTGACACCAATCTCTAGAGGATGCCCGTCAGTAACAAGCCGCCAACCACCGCGACGCCTGCTCCCGCGGTCCGGACGAAAGCAGGCGCTGCAATTCGCTCCGCTGCGATTCCGATGCCAACTCCGATCAGATGCAGGATTGCCGTGGCAACCAGAAATCCTAATCCGTACCCCAGTCCTGATTCGGTGAATGGCATTTCCGCTCCATGTGCCACGCCGTGGAATAAGGCAAACGCCCCGACGATCCCTGACGCTACATAGACTGGCAGCCGGGCTGCAATCGCAATGAGCACGCCCAGCACAAGCACCGATCCACCGATGCCTTGCTCGACAAAAGGAAACGCAACGCCGGACATTCCCATGGCTCCTCCAACCGCCATCAGTGCGATGAAACTTGCGGGAACCATCCAGACGGCGCGTCCGCCGAGCATCGCGGCCCAGACGCCGACAGCCACCATGGCAAGGATGTGATCGAGTCCGCCCACCGGATGCGTGAGCCCGTGCAGAAATCCATCCGAGTCACCGTGGCCGGCATGTGCAAAGATCAGAGATGTCGCGAGTTGAAAAATCATTATGGCAAAACGTTGGATTTGTTCTAAA
>Ga0209491_10010261_pt1 | contig 11293 bp, 25 predicted proteins | sample BON02_FD_187213 | JGI IMG/M metagenome (GOLD analysis project Ga0209491, IMG submission 187213) | Freshwater microbial communities from Lake Bonney liftoff mats and glacier meltwater in Antarctica - BON-02 (SPAdes) (version 2) | ecosystem: Environmental > Aquatic > Freshwater > Ice > Glacier...
CCTCCCTCCCTCCCCTCCCGTAGGTGTTCGATTCCGACGACAACAAATTCATCGACCAAATTGAGTTCAAAAAGACGCTGCAAAACCTCGGCTTCACCGGCGAAGGGCGACCAGCGCTCACAGGTACACACCCTCCCTCCTTCCCTCCCTCCCTGCCCCTCAATGCCTCTTCCCCATTTTTCTCTTCCTGTTTACAACACACAGCCCCTCCCTCCCTCCCTCCCTCCCTCCTTCCCTCCCTGCCCCTCTATTCTTTCTCTTTCTCTGCTCGTTTATATTAGACACTGGTTCCTTTCTGAGCACCCACCTGACGCCTCCCTCCCTCCCTCCCTCCCTCCCTCCCTCCCTCCCTTCTTAGACGACGAGATCGAGTTCCTCTTCACTTCCACTGACAAAGACTCCAATCAAATGATTGATTTCAAGGAGGTGAGGAGGGAGGGAAGGAAGGAGGGAGGGAGGGAGGGAGGGAGGGCGGCTCTTCCTTTGTCAATGGGTGATTTGTGCTTGTAACTTTTCAAACATTCCCTCCCTCCCTCCCTCCCTCCCTCCCTCCCTCCCTCCCTCCCCTCCTTCTCAGTTCGTGGACCGCTTCTGGGAGCTAGACCTGTAACAGAAGGAAGACGGCAATTTCGTCCCTTACATTCTCAATAACCAAGATGGCACCCTCTCACTCACTCCTCCCCCTCCCTCCCTCCCTCCCTCCCTCCCCTCAGTTCGTCGATCGTTTCTGGGAGCTAGACCTGTACCAGAAGGAAGACGGCAACTTCGTCCCTTACATTGACAATAACCAAGACGGCACCCCAGAGATCGAAGCAGGGGCCTCTCCTTTTGCCCCTTACCCACGACGAGAGGAAGATTTTTTCTTCTTCCGAAAGAGCACGCCGCTGGAGAACGTGCGCACGATGAAGGTACGCTGCCCCTCCCTCCCTCCCTCCCTCCCTCCCTCCCTCCCTCCCTCATTTGCCTTCCTTCTTTCCTTCTCCATTTCAACTCACACCCCTCTCTCCCTCCCTCCCTCCCTCCAGGTAATAGACGCGTTTATCGAGCCTCGAAAAATGGAGGAGGGGCACTGGCTACAAGACTTTCTGAAACCGCCACTCACCTCACCCCTCCCTCCCTCTCTCCCTCCCTCCCTTCCTCCTTTAAGGTAATAGACGCGTTTATCGAGCCTAGAGAGATGGAGGAGGGGCACTGGCCACAGGATTTCGACCTTTCCGACCACGGCTTCCTCACAGCTCTCTATCTCTTGAAGGGGTAGGGAGGGAGGGAGGGAGGGAGGAGATTGTACAGTGGCAGAGACAAAACATAGAACAAGCAGCAATGATGAAGATTTGAGGGAGTGGAGGAGGAGAGTTAGAAGAAAGAATTGTGGTAGGAACGACAACACAAAGAAGGGAAAAAACCAATAGCAACAGCAACAACAACAACAACAACAAGGGAGGGACAATGGTTAATAAGTGAGACGAACCCCCGTTTCTATTTGTGCGTTTGGCTTCCACGTCTTTTCTTCTATCTTCTTTCTTCGTCCTCTTCTGAGTCTTGCTTCCGCCTTTTCGTGCTTGTGCTTCTCATTCTATGTCTTCTCCCTTTTGGTTTCCGGCTCGAATATTTTTTTCTTTTCTTCTTTTCGTGTGTGTGTGCTTGCCGGCTGCTGCTACTGCCTACGATGATGACGAGCTACTACTGCTGCTGCTGCTGCTGCTGCTGCTGCTGCTGCTGCTGCGTCTCTGGCTGGTTTGTTTCTTCTTGCTCGTTAGGTACAAGAGAAAGGACTTTTTTTTCTTTTATTGGTTCTTACAACGAGGCACAATTGTACACAAAAAAGCGGGAACAGGAAACTCTTCGCCATAAGCTCTCTCCTCTCTCTACTCCTCTACTCGACCCGGATGGCCTTGCGCGTCTCGCTCTCCTGCATCTTGGGCACGTGGATCTGGAGGGAGAGGAGGGAGGGGGGGAGGGAGGAAGGGGTTGGTGAGTGAATCAAGCAAGAAAGAAAAGGTGAAGCAAGAAAGAATGAAATCGAAACAAAAAATATCACACCCTCCTTCCCTCCCCTCCCTCCCCTCCCTCCCCTCCCTCCCTCATTACCTTCAACACGCCCGCGTCGTACTCGGCCTTGATGTTCTCGCCACCAGCCGTTCGAGGCAAGCGGACAGAGCGGGAGGAGGAGCCCCAACGCCGCTCAGAAATGTGCCAGCGTGCGTCCTCCTCCTCCTTCTCCTCCTTGCGCTCGCACACCACGCGCAGCACGTTGTTGTCGAAGGTCACGTCGAAGTCTGGAAGGAGGGAGGGAGGGAGGGAGGGAGGAAAGGAGGGTGAGTAGGCGTAAAGGAGGAACGACAGAAGAAACAACACCCTCCACTCCTCCAGCCCTCCCACCCTACCCATCACAATACATACAAACGTACCTTCTTTCTTCATGCCCGGCGCGTCGACGGCGATCTCGAACTCGTTGCTCTTCTCCTTCACGTCCAGGTTCAGGGGAGGGACGATGGCCTGCCCGCGGCCCATGCCCGTGGTCAGTGCTCCGCCGCCCAGGCCGCCGCCGATGCTGGGGGTCATCCAACCGCCTGTAGGGAGGGGGTAGGTGGGTGTGGGTGTAGGTGTGGAGGAGGGTGGATGTGTGTGCCCTTGCTTTATAACCTTCCTTGAGTTTCTAGATTTGCCTCCCTCCCTTCCTCCCTCCTTCCCTTCCTCCCTCCCCCACCCCGCCCTCATCCTCCCTCCCTCCCTACCCCACCCCACTTACCTCCGGTGCTGAAGAAGTCGGCAAAGGGGTCGCGCTCGGTGAGCATGGAGCCAAGAGGGTCAAAGCGGGAGAGAGCCATGGTTGCTTGCTTGCTTGGTTGGTTTGGTCTTGAGAGTTTGAGTTTTGCTGTGGTGGGGGGGGGAGGGAAGGGGAGCGGAGGGAAAGGATGAGACGCTGGCGTGTGGTGTGTGTGTCAAGGAGAAGGGCGCGCTGGTGTGGTGCTGGTGTGGTGCGCGTGTGTGTGGTACGGTGCCATAGAAATTGCTTGCTGGTGGGAAGGGTTGCACACAGGATGCCTCCTTCAGAATGCAGACAAGTCCACCAGAAAAAGGGGGGTATACAAGGCCGCGGCGCCACGCTGCTGTGCTGGGGAAGCGGTGGCCTGGCACCGAGGTGTGCGCGTGCGTGTTTGGTGCGGGTGGCAAAAGGCAATGCATGCATACGCACAAAGAGGACAGACTGCCCAAGCAGAAAACAGAACAGAACACGCTCGGGGGGAAAGAAAGGCAGTGGGACCTACAATTCACAGAACAGAAGGAAATGTGTGCCCGGTCGTGTGGTGTATTGGGGGGCAAAAGGCGAGAGGGCGTGGGTAGGTGTGCTGCTGTAGCGGAGGCATACATTCAAAACATAAATGAAAGCATACAGAGAGACAACACAAACAAACAAACAAACAAAGCGCTTGCTGTACATTAGCACAATGCCCGAGCTTTTTTTTTCCCATCAAGTTGCCGCTCCGTCTACTCTCTCTCTGGAAATCGAAATGTAAAGCGTCTCTCTCACCCTATGTATTGGGTTACCAGTATGTGGGTCGTCTGGAGCGGGCCTCCAGGCCCCACGGTAGTCGTTGATGAGTTTGCCCAGAAAGGTGAGCGTACGAAGGAGGGGGCTCTGCGCAGAAATCTGATGTGGGAAAAACGCCCGAGCTCCTTCAAGTTGCCGCACATTCTAGAAATCGAAATGCAAAGCGTGTCCATGGACCGGAGGACACATGCAGGTCACCCTGCAAGCTCCCTCGTGATTATATATATAGATATAAAGTTGCCTTAATCACGTTGGTTTTGTCAAGTATGCCCACAAGTGCGCTGTGCAAGCCAAAACATTATGCATCTGCCGGCCGCGTTGCCCGCTGTTTTACACACTTGTTCCATCTCTCACGCTTCGTTCATCATGTGTGCCGCCCCTCCTCTTCCTCCCACAACCACACACACCTCATCCCCCTCCACCTCACTCAAACACACAGCAACAAGCACGCCTTAGGGCAGGCGAAGACAAACAAACAAGCCAAGAGCACACACCACACCACCACCCAGCAAGCCTCCACCTTCACCCGAGCAGCAAGCAAAGCAATGTCGATGTCCATCACGCCCACCGAGAAGACCCAGGAGATCCTGAGCCAGGCCAAGGACCTGGCGATGGAGATGAAGAACACGCAGGTGCGTAGGGGTTGGGTTGGAGGATGGGAGGGGGGGGACGGAGGGACCGAAGGAGGGAGGTGCGGGTGTGTAGGAGGAAGGAAGGTGGACCTGCGCGATGCCCGCGGCACATATGGTGCGCTCCGAGTCTCGTCACGGGGCGGGCCAGAAGCCGTAAGGTGAGAGGGCCGTGTCAGGGCTGATGGTGGGGTTGGAGTGGAGGTAGGGAAGCCGCCCCTCTTGTCTATTATTGCTAGTGGGTGATCATCCTCCTTCAAGCCCTTCCTTTGTCCCGACCCCAATGCTCACACTCCCTCCCTCCCTTCTCCCTCCCTCCCTCCACCACCCTAAGGTGACGCCTTTGCATGTGATGAGCGCGTTGGTGGCCGAAGACGACAGCATGGGCACGGGTATTGTGCGCGCATCTGGTAAGTGGATGGATGAAAGGGAGGGGGGAAGGGAGGGTGGAGGGAGGGAGGGAGGGTGGGTGGAACGAACGATGCCGGCAGGCAGAGTAGTTTAATACAGACATGTGTACCTCTTTCATATATCCCTTTCAAGCTTTCCCCAAATTTCCTCACCCAACCTCCCTCCCTCCCTCCATCCCTCCCTCCATCCCTCCCTAGGTTTCGAGAACCTTGAAGCCCTGCGTCAGTCCGTCACGCAAGCGCTGCACCGCTGCCCGCGTCAGACGCCTGCTCCTACCTCCATTCATTTCGATTCTGCGATGGAAGGAATTCTGGTCACGGCAGCACAGCAAGCGAAGAAGAAGGGGGATGCATTTTTAGCGGCAGATCAGATTTTGTTGGTGTTGGTGGACCATGCTAGTGTGGCCTCGGCTTGTCGGCAGGCGGGCTTGGCACCAGAGAAGGTTAGGGGAGAGGGAGGGAGGGAGGGGAAGGATGGGTAGAGAGACGAAAGAATTACCCACATTCAATCATGCTGATCCTCTTCTTTCCTCCCTCCCTCCCTCCCTCCCTCCCTCCCTCCTTCCCTCGTTCAGGTGAAGCAAGCCATCGAAAAGCTCCGCGCCGGCAAGAAGGTGGACTCCGCCAAGGTATGTCCCCTCTCTCCCTCCCTCCCTCCCTCCCTCCCTCCTTCCCTCCTTCCTCCCTTCTCTCAGACCGAGCAGGAATGAAGCAAGTTATATTCCTCACCCTTCTTCCCTCCCTCCCTCCCTCCCTTCCTCCCTTCTTTCCTCAGGCCGAAGAGAATTACGAGGCTCTCAAGAAGTACGGCCACGATTTAGTGGCCGACGCGGAGGAAAGCAAGCTTGATCCTGTCATTGGCCGCGATGAAGAGATTCGACGCGTGATTCAGGTAAATCTTATTCTTCTTCTTTCCTCCTCCCCCCAACAAGGAAAGGATGCGAGTTGAGGACTCACTCACTCATCCTCCCCTCCCTCTTTTTTTTCCTCCCTCCCTCCCTCCCTCCCTCCCTCACTCAGGTCCTCTCCCGCCGCACCAAGAACAATCCTGTGTTGATCGGTGAGCCGGGTGTGGGTAAGACCGCCATCGTGGAAGGGCTGGCTCAACGCATCGTTGCCGGTGACGTGCCTGAGAGCCTGAAGAGTCGACGGTAAGGAAGGAAGAGAGGGACAGAGGGAGGGAAGAAGGAGCTTGAATGTTTTCCTTTGCGTTTGACTCTCATATCCTCCCTCCCTCCCTCCCTCCCTCTCTCCCTCCCCTTCCTCCTTTCTTCCAGAGTGATTGCCTTGGACATGGGCGCCCTCATTGCCGGTGCTTCCTACCGGGGCGAGTTCGAGGACCGTCTCAAGAGCGTGCTTAAGGAGGTATGTCATTCCCTCCCTCCCTCCTTCCCTCCCTCCCTCCCTCTTTTTTTTTCAGTCAACTCACATTTCGATTATCATCCTATTCGCTGACAGGTGAAAGACGCGCACGGGAACATCGTGCTCTTCATCGGTACGTACCCAACCTTCCCTCCCTCCCTCCTCCCTTTCTCTCCCTTTCCCTTAACTCACCCCTTCCTCCCTCCCTCCCTCTCTGCAGATGAGACCCACCTAGTCCTGGGCGCCGGCCGTGGGGACGGCGCCATGGACGCTGCTAATCTGTTGAAGCCCATACTCACCCCTCCCTCCCTCCCTCCCTTCCTCCCTCCTTCCCTCCCCATAGATGAGATCCACTTAGTCCTGGGCGCGGGTCGTGGGGACGGCGCCATGGACGCGGCTAATCTGCTTAAGCCTATGCTGGCTCGAGGCGAGTTGCGTTGTATCGGGGCGACGACGCTGAAGGAGTATCGGTAAGGAGGGAGGGAGGGAGGGAGGGAGGGAGGGAGGTAAACAAACGGCAACAATTTCATACTCACTGACCCCCTCTCCATCCCTCCCTTTCTCCCTCCCTCAGACAACACGTGGAGAAGGACCCCGCCTTTGAGCGTCGGTTCCAGCCCGTCCTCGTCGGCGAGCCCAGCGTGCCCGCCACAATCTCCATTCTTCGGGGGCTGAAGGAACGATATGAGTCCCACCATGGCATCCGCATCACCGACGCCGCCCTCGTCCTCGCCGCCAAGCTCGCCGATCGCTATATCCAGGTAGGTCCCTCCCTCCCTCCCTCCCACCCTCCCTCCATCATTAACTGATGTCTATGCACTCTACGTTTCTGAACAACATCTATGCTTACCCTCCCTTCCTCCCTCACTCACTCCCTCCCTCCCTCCCTTCCCTAGAACCGCTTCCTGCCCGACAAGGCCATCGACCTGATGGACGAGGCCAGCTCCATGATCCGCGTCCAGCTCGACTCCCGCCCGGAGGTAAGGAGGGAAGGAGGGAGAGAGGAAGGGGGGGAAGACATATGGGTGAAAGTCAGACTCTTCTCCTTTTCTGTGTAATATCTCGGGCCACTAAATTTGTTTTCGTAACTAGCCCTCCCTCCCTTCTTCCTTCCCTCCCTCCCTCCCTCCCCCCACAGCGCATCGACCAGCTGGAGCGGGCATTACTGCAGCTAGAGGTGGAGGCCACGGCGCTTCAACGCGAGGACGACGCCCAGTCCAAGGCCCGCTTGAACGAGGTATGTCGTCACGCCGCATCCTTCCCTCCCTCCCTCCCTTCCTTCTTTCCTGATCCTACATACTCACTATTTTCCTTTCTTCCTCTCTCCCTCCCTCCCTACAGGTGGAGAAGGAGATGGCCACCATCAAGGACGAGCTGCAGCCCCTCCAACTCCGCTACGAAGCCGAGAAGGGCCAGGTGAACGAGCAGCAACGCCTGCAGAACAAGGTATGCCCTCTCCTTCCTCCCTCTCCTTCCTCGCTCCCTCCCTCCCTCTCTGCTTCTATTTGTTTCTGACATTCCCTCCCTTCCTCCCTCCCTCCCTCCCTCCCTCCCTCCTCAGGTGCTGGAGCTGCAACGCAAGATTTCCGTGGCCCTGCGCGACCGAGACATGGCGCAGGTAGATTCCTCCCTCCCTCCCTCCCTCCCTTCCTTCCTTGCTCCCTCCCTTCCTTACTTTCTCCTTTCCTCATATTCTCCCTCCCTCCCTCCCTCCCTCCTTCCCCCCTATTATTAGGTGGCTGACCTGCGGTATCACGCCTTGCCGGAAGTGGAGAAGCGCCTGGAGGAAATGACGGCTGAGATTGAAGCGAAGCGGGGGGATGCTGCTGAGTCAGGTAGGGAGGGAAGGAAGGAGGGAGGGAGGAATGCGTGAATGCGTGGGAATATCTTGATGCATCATGATCCAACGCTCCCTCCCTCCCTTCCTCCCTCCCTCCTTACCTCCCCCAGGCATGGTTCGGGAGGTGGTGGACGAGCAGAGCATTGCCGAGATCGTCAGCCGGTGGACGGGCATCCCGGTCAATAAGCTGACCGCTTCCGGTACGTCTACCTACCTACTTCCCCTCCCTCCCTCCCTCCCTCCCTCCCTCCACTTTTCCTTCCTTTATCGTAGCAGAACTCATTTTTTTATTATTCTTGAACAACACATATCGCATCTCACCTCCCTCCCTCCCCTCCCTCCCTCCCTCCCTCCTTCCGTTCCAGAACGCCAGAAGCTCCTCTCCCTCGCCGACGTGCTGCACGAGCGAGTGGTCGGGCAGGAGGAAGCGGTGGAGGCCGTGGCGCAAGCCGTCCTTCGTTCGCGCGCTGGTCTTTCTCGCCCGGAGCAGCCCACGGGGAGCTTCCTCTTTTTGGGTATGTTCTTTAGAAAAGAAGGAGGGAGGGAGGGAGGGAGGGAAGGGCGCGCGGTCGTGAACTTCAATGTTTGCACATAAATTATGCTCATTTTTCCCTCCCTCCCTCCCTCCCTCCTTCCCTCCCTTCTTGCACAGGCCCGACCGGTGTGGGGAAGAGTGAGCTGGCCAAGGCGCTGGCCCAGGAGCTGTTTGATGACGAGAAGCACATGGTACGTGTCAAGGGAGGGAGGGGCGGAAGGGACAAAGCTAGGCTTGAGTGTAAGACTGCGGTGGTCAGATGCTAGAACTAGAGATGGTGTGACTGAGTGCGTTGCGCCAATCTGTGCTCAGTTGGAAAAACGATTACACTCGGCTTTAAGAGCTAATCGCTAGTCTTCCGTCCCTCTCTTCCCCTCTTTGTAGGTGCGCATTGACATGAGCGAGTACGGCGAACAGCACAGCGGTAAGAAGGGTGGAAGGGAAAGTCTGGAGGGGCGGTCGAATGGCGTTACCGGAGCTATTCACTCAATTACTCCTTCACCATCCCCCCCAATCCCTTTCTTACATACACAGTCGCCCGCCTGCTTGGTGCTCCCCCCGGGTATATTGGTAAGTTTGTGCGCGTGTCAGGGTTTGGTTTGTGTGCTTGTCTGTGTGTATGAATGTGCAGGCCTGAGTGAGCGAATTCGAATGTGCAGGACGTGATAACAATCTGTCGCAACGACTGACCTTTTTTCACTCTTCTTCCATCCTTCTCATTTTTCTATTCCTCACAGGCCACGACGAAGGCGGGCAACTCACCGAGGCCGTCCGCCGCAAGCCTTACTGCGTGATTTTGTTCGATGAAGTGGAGAAAGCGCACGTGGTACGTACTTAAGTTGGACTGGGTTTCGATTCCTAGGCTAGCGCACTTATTTTCCTCTCAAAGTGCGCTCATGTCAATTCTAATTTTCACCTTCTTCCCCTCCCCCTTCCCCACCGCAGAGCGTGTTCAACGTCTTGTTGCAAGTCCTGGACGACGGCCGGCTGACTGGTATGTATTGCATGTTTTTGCAGGAGATCGTGTTGTTGTCTCTGGATGGACAGATGGGATGGGGATCCGGCGCTCGGCTAGGCGTGTTGGTCTGAGACTTGACAAAACTGCTTTATGTCTACTTTTGACATTGAAACTCAACGACACTCACTCAAACACACGCACGCATGCACACCCCCATCACACAGACTCGCAAGGACGCGTCGTGAACTTTAAGAATACCATCATCATCCTCACCAGCAACCTCGGCGCAGAGTATTTGCAGAAGGCAGCCCTCGACAGCTCTACCGGTTAGTGCGTGAGCCAAGCCGCCTCCCCTCTGTTCCTAGCCCCCGGCTCTGTGATATGCGTTCCAGGTCTGTTTCTTTGATAGATTCACTTACATACGTGTTCAACTTTTCCCCCCCAACAAAGGTAACCTGAGCGACGACGAAGACATGGCAAGCAACGGCGGCGGGCGCGGTAACAAGAAGAGCAAAAAGGAGGGAGGCGATGCTGGCATCTCAGAGGACGTCCGGGGCAAGGTCATGGCTGCAGTCCGTCGTCACTTCCGTCCGGAGTTCTTGAATCGGTATGTTTGTTTTTCTTGGTTTGTATTTGTGTGTGTGAGAGATAGGAAGCAGCAGTAGTTTTAGAGGGCGTGTTCGAGGTTAAGTTATCATGCAGTATGCGTTCTTCTTCAGGCTCAATTATTATTTTCTTTACTTGCTTTATTTTGCACAGCGCTCGCTTCCTCCCACTCATGCACCCAACCTCACAACACTCCCAAAACACAGACTCGACGACATCGTTATCTTCAGCCCCTTGTCCCGCAAGCAGCTCCGCTCGATCATGCAGTTGCAGATGGCCGCCATCTCCAACCGCCTCAAGGACCGTAACATCGAGATCCACCTCACCGAGAGCGGTCTGGACCATGTCCTCGCCAAGGCCTACGTCCCCGAGGTACGCTTTGATTTGGGTGTGGGTTTGCTTGTCTTAAGATAAACTATATATTTCTCGTGCCTCCCTGGTGGGCGCTGCTGTTCCTTGCTTACAAAAACTCTCTCCAGCCCATTCACCTTCGCAACACAAGCGCCTGTGTTACCTTTTTTGGTGATTCCAAACATGAATCACAAACTCATCTCCTCTCCTCTCAACCCCCACCACAACACATCTCTCACAGTACGGCGCGCGCCCCATCCGCCGGTACCTGGAGAAGACTATCACCACCCAAGTCTCTCGCCTCCTCATCGCCGGAACCCTTGACCGGGACCAGACTCTGGAGATTGATGCTCAGAAACCCGAATGCGGAACGTGGGCGGACTCCGAGCTGGCCTTTAATGTGACGCCGCGCTCGGCGGCGCGGGCGTCGATGGAGGTGGACAGTGCTGATAGCACCATTACGGCCCCGCCCATGTTTAGGCCGAGCCCGGGGCGAGGGAAATGACTGAGGGAGGAAGAGAGTGAAGAGACGGAGGGAGGGGCAAAGGGGAAGAGAGGGACAGAGTAGAGCATTCGAAGTATAGGCAGTGGTTTGTTTGCAAGGAAGCGATACACGCTATAGTTTTGGGATCGAAGGAATGAAACACAAGTATATGCGCACACCTGTACGTGCGGAAGCAGTCAAAAAGAGGGCAGAAAGTGGAATTGAGCAAACGCACAGTTTTGGGAATATTGTGGAAGAGCGCACGAAAAAATGACGTCGCATATAAAAGAGAGTTTAGCTATCATCATCGCAGTCACACATAAGCAATATGAAGAAGACAAGAAAGTGGGAAGTGGCAAGAGTTGAGCAGAGGAAAAGAAATGAAGCTGGTATCTCACATTGACTTATAAGGGATTGTGGGTTGTATGTAGGGCAGAAGTACAGAAAGGGGGAGAAAAGGCAAAAGATGACGAGCACAACTCAAAAGAAACATGGGGCGCTGGAACTTAGGATAAGTTTATGTGTGGAATCATGAACAGAAAGACGAGAAAGAGGACGAACAAAC
>Ga0209491_10010263_pt1 | contig 11290 bp, 6 predicted proteins | sample BON02_FD_187213 | JGI IMG/M metagenome (GOLD analysis project Ga0209491, IMG submission 187213) | Freshwater microbial communities from Lake Bonney liftoff mats and glacier meltwater in Antarctica - BON-02 (SPAdes) (version 2) | ecosystem: Environmental > Aquatic > Freshwater > Ice > Glacier...
TTGTTTGTTTGTGTGTGTGTGTGTGTATGTATGTGTGTGTGTGTGCATATGCGTGCGTGTGTGTGTGCATGTGTGTGTGCATGTGTGTGTGTGTGTGTGTGTGGTTTCTTGAAGTGTATTATGATGGACATCTTGAGTGATTCACATTTGCGGGCGGTTTGCGTGTGTGAGCAGTGTGCAAGTGCACATCCAAGGGGTTGGAAACACAACAGAAAACATCGGGGGTGCAAAGCGGGAAAACTTGCCTTAGAATGACACGCTTGCAATCCCGCAATGAGCTGGACAAAGAGGATCTTAATGTAAGGAATGGGCAACTGCTTCTCGAGCACATTTGTAATGGGGTTTGGGACCCCAGAATCACGCGCGTGTTCGCAGAGGTCCTGCAAACTGAAGAGGTTTGCCAGCTCAAAGACGAGATACACTTTGTCGTTCTCGGGTTCATCGATGTTTTCAATGAGCTGGATCACATTTTGGTGCTTTACCTTCTTGATACACCGCATCTCCCTCTTCAAGTTTTCTTGCCCATTCCGCACCTGTTGCCACACCAACATATCCACAAAAGTCATGTGCTGTGGATGTTCTCGCGTCCTCCCGGGAGGACATGTGCTGTGGAAATCATGTGCTGTGGATGTTCTCGCGTCCTCCCGGGAGGACATGTGCTGTGGAAGTCATGTGCTGTGGATGTTCTCGCGTCCTCCCGCTCCAACTCTGCTGCACTCGCTGCCGCAGCGTCTGTCTCGGCAATCGCTCCTGCATCTGCTTCTGGGAAAGGACTGCCACCGTCACTCCGTGAACTGTGCCGCACTTCCAGCCCCCTGATCTTTACGTTCGAACATGCTGCGCACCGTCGTCCACCTGTTTCATAATGGCACACAGCAAGACGGGAATGAAAGAACAAACGAGAATGGGTTGCACCTTTTTGATGAGACGCCTGCTGATAATCTTAACCGCAACCCGCAGCCCGAATTTGTCGCCCTCATCTACGCGCATGCCCTCCCGGACCTGCCCGAATGCCCCTGCACAAGATTCAAGAGTCACACACAGATTCAAGCGTTACACAGACCAATACAAGCCGCATGTGGAATGCAACAAACACAGCCGTAGAGTTCCTTGCTGAATCAAAGGCGCTGGCCCGATCACGGCGCACCCGTTCATCGGCGCCCTCGAGGAGCTTCTTCTGCAGAGAGAGGAGGTGGGGGCCAGAGACCTTCGCCAAGCACGTCGCCGAGGACATATTTTTTGGAATCCTTGTAGATGCGCTTGAGAGTTTTGCGGCTCATTAGACGGCTGCCTGCCTTCCTTGCTTGCACTGTGGTGATCTGAAGGCCTTTTCAAGAGATGGTGCGATGAGTGCCCGTGAGCAATGCTTTGCTTTTTTGCAAAAAAAAGATTACCCCGCCAAAATTTCTCAATAGGCGATTAAAATTCTAGAACAGCATAATCGTTAATCCTTTTGCAAAAACGATGATTCGTCGCCTATCATCTCAATGGCTATGTTTATTCCTTCTCACAAACTCATTACAATGGACATTGAAATCTTTCGGACATCGCCCGTCAGTACAATGGCGAACTTTCAGCCGGCGGCCTTTGCTCGTCGCAATGCTGCTCTTGCAGCTGCTTCCCGCACTTCACGACCAACGAAAGGACAGCGATCTGCCATCGGATCATCGATTAGCGAGTCGGCAGATATGGGTCGCTGCTGACTGCCGTATCCCTTGCATGCACTACTCTCATTTGCCTTCATTCAATCCTTCTTTTGCCTCGTCTGCCCTGCCTTCCGTGCGCGTCGCGTCTGCTCCCGCGACGCGCGCACCTTCCTTATCTCTTCCCACCACCATCTTCGTCCCACCCGCTGCGAGCATATCCGCCGATATGCCCGGAGCTGGTGGCATTTTGAGCACGCTTCTTGCTCTCTCCTCTCTACATGCCCCCTCCCACCCTGCCTTCTGCATGAGCCTTCCTGCGAGGCGCACGCCTTTCTTATCTCTCCCCACCACCCCCTCCGCCCCACACGCTGCGAGCACATCTGCCGATGTGTCTGGAGTTGGTGGAATTTTTAGCATGCTTCTCGCTCCCTCCTTCATGCCTTCCCCCTCCCACCCTGCCTTCTGCACGAGCCTTCATGCGATGCAGCAGCTGAATTGGAATGCGTCGAGCATTCCCCTGCAGATGCTGCTGCGTGGCTCTCTACGTCCCTATACGGGCGCCTCTTCTTTGTCCCATCTGCTGCATTCCGAGATCTCTTTCACTTCCCTCGACACTGCTACTATTCTACTACTGCTCGCTCTACTCGCCTTTACCACTTGCATGCTGTCGCTACCCTCGAGCTCGACAAGACTTGTCAAGCGAGATGGGAAAAAACGAGCCGCTCTCCGTATGTCAATTCCCCGCATGTGTGGGTGGTTACTACTGTTGCAATCAGCACAGATATCCATCAGCCACGCGCAACGGTTTGCGCCGTGCCGAATCGCACATATCGAACCTGGACGAGGACCCTCCTCAGGCGGCACTCCAGTCACAATTATAGGCAGCAATCTCACGGGATCCTTTACTTTTGTATCTGCACACACATTTTGCAAGTGGGGCAACAACGGCAATCTGGTGAAGCCCAGCTTTGTATCAGCTACGCGCATCATCTGCCTCAGCCCGGCCTCGGCCTTGGTCAATCCAGGAAAGGTCGTCGTGCACGTTACGAATGATGGAGGATACACGTTTTCGACCGATGTCATGTCATACTTTTACGAAGGTGAGACTCAACTACTAAATGCTGCTGGTGTTTGAGAAAGGAGTAACTGCCGCTCTGGCTCCTGTACTGTTCGAGCAGAGGGGTGTGCGGGGGTGGCAGTGGGCTCATAGTGTGGCTACATATCGAGATTCATTGCGTCATTGTCATATTATCATACACACGTAGCTTAAACCGCATACCATGTCATGCACACACATGCGCAGTGCAAGAACTTGTCACAGCCTTAATTCCATCAGTCGGACCCGAGTACGGCCGTAGCCTGGTGCGCGTAGAGGGTCAAGGATTCCGACGCATGCCGCAGCTTTCATGCATGTTTGGTACAACCATAGTGTCGGGCTCGTGGATGTCAAACAGTGTAGTTGAGTGTCTTTCTATTACCATGCCAGCTGGCACCATTGTTGAGGTGCGCGTAGCCAATAACGGCCTTGACTTCTCGTCTTCGTCAGCTGCCTTCGTTTTCAAAGGTGCTCCCCACCTCCCAAGAGATTCGCAGGGACAACCTGATACACCCCCCCGAACAAACTGGGCGCAGACAACCTTTTACTAGCCCGTTGTTTTTTTTGTTATTGTGCCCTGTTTTGTCGCATTTCAATATTGCGCGCGGTTTTTTTATTGCAATGTATGAGGCTATCGACTCTGAGATTGAACAAAAATGAGTATGGGTTATCGATTTTGAGATTCAATTTAATGACCCCCTCCCATAACATCCCCTCCCCTCTGTGTCAAACGTGAAAGCGTGTGATAGATGGTGACCTGTAGAGACATGATGTGTGCAGCGTTGATTACGATTTCGACATTTGTGCCAAGGGGTGTGCTCGGCGACGGAGGCACCTCAGTTGCTATCTCGGGCACAGGATTCTTAGATTTGGCCACGCTGGCTTGCCAGTTTGGGACAAAGGTGGTGGGAGGCTCATTTCAAACGTCAACTCTTGTCAGGTGTTTGTCACCCTTTTTAGATACTGGAAGCGTCAATCTTGAAGTGAGCAACAACGGTGTCGACTTCAGTTCCAGTGGCACTTCACTTGACATTCGATTGCCGGTTTTAGTCACGGGCATGTTCCCGGCAGCAGGGCCCGAATCGGGGCAGACCCTTGTTCATGTATACGGCTCACAGTTTTATGATGCCGGTATGGCATTGCGGTGCAGATTCGGGCCAGAGGCCGTTACTGCCGCGGTCCTGGTCAACCAGAGCCACGTGCGCTGCCCGAGCCCAATATTTAATGGGCACCGTGTAGTTGATGTTGCTCTTTCTTTCGACAATCAGACTTTCATTCCAACGTTACAGATTTTTCGTTATGATCCCGTCGCGCATCTAATTCGGCTGAGCCCGAGCACAGGGCCGCAATTTGGTGGCACAGCTATGACAGCAGTCGGCACCTCGTTTCAAAACTCTGGACATTCCGTCTGCCGATTCACGTCCGGTGCAGAATCCAGACTCTCACCATCTGCCAGATGGGTTTCATACAGCTTGCTCATCTGCATTCTGCCAAGTCTCGAGCTTGGCAGCTACACAGTGCAGGTTAGCAGCAACAGCGTAGATTTCAATCCGGACACGCGCATTTTTCATGTGGCAGCACTGCCAGCATTGACGTCAATCACTCCCTCGGCGGGTTCCTGTCAGGGTAATACCCTGGTTCGCATCACGGGCTTTCACCTCACGGGCACAGGCTCTGTGACATGCAAATTCGGCACAGTCCTCACGCCCGGAACCCTTGACGCCTCTTTCCAGATGCTCTGCGTTAGCCCAGCGAGTGAAGCAGGGCAGGTGGCCATCGAAGTCTCTACTAATGGTCAGGACTTTTCCAGCAGCGATATTCTATTCGTGTATTCTGCGTCACCTTTCATTCTGGGCTTGGTGCCGCGCAGCGGCCCTGTCGATGGCAAATCGTGTTTGAATGTCACAGGCTTCAATTTTGAGCTGAGCAGTGCGCACGTATCCTCGGCGCTTTCGTGCATGTTCGACGACTCTGTGGTTGCAGCGTCGCTCGTGTCATCAACAATGCTGCACTGCTGTAGCCCCCCGCACAATGAAGGCTCGTTCCCACTGCGCATTTCGACGAACGGGGTCGACTATACTCGCAGTCTTGTGCATTTTGAGTATGTGCGATCTCCAATGATACACAGGATTGCACCGTCCGTAGGTCCGTTGTCTGGTGGCACTTTGACGACAATCATTGGGTCTGGATTCTCTGGTGCAGAGGCCCCGTCTTGCCGGGTGGATAATGTCATGGGCAAGATTAGCATTCTTAGCTTTTCGCAGGCTAGTTGTCAAGTTCCAGCGCGGGCAAGGGAAGGGACAGTAGCATTTGAAGTGTCGACCAATGCTGTGGACTTTTCGGCAGGAGCACTCTTTCAGTATTCAATCAGTGTGCATGTTTTAGCACTCTCGCCTTCTTCTGGTCCTGGGGACGGGGGCACTCTTGTAAATATCACGCTAGACCGGACACTGCCATCCGCCCACGGCGTTTATTGTATATTTGGCACAGCTTCGTCCCCAGTAATGTCGGTGGGCAGTTTTTGGGCGACATGCAAGACTCCAGCACTCGGCGTACAAATAGTATCACTTGCTGTCGAGTCGTCTGCTCGTCTTTCTGGCAATACGGTTCCGTTCCAGATCTATGCCCGCGAACTTGTGACGGCAATAGTACCATCCACGGGCGACTTAGCAGGCTCCATGCTTATAACCTTGCAAGGACTCAATTTTTTGGAAGACCAGGGCGGGCTTTCATGTCGATTTGCCAAACTCTTGAGCGTTCCAGGTCTATATGTGTCAAGCACACAAGTACATTGCATAACGCCAGCTTCAGAAGCGCAACTTGTGACAGTCGAGGTTGCAAACAATGGACATCAATTTTCAGACAAGGCGGGTGTGTTTCTCTTTGCGCAGCGACCTGAGGTCTTGAGCATCCTACCCACGAAAGGCTCTGTGTTTGGTAAGACGACGATCATGATCACGGGCAATCACTTTTTGCGTGGAATGCGCTGTGACTTTGGGGGCCTCCGGGTTGAGACACAGGTAAGATCAGCTTCACAGGTCTCTTGCGAATCTCCGGCGCATCACAATGCGGTAGTAACGGTGCAGGTGACAAACAATAATGTCGAAATGTCGAGTGCGGGAAGTTCCTACCAATATGTCGACCCTATTGGTGTGCTAGAACTGAGCCCGACGATTGGTTCTAGCCGCGGTGGTACTCTTGTCACTGTCCGACTAGATGTGAGGCACGATAGCCTCTACACGTCATGCTCTTTCGGCAGCAAGGTTGTGTTAGCCAAGCAAGTGACGTCTTCCATCCTGCAGTGTGTCTCGCCAGTAAACCCGGTGGGAATGGTTGAGACGTTGCTGGGCAGCGAGGACCTTACCTTGGATTCAACCGGCTTTTCGTTCGAGTTTATGGATGCGCCGTCTCTTGAGAATATCTTTCCCAGCATTGGGCCTGTCACAGGGGGCACATACATTTCGGTAAGAGGACAGCACATGTTTGAGGATATGCGGTGCAAGTTCGGGAGCTTTGGCACTGCCGCTGCTACTCTTGTGTCGAGCTCGCTTGTCAAATGCAGGACACCTCAAATGTCCTTACCGTTGCCAGCGTCAATGTGGTTGCTGTATAACGATGGGGACTCTTCAGATGAGAGTCGCGAGTTTTACTATCATCCGCCAATCCACATTTCACAATTCATACCTGCATTTGGGCACGAGGCCGGTGGAGCCCTTGTGACGGTTCTTGGCTCTGGCTTCCTCGAATCTAGGGACACGTTTGTCTGCAAGTTTGGAACAGTAAGAACGCAAGTGGTTCAGATAGTATCATCAAGTCGCATTGTGGTGCTAGCTCCGCAGCACCCTCCAGCAAATGTTAGTCTCAGTGTATCAAACAACGCGCAGGACTTTGCCTTTTCAAAGGCTGACTTTCAATACACGCCTTCTTTCAGCGTTGACAGTGTCTTCCCGACGAGTGGCCCACTGGAAGGAGGCCAAAGCGTCACTCTGATTGGAATGGGCTTCTCACAAGGCATTGCATGCATTTTCAATGGCACTAAATCAGGTGCAGAAATCATCTCGTCCACCTCTATTGTTTGTGCGTCACCAGCACGTGGCGCAGGCTTCTCAAGTCTGGCGCTACTGGGCGCGGGTGCCGACATTGACGAAAGTGTGTTGCAACGTTACGTTCCCAGCATCAGTGGCGATATGTCACTTCTCAACGGGTTGACACCGGCAGTGTCGATCAAGGTTGCTGTGCCTGGTCACAGAACACCGGCGCCGGAATGCATGTATAAAAGTCAACGACTGTCTGCAAAGATGGTCACATCTTCGATACTCCAGTGCGGAGCCGTTGCACTCGCTGCAGGGACGAGCATATCGTTGAGTATTTCTGGGGATGGAACAAGTTACACGACCGAGCTTTTCGTCTTCCAGTATGTTCCTGCTGTGAGCGTCCTGCAGATTCTTCCAGCCATTGGTGAATTGGGCTCAAGTAACGAGATCAAAGTGGTGGGCGTCGGATTCAGCAGCCAGAATTGGCACTGCAGATTTGGAGCGGTATCATACCCGGCAGTCCTAGAGTCTTCATCTCTTCTACGGATGAGAGTGGAGCCAGTAACAACGGGCAAGGTGTCTGTGGTGATTTCGCATGATGAACTGCATACTGTAGGATCAACTTTCTCCTACATGGTGCACAATCCCATCGTGCTTGAGTCAGTTGAGCCTTCCCACGGCCACGACGTGGGCAATACAGTGGTACAAGTTCGTGGATCCAATTTCATCAGATCATCGAGTCTGAAATGTCAGTTTGCCTCGACGGCCGTCGAAGCAATCTGGCTGACTGCCAACACCATTGAGTGCATTACACCGCACGGAAAGCCAGGCAACACCAGCCTCAGGGTAAGCTACAACGGGATGCAGTTTTCTGCATCGTACGTTGCATACGAATTTCAGGCGCGGGTGTCAATCATCAGTGCTGAGCCATGCCAGGGCCCTGTACAAGGCAATTCTTTGGTCACGTTGAGTGGTGTTGGATTTGTAGATGGCGCGAGGTCTGCTTGCGTGTTTGGACAGGTGGTCACCAAGGCAACTGTTCTGAGCAGCAAGCACGCAATTTGTGAATCGCCCCCTGCGCGAGCCGGTTCTGTGCCGCTGTCCATGACCACCAATTCTGTTGACTTGGCGAGTTCCAAGGTCTCATTCGAATTTCTGGAGATGCCGCAAGATCTTGCTCTGAATCCTAGCGTGGGGCCGGCCATAGGCGGCCCAATTACAATCACAGGTGCAAACTTCGGTGCATGTAAATTTGATTGCAGATTTGGAGCGACCTCGAATTTGATTGCAGCGGTTCATGTGTCTAGCACTGCCATGACATGCCAGGCTCCAACGCAGCGACCTGGCTACGTAACCATCAGAATTTTGTGCGATCACGTGCAGACTTTGAGCACTGGGCTGCAATATCAATATTTACCCGCAGCACAACTCTCAGAAATTATACCGACATCGGGATCTATAGAGGGCTACGAACAGATCACTGTTTTTGGTTCCAATTTTGTAGAGTCACCCAATTTTGTTTGCAAGTTTGGCGTTGGTACGACGACCCCAGCCACCTGGAAAGACTCGACGACTGCCGTGTGTATATCCCCCAAATCATCTCCCAAGCAGGTTTCAATCCAGATCAGCAATGATAATCAGACTTTCACAGGCAAGGCGTTTTTGACATATCAGCCTGATGTCGCAATTTGGAGTTTGACACCGTCACGAGGTTCATCTGGTGGTGGAACTAGAATCACAGTATTGGGCTCAAATTTCGACCAGCTGCATACTCCCCGCTGCAGTATTGCAGGCATGATCGTGACTCCAGACACCGTTCATGCCTCCGTGATGATATGCTCGACTCGTCCTCGCAGTGTGGGGCGTGTAAGTCTAGAAGTTGGAGATCTCTTGTCGGGATCTTGGGTCTCCTCTGCTGGTGTAATGTACGAGTACGTCAGCAAGCCTGTAATCAAGACCCTGGTGCCATCTAGAGGGCCCATTCGTGGCTCAACACTTCTCCAGGTTGTGGGCACACATTTCTTGGCTGGAGGCGTATTGTGTGCAGTTGGCGGATTGCAAGTGCTGCAAGGTCATCGTGTGTCATCAACTCAAATTGTGTGCACGTTACCTGCAGTGAACGGGCCCATCAAGGTGTCGATTGAGGTAAGCATTGGTGGCGATTCCTTCACTAACGACGAGGTCGTGTATCAATATGAAACTCCACTGGTACTTGATGGACTTCGGCCCACTGCAGGTCCTGATTCGGGAGGCACTGCCGTGACAATTATTGGTGGAGGATTCCTGAAAGCATCTTTGCTTGTATGCCGTTTCGGGTCAGCCGCGAACTCTATGATTAATGCGCTCTGGCTATCCGAATCTCAGATTGTTTGTAAGAGTCCAGCATCGGGCTCTAGCAACGTTAGTGTATCAGTTACAAACAATGACATAGACTTTGCAGTCGTCCCCCGTGCCTTTTCATACGTGTCACTTGTGAAACCAAAAGAACTGACACCTTGCAAGGGCCCGACAGCAGGTGGTACTGTGGTTACCATTACTGGAAGTGGGTTCGCTGGATCATATCAGAAACTTAGCTGTCTGTTCGGTAGGTACGTGGTGCATAATACTTCTCTGTTGAAATCTCCAGATGGAACTGCTTCGTTGGTGTGCACCAGCCCGTCTTCTCAGTATCCGGGAATGGCTGTTGTTGAAGTCAAGAACACGAATGGCGGCGTTCCAACTACTGCTGGTCTCCTTTTTCAATATGAAGAGGAAGTAATCGTAATGGCAATCTTGCCAAGCAGTGGGCCGACGAGGGGTAGCTGCATGGTCAGCATCATGGGTGTGGTGCTCACAGGAGATATGGTGCTGTGCCGTTTCGGAAACGACGACGTGAGCATGCAAGGTACGGTGGTGAGCACGTCGGTGGTGCGGTGCAAGGCACCGGCACGTGCAGCAGGGGTGGTGAACTTGCAGGTGAGCGCGGATGGGGTGGTGTACTCAAAAAGCACGGGGGCGTTTGAGTACGTGCAGGATGCTGGTGTGGTTGGATTGCGGCCGACGGCGGGGCCGGAGGCTGGAGGAATTCTGGTTACGGTGATTGGGGAGGGGTTTGAGGGGTGGAGAGAGATGCGGTGCAAATTTGGGCGGGTGGAGAGCGTAGGGGACGTGGTGACGTCGTCATTGCTGCTTTGCATGCTCGTGGCGCAGCCGAGTGGTCTGGTGATGGTGCATGTGAGCAAGAATGGAGGGCTGGACTACGGGTTGGAGAGAGCAGCGTTTCAATACAGCCCTGGAGCATTAGCCTACGCGATTGAACCGAGCATTGGATCAGAGGGCGGGGGAACAGTGGTGACGGTAAGGGGAGGGAATCTGATGGGAGAGAGGGTGTTCTGCCATTTTGGAGAGGCGGGTGTGGAGGGGAAGCTGTTGGGGGGGAACAAGGTGGAGTGTGTGACACCGCGGGGAAAAGAGGGCAGGGTGAAAGTGTCCTTAAGTGGAGGGGAGGAGGGAGATGAAAGCGGGGGAGGAGTGTACTTCGAGTACGCAGTAGCAGCATCGGTGAGAGGGGTAGTACCAAGCTCGGGCAGCGTTGAGGGCGGGACAGTGGTAACTGTGTTTGGCGCAGGGTTCAGGGAGGACGGGAATCTAACTTGTGGCTTCGGGAATGCTGGCACCGTGCGGGGCAAGGTCATCGACTCAGGCGAGGCCGTCTGCGTTGCACCGAAAAGCCACGGGCCTGAACTTGCTCTTTTTGAGTTCTTGCACCATAGCTGGTCTATTTTGTCCGGCCAAGATCTCCGCTTTAATTATCTTGTTGTACCGAGAATTGTTTCCGTGTTCCCCACTGCAGTTGTAGACTCGGGGAAGAGTTTAGTCACAATCATGTTCAACCCAAGAATGATTTCATTTGAAAATGCCTTGTGTTATTTTGGATTTGGATTTGAGTCCTCAGCACTGATTGCAAATTCAACAGAATCCAAGCTGACTTGCCTGGTGCCTCGCACTGGGTTTGCAAGCATATCAGTAGCGATCAAGTACGGGAACATTAGATCGCAAACTTTTCATGGAATTGTTCTGATCAAATCCTTGAAGATAGAATCCTTATTGCCAAGTCGTGGCGTACAGCATGGCGGATCTCAGATTACAATCACCGGACAAGGAATTGGAATCAAAGGAATTGGCTGTCGAGTATCTGGTGCATTTGTCCCTGCAAATGTATTAAGTACAGACCAAATTATGTGTAACACTGGAACTATTAGTTCAGGGATCGCTGAAATTTCCATTGGATCTGATTATATGTCTTGGAGCGAAGAACCTTTCCTGTTCGAAATTCTTGACAGCATTCATCTTTATACTATTAATCCAAACTCAGGTGTCGTTCAAGGGGCCACACCTGTGTCTGTGATGGGAAGCAGCTTTCCCGCTGAAGGAGTGTGGTGTGCATTTGGCGGGGTCAGGCGTATTGCTGCCTCGGTAGTGTCGACAAGCCTGATCCTTTGCGCCTCGCCGCCTGCTGCTGAGGCCGCCAAGGG
>Ga0209491_10010264_pt1 | contig 11290 bp, 18 predicted proteins | sample BON02_FD_187213 | JGI IMG/M metagenome (GOLD analysis project Ga0209491, IMG submission 187213) | Freshwater microbial communities from Lake Bonney liftoff mats and glacier meltwater in Antarctica - BON-02 (SPAdes) (version 2) | ecosystem: Environmental > Aquatic > Freshwater > Ice > Glacier...
AAGGAGGAGGTGGCGGCAAAGTTTCAGGCGATGTGGTTGGAGTGAAGGGGGAGAGGAGGTGTGACTTATTGCTTGAGTGATATTTAGTATTAGTTCTTGTGAAATATGTGAGAGATAAAGGATGGACGGGACCTAGGGTTGTGTATGTGCGTGTGTGGAAGGAGGCTGGAACTAACGAGCAAAGGAGGGTGGGAAAAACAGACACAGTCATTTATTTCCTGCGCACTTCATTGTGGTCATGTTCCTTTATGCCGCATGTTCTGCTTCGTCTTGTGGTCCGCGTGTGTGTGTGCTGATGGAGACGAAAAAGGGCAGTCGACTAGCTTCTACTTATTTGAAATGAATCAATAAAAGGAAGGCCGCGCTCTGGTTGTTGTTGTTGTTGTTTTTGTTGTTGATTCTCTTTCGTGCTCTGGTACAATACGGCGTTCTACTTTTGATAGGGGAGGTTATTTTTCGGCCTTCACTTTTATTTGATATAATAGGGCAACATGTCTTTCCCTTCCCGTATGCTTCTTTGTTATTCGGGCCACATATGCGCGCACAAGAGTTACAGGTGGGGGCAAGCTGGGTTAGCGCCCACCTTGGGCCGCTTGGCGTTGATGCGCACGTTGACACCCACCTCGGCAAAGTTGCCGCTTTCATCGGTGCCACGAACGGTCACACGGATAACGCGAGGCCTCTTGGGATGAATGCGAGCCAATGAGACGCAAAGAAATTTGCTGTATCCGAGATGGAGCATCCAGCACCAGCCTTCTTGACGAGCGACTTCGACAGCAGGGGTCCCGCCAGCTGGCACTCGACCAAGGAGAGCGTTGTGCCCAAGGGGCAATCGTCCTTGAGTACCGCCAGCTGGGTCACATCGAAACAGTGCCTCTTCTTAGAGTACTTGCGGTCGCCCACGGGATACGTACACACGTTGGTCGCCGTGACCATCGGCGGCTGCAAGTCCTCGACAACCACGCTGCAAGGCCCACCCGGCTCGCTGATGAGGTTCCCGGGGCAGACCACCGATACTGTCACGTGGTCGGTAGTCCCCTTGCGGTTCGGTGCAGCCGGCGTCTATACCGTCGAAATAGCCGTCCGGCCAACCGTCGTGCGGTCAACAATGTCGATGCTGCTCGCTTGACATACATCTGGGTCGGTGGGCACAGTGCGGTCAATACATCCGGCGGGTCACGGTACCACCTGCGCGTTGACGTTGCGGGACAGCGTTCCATTGTTGGGTGTCACCTTTAGAGTGTAGGTGACGGGCGCGTAAGGCGCCGGAGGCTCCAGGATTTAGCTCATGATCCCGTTTACCGTCACGGCGCCCGCTGGGAGGGGCGCGTCGTCGCAGGTGCCTCGAGGCATCAACGGCAAGGTCACAACCTGCTGGGCCGCCGCGCAAGTGACACTTGGCAGCACGTCGATTGTCACCGTAGCAGCTGCGGCGCTTACACCGTTGCAGTCAAAGATCGTGTATGTAAGCTGTACCTGGCCCGTAAAACCCGCAGGCGAACTAAAGGTGATTGAGCGGACGTCGGCGGCCACTGTAGCAGTGCCAAAGGCCGGTTGGGTGCGAATGCGGTCAACCTGAAGGTCGCCGGCCACAAGGGCGGTCACATCTTTCGTGAGCACGTTCAAACTCACGAGAATGCCGGACGGTGTCGACGCGGTATCGTCAACCGCTGTGGGAAGGACCACGTTGAGAATGTTGTTGGGATTTCCAACACGCCACAAGTTCCAGCTTGCCTCCATCCGCGTCGCTTGGTCGACGGTATACTCCCGGTGGCAACGACTGTGCAGATAATTCATATGGTTGTAATTCGGATCGCGGCCATTTACCAGCGGGCACGAGTCTGGACAGCCGGGACCGCCGGCAGCACCGCAAGCAACAAGCAGGGCGCAGTCTTGAAGACCGTTGGGAGAGTCGGGGAACGTCATAGGAGGTGTATCGGCCACGCCGTCGCCGTAAAAGGTCGGTGGCGCGTCTACAGTGCAAGCCGCGGCCACGCTCGGCGGATTAGCACCTGCCTCACCCGTGGATTGAAAAGTGTGAAGAAGCCCCTACCAATGCCCGACTTCGTGCGAGCCACCAGGGTGACCGTTGTTGGCCCCATTAGTCCAAGTCGAGGGATAGCCTGGCAACTGGTGTTGATGAACAATCACTCCGTCGTAGCCAAAGATAACCCCGTTGAGGTTCCAGGGAAAGGTGGTAATGCCGGCAAATCGATTCTGTGTTCGACCAGCGATTAAGTTACGGCCCGTCCCAGCAGGGCAATCGTCCAGAAGGCCATTAGTATTATTCGCTTGGCATCTCCAGACTGGTTTGATGTACATTTTAAGCGTCTGGCGACCGCCTACTCGCTGGGCCTACTTCATCGTGGCGGTCGCGTGCGTTGTGGCGACAGCATCCGTCGACTGCGTACTGGCCGCGTACCAGAGATCATTGGCAATAGTCTGGACGGGGCGGCAGAGCTTGTATTGAAAGGGATCGGGCTATCAACGCCCGATGGAATAGAGCCAGGAATGGCGATGTTGTTGGCTGAAGCAGTGTTCATGGCCGCGATTTGGTCGATGACATTCTGAGCGGTCGGCAGCGGGTCCTCGAGGAGGAGGGTGTTGCTGGGCCGAAGGATCACGGCGTTCACGATCACAGTGATGGAGAGCGGAGGGACGGTGATTTCAAAGGCGCTGACCTCATCCTTGATGGCAGCGACCTCGATCACGATCGCCTCCTTACCTCATCCTTGATGGCAGCGACCTCATCCTTGAATGGCAGCCGCGCGCTCGGCCGGCTCATTTCCCATGGTAACTGGGCAGCCGACAATTGACACTCCATTCACATTCAACGATCGATGTGCGATGCTTGGCTCCAGCGCTGCTAGACCAAGAAGCAGGAGGGACAGCAGATATCGCTGGCCACCCGAAATACGCTGCATGCTGCGAGACGAGTGCGGCGTATGCCTGTGCATGTGATGGGAGTTGAAAGAACGGGAGATGTGTTGGGAGAGGCGAATGAGATCAATGGTTTACACACACACGCAGGATAATATGATGCATAAAACGAGCAGAGGCTGCGCCGAGGCACGTCCAGGGCTTGCGGCGGTGCCGATCTCGTCACGATCTGGGACCGCGAGATGCCACCATCTGGAACTGGGACGGCGAGCCCCTTGGCTGCTCGTGCCACACATATGGGCCCTCGCATCCGTGCGTCAACTCGGTGGAGAGTCTGGACGCCCCATGCGCGGTTGATCTGTCAAATCAAAGGTCGCCCATTCCAAGTAGCATGCCAGCAGAGCCCAGGCGTTCTGTGCAGCGCCGCCGTCACTGCAGTGCGTGCCCGTCACTTCCCAGAGCCTTTGAATATTCATGACCGCCGGTCAACCTCTCGATCGCTGTCGGGGTGTGTGTTTGTTACGCGAATGTCAGATGAGTGGAGTGTCTTGCCTTGGTGATCCCGTCTTTTATTGCCCCCTCCGTCCAAGTTGGGCGGGACATGCAATGTGCGCCGAACGCCCCGGAAGTGCCCACCGCAGTCCTCGCCCTGCCAGTCACGACCCTCCCCACTCGCTCCTATCAGACTGAGTTCATGCGTTTGCATGGCCCCGAGAAGGCTGCACACTTGGCGCGTCGAGCCCTTGCGGCGTCTCGCTGGTAAACACGACCGGAGGAAAACCGTCTGGGACGAGCTCTGCTCACCTCGTCCCAGCACCGCCCCCCGGCGTCGCCCCCCCTGGCTGCGGCGCGATCGCACCGCATGGGCCACCCCGGTACGCCGCCAGGCTGGAGCGTCAAAGGACGTCGCCCAACTCGGCCCTCCTCCGCACTTGGAGACAGTCGAGGCGACAAGGCCGCCCTCGTCCAGGGCCATGCCAGCATCTGCACTGTATCTTCCAGGTGTTCTGTGCAGAGCCACTTTCCGCCACTGCATGCTTGCCCGTCCAATCAGGGCGCTTTGCTGCCCGGTGGACAGTGGACAGGGCGCAGTGGGCTTGCACAAGAGGGGGGCAGACAGGAAAGCAGGCGGGCCGTGACTCGTCCCACCAGGAAGAGGCCCCAACAAAAAACCAAACAGATCTCAACTTTTTAGCAAAAGGTCCGTCCCAGTCCCGCTATCCCAATTGGGACATATACCATATGATACCACCCGTGCTTGTTATTTTTTGTTGTTGTTTTTTTGGGGGGTAGTAGTTTTGTTTCTTTTTTGTTTTGTTGACGCCATCTACCACCCGGCCCATGCCAGCAGCCAAAGTGCCACCAGGCGTCATCCTTGCCCCTTCCTCCTCCTAATGACAGGGCTCCATTGCGGGACCAGCTACCCCGTCTCGCGACTTTTCTGGTGCATCAGGCATAGGGCCTGTAAATGCAGGTGGTGTTTGGTGTTTGGCATCTCGAAAAAGCGGCGCGTAGAAACAAGGCCGGGTGGTATCCCAATTGGGACGGCGGGACTGGGACGGACCTTCTGCTAAAAAGGTGAGATCTGTTTGGTTTTTTGTTGGGGCCTCTTCCTGGTGGGACGAGTCACGCCCATGGCCTGCCTGCTTCCCTGTCTGCCCCCCTCTTGTGCAAGCCCACTGCGCCCTGTCCACTGTCCACCGGGCAGCAAAGCGCCCTGATTGGACGGGCAAGCATGCAGTGGCGGAAGGTGGCTCTGCACAGAACACCTGGAAGATACAGTGCAGATGCTGGCATGGCCCTGGACGAGGGCAACCTTGTCGCCTCGACTGTCTCCAAGTGCGGAGGAGGGCCGAGTTGGGCGACGTCCTTTGACGCTCCAGCCTGGCGGCGTACCGGGGTGGCCCATGAAGGAAAGGAAAAGTGGGTCAAACAAATGGACGGGAAAAAATAAATGGTACAGCCATTTCGTTATTGTTCTTTTGATGTCTTGTTTCTGTTTTTGTAGGCTTTCCAAGTGGCCTTCTTTTGTGTATCCTGTGGAGAGAGAGGGAAAAGAGTTCAACAGATGCTAGGAAAAAAATGAGCTAACAAAAAATACAAGGTAAAACCAGAAGTGCACGATGTTGAAACGAGCTTGTTAGGTTGGAGAAGGGAAGAAGGAAGCAAGGAGAGAAGGAGAGAGCGAGATTTTGATTCTTCTCAGAAGATTAGTCAAATTGTTTCTTTCACCGCGCACAGACACACCGTACGCCTTGCCTTCGTTACCATACTACCCTTTCCTCCCCTCTCTCCCTTCTATGCTCCCTCCCACCTTCCCTCCTAGACTCCCTCCCTCCCTTCCTCCTTCCTTCCTCCCCTATCATCCTTCCCCATCTAATTCTATTCATTTCATTCTCTCACCCCATCCCCTCCACCCCTACTCCTCCCGCTGCTGCAACTGCTGCTGCAAGCGCCGATGCTGCAGCAGCCGCATCTGAATTATCAACAGCAGCAGGAGCAGCAGCAGTGAGAGTAGCTTCCTCTTTTTGTTCCAGGGCTAAGGCCGAGTAAAACCTCACGTCGCCATCAGGATCAGAAGAGACCAGATTTTGAAGGCAGGGCTGGATGGAGGAATGGAGGGAGGAGGGGTCGACAAAGGAGGAGAGCTTCGCCAGGACCTGAGGGAGCGAGGGAGGGGGGGAGGGAGGGAGGGAGAGAGCATTAGCATACTCTTTGGCAGAATCATTACAATTTACCCCCTCCCTCCCTCCATCCCTCCCTACCTCCCTACCCACCTACCTGTGCTGCCGTGAACCGGACGTTGGGGATCTTGTCTTGTGTGGCTTCGAGGACGAGGGAAAGGACTTCTTGAAGGAGGGAAGGAGAGGTCTCGCCTTCCACAAGGAGGGACTGAAGGAGGGAGGGAAGGAGGGAGGGAGGGAGGGAGGGAGGGAGGGAGGCTTAGTTTGATTTGTGTTGTTGCTTCGAGCACGAGGGAAAGAAGGAAGCAGGGAAGGAGAGGTCTCGCCTTCTACGAGGAGGGACTGGAGGGAGGGAAGGAAGGAGGGAGGGAGGGAGGGACGATGAGTGATGAGAACGAAAAAGACCGTGCCGTAGCAGGCATAGGGAAAAGGAGAAATGAGGGAGGGAGGGAGGGAGGGAGGGAGGGAAGAAAGAACAGAAAACGCATACCTTCATCGCCTGCAACACCGCCGATCTAACCAGATAAAAGCCACTCTCTTCATACAGCTCCTTCATTCTCGGCAAGACCTTGCTCTGAATAAACTCCGGGCCCGTCACTCTCGCCAAGTGATGCAATGCCCCCGTGGCCGCCATCCTAACCTGACACACCCGATCCTGGAACGCGGAGAGGAGGTGGGGAAGGAGGGCGGGTTCGAAGAGCAAGGTGTGATCTGCGGTGGACATATGCTCAGCTAGCACTGGTAAGGCCTCTATAGCTGCTTTGCGCAGACGCCAATTATCATCATCCCGTAAATGAAGCAAAATTGGCAAAATCGAAGGAGGGGGGGAGGTACCGGTGGAAGAGGAGGAAGAGGAAGGGAGCCAGGCACCAATTACGGCTAACCGAGACAAGATGTGCAGTCGAACCTTGACATCCGGGGCGTTCGGGTCCATCAGAAACCTCTCTAACAAAGGCATCAAATGCTGCATGAACGCCGCCTGCCCCAAAAGCGGAGCAAGATCCAAACACGCTGTCGACAGGGCCAGCCTCACCCCAGGCAATGAGTCAGGTGCCAGTAAATGAGCACAAGGGAGTAGATGCTGTGTGAATAACCCCGCGCCAATCAAGGGACAAAAGGCGGCATATGCATGGGTCAAGGCAGCAATCCTCACTTCGGCCTCATTATCCTGCAGTAATGCTACCAGGCCCGGAAGAAGATCGTGATGCAACGCCTCCATTGAGCGTTGCCCTCCCTCCCCCTTCAAAGCGATCGAAAGAGGGGCATAATCTCGTGCCAGGGCTTGACGCACGCGCCAGGAACGGTCTTCAACAGCGTGACGGACGAGAGGGAGGACGTGTTGCTGTGTCTGGTCGTCGATCCCGCTGTTTTGCAGAGCCTGAGGGAGGGGAGGGAGGGAGGGAGGGAGGAAAGGGTGAGTGGTCTCCATCGGCATGTCCCGAAATAACAAAAAGAGCGGGGGAGGAAGGAAGTGAGGGAGGGAGGGAGGAAGGGAGGGAGGAAGGGCCTCTTACCTGCGCAACAGCAACAGTCGCCTCAATGGCAGCAAGCCGCACGATGTCCTGGTCGTCTCCGGCGAACTTGGTCCAGAGAGGAACGAGCCACTCGCAGAGGAGGTTGAGGGGGAGGGCCTTAGGGAGGGAGGGAGGGAGGGAGGGAAGAAATAGCAGGAGACCGGTCAGTACATAATTGGTGGAACGAAGGGAGGGAGGGAGGAAGGGAGGGAGGGAGAGTCACTTTCGCTTACCTTGATCGTCTCCGGCAACGCCGCAGCCGCCGCCCGTCGAACCATGGGCGAGTCATCATTCACCAAGGCCGACTCAAACAGCGCCCTCAACTGCTCCCTGCCCTCCCCTCCCTCCCTCCCTCCCTCAGTCGGTCCTTCGATTTTGGCGTAAAGAGTGGGGAAGAGTGCGGCGGCTGACACCTTGTGGCAGAACATTTCTCCCTGCGCGAGAGATTTGAAGGTGGAGAGGCCTTCGGGGACGGGGGCGGGGAGGGAGGAGAGGACGCTGGAAAGAAGGGAGGGAGGGAGGGAGGGAGGGAGGGAGGGAGGGGTAGGTGAGTTATACGGAAAGATGCACGTATATTGCTGGACAAGGGCAAGAAAAGAATAGAAAGAGACCGACCTTCCATCCCCTCTTCCCTTCGTCCCTTCTTCCCTCCCTCCCTCCTTCCCTCCCTCCCTCCTTCCTTACCTCAGCAACGACGCCACCGCCGCTTCTCTCACGACCGTCTCCTCCGTTCCCGCCAAATCAGTGAGAGTGGGAAGGAGGGCAGCTGGAGAGTGGACGAGGGGGAGGAAGGCTGCCTGGCCGAGCTCTTGGGCGAGAATGAGAAGGACCTCGTCGTCTTTAAGGGTGCTGGCTTTTTCTGGGGAGGTAGGGAGGAAGGAAGGGAGCGAGGGAGGGAGGGAGGGAAGAGGTAAGAATCTCTTCTGCTTTGTCGAAACGAATCCTCTCTCCACCTCTCTCCCTCCCTCCTTCATTCCTTACCTTGCAAGAAAGGCAACAAAACCCTCTCCGTCTGCTCGGGTCCCAAGGCCTGCGCAATGACTCTTATCCTTCTATAAGCATGCAACCGCAAATACACATCATCCTCGCTCTCCACCTCCTCCACGAAAAACTCGAACGGCGACATCCCACCCAGCTCTTTCAAACCCACTGCTGCTGCTGCTGCTGATGCTGCTGCTCCTCCTCCTCCTCCTCCAGTAGCAGAAGCGGACGGCGGTGGTGGTGGTGGTGGTGGTTGAGACTTGTCATTGCTGCTGCTGCTGCTGCCACTCCCGCTTCCGCTTTTGCTGTCTACCAGGGACAGGCTGGCCATGCCCGTGAGGGCTTGTTCTGTGCGTGTGCGTGGTAGGTGTACGAATGGTGGGTGTAAGTCAAGTGGTTGGCGTAGAAAGAGAAAGGAGGGAGGGAAGGAGAGCAGTTGTGCCCGTGCCCACGCCGCAGGCTGCCTAACGATCAAAGTAGTTGGCCCCCACTTACCCCTCCACCATCCCTCAAATGCCCTCCAAAGAAATCTCGTGCTCTCCTTTATACAAACAATATACACGTACCTGCAACGTCCATGGTGCTCCGTTCGTCGGCGTCGATGCTGCTGCTCTAGCTAGCCCTCACTGGCCCCGCCGCCTCCCCTCCGTTCCCCTTGCCCAGCGCCCGCGGCTCCTGCTCCTGCTCCTGCTCCTCGCTGACAGGCAACACGTGACGGACGTGGTGTCGGGCGGGCCCTGTGCAAAGTGGGTGGGAGGGAGGGACCGGTGAGTTGGTTTGCTTCATTCATCATCATCATCACTCCGCGCGAGCAACGAAGAAAGCACAACTCTCTGGCGGTGGGTGGCCGCCGCTTCTCGTCCTTGGTCATGCCCACCCACCCCCCGCACATACGACAGCGCGTGTCTCCCTAATTTTGCCCGCTGTTCTGGGGTTGTTAGCAACAGCAAGAGGGGTAGGTTTTGGTACTTGGTTGCTTGAGGAGAGTGAGGGCGAAGAAACGACTCACGAAGGGCGAGCGAGATTGGAGAGGGGGTGCGTGGCTTGAGGTTCGCATTGCCATCGTGCGCGCGGGCCCATTCAGTTGTTCGTCGTTCGTGGTGGTGGTGTGGTGTTGTATTTTCTGTTGGTTTAACTTACGCACGGGCACGTGCAGTCTACCACGATACGACGGCACAATGACGGCAGACTGGCTGGTCAAGACGTGCTCCCATTGCTTAAGGGAGGGGCAGAACTTGATGGGGAGGGAGGCTGTGGGCCAAGTGGAGGGAGGGACAGAAAGCGGCAAGAGGACAAGATGTGGGACAAGCCGCCTGGAGAGAAGTGAGAAGGGCGGGGGGTGGCGGAAGGAGCCAAAAAGGTGGACGAGAAAGGTGGAGGGAGCGAGAGAGCTGAAATGGAGGACGTAGGGGACGGAGTGTTTGCACGTGAGTGTATTGTGCAAAAGAGAAAACAAAGCAAGAGTAGCGGGAAGAATAGGAGCAGCAGCCCAAGAAAGATTGGAGCCAATGGGTAGGCGAAGAAATAAGAGAAAAGGAGGAGAAGGAGAGGACCAGGACATGCAAAGTAAAAGAAGAGTGAGAAGATGAAAGCACAAACGGAGGCGACTGATTCTCGTGTAACTTTCGATAAATATACGTTATTCAAAGGGGTGCGTTGTTAGGCGGCGCGTTTTTCTTTTTCTGGGGGGTCCTCTGAGTGCAGCTGTGATCGAGTAGCAGTGGTAAACACGATTGCTCTTTATGTAGACTGAAGAGTGACGTTGGGCATAGCAAAATTCAACACCACCACCACAAGAAGTTATCGCATCGCCAGACACATCAGACGTGGCCTGTCGTGGCCAGTGTCGTACCAGCGTCCGGACTGCACTTATGTTTCTCTCGGAAGTGGTGTGGGCCCTATTGAAACACGTTAAACAGCCAGTGGAGCATCATCGTTAGAAGACTAGAGTCGAATAAGTGAACGGAAAGAAACACGATGGGCAGGTAGGCTTTTGTGATTTTTCCCTGTCGCAAGACCATAGAGGGGAAAGCAGTACAGAACAAAAAAATCGCCTGTAGGTGCAGGTTTCCCCCCCGCTCACTATTATTCTTTTACGTCGCTACTAGTCGTACCGTTCTGCTTACACTCCTCTTCGTTCATTGATTCCTTCGCTCCTCGGGCAACGAACCAACGCAAGAAAAAAACTGTTCGGCCTCCTCCATCCGTCATTATAAACGTTCTTGTTCATTCTTTGTGACTATCGCTCTTCAAGAGCTCCTTCACACACACGGCATGGTGTGTGAGGCGTGTGGGCACTACCACTTTTCTTCCTTCCCTCCCTCCCTCCCTCCCTCCTTCCCCTCCCTCTTTTCTATCACTTCTTTACTCGTAAATCCAGTCCTGGCTGTGGCTGGCCCAGTCAATGGTCCCCTCCCCAAACCACAACTTGATCTCTCGCTCCGCGTTCTCGACCGTGTCAGACCCATGACAGATGTTGCGGCCGACCTGGAGGGAAGGAGGGAGGGAGGGAGAGATGTGTAAGTGTTGGGCGTGTGATTGTATGTATGTGTGAGAAAGAGACGTCGTCCTCGAAGGCTACCCTACTACTCGAGTTGAGTACTCTGGTCCACATCCTGTCCGTCTATGACATTCCAATTCCACCCCTCCATGCGAATGGATCCTCTTCCTCCTTCCCTCCCTCCCTCCCTCCCTCCCTCCCTCCCTCCCTACCTCAATCGAGAAATCCCCACGAATCGTGCCCGGCGCGCTTTCCAAAGGGTTGGTCGCCCCCAACATCGTTCGTCCGGTGGCCACGACGTTCTTACCCTCCCACACCATCGCCACCACGGGCCCGCTCGTCATGTACTCCATCAACTTGGGGAAGAAGGGCTTGTCCTGAGGGAGGAGTGGGATGGGAGGGGAGGGAGGGAGGGAGGGAAAGGGTGGAATGTGAGAATTGTTGCTCTCTGTTCAATCATAGACATTCTTATCATAGGCATGCTCATCTTACTCCCTTGCCAATACCGTTCGTTTATAATCATTTCCTCGAGCTATCTCGCCCTCCCTCCCTCCCTCCCTCCCTCCCTCCCTCTTACCTTCAACGACTCATAGTGCTCCTCCAACAGGGAGCGGGGGGGCTTCACCAACTTAAGGGCCACGAGCTTGTAGCCCTTCTTCTCGAACCGTCCCACAATGTCGGAGACGATGCCACGCTGCACGGCGTCGGGCTTGGCCATGATGTAGGTGCGT